>JAAUYM010166773.1_pt1 | contig 29182 bp, 30 predicted proteins | sample 7278001 | NCBI WGS metagenome assembly JAAUYM01 (sample SAMN14350224, study PRJNA611818) | marine sediment metagenome | isolation source: surface marine sediment (1.8m) | place: French Polynesia: Moorea | collected 2018-08
AACGACCTGGATCTGGATGATGAAAAACAAATGCTCATCATTACCGGACCGAACATGGGCGGCAAGTCCACGTACATGAGACAGAATGCGCTAATTGTTGTACTTGCGCACATCGGTAGTTTCGTTCCTGCTGACAAGGCCTGCATCGGCAAACTGGATAGGATATTCACCCGCATCGGCGCGGCAGATGATTTGGCTAGTGGCCGCTCTACGTTTATGGTCGAAATGACTGAGGCAGCGACCATACTGAACTGCGCGACAGCGCACAGCCTTGTACTGCTGGATGAAATTGGTCGCGGCACCAGCACTTACGACGGCCTGTCGCTGGCATGGGCTTGTGCACAACACCTGGCTGAATCGGTTAATGCTTATTGCCTGTTTGCTACTCATTATTTTGAAATGACGACGTTGCCGGAACAGTATTCTCAGGTAATCAATGTGCATATGGAAGCGATGGAGCATGGCAGTGATGTGGTATTCCTACACAGCGTAAAACCGGGCCCTGCTAACCAGAGCTACGGCTTACACGTCGCCGCACTTGCTGGCGTACCTAATTCAGTCATCAAGCTGGCCGAGCAAAGGTTACGAGATATTGAGTCTTTAACCATGCATGATAAAGGATCGCAGGTGCAGCCAGACCTGTTTGTAGAAAAACCAGTTATTCAGAAACTCAACCAGATTGATCCCGATTCCACCACACCCAAACAGGCACTTGCCCTGTTATACGAGCTTAAACAATTAAATAACAACGACAACTAGTACCCGCAATCTTGCCTAACCTGCGCCGTATACTTGAACTCGTCAGCTTCGACATAGTGCACGCCTTCACAAGCATGCGTAGTACCTTGTTCGTGGTGCCATACTTTCTGTTCTGGTACCTGATTTTCAGCAACTACTCTGCAACAACGCTGGAATGGTTGCAGAGTACTCAGGGCCTGGCAGCTGCTGCATGGCTACTCAAGGACCGGGAACTGGCGTTACAGCTGCTTGTTGATCGCTCACCGACCCTATCGCTGTTTTTGCTCATTTCTGCGGCAATTATGCCATTATTTATCTTGTTCTCCGCGAACAACCAGATCGCCAGTGACCGCGCCAGGGGTGCGTTTCGATTTATTCTTACCCGCGCCACGCGACATGAACTCTACCTATCCAGGTTCTTGTCATCATTCTTGATAGTAATGACATGCTTGCTGTTAGCAACGGTGTGGGCATTTATTATTGCCATACTAAATGAAGAAGCGGAACCGGCGAGACTTTTAATCTTTGCATCTGAAACACTGTTGTTACTTGTGTTTTACGCAATGCCTTTTGTTGCATTTATGTCGATGACTTCGGCGCTATCGCTGTCGGCTATTGGCAACCTGTTTATGGCACTGATGTTATACACCGGTATGATATTCGTCGTGCTTTGGTTATACAGTGATTTCAATCTGATTGAGTACCTGCTACCAAGCAGTATGAGGGCTTTGCTATTTGATATAAATGCAACAAATATCGTATCAGCAATAACTGGCCTTGTTATCTATACCGCCATTTACTACAGCGCTGGCTGGCTCGTGTTCAAAACGAGAGACATATAATGAGTGTCAGGATCGAGTGTAAGTCACTCAGTAAGCGTTTTGGAAACATAGCGGCGCTTGATGGGCTGGATCTAGACATCGACATTTCCGAACCAACCGGTCTTGTTGGCGCAAACGGCGCGGGTAAATCGACGCTGTTTGCCATCCTCTGTGGCTTTATTCTACCAACAAACGGCACTGTCCGTGTCCTCGGCGCACATGCTCAACATGCGTCACTGAAAGGCAAACTGGCAATATTGCCCCAGGACACCAACATGTACAGTGGCTTCTCGGTGTATACCCAACTTTGCCACTACGCGCGTTTACAAGGCTTTAATAAACGGGCGGCCAGGCAAGAAGTCGACTCTGTGCTGGAACAGGTCGGAGCAGCTTCGCTGGCAAAACAATTCCCCGAAACCCTCAGCTTCGGCCAACGCAAAAAGGTATTCCTGGCCCAGTCACTGATCGGTTCACCACAACTGATACTGCTGGACGAACCAACATCCGGCCTGGACCCGGTTGTTGCCCATGACGTTCAACAGCTGCTGCAACAACTATCCCATAAATACAGCTTGTTTATCAGTTCGCACAATATTGCTGAGATAGAGGGGCTTTGTCGAAATATCGTGGTTTTAAACCATGGTAAGGTCAGCAAGACAGGGACGATTAGCGACCTAAAAAGGATGCACCAATGCTTCCGCCTGCGGCTTGATGAGACACCAGGCGTGGACATCAAAGACAGAATTACCGACCTGCCTGGTATTTCTTCGGTAGAGCAGGAGCATGCCGATAAAAGACGCTTTATGATCTTCTACAATGAAGGCAGCGCCAACCAGGCGCAGCTTGAGGTCCTGTCAGAATTGCAAAAACTGGGGCTTGGGGTCGAGGAATTAAGCAAGGGAACAGCGCTGGCCGATGAGATTTCAAGTCTTTTACAGTCATAAATTGGGACTTTTTTGCTGGCCGAGGAACGAGTATGATCCGTTTTTTTAATCTGGTAATTATTAAGGTACGAACATGCCATTTGTAGTCACAGAAAGTTGTATCAAGTGTAAATACACCGATTGTGTGGAAGTCTGTCCTGTAGACTGCTTTCACGAAGGCCCCAATATGCTGGTCATCGATCCGGACGAATGTATCGATTGCACATTATGCGAACCTGAGTGCCCGGTTGAGGCCATTATGTCCGATGAGGATGTGCCTGATAATATGAAGGAATTCATAGAATTAAATGAAGAACTGTCAAAAGAATGGCCGGTTATTAACGAAATGAAATCACCTCTCGACGATGCCGACGACTGGAAAGAAAAGACCGGCAAAATCGAATACCTGGAACGCTAAAACAACCACTGGGGATAGTTCTTATCCCCACTGCACCTCAAGTTAAGTAATTTTCGCCCGCTATTACCGATATTGGTGCCCTCGCGCGCATGCGCCGGGCATTGGTATTTATGGTTTATGGCAGACTATTATGGCGAAAACGTTATCAGAATGGGTCGAGCAGGCTGGACGCTGCCAGTTTCCGGTATTGGCATCTAGTAAGAGAAAACTCTCTGAACTGCTCGATAACGAAGAAAACATCAAGGTTGATGACCTTGTTAATATGGCTCGCCTTGATCCAGGCTTTTCTATCGGACTGCTACGAGAAGCTGGCATCCGTAGCAAGCGCAGACGCGAAATTACTACGCTGTCGCACGCCATATTATTATTAAGTATTCCTGCAACAATCGATTTCTTCAAACGCCTGCCTGTCCTTGAACAAACTGTTACTACCGAACTTGCTTACAAAATAAAACGCCTTTATTTCTACCAACATCTAACAGGCAAGCTGGCGATGAACTGGTCCATGCTGCGCAAGGAATCTGAGAATAATGAGTTATTCACTGCCGGTGTGAATCGTGATTTTCTATACCTGGTACTCTATCTAACAGAGTTTGAGACGGCAGAGACGCTCTACCATTTCAGCACCAGTAGCTTAACTATGCTTGAAGAGAAAGAGCAGGAGTTACTCGGCAATAGCGTTAAAGAACTGTCTAAAGCCATTTCACAACACTGGCATCTCCCTTACCTTGTACGTGAGAGTTACGCATCGCAGGAACATAATCCCAAATTAACAGGCATCAACCTGGCCAGCGAACTGGTGCAATGGTTATACGTACATAAGCGCTATGATTATCCTGACAAGTTACTGGAGCGAATCTCTGCATATATGCGCAGCCGGGACGAGAAAACCCATACACTACTTAACCAAACCATCATCAGTACTTTTCGTCATACCCATGGTAAGTTGCCAGCTGGCAGTAGTATACGTGCCTTCATGAGCCACCCTGCGAGACTGGTCGAAGAAAAGCCGGAACCCAAGCCGACACTCAGCCGCAAACAACAACTCGTCAACTGCGTTATGAAATTGAGGGAAACCGACGCACAGTCATCCCCTGCTGAACCAATCAATGAGGCCATCAGGACTTTACATGATGTGCTTGGCTTTTCTCGTTCGGCGTTTTATTTCATGAACGCCGAAGAAGACTGCCTGTATTCACCGGTTACAGCAAACAACGCTGAATCAAGACAACTGGGCAAAGTCATTATTTCATTGGACTTGAATAAGCTCTTTCGTCGGCTCATGCAAAAAGAGACGCTCGTGATGATTCATGAAGGCAATAAACACAAGTACATGTCACACATCCCTCCCGGTCTGCTCTCTGGCAGAGATAACGAGCCGATGCTGTTAAATAGCATTACTATCAATGACAAACCATACGGCTGTTTTGTCATTTGTCACGGCAGCAACAAGCAGCAGTTTAGTGAGCCTGAATTAAAGGCATACAAAACAATCCGTCATGAATTAAAAAAAGCACTGAATCAGCTACAGAATTCACATACCAGCCGCGTAGCCTGAACGCGACAAACCTGACAAAGCCGAGTAGACTTTTCAAAGGCCTGTTATCCACTGACTTACTAGATGAAATTGACTGGCAAAAACAAGCTGGCATTCGTTGCATTGGTATTGCTTTCCGTCGTTATGCTGCCGGCCAGCGCAGGCGTCTACAAATGGGTTGATGAAAACGGCAACGTCATCTATGGCGATAAGCCACCGGATACCAATGCAAAAAAACTGCAAATTAAACCAGCGCCTATATTTGACGAGGGCTATCAGAAGCGACTCAAACAACGGCAAAAACTGCTTGATACTATTGACGACGATCGAGCGACAGAATTGGCAGAGAAACAAAAGCTCGAAGAAAATCAGGCCTTACAGGCTGAGCGCTGTCAGCGAGTACAGGCTGATTTAACGCGGATGCAAAATGCAGGCTACCTGTATGAAGAGACCGATGACCCGTTTAATCCCACCATACTCTCTGACAAGCAACGTTTGCAGGAACAAAAACGATACCAGGACTACCTTGATAAGAACTGCTGAAGCAGAGGGCTTCAAGACGCAAATTTTCGTTAAAAATACATCGGTTTAACGAAATTCAGGGTACACTACTCACACAGCAGACGCATGCCGTAGGAAAGTGCAGGATGGTACTTGCAAGTTCTTCGCAGGGCGCATAAACCACTGAAAAAAAGATAAATAATAAATGGATCTGTCGACAAAACTTGAGATTGTTTCCAGGAGCGATGTCGGCCGTCGAAGACCGCATAATGAAGACAGTACGATTGCGGATAATCGAAACGGTGTTGCGATACTGGCAGACGGCATGGGCGGTTACAAGGCCGGTGAGGTAGCCAGCGCGCTCGCAGTAACCCAGATATACCATGATATATGCCAGCAACTTGGCAAGCTGAAAAAAGAACATGTCGACCAGGAGAGTGGCTTCCTGCAACAAACGCTGCTGTTGAAAAAATCCATCATTGCTGCCAATAACAAGATCGTCGCTACGGCAAAAGCCGGGGAGCAATACCAGGGAATGGGCACGACGATTATCGCCAGTCTCTTTTTCGAAAATAAACTGGCCCTTGCCCATGTTGGCGACTCCCGAGTATATCGTTTCAGGAACAATGACTTACAACAGATTACCAGAGACCATTCCTTGGTTCAGGAATTGATAGATCGTGGACTGTATACACCCGAGGAGGCCTACGCCAAGACCCCCAAAAACCTGGTTACCCGAGCCATGGGTATCGACGACAAGGTTGAGGTCGATCTGAAAGAGGAAACCGCTATTCCGGGGGATATTTACCTGCTGTGTTCGGATGGATTAAATGATATGGTAGCGGATGAAGAAATTCACTTAACCCTAAGTAAATATAGTGCTAATCTTGTGCAAGCTGCAGAGAATTTAGTGCAGTCTGCCAACCGACATGGGGGCAAGGACAACATCTCAGTGATACTGGTTCGCGTCCTGGAAGAATATTCTTCACCAAGGAACTTCTTAGAAAAATTGAAAAATCGGTTCAAATAAACGGGGAATAGGAATTAGCGATGGCAAAGTTAGTTCTGAGCATGAATGGCGTGGTCCAGGGAGAATATGAACTCAACCAGGAACGCCTCACCATCGGACGCAAACCTGATAACGATATTCAAATAGATAACCTGGCCGTGAGCGGTAAGCACGCGCTGGTTATTACTATTCTTGATGATTCCTTCCTTGAGGACCTGGGTAGCACGAACGGCACCTATGTCAACGGGAAACTCGTTAAAAAACATGCGCTTAAAGATGGTGATGTGATTGCTATCGGCAAGCATGAATTGAAATACATGAACGAGCTGGCAACTGAAGATGATGATGAGTTTGAGAAAACCATGATTATCAAGCCAGGCTCTGCCAGTGCCGCGGTTGCAGCCGCACAGGCGGCAGAAAAGGCTGGCGCATCAGCAGCCGAGGAAAAAGCAAATAATGCGACCTCTTCCGGCGGTGGCGGGATGCCACTTGGACGTCTGACCGTATTGAATGGCCCTATCGCAGGTAAAGAGCTTGAACTCACCAAGGCGCTGATTACGCTGGGTAAGCCCGGCACCCAGGTCGCCGTCATTTCGCGCAGACCACAAGGTTATTTCCTGACTCACATCGAAAGCGACGGTGATGGTAAACGTTATCCGGTAGTAAACGGCGAAGCTATTGGCCCCAAGGCGTACCAGTTGAAAGACAGCGATCTTATCGAATTGGCCGGCATCAAGATGGAGTTCTCGGCGGCCAGCTAATTGTAACTGGTTTGCTAGTTCGTCCCCTGTTGATACTCATCAACAGTCGCAAAGATAGGAAACACCGAGTCCAGCCTTGCAAGTTGTAAGACATTCATTACCGCTTCACTGACGCTGACAAGCGCAAAGTTCAGCCCCTGCTTTTTGGATAACTGGTAACCTTCCACGAGGCTGGCTACACCAGAACTATCGATGTAAGTCACCGCAGCAAGATTGACCAGCAGGTGTTTGCCATTATCAAGGGCTTCAAGAATAGCCTTTCGGGCATCCGGCGAGCAGGACAAATCGACATCTCCATCCAGCGATAACAGCACCGCTCCCTGTTCTTCAGTTACGTTGATCTTCATGGCTACTGGACTCCCTTTAGCTAATTTTTTTTCTCATCTCAAGGTAATTACCACGACCCTCAGCAAGATGACCACGATCGCATTCATCCATAATCTCGTTGATAAAATGCGTTCCCAGCCCGCCCGGCCTGATATCTTCCAGGTCTCGGGGTCGACAACTATCCAGGTCTATAGGCTCGGCATAATCAAGCAGTCGAAAATGCAAGCAGCCGTCATTATTTAGCATTTCAAGCACAATTTCACCTGCATCATCCTGCGAATAAGCATGTTGTATAACATTCATACACGCTTCGTTGACAGCAATGACAAGACGTTCACAGAGCTCGGGGCGACAACCTGCCACTTCAGCAGTATGTCTTACCATGGAACGTACCATGCTGAGTCTGTCTGCCCTTGCAGCAAAGCGAATTTCAAATAGTGTTTCCATCACTTATTCAGACAACATTCAATGACCATCATTGTTATATCATCGTGCTGGGTCGACTCGCCCTCACGAATACTGGCTACAATATCATCCAGTCGCTTTGCAGCTATCAGTTCTGATTTGTTTGTTATCAGCTGCTTCAAGCCGTCAACACTCAGGGCATGCTGTTCTGCATCCCTGCTCTCGGTAACGCCATCCGTAAACAAATACAGACTGCCACCATTGAGTTTGACGGTCGACACAGGGTAATCCATGCCTGACACGATACCCAGCGGCGGCGCCTCGGCCGGGATTTGTTCGAATTCACCTGATTGATGATGATATAGCGGTGGCTGGTGGCCAGCGTTGGCAAATCGCACGGTGCAGGTACTGGTATCAATAAAGCCGGACACGATGGTAATGAACATACCATGGGACACTGTCTCGCACAGTTCGTCATTAACACGCGACAGCAACACGCCCGGGTCGTCTATCGATTTCGCCAGATGGTGTAATAGACTGCTCGCCCGGGCCATGAGCAAGGCCGCATTCATGCCTTTGCCAGATACATCGGCCAGATTGAAATAGATCAGGTCTTCATCGAGCTGGAAAAAATCATAGAAATCGCCAGACACTTCAAGTGCAGGAACATTGACGCCTTTAATTGGAAAATCAGCCACCGACGATTCAGGTAACAAGTCCATCTGGATTTCGCGGGCTAGCTCCAACTCACGTCGCAAGCGTTCCTGTTCAAACAGTTGTTCGGCTATATGTGAATTATGAATAGCCAGCGCGGCAGCGGCTGCCAGTGCCACCGACAGGTTTCTATCCTGTTCTTCAAATAATTGCTCATTCTTTTTATTGAGAAGCTCAAGGGCGCCAATACACTGACCGTTGACAACCAGTGGCACACAGAGGATGGAACGAGTAACAAAACCCGTGCCCATATCTACACTGTCCATAAAGTCAGGATTGGATTTCACATCACGGATCAATTGGCAGGCAGTAGTCTGTACGGCCTTGCCGACAATTCCCTGCCTGGCAGATAATACAAGACCGGTAATATCCACTGGTCCCGCACACTCAACACAGGTCAGTTCTGTTGCCGACTTGTTCAACAGGAAAATTGACGCTGCCTCTGCATCCATGAATTCCATGAAGCGACGAATGGCAATTTGTAATGTCTGCCCAATATCGAGAGTACTGGAAAATCCCTGTGCTATTTCAGCCAGCAAACCGAGCTGTTCATCCAGCGAATGAGATAGCTGGGTACTGAACAAATCGTAGACGTTTTGCTTGCGCTTCATAGTAAACGTTGTAAACAGCGCAAATAATATTGTTCATCGGGCAGCTTGTTGTCTCTGTTTGCAAGCCATAACGTTTCACCAAGGCATTCCATCATACTGTGTTCGACATCATGTGGGTTACCCAGCTTGTTTAACAGTTTGCCGTATACGGCTACTACACCCGCAGGCCTGTCAGTACTTTGTTGTTCTTTCAATGCGATATGCATACCCATATGCAGAAATGGGTTGGTGTTGCCCTGTTCAGGTTTAAAGTCTTCGTCGATGCTAGCTTCAGGGTCTTCCAGATACTGATGGTATTCAGGATGCAATGCAATTACATCAGCAATGATGGCTTCCATGGGTTGCAACGGTAGTCGTTGCTGCATTTTTTGCCAGACATTGAAGAAATGATTTCTGGCCTCGTTTCTATCGTTAATTAACATGAGATCTTTTCACTGCTCTTGTTTAGACAACCCTATTCGTCCTCGATCTGTGAAGCATATGACTTTTTCTCTTTCCACTCACATTCAGCATAGATCATACAGCGATGGCATTGGGGTTGGCGAGCGATACACGTGTAACGCCCATGAAGTATCAGCCAATGATGGGCATCTTTTTTGAATTCTTCCGGGACAAATTTCAGTAATTTCCGCTCTACCTCGTTAACGTTCTTACCCGGTGCAATACCAGTCCGATTTGAAACTCTGAAAATATGGGTATCAACTGCGATAGTCGGTTCACCAAATGCGGTATTCAGTATGACATTAGCTGTCTTCCTGCCGACACCGGGTAGCGCCTCAAGCGCTTCCCTGTCGCGTGGTACCTCGCCATTATATTGCTCAACCAGGATTTTACAGGTAGCAATGATATTTTTAGCCTTGTTGTTAAACAGGCCAATGGTCTTGATATAGTTTTTCAGCTTTCGTAGTCCAAGCCCGGCAATAGCTTCCGGTGTATTGGCAACTTCATACAGCTTTACCGTTGCCTTGTTGACACTGATATCAGTTGCCTGTGCCGACAGGATAACGGCAATCAACAATTCAAATGGTGACGAATAAATCAGTTCAGTTGTTGGAGACGGATTTTGCTGTTGAAACTGCGAAAAAATGCGATAGCGTTTTTCTTTATTCAAGCCCGCTACCTAGTCAAGAATAGTAAAGCGTTTAGCCAGCGCACAAACTACCGCAGACAGTAGTCCAAGCAGAAAGATAACGCCGGCTGCAGAATCGAATAGCGCCAACCCATTAGTGCGTTCTAATAGTGTAATTCCGCCTACGTTAACACCAAGATAAGCGCTGATGTCAGCCATGAGCATATAACTCGCGAGTATTTCTCTACAGGCGCCGAATATGACCAGCGATAGCATCACCATGAACACTACCGCCACCAGCTCTTTAAGAAACGGTCTCAATGAATCAATCTTGAACAGGCTTTCGGCATACGTCAGTACAAAACAGTTAATACAAATCATCGGTAGATAGAGTCCGAGCTGCTGCTGTAATGGATATGCGTATGCCTGCAGCATGGTATGTAGCAACACGACCAGGCTGCTATTTACTATAAGCAGCACCAGTAAGCGTAAATGAGAAGGAAACAGATGTCGCAATGGATATAGCAACACAATATTGGTAACGACTAACAAAAGCATGAAAAAAGCCGTTACCAGGCCGAGAAAAAGCGAATTTATCGATAAATAAAGCGGGCCCATTGCGATGATAAAAATGGGCATGATATTGATTGTGCGGTCTTGCAACATAGTTTGCGGCTCTGTGTAAGCCCGCTATTCTATGTAAATTGCGGCAACAACGCATCCTGTAGATGCAGGCATGGCGATGCCGACATCATAAAGAAGAGAAATCGTGCTTCAGGCTGCGTGAAAACGTGATTCGATTATGCTGGTGAGAAATTGCATGTTATCACGCACACTGTTTTTGCATGGCAATACATACTCGTTCCCATCAACACTGGCAGCTATGCCCGGCGCCTCAATCAAACCCGAGACTTTTTCAATTCGACCTATGTCAGACCGGGTATCGATCGTTATCTTCCACAGATAACCGCGTGAGTCACCAATCGTTCTTGTTTCCAGACCTTCAACTACTTCAAGTTTATGCTCTGCTGATTCCAGTTTTCTCATTGTTCTTAACCTTTATTTACGAGCATAAAGTTAGTGCTGCTACATTAAGAAAATCGAAAAAATAGATGAAATATTTGTGACAAACTGCTGTTTTTATTTAATAAATCTGTCATAAAACTTCATCGTTACGTCATTATTGTTAAATCCTGCTGTCATACAACGCACGCATATTCTCTCAAACCCAAACGTGAGATGTAGATGTGAACTCTACCAATACGAATGGCACCATCAGAGTAAAGTCTGTTTTCATATCAGATGTACACCTGGGCTTCCCCGGCTGTAGCGCAAATTTTCTTCTCGATTTCCTGCGAAATACCGAGTGCGAAAAGATCTACCTGGTTGGGGATATCATCGATTTTCTCTACATGAGAAAGAAGCGTTATTGGCCACAGGAACATAACGACGTGATACGCACGTTGCTCGGAAAGGCCAAACACGGCACGCAGGTAATCTATGTACCCGGTAACCATGATGAGCCAATAAGAGCCCATAATCACCTGGTTATGGGTAATGTCATGATTGAAAATGAGATCGTGCACACTACGGCTGATGGCAAGCGCTTCCTCGTGCTACACGGTGACCAGTTTGATAGCGTGGTCAAGAATTCCCATTTACTGGAATTAATCGGCAGCAAGGCCTATGACTACCTATTACGTGCCAATCATCTGGTCAATTTCATGCGCTATCGACTAGGACTACCCTATTGGTCGCTGGCTGCCGCTCTCAAGCACAAGGTTAAAGGCGCGGTAAATTACATCAGTAATTTTGAAAGTGCGGTATCACAGATGGCAAAGCAGCGTGAGGTCGATGGCATGATTTGCGGGCATATTCACCGGGCTGAAATTAGGCAAATTGATGATGTTCTCTATTGCAACTGTGGTGACTGGGTAGAAAGCTGCACCGCACTCGTCGAAAACCATGATGGCAGCCTGGAGATACTCAACTGGACCGAACAAACCGCGTCGTTGAAAAAGCTGCCGGTAGCTGCATAACGTCATGAAGATATCAATAGTAACCGATGCATGGGCACCGCAAATCAATGGTGTGGTGACAACGCTGGAAAAAATGGGTGAAGAGCTCAATGCAGTAGGCCATGAAGTCATGTATGTAACGCCAGAAGACTTCAGGACCTTTCCCTGCCCCAGCTATCCAAGTATCAGACTTGCATTACTTCCTAATTCCGGCGTGCATGCCATGCTCGATCGCTTCCAGCCGGACGCAATACATATTGCGACCGAAGGTCCGCTAGGACATGCGGCAAGGAAATACTGTCTGAAAAGGAATTTAAAATTTACGACGTCATATCATACCCAGTTTCCCGAGTATGTTCGGTTGCGCGCACCGATTCCTGTAAGCTTGACCTATAGCTACCTGCGCCGCTTCCACGGCAGCGCTCAGCGCACGATGGTGCCGACGCCTTCACAAAAACAAAAGCTGGTAGACAGAAACTTTGACAACGTAGTCGTATGGTCGCGCGGTGTCGATACAGAATTATTTCGACCGCGTGATAAAGCATTTATTGATGCTGAAGGACCTATTGCTATGTATATGGGACGGGTTGCGGTAGAAAAAAATATTGAAGCATTCCTGGAGCTGGATTTACCGGGCACACAGTACGTGGTGGGTGATGGCCCTGACCTGGCCGAATTAAAGAAGAAATATCCAAACGTTGTGTTTACCGGATTCAAGCGTGGACTCGAACTTGCCAGGTACCTGGCCGCTGCTGATGTTTTCGTTTTCCCAAGCCTTACCGACACCTTCGGACTGGTCATGCTGGAGGCAATGGCCTGTGGCGTACCCGTTGCGGCATTTCCGGTAACCGGTCCGATTGATGTAGTCAAACAAGGTGTAACCGGTGTGCTGGATAACGATTTACAAAAAGCGGTGCTGGAAGCATTAAAACTCAACCCGGATGATTGCGTTAATTACGCACGACAGAACTCGTGGACGCAGTGTGCCGAACTCTTTTTTAACCAACTCGAACCAAACCCTTCGCACCCAAACTGACTGTTGTACAAGTTTCATTAAGACTGCTTGTCTGCGCAGCTGCTTTTAGTGCTGTGACTCCACCTGTTATAATCGGTTGAGTTATAACACTGGTCCTAAATTGAAATTAATCACGTTTAAATTCGCGGATAACATCCATGTCGGCGCACTGGATGATGACGGCATTATCAAAGCCGAGGCTTATGAAGGCGTTAATGCCATGATTGACTTACTGGCAGGTGGTGATGAGGCACTGTCAACACTTGCCAGCAAGTTAGCCAGCACTCGTGATCGAATTGCCCCTGACGAGGTAGAGCTACTCGCGCCTGTTCCCAAGCCAGATAAGTTTTTTGGCGTTAGTCTTAATTACGCTGACCATATTGAAGAAACAGGACTGGAAAAACCCGAATATCCTACTTTTTTTAACAAGCAAAACAGCTGCGTTATAGGACCTGGCCAGCCAATACATCTGCCAAGGATTTCAGAAAAACTGGACTATGAAGGCGAACTTGCGCTGGTTATCGGAAAACGTTGTCGTAACGTTAGTATTGAACAGTCGCGATCAGTTATTGCTGGCTACACAATCGCTAACGATGTCAGTGTACGGGATTGGCAGATGCGATCGCATACATGGACGCTTGGGAAGTCATTTGACACGCATGGCCCGATCGGACCGTGGATTGTGACAGCAGATGAAATTGGTGATCCCCATACATTGGATATCAAGACCTGGGTTAATGACGACAAGCGTCAGGATTCCAATACACGACATTTAATTTTTGATTGCTACTACCTCGTGCACTACCTGTCACAGGTAATGACATTGGCTCCGGGTGATATCATTGCCACAGGCACCAGTAGTGGCGTAGGCGTAAAAATGAAACCGCGGGGCTACATGCATGACGGTGATACTGTCAATATCGAAATTGAAAAAATTGGTAAGCTTTCAAACCCTGTTATAGCAGAGCCTGATTCAGCAACATTCATTGCCTGATTCAGGACTGGTTTTCGTCGCCCGCGTCGATTTTTTCCAACAGCACATGCATCAGGTCCAGACGATGCAATGCGTTATCCATTTCAAGTAAGGTTTGCTTGGTTTGTAATCCAAACGGCAATATTTCAGCTAACCTTTCACTGACCCAGTTAGCTTCGTCGAAACGTGCATCATCATCCGCATAAGGTAATTCATATCGAATGGCTATTTCTTTTAACAAATCGGTAAAGCCCTGGTATGACTCCGGCATAAGGTCATCCTGATCATCCAGCCAGGTTACATCGGCAAGCATCAGGTTGTCTGCTTGCAATGACGTTGATTCAACCCGAAAACGACGCTCGCCCAACACGCTAATACCGAGTAAACCGTCGTCCATCTGTTCCCAGTCGGTGATACGGCAATAGGTTCCTAACGGGAAGATCTCTGCTGCTTCGCCAGCCTCTTTGCCATCCTTGATCAAACAAATACCAAAGCCGGTTTCATCACGCATGCAGTTACGTACCATGTCTATGTAACGCGGTTCAAACAACCGTAGTTGCAAGTCGCCTTCAGGGAACAGGACGACATTAAGTGGAAATATTGGAATATTGTTCATATTGTTGAAAAAACCTGGGTCAGCTTGTCATGTATGCCGCCAAAGCCACCATTACTCATAATGACAATGTGATCACCTGGTTGCCAGTCAGCGGCTATGTTCTCGACGATTGCATCTATATCGGTGAAGACCTCACAGCGGTCTCCTAGTTCAGCAACATGTGACGCGATGTCCCACGTCACATTATCTGCCTGGAAAATGATTGCCTTGTCAGCATCCTCTAGGGATTGTGCAAGCGTGTCGGCATGTACACCCATGCGCATGGTATTCGATCGAGGCTCCATGACCGCAATGATCCGATTGTTGCCAGCTGCTGCTCGAAGCGCACGCAGCGTCAACGTGATGGCCGTCGGATGATGTGCAAAATCGTCGTATAGTTTTATCTCTCCGGTATCAAGGATACATTCCAGTCGTCGTTTCACTGATTTGAATTCTATCAGCGCGTTGGCCGAATCCTGTGGCGCCACCCCTACATGTGCAGCTGCTTTCATCGCCGCCACTGCATTCCACGCATTATGTTCGCCAAGCAGTGACCATTTAACGTTTACCACGTCATCCTGGCCCGTCTTTACCCGAAACTCAGTGTAATCCGCGCTGGCTGGCTCCAGTGTCCAGTCAGCGTTTTTTGTAGCAAATGTCGTCTTGTCAGACCAACAGCCCATATCCAGCACCCTGTTAATCTCAGGATCATGTGCTGGGTAAATAATCTGTGCTGTGGACGGCAGCATTCTGATCATATGGTGAAATTCCCGCCTGATGTCGGCAATATCGTGAAAGATGTCTGCATGATCGAACTCTATATTATTAATCACCAGCGTTCGTGGATGATAATGAACAAATTTCGAGCGTTTATCAGAAAACGCCGTGTCGTACTCATCTGCCTCTATGACAAAAAATTCGCTGTCGGTCACGCGTGCTGATACACCGAAATTTTCTGCGACACCGCCAATTAAAAACCCTGGCGTCAGACCGGCGTACTCAAGCAGCCAGGTCAATATTGTTGTCGTGGTAGTCTTGCCATGAGTACCAGATACCGCCAGCACATGTTTATCCCTGAGCACCTCCTGGTACAGCCATTCCGGCCCCGAGCAGTAGCGCAATTGTTCGTTGAGGACATATTCAAGTGCAGCGTTGCCTCGAGATATCGTATTGCCGACTATGACCATATCCGGTGCCGGCTGCAGGTGTGTTTGGCTATAACCCTGCTGCAGGACAATGCCGAGTGCCTGTAACTGATCGCTCATAGGTGGGTACACGTTTTGATCGGAACCGGTTACCTGGTGTCCAAGTTCACTGGCTATCCTTGCAATGCCGCCCATGAAAGTACCGCAAATGCCAAGTATGTGGATGTGCATTAAACAGACTCCGTGGGGAATAAAGCCGTCGAGACAGTCAGAATGATCCAGATATAGGAAATAGCGAGCATGACGCCTGTAAACATGCCAACCTCCAGTGCCTCCTTGAATATGTGGGCCATGACCGCGATATTCCAAAGAGCCAGTGCCGCCAACACCATCACTGCCACAGTATATACCGGGTTTGTATCGGCCGACGCAGTGCCAAGCATCCCCATCAGTAAATAAACAGGGAACGCAATCAGGCTCAACACCACCCCAGTGCCTGACATCGCAGTAATAGTCTGTATCCAACGACCTGTCTTGCCGGATAACGCCAGTAACCCGACTGTGAATAACAACAAGATAAGGATCTCAATCAGCGCGGATACAAATGAGCGGCCGGGCGTTTCGGTTAACACCAGCAATAATGTAGCTATCAGCAAGTAAACAAATACGCTGAGCGACATCAGGTTAATCGACTGGGGAATGTCCTGCGGCCGGCGTTTGAATTTGCAAATCTCGAAGAATGCTAAAAAGAGTAGCTTTATGGATTCAAACATCAGACAAATAATGACAAGTTGTCAGCCTTGTGCAAATTTCGGATAAAAACGACAGCGTTGCCATTAGATAAGCTAAACACTGCGCCATTATAAACGAGATCGGTAGGCTGCATAATCATGAGTGCAGACCAATTCAGGCTTTTTACCTGCATCCAGCAAATAGGTAGAGGGTAAATTGATGCCATTAAAACAGTTAGCTTTTACTTGCATATAGGCACCGACATTGCTGAACAGCACGCGACTACCAATCTTTAATGGTGTATCAAACCGATAGTCTCCGAAGAGATCGCCACTAAGACAACTGCTACCTGCCAATTGATACTGGTTATCTCCATCAATACTAGCGTTGGCGATATCTGGCTGATATTGATATTCAAAGACTTCTGGCAAGTGATTAATCGTCGTATCAAGCACCGCAATGGGGAGATCAGATGCTTCAATAATATCTATCACGCTGGCCAGCAAATAACCGGTACGACCAGTCACAGCCTTGCCGGGCTCAATGAATATACGTGCATCATAGTGCTGACGAATTGTGGCACAGACTTTATGCAATAACTCACTGTCACTATCTTTTTGCCAAAGGTAGCCACCACCAAGATTAAACCAGTCTGGTTTAACTTCATGTTTGCCAAGTATGGCCAGTAGGCGCTTGACTGATAATAGTAACTCGTTGAGATCGCTGGATTCGCAGTTATTGTGTATGGATATACCCGAGATATGCTGCCAGTCAAATTCACTCTTATGGATAGCGTCTTCGAGCTCGGTCGCTTTGACGCCGAGCCTGGAGTCAGCACGGCAGGGGTCATATCGTTTATCCTTCACCAGTGACAGTTCCGGGTTAATGCGAAGACCAAGACTGGTTTGCTGGTTGTCTAGATGGGAAAGACGCCGATACTGCGATAGTGAATTAAAACTTAAATAGTCTGCCTGCTCGGCAGTGTGGGCAAATTCGCCTGGTCTGTAGCCAGGTGTAGTCACATGCAAGACCTGGTTGGCCGAGACAAATTCGCGAGCTAACTTTAGTTCGAACAGGGAACTACAGGAAAAGCCATCGACATATGGTGCGATGAACCGGAGCAACGCCGCATTGCTGGCCGATTTCACCGAGTACAGAAACTGGCAGTCGGCAGTGTCGCAGGCTTCCCTGATTCGGGTTAGTACTTCTTCGATAGCTGCCAAATCATAGACATAACAGGGCGTTTCGAATTCCGGGTTGAGGAAAATTGAATCTTTCATGTTTTTTTCGTTCTTATAGTTGATTCTTTACCGAGGAACAGTTGATGCATATTAAAGCCTGTACGGCAATTATCCTAAGCCTTAACGTTGGTGCGGCGTACGCAGAGTATCGCGATCCAAACGACATGAACCAGCAGGAATATCAGCAAGCCAGACAGTTTGCCAACGCCCATGCGGAATGTATGGATGAATACGCCATGTCACAATTGCAAAAAGCGGGTGACCCACGAGTCATTGCTGATCACTCAATGAAACATTGCGCCAATATACTGGAAGATTTACATAATCAAATTGTTGACTGGAACTATCCGCCGGAATTCGGGCAGTATTACGTGAGTGGTATCAGTAATCGCAACGCTAATAAGCTACTCAGTAACCTGATGCGTTATATGGCTGTGCCCAGATAACAGTTGCTACCTAGTAAAACCTGTTGCGCTCGCCACTGTTGATGGAAATAAAGGGCGCCAGTTGGTTAAGAGCCTGTTCGTAGACATTACGCTTAAACGAGACAACTTCCTTAACCGGGTCCCAAAAATCAACCCATTTCCAGTGGTCGAATTCGGGTTCATCAGACCACTCCAGGTTGACACAGTCTTCATGCGCTACCAATTTCAACAAATACCAGATTTGTTTCTGGCCTATGCATAACGGGTAAGCGTTCTGTCGAATAAACCGTTTTGGTAGCCAATAGCGCAACCAGTCGTCGGTGGCACCAATCACCTTGACGTGTTCAGGCTCGAGACCGACTTCTTCACGAAGCTCCCTGTACATTGCCTCTTCCGGCGTTTCATTTTGCTTGATACCGCCCTGTGGGAATTGCCAGGCATTCATACCCAGACGTCTACCCCAGAAGACTCTCCCCTCTTCATTCGAGAGAATGATGCCTACATTTGCACGGAATCCTTCTGAATCAATCACTGTTATACCTCTATATATTGCAGAATAGTGTCTAACAAACGAAAAAAACAAGCAAACCGTGATTACTGGTTGCCATCTACAGATATCCGCCTAGACTAGCGCCTTCCCGTAGTAACGTAGTTTTCAAATGAACCTGGCTATTTTTGATCTCGATAATACCCTCATTGCTGGCGACAGCGACTGTTTGTGGGGAGAGTTTCTCATTGAACTTGGTAAAGTCGATGCTGATACCTACCGCGCCGGGCATGAGAAGTACTATGAGGATTATCTTGAAGGTAAACTCGATATCCATGAGTTCCTGGCTTTTCAGCTGAGTCCTCTTGCCAGCTATGACTACAGTGAATTACATCAGTGGCGAGAACAATATGTAGAACGAAAGATTCGACCGATATTATTGCCACTCGCGCATGAACTTGTAGAAAAACACCGACAGCAACAGCATGAATTGTTAATCATTACGGCTACTAATCGCTTCCTGACTGAACCCATAGCAACAATATTTGGCATTGATCATCTGATTGCGTGTGAACCGGAAGTTGTAGACGGCCAGTTTACCGGCAAGGCTACAGGGGTACCTTCCTATGCGGAAGGCAAGGTGTCACGTTACCACTTGTGGTTGGATGAAGGCGGGAAAGACTTCGAGGAAACCTGGTTTTACAGTGATTCTCATAACGATATTCCCCTGCTTGGCGAGGTTGATCACCCGGTGGCAGTCGATCCCGATGCCACCTTGTTAAACGAGGCACGTCGCGAAGGCTGGGAGATAATTAGCCTGAGAAAATAAACACTGAATATAAAAAAAGCCGCAGCAGCGGCTTTTTTTATAAGCTGAAACACACTAGAGAATTTTAGCGACCGCGTCGCGTTCTTCTTCCAGTTCCTTGCGAGTAATATCCAGCATCTGCTGGCCAAATTCATCAATCTCCAGGCCCTGCACGATACTGTAATCGCCATCGTTACAGGTACATGGAAAGGAAAACATCAGGCCTTCCGGAATGCCATAACTGCCATCGCTAGGTACTGCCATACTCACCCAGTCACCGTCGGCCGATCCGAGAGCCCAATCATGCATATGATCAATCGCGCCGCTGGCTGCAGAGGCTGCGCTGGAAGCACCACGAGCATCAATAATTTCGGCGCCGCGCTTGGCCACGCGAGGAATGTAGCTATCTTTATACCAGTCAAAATCAATCATGTCCCTGGCCGACTTACCGGCAACTGTGGTCTGGCTGATATCCGGAAACTGGGTGGTAGAGTGATTGCCCCATATCGTCATCTGCCTGATATCGCTGACCTTGGTATCCGTTTTTGCTGCCAACTGGGCAAGCGCACGATTGTGGTCAAGTCGGGTCATCGCTGTGAAATTACGAGGGTTTAAGTCCGGTGCACTCAACATAGCCGTGTGTGCATTGGTATTGGCGGGGTTGCCCACTACCAGCACCTTGACGTCGCGGCTGGCATTATCATTTAACGCCTGTCCCTGTACCTTGAAGATACCGCCATTGGCTTCCAGTAAATCACTTCTTTCCATACCCGGGCCTCTTGGTCTCGCACCAACCAACAAGGCATAGTCTGCATCCTTGAAAGCAACATTTGGATCATCTGCCATCACGAAACCATCAACCAGTTCAAACGCACAGTCATCTATTTCCATAACCACCCCTTCCAGGGCTTTCATGGCAGGCGTGACTTCAAGCAGTTGCAGAATAACGGGCTGGTCAGGACCGAGCATTTGCCCGGAAGCGATGCGAAATAAAAGTGAATAGCCTATTTGACCAGCAGCGCCGGTCACGGCGACTCTTACAGGGGATTTCATTAACTAACTCCTTGGAATTTTAATAATGCAGAATGTCTACTAACCACGTTTATCGATAGGAACGTAATCACGCTGTTCCTGCCCGATGTATAGCTGTCGTGGTCGACCGATCTTGAAGTCCGGATCCTGCATCATTTCCAGCCACTGGGAAATCCAGCCTGCCGAACGCGCGAGGGCAAACATAACGGTGTACATTGAGGTCGGAATACCCAGTGCCTTAAGAATAATTCCCGAGTAAAAATCAACATTCGGATACAGTTTGCGTTCGATGAAGTATGAATCCTTCAATGCAATTTCTTCCAGACGCATGGCGATGTCCAACAATGGCTGGTCTACCGTATCAATTTCTTCAAGCAGGTCATGACAGACCTGGCGAATTATGGTTGCCCTTGGATCGTAGTTCTTATAGACACGATGACCAAAACCCATAAGGCGAAATGGATCATCTTTATCCTTGGCACGGTCGATAAATTTAGGAATGTTATCAACGTGTTCAATTTCAGCGAGCATATTTAATACTGCTTCATTAGCACCGCCGTGGGCACGACCCCATAGCGTCACAATACCCGCAGCGACACAGGCGAACGGGTTGGCCTCTGCACTTCCTGCCAGTCGGACCGTTGATGTAGATGCATTTTGCTCATGGTCAGCATGCAGGATCAGCATCAGGTTCAATGCCTTGACGGCAATTTCAGGCGGGTTGTACTCGCGCATAGGTACCGAAAACATCATGTTCAGGAAGTTTTCTACATAGCCAAGATCATCACGCGAATAGACAAACGGATGACCTACAGAATGCTTATAGCAGTGCGCGGCGAGTATGGGCATCTTGGCAATAACGCGAATAGCGGTTAATTCTCGATCGTACGGATCGTTGATGTCCATGGCTTCGTGGTAATAGGAAGACAACGCGCCAGTTACGCCAATCAGCATTGACATAGGATGGGCGTCATAAAGATAACCATTATAAAAACGTTCCAGGTGCTCATGCACCATGTTGCGTTTGTTCAAATTAGCCCTGAAATCATCAAACTGGGTCTGAGTAGGTAGCTCACCGTAAAGTAACAGGTAGCACACCTCGAGGTAGGAGCTGTTCTGTGCCAGTTGGTCAATAGGATACCCTCGGTGCAGAAGTACGCCCTTCTCTCCATCCAGGTAGGTGATTGCGCTCTTACACGAGGCCGTGGTCACGAAACCGGGATCAAACGTAAACATACCCAGCTCTTTATACAGCGCCTTGGTGTCAATGACGGGCGCGCCATAAACGCCATCAAGTATTGGGCATTCGACTTGTTTCCCCGTGCGATTGTCGGTAATTGTTACCGTATCAGACATACAACTTCTCCATTACAAATCCTAAAATTTACCGTTGTTCTTATAATTTTGACGTAAGCATACAGGCGTTAGTGGCGCTGCAGCAAGAGTCAGGTGTCGGATCGGCCCTTTTTATGCATGAAAAAATCGACAGAGGGGTCAGAAACCCTCTGAAACAGAGATGAATTAATACCAGAAAATCTGGTAGTTAGGATTGCTTTTTACGGCTGTTTTAGCAAATATGAGCGTTGCATGGTTGCACCGGAAAATATTGCTGATCTGGTCGTCAATGTAGCAAGTAAATATGAGTTGTATCAGGGATATGAAGAGATGAAAGACGCAATAGATTCCTACTTATATAGTGGCAACGCCGACTTTATCGAAGAACTCTACGAGCATTACCTCAATCGCCCGGAGTCTATCGATCCAGAATGGCGGCAATTTTTTGATTCAATACAGCAACCTGGTCAATCCCGCGATATTGCCCATACTCCAATCCAACAGGCTTACCGGGCGATTGCCTCACGCAGGAAAAGCAGTGCTGGAATGGCGCCGGCGGCAGATACAGTATCGCACCAGAAACAGACCGCGGTATTGCAGTTAATCAACGCCCATCGCTTTAACGGGCATCGCCAGGCGAACCTTGATCCGCTTAACCAGTATCAGCGACCGCCAACACCGGAACTCGATCCGGATTTTCATGGGCTCACCGAAGAAGACATGGACCAGACCTTCAATACCGGTTCCCTGTTTGCACCAGATGAAATCCCGCTGCGCGAAATCGTGCATATCATCAAGAAAACCTACTGCGGCTCGATTGGTGCGGAATATATGCATATTAACGAAACTGAGCAAAAACGCTGGATTCAAAAGCGTCTCGAAGAATGCCTTGGTACACCAAACTTTGATGCTGAACAGCGCATACGCATACTCGATCGCGTCATTGATGCCAACGCCCTTGAGGAATACCTGCACAAAAAATACGTCGGGCAAAAGCGTTTTTCACTTGAGGGTGGTGAATCCTTAATCCCAATGTTAGATGAAATAATTCAAACCAGCGGCACCATGCAGGTCAAGGAAATTGTTATCGGGATGGCCCATCGCGGTAGATTGAATGTTCTCGTCAATGCTATTGGCAAAAAACCCAGTGAGTTGTTTGATGAATTTGAGGGCAAGCAGCTGGAGACCCTGAAAGGCTCTGGCGATGTTAAATACCACATGGGTTATTCTTCCGACATTAATACGCCCGGGGGTGAAGTCCACATCACTTTAGGCTACAACCCATCACACCTGGAGATTATCGACCCGGTTGTGGAAGGCTCGGTGCGCGCGCGCCAGGACCGTCGTTCTGATTTGGCCAGGGACCAGGTTTTGCCCGTGCTGATTCATGGTGATGCTGCCTTTGCCGGCCAGGGTGTCGTCATGGAAACCTTCAACCTGTCACAAACGCGTGGTTATAGTACCGGCGGCACCATGCACATCATTGTGAACAACCAGATTGGTTTTACCACCAGCGACCCACTGGATTCACGCTCGTCACTTTACTGCACCGATGTCGCAAAAATGGTCCAGGCACCTATTTTTCATGTGAATGGGGATGACCCGGAGGCGGTTGTTCTGGCTACAAGTATCGCGCTGGATTACAGAATGGAATTTAATAAGGACGTGGTGCTGGATATCATCTGTTTTCGCAAACACGGACACAGTGAAGCCGATGAACCGATGGCAACACAGCCAATCATGTATCAGCATGTAAGAAAACACCCCGGCGTCCGTAAACTCCATACCGACAGACTGATCAATGAAGGCGTCGTTACCCAGGAACAGGCTGATGCGATCGCCGAAGAATATATAGATTCATTAGAAAGCAATCGCGGCGTAGCAGGAACCCACGCCGATAATCCAAATCCGAGGTTCCTGGTTGATTATTCCCGCTTTGCAGATACGCAATGGGATGAGCCGGTTACCACGACCATGTCGACCGAAGATTTAAAAACGCTGACTGAAGCAATAACCACCATACCCGATGATTTCAAGCTCCATCCCGCCGTGCAAAAGATCATGGATTCGCGCAAGAAAATGGGCGCTGGAGAGATGCTGATGGACTGGGGTTACGCGGAAACCATGGCCTATGCTGCGTTGATCAACGAGGGCTATCCAATCCGTATTTCGGGACAGGACAGTGGCCGCGGCACATTCTTCCATCGACATGCTGTTGTACATAACATGGAAGATGGACGCACCCATCTGCCCTTACAACATATCAAACAAGGTCAGCCCAGCTTCCTCGTGATTAACTCCACCCTGTCCGAAGAAGCTGTGCTCGCGTTTGAATACGGCTACGCATCGGCCGAGCCCAATGCGCTGGTCATCTGGGAGGCGCAGTTCGGTGATTTTGCCAACGGTGCGCAGGTTGTATTTGATCAGTTCATTAGTTCCTGCGAAGCAAAGTGGGGACGCTACTGCGGACTGACTGTGCTGTTGCCGCACAGTTACGATGGTCAGGGACCTGAACATTCATCAGCACGGTTAGAACGGTTCCTGCAGCTGTGCGCGGAAAAAAATATGCAGGTTTGTTTTCCCAGCACCCCTGCGCAAATGTTTCACCTGCTCCGACGCCAGCAGTTACGACCATATCGTAAACCGTTAATCATAATGAGCCCGAAAAGCCTGCTGCGCCGAAAATTATCCGCTTCGCCGGTAGACGATCTGGTAAACGGCCATTTCCATACGGTCATTGATGAAATAGATGAATTGGATAAAGCAGAGGTAACGCGTTTGCTGGTTTGCAGTGGCAAGGTTTATTTTGACCTGCTTGAACAGCGTAGAGAAAGCGAAATAACGAACATCGCTATCATCAGGATTGAACAGCTCTACCCTTTCCCCAGGGAAGACGTAAGAGCAATTATCAATTCCTATCCAAACCTGAAGCAGGTTGTCTGGGTGCAGGAAGAACCGAAAAACCAGGGCAGTTGGTATTACATGCAATCACGCGGCACCATGATAGGATGTCTTCAAGATCAACATACATTTGGCTATGCAGGCCGCTTCTATTCTGCATCACCTGCTACGGGCCTGATGCCATTGCATCTTGAGCAGCAAAAACAGCTGGTCTCCGATGCGCTGCAGTTAGACAAACTGGAAGTAACATCGCACAAAGAAGTTAAACCGGTATTGTTGAGATAATTAAAGGAGTAAATCGTGCTTATTGACGTGAAAGTCCCGGTACTGGCTGAATCAGTCGCAGAGGCCACTTTGCTGAACTGGCAAAAGAAAGTCGGCGAACATGTTAAACGTGGTGATAACCTCATTGATATTGAAACCGATAAGGTAACCCTGGAAGTGTCTGCATTAAATGATGGCATCGTTGCAGAAATTTTGAAAAATGATGGCGAGACCGTACAGAGTGACGAAGTCATCGCCAAGATTGACACCGAAGGCGCTGCCGCCAAGCCTGCGGCAAAAGAGGCGGCTAAAGAAGCCGCACCGGAACAGCAATCGCTACCGGAAATGGATACAGGCGACAAAGACGCAGTAAAGCTAAGCCCGGCGGTTAGAAACCTGTTGGAAGAACACAAACTCTCTGCTGCTGATATCAAGCACAGTGGCGATCGCATTACCAAGGAAGACGTCTTGCGACATATTGGTAAGACGGCACCGGCGCCTGCTGCCAAAGCCGAACCGACTAAATTGGAAGCCGTACCCGTATCCGCACCACCTGCTTCGCCGCAGGCGAATGCCGTCCCGGAACTGACCGTCAGCGCAGGTGAACGACCAGAAGAAATCGTTCCCATGACGCGACTCAGAAAACGCACTGCTGAACGCTTGCTGGGCGCCCAGCATGAGAATGCGATACTGACCACGTTTAACGAGGTTAACCTGAAGGCGGTGATGGACATTCGTAGTCGTTATAAGGATGACTTCGAAAAAACACATGACGTAAAGCTGGGCTTTATGTCGTTTTTCACGCGCGCCGTAGTAGAGGCCCTGAAGAAATTTCCGATCATCAATGCATCGGTTGATGGCGACAATATTATTTATCACGGCTACTTTGATATAGGCATTGCAGTCAGTTCACAACGTGGACTGGTTGTACCTATATTACGTGATGCCGACTCGCTTTCACTCGCAGATATTGAACAACAAATTCGTAACTATGGTGAAAAAGCCCAGGATGGAAAGTTGACCCTGGATGATCTGACCGGTGGCACTTTTACGATTACAAATGGCGGTGTGTTCGGTTCGATGTTATCCACACCGATTATCAACCCGCCGCAGAGCGCTATCCTCGGCATGCATTCCATACAACAGCGTCCGGTTGCAGAAAACAACGAGGTGGTGATAAGGCCAATGATGTATATAGCGTTGTCTTACGACCACCGGATTATTGATGGTCGTGACGCCGTGCAATTCCTGGTGTCGATCAAACAGCAACTGGAAGACCCTGCCCGCTTGCTATTGCAGTTGTAGGCAGTTACTGACTCACTCTCGCAATTATCAGGAATCTTTATGAGTAAATATGATGTTGTAGTCATTGGTGCCGGCCCCGGCGGCTATGTGGCTGCTATCCGCTGCGCACAGCTTGGACTAAAGACTGCCTGCGTGGAAAGCTGGATCAATGACGATGGTAAACCAGCGCTGGGGGGTACATGCCTGAATGTCGGCTGTATCCCATCCAAGGCCCTGCTGGATTCCTCGCATCATTATCATCATATAAAGCATGAAGCGGCCGAACACGGCATAAACGTCACTGGCACGACGATTGATGTCAACAAGATGATTGCGCGCAAGGCCAAGATCGTCAAAATCCTTACCACGGGAATTAGCGGCCTGTTCAGGAAAAACAAGGTTGATTGGTTAAAAGGCCATGCACGGCTATTGAGTAACAAGCAGGTTGAAATTGCGCCGGCGCATGACTCTCATGATGAGAAGCTAACGGTAGACGCTGACAATATTATTATTGCAACCGGTTCTGTACCGGCAAAAATTCCACCGGCGCAAACTGACGATAAGCTGATTGTTGATTCTACCGGCGCATTAAAATTCAACGAAGTTCCCAAACGACTGGGGGTCATCGGTGGTGGCGTTATCGGGCTCGAACTCGGAAGTGTATGGAACCGGCTTGGCTCAGAAGTGGTGATCCTGGAAGCACTGCCTACCTTCCTTACGTCTGTTGACCAGCAAATCGCACAGGAAGCTGAAAAGACTTTTCGACAACAGGGGCTGGATATTCGCCTTGGCGCACGCGTGACCGGCACCGGCACCAATAACCGCGAGGTGACAATCAACTACGAAGATGAAGCGGGCAAGCAACAGCTTATCGTAGATAAGTTGATCGTTGCTGTAGGTCGTAGTCCGAATACGCAGGGACTGGGCGCCGAGGAAGTGGGCCTGGAACTGGACGAACGCGGTTTCATCCAGGTAGACGAACATTGCAAGACCAACCTCGAGAATGTCTACGCGGTAGGCGATGTCGTGCGCGGTCCCATGCTGGCACACAAGGCCTCTGAAGAAGGCGTTGCTATTGCTGAAAAAATTGCCGGCAAACCAGGGCATATGAACTACGAAACGATTCCCTGGGTAATCTATACGTGGCCAGAAATTTCATGGGTCGGTAGATCAGAAGAGGAATTGAAACAGGACAGCGTGGATTATCGCATCGGTAGTTTTCCATTCATGGCAACCGGGCGTGCCAGGGCCATGGGCGAAACAACCGGTATGGTAAAGATACTCAGTGATGCGAATACCGATCGTATCCTGGGTATTCATATACTCGGTCCCAACGCGTCGGAGCTGATAGCAGAGGCCGTGGTAGCAATGGAATTTGATGGCAGCGCAGAGGATTTGGCACGGACAATACATGCCCACCCAACATTGTCAGAGGCGATGCATGAAGCCGCCTTGGGCGTGGATGGGCGAACTATTCACATCTAGGAAAAAATAAACACGTCCTTGTGTTGATAATGCAGTGTTAGTAACAAGAGGAGGTGTAGACACTGTAGAAATGTAACCGCATCCTGCGGTGTAAACTCTTCTCAAAAATAACGATTAAAAAATAAGGCTATACACGGCTGTTTACAATAGCGATTTTATTGATATATTGTTTCTATAAAAGAAACAATATGAGCAGTTATGGATAAGGTCACGAGCATGAAGGTTTTCTCTGCGGTTGCACGCAACGGCAGTTTTTCCGATGCAGCACGTAAATTGAACATCTCAAAAGCCATGGCTTCAAAGCATGTGCAATACCTTGAACAACACCTCGGTGTCCGCTTATTCAACCGCACAACCCGAAAGTTAAACCTCACCGATGTCGGTCTTGCCTACTTCGAGAAAGTTGACGCCATACTTGCCGAGATTGAGGAAACCGAGCTTGCTGTCAGCCAACTGAATTCTGAACCAAGGGGCAGGCTTAAAATTATGGCCCAGCCTTCTTTCGGCGCCTTTCATCTGTCGCGCGCGCTATCCAGCTACATGGCCAGGTACCCGGACGTACAAACCCAGCTGGAATTATCCAACCGTATCCCTGATCTGGTTGAAGACGGGATAGACGTTGCGTTTCATGTTGGCGAATTGGATGACTCCATGGTCGTTGCGCGCAAAATCGCCTCTGCCAGGCGTGTTGTCTGTGCATCACCTGACTACCTTGCCGAGCGAGGACGCCCGGAAAAGCCTGAAGAATTGACCGATCATAACTGCATGATCTATTCACCAAGGACGCCGCTGTATGAATGGGAATTTATGGACCAGGTGATCCGCGTTACCGGCGACATCCAGTGCAACGATGGCGACGCCCTGCGTATCGCTGCCATTCAGGGCTGCGGCCTTGCCCAGTTGCCCACCTACATGGTCGGACTTGACATCCAGGCAGGCAGACTCAATGCGCTACTGGAAGAGTACGAGCCCGCGAGGCTTCCGGTTTATGCGATGTACAATCATCGGAAGTACCTGTCGGCCAAGATCAAAACCTTTATCGATTACATGTACGAGTTATACCAGCCCGAGGCCTATTGGAATCAGTGGACTTAATCGCTGTAAGGCATATTATGTATAGTTGATAAATATCAATAAAAAATCAGTGTTTGAACTTACTATTTGGTGCTGGCTATTTAGCCCATAAAACTTCAACCGCAACACCTGCGGTAATCTATAGCTAGACTGTTCAAGCTGACAGAGATAATTATAAATTTAGGAGAGGAAGTATGTCTGAGAAGGTTGTAATCGTATCGGCTGCGCGTACTGCCATTGGTAATTTCGGTGGTTCGCTGGCCAGTGTGCCCGCGCACGAACTAGGTGCCGTAGTAATGAAAGAAGTACTGAATCGCGCGGGAGTGAAGCCAGAACAGGTCAGCGAGGTGTTATTTGGCCAGGTATTGACCGCAGGCTCTGGACAGAATCCGGCCCGTCAGGCGGCGATTGCTGCCGGCCTTCCTGAAGGCGTGCCAAGTATGACTATCAACAAGGTCTGCGGCAGTGGGCTGAAAACCGTGCATCTTGCCGCACAGGCCATCAAGGCAGGTGATGCCGACATCGTTATTGCGG
>JAAUYM010112493.1_pt1 | contig 28833 bp, 26 predicted proteins | sample 7278001 | NCBI WGS metagenome assembly JAAUYM01 (sample SAMN14350224, study PRJNA611818) | marine sediment metagenome | isolation source: surface marine sediment (1.8m) | place: French Polynesia: Moorea | collected 2018-08
CTAGTCGATTGTTATGAGATGACACTATCAGTCACCAACGTTGATATCCCGGTCCCAAGCTGAAGTGAGGAACGAACGTGAAACAACAACGCGTGCGTGCACTTGAAGACTCCTCCTCGTTGACACGTCTTGCATCATGCGGTGCACATGCGGACACCACACTCACTCTATTATATATACAAGTGTATACTGTACTACCTCGTAGTACACCACACACACACCACCACTCTCTTGTTGTACCTCCCACCCAAAACACACACTTCGGAGTACGTATATAAAAAAAGAGCAATCGTTTCACGCAGTTGGCAACAATAGCCTCATCGTCAGGATGCCTCACGTGATCCACGACATCAAGTTGGACTTCAAGGACGTCCTCCTTCGTCCCAAGAGGAGCAGCCTTAAGAGCAGAGCGGAGGTGAGACAGTTTTTGCCACTGACAATGCGGATCCCCCCCCCAAAAAAAAAGTTTTCCCACTTTGGTAAAGCCGGGGAAAGGAAGGGATAAAGGACGGCTGAAAGAGCAATCATAGTATTAAAAAAAAAAAAAAAAAGAAAAGAAAAGAAAAGAAAAAGGAAAAAAAAAACTTTGCAGGTGGATTTGCACCGAAAGTTCAACTTTCTCCATTCCGGCCGCAGCCACGAGGGAGTGCCAGTCATCGCCTCCAACATGGACACGGTGGGCACGTTTGAGATGGCGGCGGCGCTCTCAAAGGTATAAGGAAGGAATAATAACTTTCTCGACGGGACATTTCAAAGGTCGAAGTTCTGTTCCATACAGCACGGCTGCTTCATCTGCGTGCACAAGTACTACACGGTGGACGAGTGGATCAAGTTCGCGTCAGATCACCCTGAGGCGCTGCCCTACGTGGCCTGCAGCGCCGGCACCGCAGAGGGAGATTTCGACAACCTGACCGGCGTCCTGGAGAAGATCCCGCAGGTCCAGTTTATCTGCCTGGATGTGGCCAACGGGTACTCCGAGCACTTTGTCAAGTTCGTCTCCAAGGTCAGGAAGGCCTTTCCGAAGCACACCATCATGGTAAGCTCGATGTTCTACTAAACTGTAGTTGTACGTACTACTACAGTTACTAGGCCGGGGGAGGGGGGAGTCAAAACGTACTAGCAGTACTTTTGACAGACTTCAACCTACCTACGAGTATAATTTATGCATTCGAAATTCTTTCCTTAGGCTGGCAACGTGGTGACTGGCGAGATGACCGAGGCCCTGATTTTTGCCGGCGCCGACATCATCAAGGTCGGCATCGGTCCTGGCTCCGTCTGCACCACCCGCAAGAAGACCGGCGTCGGGTACCCGCAGCTCTCTGCGGTGTTGGAGTGCGCGGACAGTGCACACGGACTCAACGCACACATCATATCGGTAAGTGAATGAAGGGAATAAAGCTATCAGTACCTACCTGTTACATAGTAACATGGCCGGTATAAGCATGATTGTTGTTCTTGCTGCTGGTAAAAACAAAGTTGCAGTTGCAACTATTTCCATTACAAATCTGCCCAGGATGGAGGCTGCACATGCCCTGGAGATGTGGCCAAGGCAATCGGCGCTGGAGCCGACTTTGTCATGCTGGGAGGGATGCTGGCGGGACACGACGAGTCGGCCGGGCAGATCATTGAGAAGGACGGGAAGAAGAAGAAGCTCTTCTACGGGATGTCGTCTGCCACGGCCATGAAGAAGCACAAGGGAGGAGTGGCGGAGTACAGGTCAGGAAAAAATTAACAGCGGAGTGATACTGCCTGATTAGTGATGATTACCTACGTACTGACAGAGTACTCTGCTTTACTGGCTAACCAGGGCATCTGAGGGCAAGACTGTGGAGGTCCCCTATCGCGGCCCAGTCAATGAGACTGTTCTTGACGTGCTGGGAGGGCTGCGCTCTGCCTGCACCTACGTGGGAGCGTCCAACATCAGGGAGATGAGGAAGAGGACCACGTTCATCAGGGTCACTCAGCAGGTCAACGAAATATTCGGATCTTCCGCCTAGAGGACAGGGAGGGACGTGTCCTCATCCGTTCCCACACGAGTAATAAGTTAGATCTCTTTTCTCCCTTCGAACTTACAGTAATCGTACTAGTTATATCATTCATAAATGGAACAAAAGAAAGAGGATGTGCCACACCTTGCAGATTATATAGGAATACGTGTGTGTGTGTAGCTTTATGACTTTGTGAGAACAATATAACTAAATAAAAGTTAATTTAAGGGATATTTGCGGAATTGTTACTCTGATGCATAGTCAGCTGTCACATCGCAACCGATGTACATACTGTAACACTACATAAGCATAAGCCTTGAATCTCTTTTGCTCTTGCAATTATTGGTTTATAAATTGGCTCCTTCGAATAGAATTGATTATTATTGGCAGAAGAACTTTCTAGCCAACAAACTTTAAACTCTCTAGTTTCTGAACATTTTAATGCGTAGTAGAACATGTTTATGAGACACTTGTACTGTACACATAGTATACCACAAGAGTTTTGTTTCTCCGCCTCCTTCTGTCCGCCTTGGCCTAGAGCTCCTCTACCTGGAGCCGGGAGCAGATAGCGTAGCAGAATGGGAAGGCAAGGAAGGGAGGGAGGGAGGGGATGCGGACTGCGGTGCCTGAGTAGCCGGTCAGTATAGTCGGAGCAGGGGCGGCGACGGCGGCGGCAGCGGCGGCGGCGGCGGCCACGACAGCGGCCAAGGCGACGGCGACGGCGACGGCGACGGGCGGGGTGAACAGCAAAAGCAGCAGCACCCACAAAAAAGACAGCTAGCGACTTTCGCTCTCTCGCTCTGTTTTCTCAAAAGGAGAAAAGAGGCGGCGGCGGTGGCGGTGGCGGTGGCGGAGGGGGTGGAGCGGAAGGCCGCGGAGGACACGACGACGAAAGAAATATAAATACTAAAAAGAAATATGTAATGTAAAAAAGAGAAGCAGAGCTTTCGTCATCGCCATCGTTGAGCAGATGAGTCGGAGCAGGGAGGGACAATTTCAGTGATGTGATTGTGATATCAGTTGAGAGGAGAAAGAAGCTCCCTCCCCCGGCCCGGGGGCGGTCTGGATGTGTTCAAGATCCAATTGGTGACTACGAGGCCGGTCAGAAATGCGTTCGATGTTCGGCGGCGCCATGTTGGTCGCCTCCTCCCTGTTTTGCTTGGCGTGGCAGGTGAGCGGAGACCAGGAGGGGCTCCTGTTGGAGAGGGCGGCGAAAATGGGCGAGACGATCAAAAGGAGGGCGGAGGAAGAGATGGGACTCGAGGACATCTTCTTTGAGGAGAAGGGGGACAGGGAAGGAGGAGCTTTTTCCGCCCAAGACGAAGCAGAGAGGCTGGCCAGTTTGCTCGGCAGGAGGGCCTCCGTACCAACGGGGGTGGTGGCGGAGGCGGCCAAAAGGATGGGGGAATTCTTCTCTTCCAAAGAAGAGCTACAGCTCGCGAACTCTTCTCCTTCTCCGTCGCCTTCTTGTTGCAGTCTCCGTACCAGAGGTCCTCCTCGTGACTGGAAGGAGGTGAACCCCGATTCCTGCAGCGTGGGCGACCTCTCATCCTTCCTGGCCTCCAACCTGACCTCCGCAATGATGCTTTCCCGTTCTTCCGCTTCCTCCTCCTCCTCGTCCTCCTACCTCCGCTGGCAGTTCTTCCTCAGCCCCGACCTGTCCTCCCACCTTCTCTTCCCCTCCTCCCACGTCCCCTGCGGCCTCCGCAGCGACTCCCTCCACCGATCGGTGGCGCTAGCCGCGCTCCACGGCCGCCCCAAGCGCGTGGTCCTCCTTTTCGACCGCGCGGCCGGGGGCGACGCCGCCGCCCTCGATCTCGGCCGCGCGGCCGTCAGATACGTGCTGTCCACCCTGGAGCCGACGGACCTCCTCGGATTCGTGGCCGCCGCCGGAGAGACGGTCTATCATCCCCTCGGGGCGGACTGCCCGCTGACCAGGATGGCACCGGCGACGTCGAACGCCAAGTTGGAGGTCCTCAAGTTCATCAACGTCGTCCAGGCCAGCAGGAGTTCCACCGACCACGCGCAGGCCATCGCCGCGGTGGGGGCCCTCGTCCGCAATTCTGACCACGTCAATCGCGACTCGGTGGTACACGTCCTCTACCTCTCGGCCGGGGGCACGGTCAGTGAAGAGCAGATGGAGAGGGCCGAAACGGCCCTGGAGGCCGTCCACAGTGGCACCACTGGCCAGATCGTCTTCAGCGGCTACTACCTCGGAGGAAGTGGAGGAGAAAGTGACTCCGGAACCGAGCTGCTGAAGAAGCTGACATACTATTCGGGAGCCGGTTCTTCGGGACGTTTCGTGCAGCTCTCCCGACCCGAGAATCTGGCTGAGGAGGTCGGCGACTACCTTGCTGGCGCTGACGTCCCACTTCGGGACACGCTTTCAGTCCTTCTGTCGTGGGACGCCGTCGGTCACGAACTTGTCCTTAGCTTCGCCACGACCGCCAAGACGGAGGACGGAAAACTAGCGGGAGTTACCGGCATCGACATGGACGCCACCAGTTTCCTCCAGGACTTCCTGTTCTACCAAGGGGAAGGCGAAGGCTCTCCCTACGCGTGTCTGCTGGAGAAGGTGGGCTCGCAGGTCAGGGTGGTGTACCACCCGAAGACGTACAACCGCCAGAACCCGTCGGTCCCGGAAGCTTTGCTGGGAGACGTGGAGGACGTTGCCGACGATTCTGACCTCATCAGCAGGATGCTGGCCGTGCCTTTTGATAGCAAAAGCGTAGGAACAAAGCACTTCTCCTGGAGATGGGTGGAAAACCTCGATTACATCGCAGTCATAGTGACCGACACTGCCAGTCAGGTTCCTCATGCTAGCCATTTTTGGCCCTATAGTAACCGGACGGAGCAAGAATCTGCCGTCTCTCACCTCTACTTTCACCGCCTCGACCTCCTCCCTTCCAAGGAGCAACCTTCCCTCCTCTGCCTGCAGAACTCCCGCTTCCTGTCCACCATGATGTCCGGCACCATCTTCCTGACTCCCTCTGCATTTTCTTCCCCTCACCAAGACCTACAAGAGGAACTCGCGGGCACCTTCCAGAGCTACCTGGCCTACTTGAACGACCGCACTGGACTCATTTCCAACCCAGGACTTGCTACGGAGGTGAAAGAAGAACTCCTGGCGATCTCCCAGCTCATTCCGCTTTGGAAGCGCCGGGCGCTATCGCAAGGGCCTCGCAAAGTAATGGACCGGTTCGCAGCAGCTCTAAGCGGGATCCAGGTCTCGTATCCGGGAGCAGTCTTCCCCGAAAATTTTGACTTTGGCGGCATGAAGTGGTTCCGTACCGCCCTCAGGTTCCCCGACAAGCTGGTTATATCTGGACCCTTTCTCCATCCTACGGAGGTCGGATACGCCATCACCCTCAGCAAGGCAGTCCTGTCCTCCAAAGGTGAAGCTAGGGCGGTTGTTGCCGTCAATGTGCCAATGGGCTTCCTGGCGGAGATCCTGTTTGACCTGATGCCTGAATGCCAGGAGGGGAAGATTCGATGCTTTTTGTTCGACCAAGGTGGAGTGCTCGCCTTTCATCCCATCATGACTGACCCGTCGTACACGGGACCAATCGAGGACCAGCATCTCAATCACAAGGAACCCAACGTCGGCAAAGACCTGCTAACCCACTTTGGAGATGGTGCCTTCGTCCGGAAGCACTTCTGCAAGAGCTTCCTCGACAAGACTGTCCGTCGCCAGTACAGTTACAAGGTGGACCTCGAGGGAGACGTCATCTCTGGCAAAGTGCACGGCAGCTTGAACAGCAACTGCAGCCAATACAGCGTGACCCCGTTGGATGGTACCAACGTGCTGTTGGGCGTGGTGAGGTCCTCCTGCCCCGTGGCCGCCGTCTTCTGTCCCTGCAGCATCAACAGCAGGAAGTGCATCGTCTGCGAACAAAACAAAGAGGAAGCACTCGGGTATAAATAACTTCGCTAATTGTTGATTTTTATTTTATTGTATGTGTTTTTTTAAGAACACTTCATTCTTCATTTTTCCAGGAGCTGTGAGTGCCCTTGCGAATGCCCCCTGGAGCTATTGGACTCGTGCCCGTCGAGCAAGCATGCTTTCATGAGCCGGCACGACCTGTCGGTTTGCGACGAGGAGGGCGCCATCACCTGCGAGCTGGCGGAGAAGCCCAGGGCCAACAGCGGCGTGCCTCTCCCAAACTGCTTCGAGGAGCAGCCGTGCAAGGAGGCCGCATCCAAGTTGGACTGCCTCGCTCTCGTCGGCTGCTCCTGGTGCGAGGCGGAGGTGACGGCAGTGGACGAGGGCTTCTCCTCCCAGGGCTCCGCCGAGTTCTCCCCGCTCGAGAGGCCCTACTGCGCGCAGAGTCGCTCCTGCTACAGCGGGGCGGTGGGCTCTCCGGGGCCGTACAGACATTGGCGTGATGCGGGGGCGAGAGGGAAGTTGCTTCGTCGTCGCGGCCCCGCCTCTTCTCCCTCCTCATCCTCCTCGTCTTCTTCCTCATCCGACCACCATCAGCAGCGGCCCTCTCCCATCGGGCCGGTGGTGGGGGGCATCCTCGTCTTCTTCCTCTTCCTCGTTTTTTCCGCCTTCTGCTACCGGCACAGGCTGTCGGACGACGACGGGACCGGGTGCGGACCGGTGTCCCTCCACCGTGGCAACCGTAGGACCCAGTCTCGCGGCAGGAGGGTCGTCTCCAACATCGAGGTGGACGAGGAGGAGGAGCTGAGGGAGATGCAGCAGGCGATCGCGGTGGCCTCGGGAGGCGAGGCTGGGCCGCAGCCCCAGAATCCCGTCATCATCTCTCCCTACCGTATGAACCCAGGATATTCTCGTCCGGCGCCTCCACCCGGAGCAGACTCAGACTACGGGTACTCCACCATGACGCCCACCGTCATCAACGGCGGTGGCGCCAGCATGGCAGGAGGAGCTGACGCGGACGGGGACTCGGAGGTCATCGTGCCGTACACCGCCTCCGAAGCCGCCCGTAGCAGACTGACCAACCGCCAGTACCACCGGACGGCGACGGTGGCGGCGGCCAGCGTGACCTCTGGGGTCTCTTCGAGAACGCCTTCGCCTTTGCCCTCGTCGTCAGCCACCCAGTCTCGCCGTCTTCGATCCCACCTGGAGCGGGAGGTGGGACAGGGAGAGGAGGAGGAGGAGACGGCGATGTTCGTGTCAGAAAAGCATTCCGAGAGCAGCAGCCATGCGGCCCCCACGTACGCAAGTGCCTCGGAACAGACGGTGCTAACCCCAAACCAAATCATCGTAGCTGCAACTGTCCACGAAGTCGACACCGCTTGACGTGCACCTACCGCACCAGTTGCCTTTAGCGACCATGGATGCTTGGGGACTGATTGGAGTTGTCCTCTCCCCCAAACTTTTGTGGTAGTAATAGGTCAGGGCACCTCATCTGGCTGCTTGATATAAAAATAAGTACTGTGTGTTCAAAAGTATTCTGCTACCGATCTCGCCAATTTTGTACCACTCTACCGGTCTTTCTATCTTGTACCAGTACTAGTGCGGTAGTGTGCTTTATTAATGGAAAATCTTCCATGCTGTCTTTTTCATGTTTCTAACGGTTTTTGCAATAAACGTTTCTTACTAGTGTACGTTACATGCAGCGCAAGAACAATTTGTTTGGCTGTGTACCTTTATGTCTAACCAAAAAGTTTTTTTTAAACGCAGTGACCGTTCATTTTGATTTATTACTGGACGGATTTACATCAACAACTACTGACTGGGAAAAAATGGGGGTTCAACAAAATTGCATTGACATATACTTACTACCGTAGCATGGTGAACATCAACCGGGAGAGGAAAGTTTGCGACTTGAAGAGAAATCGATGTGGCTCCCATTCAAAACTTATTAATTTTTGCAACGAATTCACTATAATTATGCTAGTAAATGCCCGTTATGCGAGCTTGTTTCCTGTCCTGTTTCTCCCTGGAGTGTACCTAGTTAATGATTTTTTTGGGTGTTCTTTGCTAATCAAGTCTTCTTGACGCACACTTAGGTGGTTGGTTGCTCTCATGCCTTCTTTTTGGAAGAGACCACCGAATCAGGAGGGTTGTTTGCATAGAGGAGAAAGATGACCGAGAGGGTGACCATGTTCATGTACGCCTGGATTATGATGCGATCGAACCTTCAAGAGAGATAGAAGTCAGGAGGCATCTTCAAGACTCGACCTTGTGCAGTACTAGGTAGACCCACCTCGGAGACTCGCTGAAGACCCCCACGACAGGAAAGTTGGCAATGTCGTCCCCGTACATCTCGCCGATGGTGGCGAACGGCAGCCCGAAGAGGAACCGCGGGACGACGCGCACCACCTCCTCTTTCTTGGCCGTCCCCGTCTCCGTCCCCGTCCCCGTCGCCGCCGAGTCCTCTCCGTCCTCGGCCAGGAAGTGGTCGTAGATGCCGAACCTCCCTGCGGGAGGGGCCCGCCTCTCCACGGACAGCGACGAGGACGAGTCCTGGCGACTCACGTGGATCTCGTACTCCTCGCGCCACTCCATCCGCATCACAGCCTAACACACGACGGCTCACGTGGGTCACAAACCTCAGTGACTGCCCGAGCTCTGATAGTTACTCACCGATTTTTTAAGTGGGACCTTGGCCTTGGAATTGCCGTAGATGACCCTGGAGTGCGCTTCCTCCTGGCTGTTGTTGACGTAGAGTCTCCACTTGGTCCAGTTCTCCACCAAGACGAGGGGCTGACCTCCTTGACCTTCGACCCGGACTGCTTGGTCGGACAGTTTCGTCCTTTGGAGCCTAAAATTAAGGGAAAAAAACACCCCTTTTTGTGAGTGACAAACAACAAAAAAATGGGTCCTTTGTTTGTGCTTACACATCTTGGACAATCCCTGGATGAGGATTGATTATGTACGGGGTGATGCAGTACCACAGCGTGACCGATCCCACAAAGAGGACGATGAGAAGTTTGGATAAGAGCACGATGTTCATTTCTGAAGAAGGAGGGTAGAAACACTACCCAGTCCTTTCCTCCTACTACTACGTCAGGCAAAGGCACGTCCTTTTATGACGACGATGATGTCCTTCCTGTCCTGCTGAATCGCCAGTGTCACTGTCAGGGTCAGTACTTAGCATGGGAATGTTTCTCTAGTCTTTGACGATACGTGCAGACTAGACAGAGATCCAAGAGGCCATCCACGAGCCCTGACTCCGAGATGAGAACCTTTGGATAATGTTGCAGCACTGGTACATGCAGCGAGGATAACCGGGGCTCACTCAGGGTCGGAAATGAGGACGACTTGAATTGTCGGCACACCGGGAGAAGAGAGGCAAGGCGGGGAAGACATCCAGCAGCCTCAAAAACTACTACACACATCCCAGGGTTGCCAGGTCGGCAAAGTAGAAAAAAAAGTCAACAGTCCCCCACAAAAAAGCCAGATGGTAAATAAGGAAATGTCAAAAAAGCCAAATGGCCCCATTTCGGGCTTTTTTTCAAGTTGTATTGTATTTCTACTAACAAATTTTAAACCAAAATTTTTTCTCTAATATAGCTTTTATAAAAAGCCAAACTGGCACCCCTGCCACAGACGACACTGTCACACCAGAGAAACATGGTTACACGGCACAGAGCAGCAGCGGGCTAATAGGGAAAAGCACATCCAAGCTTGGGCTCGAAAATTCACAGTACAGTACAGTACATGATCAACGCTGTACTATTACTGCCAACGGCCGTTACAAACACTAGTGCAGCAATGCCTACCTTCCTAGCAAAGAGGTTTTCTAATAATAAAAAACTTAACCTTGCCGGTTTTTAGTCCTCAGTTCCCGTCCTTTCCCCTAGCCAAAGCCCGCCGAAGGCAGCCTACAAGCTGCTGACATGCTGCTCCTTACCGGACTGTCCAGTTCAGTTGCCTTGCCCTTGCCCTCTCTCTCTCTGCCTCCCTGTTTTATCATCCAAGGCAACAGAACGATATAGTATGTACGTATATACTACCTTAAGCTACCCTGGTACTAGTAATATCTATCGGCACAAGCCGTGTGCTAGACAGAATAACAGTATAGCACTCTCCCCGTCTCCCCTGTCCATATTAGCACTGCACGTTAGTACTGGTACACCTTCCTACTGCTCAGACCCCTCAGATAAGACCTTTTTCTATATTCCAGCTTTGCACACACCCGCGGGCAGCGTGAATGGACAAATATATATTTTTAAAAGTCGGCAGAATTATGCCTGAACTTGTGGTATGGGTCGGTAGGATGTAGAACGTACTAGTAGTTAGTTTAGGGATAAAGTTTTTGTTCTTTCCCTGCTGTGCAACACAAAAGTAGGTCACGTATCCTAAAACATAAGGATCGAATAAAATAAGAGTTTCGTTATTACTCCCCAGATACACTTACAAATTCTGGGCTTTCGAACGTTACCGTTGTCATTTGTGAATTATTGAGTGAAAGAGATATGTAGATGAAATAGGAGGCACATGTACCATGTTTTTAACTTTTTTTGTATTCGTATTTCACCAGTGCGCATCTAGTTCCTCCGTAGCCTTCTTGACAATGTCCTTGTGACTGGCATACAAGTCAACAGTGGCATCCACGTCCATCCATTGGAGAGCCTGGGCATCATCTCCAGCCTTCAGGTTGAACTGGCCTATCTCATCACCTGTCTCGTCATGGAATAGGAAGGCAGTCGTCTCCATCCAGGCATTGTCTGTGTTGCGTGGGTCGTCCACATAGCCAGAGTACATTTTGTGACCCTTGTCGAAGAAGCCCTTGACCTGTGGAAGGGAGGAGCAGAACAAGAGGGTAAACCCCCCACTCGGTTCACTTGAAATTTCTGAAGTCTTTTCATCTTGCCTTAGCCTCCATCTTCTCCTGCTGTTCCTTGCTGGCAGAAGTGGCATCCATGGCCTCCTCCATAAACTCACGTCGAACTGTCTCGCTGACAACTTCGCCAGGATCGACCATGCCTGACATGAAAAAAAGACAGCAATTAATCTCGTGTCCACCTTGACAATTTCCAGGGTTAATTTACCTCCAGGCAATGCCCACTGCTTGTTGTCCCTTCTCTGTATGACAACAATCTGAATGATTGGCTTCCCCTCCATCGTCACCTTCTCTCCCGTTTCACTCCTCTTCCACCTAGTGACGACTGGATCTGCTGCATGGTTTGGGCCCCATTTGCCCAGCACACCACGCCCCATCAGGCCAGTGCGACCCCTGATGTTCAGTGGCTCATTGGATGCAGACACCAGATATGTCTTCTCGTGACTCTTCCTATTGACCTTTCCATCCAGGCTATTAAACATGGGTTGAAAGTCCCCCAGATCAGGATCAGCCCACACTGCCTTCAGCACAAAGGGGGCCGTGAAGACGGGAGGTGCATAAGAGGGAAACTTCTCCTCCCAGGGAACAAGATTCGCTGGAACGTCTTGACGAGTAATGCTATGGAGGCATGAGGGTAAAGAAAATTAATTGCATGTATTTAATACATTTAATGGCCTCTATCTACTTTACGTACCTCTTGTCTTCACCGCCCTGCTTGTAGTGGTACCTGTTAGGATACCGGCACTTGACATGGACTGGCTTGTCCACGCCTGTACTGCTCATGCTGCCCAAGTCCCTCCGCACACAGTGGCTCACAAAGAATAGTGAAAGTCCTTGAAGATAGCCACTTGGATTTGCTTGGGCAGCACACGCAAGAGGACGAAGGGCTGACACCATAAAGGTTGCCAGAGGCCCTCCATAAAGTGACACGCTTCTGCCTCTTCTGCCTGTACTGAAAGAGTTGTGTAATCGATGTGTACCGTAGGAGAGAAGAAGTCTCAGATCCAGCGCCATCTGTCGCTCATAGAAGAATATACATAAAGAGGTATCGATTGAAAATTACCTGGCTGTTGTTGTAGTAGTATGAAGTCCTGCACAAGGCTCATGCTTGAGAAGAAGTGGGGTACTACGCACAAACAACATATCTTCAATCATGGAAGGGTTAGGAGGTGGCACTGTGGAGGTACAAGGAAGAGGCAACAGCAAGTGGGGCAGCCCAACTAACCCATTTTGAGGTAGCAACCTCTCCTGCTCTGTGCACTTGAGCACGGAAGTACAGTACCTCTATTTGTACGTAGATATTGTAAAAGAGGTTTACTCCCAAGTTCCAGCAAATATGCAAGGTAACAGTAAGATTTTGTGGTAATGATGCATAGAAGATTTTGCTCATCCTTTCTTTTACATTGTAACCAATTCTTTTCCGTCTTATCTGCTTAATGTTACTCCTTCTGCCTTCCTCCTGTCGGAAAAGTACGACAAGGCCAGGGCCACCTTGTTGAAGCTCAGCCATAAAGACGACTTTGCTTTGGTCAGACGCCACAACCTTTTCAAAGCAGCAATGAATGATGATCACATCTTTGAAACGTGTGTGCGCCTTAGACAGTCGGCCCAGTGGGGCTTAAAAGCCATAAAATTTTTATCTCTAATCTAGGTATCTATCAAAGAAGAAATTAAGTGACTCTCAGGAACCTCGTCCGGTACTGCTGGGTCCCCCAGCTAGCCAGGGCATAAGGAGTTTTTCACTGGTGAGTGGGAAGATTTCTTAGCTCTGACCTGTCAGTCCGTGAGGACTTTTCTACGTACTCTATTATGGGGTTCGAGTTTCCTCACACAGCACGAAACCTATTTATAGTCTAAAAACTTGAGTGGTTGAAGACATTTTACTGTACAGTATATGGTATCTAACCAACCTGGAGAAGCTTTGCTGTGTTGTTAGGCAATCTCATGTGACAGAAGTAAATGTACGTACATGAGACAGAAGTAGAAGTAAATGTTCCCCTCAAATGGTAAGTGTAGGCTGCCACATCGCGTGAAGGATAAGGGTCACTTACGGACGCGTCCGTGGATGCAAGTGGCCTATGTCCCATTCCACAAACAACATAAGTGACTCTAAACAAAATAAGTAAGTAGGTGTCAGAGCTTTTTTTCTTTTCTCTTTTTTTAAAAAAAGAAAAGAACATATTCTTTCGGGTATGCATGAGCATAGTATGTACTGTAGTACTGTGTCTCGGGAACTTCAGTACTACACCCTGTACAATGTAGTTACATGTAGTGTAGGTAGGTAGGGCCAGACCCACGATTAGACCCACGAGCTGCTCTTACTGTACATACTAGGTACATACGAGTACTATGCGTCGATCATGCGCCTCCTTCTACCTTTAGCCTAACTTCCTTCTCGGAGAGGTAATGAAGATCGTTTACAACAAAATAATAAGCACGAAAAAAAAAGTTCATATACCGTATGGTATATGTGTAGATTTGATCCAAACACTGTTTTTCCTCACATTACTGGGGGGTAAAGGCAAAGAAGTCTGCCCTCCTGGCCTTTGCTTTCTCTATTGAGTTGGCGTTTGTACTAGAAGGAGTGGCTGATGCCGATACCTTATGCCTAGTGACGCGGACGAAACTGTTGAATCCGCTGCGGGCGGCGCAGGCCGGGTCCTGACAGGAGTGGACGTCTTCTGGTGCAGGTGGCGTGGCACGGCGCCTCACCACCCGCGAGGGCAGGCTGGCGGCCTTAAACGGACCTTGTCTGCGAGGCTCCTGATTGGAACTGACAGTCTTGACAAGGCCACCCTTCTTGCTCGCCACCCTCTCTCGGACTGACTTGCATCTGGTCGAGGTGGGCAAGTTGCCTTCTTCCGGAACAATTTTCTTCTCGTTGACGTTTCCTTCTTGGTTCAGTGCGGCATATTCATCCTGAGGACCAATCGAATTAGTATACCGATATTCAGCGCTGTCCTTTTGAACAATGACCATTTAGCATGTATGTAATAGCTACGCACTCCGATTCAATGAGCTTTTAGTTTCACTACATCTTCACTCTTGTGTTAAAATTTGAAACTGATTTAACTACACCCGAATTGGCATTTTTTTCAAAAACAAAATTTCGTTTGTTTCTTGCAGTTCTTAATCTCCAGCAGGTTCGTGGTTTACTAGCTGGGACTATTGGGGCCATGGCAGCAGTTTCGTGCATTTTTACTAATGTGGGCTGCAAGGGCAGCAGCAGCAAAATTGTTGAAGCCTTGAGCCACTGCCACTACTCAACGTTATTGTGGGAGAAATTTGTGTACGTACATAAGAGCTGCATATACTGTCTGTATTTAAGAGCTGCATTTACTGTATTTAAGAGCTGCTTGCCTCCGTCGTGTGGACGTTAAGCGTTATGTAGGGGTACACGTACAGCACAGTAATCTCGCTCGCTGTATACTCGCGTACGTACATAGGGATATGCAGAATTAAGTCTCAACATAACTTCTCTAAGAACCTGCGTAGTAACTACTGTCGCAGAATACTGTGCCTATACTGTATAGTCAGGCCAATTTACTCTTCTGGTTCTTCTGGCTGTGCTAAGTTGACCTCCATCTCCCGGGCGAAACCTAAAATTTCTTAATTGACCCTGAACGCACCGGTTGCCCCCGGCTTTCAAACACGAAGATTACTGAAGAGGTACTACAAGAGATTTAGTCATTAACCGTGGAGAGAGAAAGACAAAGAGGATGATGATGAGACTAGCCGGGAAGAAGAGGAGGAGGAGGAGACGGAAGATAAAGCGAGCAAACACTATCTGCTCTTCATTCGCTTCTGAGAGTTGCGCGTGAAGGGGGAAGAATTAGAGAAGATTATAAAGCAGAAGAGGCGAAATCATCATCATCCCCCCCCCCACTTCTGTGTGAGTCGTGTCGGGCGGCAAGGACGTTCCCAAATTCCCAAGAAAATTAAGGGGACACTTCTCGCGAGGAAGGAAGGGTAGCAGACTCTTTATTTGCAGCCCAACAACAACAACAATCGAGTCACTGCTCTGGCCCGCCAAACTGTACTAAAAAGTGCATTTCAGACCTTCTACGTACCGTAGTGCTGTACTACTACTAAGTCATGTCCCTTCCCCGTCGAACGGCCACGACGACGACGGCGGCGATCCTCTTCGGAGGGTGCCTCCTCTGCTGCCACGCTATCAAGCTAGAGTACGACCCCTTCGATATGATCAGCATGAAGTCATACCAGGTGGGAAATAAGAGAGGACTTCATTTACCGTAATATTTGATCATCGACAGCCTTTTTAAGCGCTTCTCCTCAACGAAATTAATCGTACTTTATTGATGCCTCCCTCCCCCCCCTTCAGAACATCAGCCTCCGCCTGAGCTTCAATGAGATGACTAACGAAGAGGCCGAGTGGCCGCCGGCGCAGAAGGTGGTGCTGACCTTCGACCTGGAGGACAAGGACTCTTGGGCGGTGGAGGTGCTCAACGAGACGCTCGTCTTCGACTACGAGCAGATCAGGAGGAGAAGCAGGCAGGAGGTTGCCATCAAGGGCGCCATCATTGGATACAACGACCTGCAGGTTGGAAACGTGAAGCAAGGACTTGTTGGTGTCGCTGCTGTTGAGCCATCTAATTGGCACGTACAGTAGGTACTGAACTAAGGTACGTGTACTACTACGCATGTGCTAGTGTAGCATGAATACAGATGCATGCGTTTATAGTGCTGTGATCGCGGAAGTAAAAGTGATAAATCGGAACAGCGAAATGAGAGCACCTAAGTTTTGTCCACGTTTTATCACACGTGCGTAGTACCGTAGGTACACAATGTTTCGAAAAAGGTTCCACTTGTCCCGCAGCGAAACACGCTTAGCATGAAGCAATGTTCGTACATCATTCTTACATTTACGTCAAACATTGCATAAGCACTACGTAAATACGTATAAGAAAAATGAACGGTACTTAGTACATAAATACATAGATGCATAATTCTGCGCGTAGTAGATGTAAAAACGATGTACCGTCATACTACAGTACAGTAGTAGAAGGTAATAATAATAAATACTGTATTATTTTGTTACGTCTTAAATTTTGAGTAAGATGGATTCAAAACTCTACACAAAATTAAGACCTTCAAGGTGAGATTTTTCTTCAAGGTCTTTGGGCACTTGGCCTTAAACGCCTCTCGTCCGTACGAGGACCTGGAGAAGCTGGACTCGGATGGAAACCCCATCAAGACGGAGGAGGAGCTGGAGGAGGAGGAAGAGGAGAACGAAGACGACGGCGGCGACGACGAAGAGGAAGAAACAGTGGACATGGCTCAACAGGAGGCAGAACATGTGAGAAGAAAGAGAAAGGACGCTAATTTGTGAACAAGGAACTCGAATAATGCTTTTCCTTAAGGTTGACCTGACCTACCAAGATCGTCGTCTTCTCCGCGAGATCGAGGTCTTGGTGGCAGTAAAGGACAAGACACTGAACAACATCTTCACCCTGGTGGTCACCTGCATGGTCATCATTAACACGGTCAACATGGGCGGACAGCTCGACCTGGACGTCATCAAGGCCGTCTTCAAGAAGCCAATCGGGCCGGCAGTCGGGTTCTGCTCTCAATTCCTGCTGATGCCGCTTGTAAAAAGAAAAGAAAAAAGAGAGAGAAATTCGCACGCACAGCAATTTCCCAAAAATCGTACTTTTTCTTTCGTTTTTTCCATTATGCCTAGTTTTCGTACGGCGTTGGCTGGCTGATGTCTGACGACATCCTGTTCCGCCTGGGTCTCTTTGTGCTCGGGTGCTGTCCGGGCGGAACCGGGTCAAACTTCTGGTGCATCCTGCTCGGAGGTGACATCAACCTCTCCATCACCATGACATTCATCAGCACAATCGCCGCACTGGGTGGGTGCTAGAGAGAGACCGGGTTGATGTCTTTTTTCCCCTCCTAAAGGTCCTCCTTTCTTCTAGGCATGATGCCCTTCTGGCTGTGGTCGCTAGGAAGATTCTTGAGCGAAGAGGGGTTTGTTATCCCCTTTGACAGACTCATCATGTCACTTGTATTGTAGGTCTTCAAATAGTTGTACCTACGTATGGGATGCTGACATCTTTATGAAAAAGAAAACGTCCTTTTTCAGTCTGATCGCCCCCATCTCATTTGGCATGTGGATTCGATACCGCTTCGAGAAAGCTGCTCCAATCATGTCCAAGATTATCGTACCCTTCACTTTCTTCACAGTTCTGTTCATATTTACCGTAAGTGTAGTGTAAGAAGCTCTGTACTGTACACTAGCAGAGCTTTTTACTATACGTTGCGAGAAGTTGATGCTACCACCATCTCCCCCCCCCTCTCTCTCTCTCTCTCTCAGGTTGGCGTTTATGTGAACCTCTTCGTCTTCCAACTGATCACGTGGCAGATGGTCATCGCCGGCTTCATGGTGGCCGGGGCGGGATACCTCTTTGGTGGGACACTGGCATGGCTCTTTAGGTGATAAACGAAATAAGAAATAGAGTTCCTAGTAGCACAATAGATTATTCGAGCTGCAGTTTGTCTTAACATTTTTGTATTCGTCCAGATTGAGCGTCCCCCAAATCAAGGCCGTTTCGATCGAAACTGCCTTCCAGAACGGCAGCATCGCGTTCATCCTGCTGAAGGTGTCTCTACCGCCGCCCTACGGAGACCTGGCCACCGTCGCGCCGGTCGCACAACTCGTCATTACGGGTAAATGGGCTTTCTGGAGTACCTTCAGCCAAACCCAAGTAGTATGTAACTTATTGTAGTACAGATGTAATGCTTCTCTTCCTCTGCAGGCGCCCCCCTGTGGATCCTGTTGGCCATATGGAAGATCTACGAGCGGTTCTTCAGAAAGAAGAAGGCACCGATCGAGCCCATCCAGGACGAGAGGGACGGCGAAAAGGAGGATGACGAGGACGAGGCTGATCCCCTCACAAGATATGCCTACAATCCGACGTTCAGCATCGAGTCCAAGCAGACGGACATTATCTGACAAGAGGACGGCAGCAAGGAGAGGTTTTTGTTTTCGACAGTGAAGAATAAAATTTCGCATAAGTCTTGTCACGTGGGGAAGGAGATACCAGAAAGAAAGAAGTTCTCACAGTGATTGATCCCTTATGTATTTTAGTTTGTCTATAGTTTGACTCAGCGCAACTGTCTTCGCCCGTAGCACTAGCAATATCAAATCTTTTTCATGACTCAGCGGAATTTGTGATATTTCATCATCATATGCACATTATGATTAAATATAAGTCGATGCGTTATTCATACCGCAGCACTCAGATACCTTAATATATATTTTTTTAACCCGCAAAAATATGTGGGTAATGGCAGTGTGTCTTAAGACCTTGCTGTCTGAATGACTTCTGTTGAAATCCTCCCGTAGTTATAGTACAAATCATAATGTCAGATAAAAGTGACAAAGATACTCACAGGACCAGAGAGGCAGGATCCGCCACTCATGCGAGGAAAAGCCGTGCAAAGTCTTCTCGCTCGAAGAGAAAAGGGACTCGGAGTACTAGCAATGCTCGTCGTCGTGCACCCACTTCCCCACGTGTCCGTACCCACGAAACAAAGGTTCGGCATGACGAGATCAACCAGGTTCCCACCGTCCACGAGCAGGTTTCCAAAACGAACAAAGTGGTGCAAGCTCCCACGGTGCCTACGGTGCCGACACACGAGACCCCGAAGGACGAGGACAGGACAAGCGAGGGGAAGGAGGGAGGCCGCGGCGAGAGCCACGAGTTCCGTTCGTCCGCGTCGGCCAGGAGGAAGAGTCCGACGCACCCGTCCTTGACGCCGCCCCACGAGTTCTTCAAGCCCACGGAGAGGACCCAGGGTCCCATCAGGACCGGGGCCACCTCGCGGCACGTGGAGGCCTCCAATCGAGCACTCTTCTTCATGAAGGCGGCCCTGATCGTGGGCATGTCCATCTGCCTGGCTGTGCTCTTGCTGCTGACCCTGGCCAGGATCAAGAGGAGGCAGATGGCGGCCACGGACGACCTTCAGCAGGCGCGGAGAGGAATCCTCGGTTGGGCCGGACTCGGGCCCTCCGCCGCCGAAGGGGGGCAGGAACACACCTTGCTGGGCAAGATATCGGTTCCAGTCTCCATCTGCACGGTCATACTGGCGAGCTACTTATTTTATCTATATGAGCAGGAAGTTTTAGCTCGCCAGCGCCAGAGGCAAACCGCCTGGAACTGGATGAAGGTGGGGATCATCACCGTCATTGTGGGGCTGGGCCTCGGCTACAGGAGGGTGTTTCGGCAGCCGAGCGACCAGGCCTTCCACGTGGCCTGGAGACTGTTCATCTACTGCTTCCTGGGCATCCTTGCCATGAGTCTGGCCAAACTCGCATTTGTGGTTACTAGTCTCAAGCCCAAGAGAAGAGGGCGAACCCGTAGAGCCACGGAGGAGATGAACGTTGAGGAGCGAGGCACCAATCCGACCGAGGGAAGTGGAACTATGCAAAGTAAATCAGGACAATCCTTGCCACAATCATGATCGTACCTATCTAACAATAAAGAGCGCACCCACATGCAGTAAAAAAATTCTTTCTTTGAAAAAGGACCCTTCTACTACCTAGTAGTAAAGCAGTCTTGTACTTGTTACCCTGTAAAATAATTGTATCCTATTAATTATACTGTATATTTCTTCAATGCACATAAATCCACATTTATTGGTCAAGAAAAAAAAGCAAGAGACTCTCCATATAAGTAACTCATGCAATAAACTATGAACGTGTATACAAGGAAAAAAATGAAACTAATTTAGGAATGTTACTTCTCTTCTTCACTGCCGGCCAATCTACTACGTTCCTCAGCTGGTGCAGCCGTTGGGGAGCTGAGAAAAATGGTCGTAGCCGGGTTAGCAATTGTAGGGCTAAATGCGGCCGTTAGGATGTTGCTCGCCAGATTCTGCGGAGGCGCTCCCACTGGTTGCACTGGCGACGGCTGAGTGCCGCCAGCGCCCCCAGCGCCGACAGCGCCGCCACTCTCACCTCCGAATGAAGGACCCTGCTGCACCTGCTGCATCCCAAAGTAGCTCGTCAGGTTAAGTCCGGGAACTGGTGGGATCGGCTTCGGGCTCGCCAGGGCCGTTACCCCGGCACCCGTCGAAGGCGGACCTCGTGGAGGGACGTGAATGGGCTGGAAGTTTCCGGACGGCAGAGGGGCCGCCGCGGCTTCCCCACTCTCTGGCCGCACCGGCTGCGGGAGAGAGATCGGGGGCGGCGGCAACGGGGCGATCTGCGGCAGGGACGGGATGCTGATCGGCCCGGTCGCATCTATCACGGCGGGAGGAGGCGGGCAAGACGTCGTTGCTGCCGTTCCGGCCTTTGGCGGCCCCACAGCTGTGGACGCCCTCATTGCTGAGGAGGGAAGAAGAGTGGGGGGCCCCATGTTGAATGAAATCTGTTGATGCAGGACCGCGGCAGAAGCCTGAGGTTGTGCTTGCTTTGGATCCACCTTGGTCTCTTCTTCCTCCTTGCTTGCTTTCCTTGGCTGTGAGGACTGTCCTTCGAATGCCTTTGAAGACAGGACTGGGGGATCAAGGGGAGATGGTGGTGGCACCTCCTCCTCGCGTGCTGTGGGTGCCGATGGAGGAGGAAGTAAAGGCTTCTCAGCTTGACATTCATCCGAATCCTGTTCTCTCTCCACCTGAGGTTCGGCATCGCCTGCACGAAGCTGCTGCACTTGCTGTCTCTTACCGAAGAGTTCCTCCATCAGCTTTGGCAAGAACATGTCTAGTTTCTGAGCTGTCAGTGACCAAATTGGTGTGGGGTAGCTCCCATCCTCTTCAGCCGAGAAGAAAAGTCCGGCTGTGTCCATGACCAGCAGCATGTTTTTCAGAGATTCCGGTACAGCGTCCGCCAGCAAGTCGGAGGCGGCGGCACCAATGAACCTGCGCATAAAGTCCAGCACCGTCAGCCAAAGGGCGGTGAAGGAAGGCAATGTGGACAGGGGTGCCAGGTGCTGCAGGAAAACCTTGCCCAACAAGGTCGCAGCTCTTGTCCGTGTCTCCTCCATTGCGGTCTTCTCCCCCGGACTAGACTTGACAAGAAGGTGGCTCAGCATGGGGAAGAGAACCTGGGTGAAGGCGCCCTCCCACTCAGTCGGTGACAATGCCTGTTGGAGGTCCTGGAAGAGCAGAGCCCTCTGCAGGGTGGTCAAGGCCGACGTGCGGATGTGACTGCGCTTGTCACAGCAAAATCGGGCGATGCCCTGCAGGAGGGGACACCAGGCGGTCTCCCACAGATTCGTGGTAGTAGCCGTCTGCGCCGAGGTCTCTTCTCCTTCCTCTTCCTCTGCCCAAGAGCGGTGGATCTGTCCGGCCCTGGTGTGGAGGGTGTGCATGAGGTCGAGGAGCTGCATTGCCACGTGCAAGTACTCGCTGGAGTAATCCTCTCCGTCACTCTCGTCCGCGTCGTAATCCATGTTGTTGGGTGCGGACTGCACTCTCCTCATGGGCGGTGCGCGGCCCATCGGCGTCTTCTTCGCGTGGCTCCTGGAGGCGTGGCCGCCCACGCCGCCCCCTCCTGCCTTCTTGTTCGCCGCTTCCTCGCTCGACCCCGCTCCGCTCCTGCTTTGGAAACTGGCCTCCACGAAGGTGCGGATGGCCGCAACGCAGTGCCCGAAGTTGTGCGGGGTGATGTGGGCCACGTCCCTGACGAGGAAGGCCAGCGACTCGCAGCACTTTAGGAAGGAGAGACTGTCGTGCATGACGAGGGGTCGGACGTGGACGATGGCGTTGCGGTCGAAGTCGACCAGGCCCTCTGACGTTGCTGATGCTCCCTTGGCTTCCGCCTCATCCTGTTGCTGATGCTGCTGTTGCTTTGTCGGACTGTTGCCCAAGACGATCCAACCGCCGGAACTGATCGACTCGGATCGTTCTCTCCTCGCTGGACTCGCAGATCTATACGAGGAAAAAGAAAAGGTAGAGTAGAAGTTTTTCGTAGTTTGTTTTTTTTACACATGTTCCTTTACCTGGAGTTTGCTGTCTCCGATTCCGAAGATGCTCCGTGTCCAGAATCCTCATTCCCCCGTCTTGCCGCCCTGTCTCCAGCCTCGCGGCGTCTCGGACCTCTCTTGACGCCGCCAGCCGCGGCACCGGGACGGCCGCCAGAGACCGTGGCGTTTGGATTCGCGCCGGCGCCGACGACCTCGACCAGGCTGAATACGATCGCCCAGTCCTCGGACTCGTGGACGTTGGCGGCATTGTTGCGAAGCAGCTCGTGAAGCCCGAAGGCGACGTGGCGGCAGACCGCGAAAGTGACGTTGACCTTGAGGGCTAGGAGGATGCGGAGAGACTGCACCACCGTAGAAGCCAGGTCCTCCTTCCTGGAGAGCCTGACGGCAAGTCGCAGGAGGGCGGTCACCGAGCGCTCCAGGAGGAAAGATTTCTCGGGACCCGACGAGGAGGACACGATGAGCCTGGCCAGGTGGTCGGACACCTGGCGCCAGACGATCCCGACGCGGTCGCGGTTCTGCACCGTCACGCGGACGAGCAGCTCCAGGAAGAAGAGGGTGGCGTGCTCGTCGTCTCCACCGACGGTTTCGCCGGCACCGTCGGCGAGGCCTCCCTGCGGGTCGCCGCGGCCCGGTCCGACGTCCAGCTGCGACCCGCTCACCAGAAACCTGACCAGCTCTTGCAGCGACTCTGCCAGCAGAAACTTGGACTCGGTCACCAGCGACTCCAGGGCGCACCCGCGGACGCAGCGCGCGGCGGCCTCGGCCGCCTCCTCCTCCTCTGGCGTCCTGGCCCGTTGCTGCGCCTCCGCCGCAGTCGACATTGAGATAAACGAGACAAAGGAGTTGAGCAGGCCTGGCTCCACTTTGGCCGTTCGCTTCTCCTCCCGGTAGAGCTCGATCTGTCCGGAGCTTTCCAAGAAATCCTCCGCCACCATCATTGTCTTTGGCAGCAGCCTGCACTTGAAGAGCTGCAGCAGGCACTCCGCCACGTTCTTCCAGCCTTCCCGCAGGATATCTCCATTCCTCTGGACCAGAGCAAAGACGGTCCTGGTGGCCGCCATGGCCTTCTCGTTTGCTCCAAAGGCAGGAAGGAAGAGGTGCGGCAACTCCTCCGAGGCCGTGAGCAGCGTGGTGAACTTGCAGAGGGAGATGACTAGATTGTCAAACACGTCGCTCATCCGATAGTGGGCTGCAATGGTGGCACAGCGCTGGAAGCCATCCAGAGCGCGGGAGACCGCATCCTATTTAAAGGGATTTAATTTAATTAAACATGTACCTGGTTTTTTTTACGTAAGCATAAGATTCAAGTTGTGTACAGTAATGGGAAAAAAGGCATGATAACCAAAAATACGTGTGCGGCATACCTGATCGGTAGACCGATCAAAGACGTAGGAAAGTGCAGCAACCGTTGGTCCCCAGATGATAGAGAAGATGTCATGGTCAAACTGCCCGTCGCCTGCCATCAAAAAGTCTCCGTCTTCCTGACCACGCTTCAGCACGCACTTCCACAGGTAATTCTCTCTCACCAGGCCAGTCTGCTCAGCTGGCATCACGATCTCTTCGTCTACGGAGAAAGACAATTAGACACCCTCTTCCCAAATAATATCTCCACGGGTCTTATCGTGTCAAAATTCAAGATAGTTGATACGATCCCAACTGGTGGCTGACGGCCCATTGACTGTATCTGAACGGTATTTTGAAGAAATGTACCGATTTCCGTAATAATTAGGTAAGACCGGTAATACCGGTAATATTAACACTTCATTCGGTATTTCAATGGCTGCCGTTCAAACCCCTTCTTTGACCATTTTTCAACAACTATAAACTGGTACAATTTAAACAGTAGCCGTTAAAATACCGCTGCATTAGGTACCGTTACCGGTATTTTGCCATATAGAGCAGATTAAAAGTACCTAGGATGGCATTTTAACGGTTCCAATTTATAGTATAATTAGAAAAATTGGAATTAACACCTTCCCACCAGTCCTGGTACACCTAATGTACTAACATGTAGTGTACAGACGGCATGGTAACGCTCAGTGATAGTAAATATGCCGTGGTAATTACGAAAAGCTCCTTATAAAATCAAAATTACGGGAAATTACAGTAATGAATCCCCAGTACTAAGGTATAATACGTCTAAGTACAATAGTTTCGACAAAGGGCCTTTAGCTTAATGAGGGACCCGTAGGTAAATGGATGGTCACGAGTACGTACAATGGGAATAGTAGTATGTCGCATTTCCACGAACTCACTCTTTATTGCGTGAAATATTTCCTTGAGCAGCTCCTGGTCGTGGTCTCCCTTGCTGACCTGATCATTGGTGCCTCTCAGGTTCCTCTTGAACTGTTCCTCCGTCATGGGATCATTCGTCTTCGTGTGATTCTTGTTATGCTGATCCACGTTTAGCATTATGACGGCATATGACAGCGTAAAGGCAGAATCTGGGCTGACGACAGTAGTAGAACCGACATTGCTTTGGAACCAGTGATCAGCAAAGTGCTCCAAAACAAGGGTGATGAGAGGCGCCTCGCCTGAAAGAATAAATCGAATGTGAGAAGTACCGACATGCTACATATCCAATCTCAAAGTTTTTGCCTCTTCTTTTGCTTCCATTTCGCTACCTTTCTGCCATATGCATTTGAATGTACTGTAACTACTGGATGCATGTCACCTACCTGGTAAGCGAAAGGTCTCCAAGAACTGCCTGAGAGCCTCATCAATTCTCACCCCGCGAAAGTCAAAGGAATTGCAAAAGGCCTCCAAAATGACAAGGTTCTTTCTGTTGGAGATGTACTCCCCCATCTGCTTCTTATCAAGGTGTGGGTTCTGCCTCATGAACCTGGCAATCTCCGGTGGCTCTGGAGGTGTCTTCAGCAGCCCACACTCTTGCATGTAGGACACTCCCTTGGTCGGCTTCGTGTTGAACTGCTCCGTGGCAGTAGCAATTAACTTCTTCTTGTGCTTTAGGGCCATCACCTCCTCGTGTGTCGGGACCTTTATGTCTGGTTGCCGTTCCTCCTCCTTGGGACGACAAAACTCCTCACTTCCTTTCCACGATAACAGGGCGAACTAGACAAAAGAGAGAAATATCCAAATAATGGTTTTTTTGAAAGTAAAACATATACAGTACGGTACATCAGAATGACAAATAAATGTCTACCTGATGACCGGAGCAGCTTCCCATCTGTATGGCAGCAGGCAGGGGGGAGGACGGCGATGACAACTCCTTATTGGTCGAGATCGCTGGGGCCGGCGTGCTTCGCACAGTACTTGTAATCGCAGGATATGCCTGGAAGCACTAGTAACGTAGATTGGTAGTTCTCAGATACAAGTGTTGGCTTTAGGCATACCTTGTCGCTGCTTGTTAGTATCCGCTTCTGGCATTGCGTCTCTATCACCTCCACGACGGTAAGGAGCGCATCCAGAGAAAGGAAATGCGTGGAGTAGAGGCCAGTAACCGGAAATGCGTTCTTTGACAGCATCTTGGTGAGGTCCTCAAACACGTTGGAAGTGTACATATCGCAGTCGAAGTTGAGGTAGAGCTGCGTGAGAAAGCCGGGAAGGCGGTACAAGCGCACAATCAGATCCAGACCAAGCTCCTTGTGCTCATACGTAACCTGAAATCACACACGTTAAACTCACGATAACCTAACCATGGTACGTAGACCATGACGAGTTCTTGTGTGCATCACCTTCTGGGATTCTGAGCAGATGACGTCGTTCAGTTTGCAGAGAAAGATCTCCAGCTGGTACTTCAAGTGCCCCCTCTGGTTGCTGATTAGTAGGTAGCTGAGCCAAAGGGCAGAGGAGAAAGTACTGACACGCTCAGCAGACAGAAGCGCCACCAAGTTGCGAGCCAGATCGTCCTTGACCAGAGCAAGGAGCGACTCGAAGCGATCCAGAGCGTCGGCGCCGGTCTCCATGGCGGTGGCCAACAGGGACAGGGCGATCTGCACCATGGGGTCACTGTTGTGCGGGTCGTGTGGGTTGATGAGGGAGACCAGAAAGCGAAGCAGCTCTCTGACGCAAGGCAGACCATAGGGAACGGGACTGCCGCTGTCATCCACTGTTTCTGCCGTGGGTGTGAAGGTCACTCCTTGAGAATTGACGAACTCTGACGATTCTCTTGGGGAGCCCGGAACCTCCTCGTCCTCCTCTATGGTGACATGGTCCTTTTCTGAAACAGCTTCTTGCTCTTGCTCTCTCTCTTCATTCTCCGCCTGCCTCACGGTGCCCTTGGGAGACGTGACAGTGATTTCCACATCCTGGCTAGACTCACTGCTCTTGGCGCCACCGCCTTCTGCTGCTCCCTCCTTCTCCTCTTCCTTTGCGATGCTGCTTTCGTTCTCCCCACCATCGTCACTCTGCACAGCGGTCAGATCGGTGACGCTTCCGATGGGGGACCGGGCCAGGACGTCGTGGTCCACGCTGAACTGGTTATCCGCTACAGCCGACGAAGCTAGGGAGGTCACACTCTCGCTGGGAGGAAGCGAAGTCGGCTGCTCACTCGGCGTGGAGGAGGGGATGGTGGCAGCGGTCCCGACAGCTGATGTAAAGGAGGGGGAGGAAGGCTGTGGACTCTTCCTGGCCTCAGGGGTCGACGTGGAGGCGGAAGGAAGAGGTGTTGATGGCGACGTAGGGGAGACTGACTGGGCTGTCACAGGTGTGCTCTGCTTTACAGTAGAAGGCGCCACCGAGGCCGCCTTGCTCCTCTGTCCCTTGCTGCCTCCTCCGCTGCCTCCAGCAGCTCCATGGTGTCTCCTTCGACTTCGCCCCGGTTCTCCCTGGTGATGGTAGCTGTTTCTCATCTTGAGCTTTTTTAGCAGGGGAAGATTCTCCTCGGAAAAGTAGGGCAACCTAGTGGGGAAAAATTAGGAACCGTTCGAATTTTTTTAAGGTAAGAGCCTTGACGATGCTTCATGTTTTTTTTTTGCCATCCTGACCTTGTAAAGAGCAGCTGTATCATGTCATTTAGGGCATGTTCCGCAGTCTTGCGCAGCAGCTCACTCAGCCGGTTCTCGAAGCAAATTCTGAAGGTGGACTGCATGATCTCGCAGATGCTCTCGTTGGTCAGCAGCAGCCCCACGGGGGACAGCATCAGCGTGCGGAGCACCTCCATGATCTTCATAAGGACAATCTCGTCGGAGCTGGGGTCCACGCCCACGAACCTGGAGACAAAACGGATCATCAAGAATTGCATGCAATTGCATACTTCCTTGACTGTCGTGTCACCCCCACCCCCACCCCCCGCCCACCTTGCGTGAGTGACGGCATCAGCCAAGCTCTCCACCGCGTTGGCCACGTTGGGCTGCCCGCCGTGCAGGAGGCCGTAGGCCAAGAACTTGTGTACGGCGGCCAAGGCCAGGCCGGTGACGGGCCCAGTCACGGTCTCGGAACGGATCACGTCCAGGAAGGGCGCCAGGAAGACGCTGGGCTCAAGGGAGTCCTTGGAGAGGAATAAAGATCGTATAATAGCGGCTCTTGGCCTCGATCCAGCCGGATGGTTTTAAAAGTGGCTCACCAGGTCCTTTGCGGAGGCCAGTCCCTTTTTGAGCGCCAGGAATGGCGCCAGCAGCGCCGGGTGTAGCAGCGACTCCGACGACCTGGACCACAGCTGTCCGCGCTTCATGGCCATTGTGAGGACCCCCACCTCGGCCTCCACGATGGCCAGCCCGCGGGCCGGGGTCACCATGGTGGCGGCGAGAGCTAGGGACTAGAAGAACGTGAAGCCGGGGGGGATGGGGGTTGGGGAGGTCTGCCTGAATTCGGGAAACACCTGTCTCTTTTTCTACGTCGACGTCGTCGTTGTCGTCGTCGTCAGCTGGAAAGTGGGGAGGAAAGTGCAAATGTGCGATGTGATGTGGCCGGTGGCGGTTTAGAGAAAACCTCCAAAACTCGAATAAAAGACCTACCCATCTGAAGCAAAGTAAAATGTTCCTTATTACAAGTAGTTTGTTCGTTGAATTATTTTTTAAATACATTGTCTTCTACTTAAACACCTGGCTTATGTTATGACTGTCCCCTTGCTTTTGCTATTTGCTTTAAAGTGAGAAGTAGCCCTAACTGGTCACAGGAGTTTGACACGTCTTCTCTTCCAGCATTGCTAGCATTTCGTTGGTTGGTTTGCTTGAGCTCGAGGAGGGAAGGAAGGAGGTCCTTTAAAGCGTCTTAAAGTAATTGCTCTTACTTTTGCCTTGCTTGTCGAGTATAAACCTATATGCTGTGGTAAATTATTAAAACTTGCAACAGATATCAGAAAAAAATCCTAAGTCTATGATATATATGCCCTTTGACGGCCCTTTGACGGTATCTAAATTGACCAATTGCTAGGTACCTATACTACGAGTACTAATTAGTACTGTTGAAACACCATTCTGGGTACATTTTAGCATGCTCTACGATATGAAAATGATACCTAAAGAAATTGTATTTTAACGGCAGCCGTTCAAGTGGTACCACTACTTTAGGTACCATTTTATATTACTGTAGAGTGTATTAAAATGTGCCTAGAATGGTATTTTAACATTTCTAATAGCAATTTGGGATTAGCATCATCGCGCCAGTTTGGATGTGAGTGATAATTATTGCAGTTAAATGCGGCTCACAGGTGCTATTTTTAAAAAAAGCGTACATAGTGTGTGTATGCAGTATTTGATACGCTGTTGAGGTTGTATTTTTTTTCTTTTGTTTGTGCTATTTGTTGTTACTACTATTAGTTGTTGGTAATATTCAACCTGTTATCTAGAGGTTGCAGGATATTCTTTAGATTACTAAACGTCCTTTCAGACGCAAACTTTTTTTCCAATGCACGTCTTCTGTGTTGGCATTAGCTTTAACATATTTTTTGCTTTTCTTTCTAAACTATATGTACCTGGGTAGCTAGTACTTTTTTATTTTGACGTTGTTGTTTTGTTGATGCCTGTTTTTGCTTTTTACCTAAACCCATTAAGTGTTGTTGAAGGCCCTCCTCCCACTTCCCCCCCCCCCCGACGTTCCGCGTCCTTGATGACCCGAGCAATATTGGTTCGGTAGAATTAGAATCAAATCTGCGTCGATTACCAAGGCCCTTCCCCCCCCCTCTTTTTTGCCTGCATTTTTTTGGTTTACCCCCGGGGGTGAAGGGTTCCCCCC
>JAAUYM010166394.1_pt1 | contig 28771 bp, 30 predicted proteins | sample 7278001 | NCBI WGS metagenome assembly JAAUYM01 (sample SAMN14350224, study PRJNA611818) | marine sediment metagenome | isolation source: surface marine sediment (1.8m) | place: French Polynesia: Moorea | collected 2018-08
AAATTGGAGAGGGAGGCGGTGGAACCAATGCGGAGGGGAGAGAAATTTGGAGGGATGCGCCACTACCTGTGCAGGAGTGGAGTGGAGTGGCGGAGGCGGAGCGGAGGCACGAGGGCGTCTGGTGGGGGGAGGGGGGAGTAGAACGGACTTGGTAACAACAGGAGCAGGTGGGACACATGCCTTGCTGCTATACCATAGCACGACGCAAATGAAAGGACGACGACGATCAGTGCGATACTGAGCTCGCGTCTACGTACACGTACCGGTTTTTTTAGGCTTCCTGTAAGCGTACTTAATTTTTGACCTTGATGTTTTTATTTCTTAGCACATGCAACTGTTGTCGAATAGTTTTTTGCACATATAATAATATACGGGCATTAATACCGTATACTGTACACGTATACATGTAAAAATCTTTTAAAAACGAAAATGCATTGTTTTTTTTTTCAAGCGGAAACTGCCAATATGAGTAGTATAGAAAAAGAGGTAAAATTTCAAGATCTGGAACACTGCTCGATATCTCAAAAATCTTGTACCAATTTCCTCCTCGCCAAAGGCGACGTTTTCTCAAGCCAATCAGTTTTTTCTTTCATTACAGCATCTTTCCGCGCCCCTTCTTCCTCTTGGCCGCAACGGGTCCCCTAGCTTCAGAACCTGAACATTGCCTTGGAGATGGATCCCTCGGACAGCTTCTCCAACGCCGTCGCGTACTCGCTCAGCTTGAAGCACTCGATCCCGAGGCGCTGGCAGTTCAAGTACTGGAGAAAAAAAGAGAGAGAAAGAGTGAGTCACTCCGCTGATCTCTGATTCCCTGTTGGCTGTTCGTCCTCGCCCCTCCACCCTCCCCTCCCTCCGACCTGGCTGCCCATGCCTTGCGCCATGGAGATGGCGCGCGAGTAGAAGAACGGGTCGATCTGGGTGCCGAAGATGATGAGCTCCTTGGCGAACATCTGCTCAGGGTGGATCCTGAAAAGATATTTTTAGCATGACAGACTCGGTGTCGGATCTATGTACTGTACTAGTAACTTGGCACTGACGTGGCCGTGTCGTTGGGGGGCGTGCAACCGAAGACGCAGATGGCCCCGCCCCTCCTCATCCAGGGAATCACCTGACAGGCGTTAGTTATGTACCGTACAGTAATGGGTGAATAAGCGACACCTATGTATACCTACTTCTCCCAAAATTCAAAAAGTGCTCTCTCTGCTTTCACCTGCTCAAACGCCTTTGCGTTGCCAGTGCAATCGACGGCGATGTCGACGCCCTTCAGCTCGGCCTCCTTCGGGTTCTTGGGCATCACCGCCATGGCCTCGTCAGGGCTCATCACCTTGAAACCGGAACCCTTGGCTGGAGGAGGGAAAGAAAGGCAAAATAATTGTAGGGCATATTGACGATGATCTGAAATCGCCCGTGCATGACACTGCTCACTGAGGTTCCGCACGATTTCCCTTCTCTTGGCGATGGGCTCGGTGATGGTGACGTCCTTGTAGCCGTGGTAGTGGAACATGCAGGTCCACAGGTTGCCGATGATGCCCGCGCCGAGCACGAAGATCTTGGAGTCGGGCTGCGGAGGCGCGAACTTGTTCAGGCGGTTCCACCCGTGCATGATGCAGGCCAGCGGCTCGCAGAGGACGCCTGGGATCGTGTGCAATAAAAAGGGGGGAGGGGGGGAAGAAGTTCAATTGGTGGCACTGTCGTCGTCGTCGTCGTGCGATTACCCATGTCGAAGTCGATGTCGTCCTGGATGAGGTGGCAGAACTCGGCCGGGCACAGGAGGTACTCGGCGAGGCCTCCGTCCCTGAGAAGGGACAAAGATCACCTTCAATAGTCGCCATGATCATCGTCGGGGGGGAGGGGGGGGAGACTTACAGTCTGATTCCGATGGACGGCCTGAGTCCCTGCGGGCCGCCACAGCAGTAGTTGACCTTCCCGCGGTGGCACCAGTAGCACTCGTGACAGTGCCTGACAGCAAAAGAGACAGGTTGAATTACGTACATGTCATGTCTCTTAATAAAGAAAACATTCGCTCTAGCTTAATTGTTTTCCTGACCCGTGCGGGTCGATGCCGACTCTCTTCCCCTTGGCGAACCCCCTCTCCTGCGCGATGGCCCCGCTGTCCACCACCACCCCGGACACCTCGTGCCCGAGGGTCACCGTCTCCTTGCTCGCGTTGCTGAACTTGCCCTTGAATTAATTGTGGCCAAACTCGGAGGTAATACCTGGTATTATCGCACATATTACTACTATTATTGTCCTTTGCGTGCCCACCTTCATGATCTTGAGGTCGGTGCCGCAGAGGCCCGAGGACTTGACCTTGATCAGGACATCGGTGGCCTTCTCCACCTTTGTCGTCGGGAGAGATTGTTTTGCAGGTTAAAGAGTTCCTAATTGGTGTGGACGTTTAATCTGTCTCTCTCTCTCACCTTTGGGATGGGAAGCTTGGTGAACTTGAGCTTCTTGTCGCTGGGATCAAACCTGAGGACCTCCATCTTGCTGACTCGGAATGGGTCTCTGTCTAATATGATTAAAAAGCACCATAGAAAGCAACGAATTGTTGTTGTTATTGTTGCTGTAGATATTGTACGTACTGTATTATTGAGAAAAAGTTTAGCTTCTACAAGTGGACGTTTCGTGTGTGTATGTACACTGGAACAGAGTTTTTTTAATAAGAGGTGGGTAGCCCCCTTCCCCCCGAACACTTTTCAAACTTACGTATAGTACGGTAGTTTAAAATTATTGTCCCCATTCTAACCCTGTCCTCACCACGCAGATCTTCGAACAGAGTCTGTTCTTGTTAGAGCAGTACTCCTGCTGCGCAGCTCCCGCAAAATGTCTATTTTTTCTTTTAAAAGCGGCAAACCCTGCGTCAGTTTTGCTCCCACTGCGTTGGCGCAGGTGCAACGTGTAAAGAAAGGCGTTCAAACGGCCGCCTTTCCTTCTTCAACAGCCTTTCTGCGCACTTTGTGCAGTGCTACTCTCTGAATGCAGTAGTACAGTGGCATGTGCCTGTACCTAGCACAGTAGCACGTCCGTGAGGGAAGCTTTCCCTTTCCCTCACTTTACCCACCCAGCAAAAGCGCTGGCTATCGTCTCTCCTCCCCGCCCCCCCTCCCTTAGCGCTCGCGCGGATGTGAAAGCACGTTAGACAAACAACTCTTTCCCAATTACGTTGTGAGGAGACATTACAACAGTGAAAAAGGGAGGAGGAGCTTTCATGGAAGGGAAAGAATTAAGCTGTAGTACGTACTAGGTGTACAGTAATACGTAGTTTATAAATCAGAGGTCTCCTTAAGTGAAAACAGATCAAAGAAAAATTTTGAGAAAGAGTCTCCTGTATATATTCTATGTACCCGACAAGAAATAAAAATTATCTCGTAGGTACCTATCTGATATACTGCACACCACAACAACTTGTTTAATACTTTATATAGACTTCACCTTTTTTCTCACATGTAGTATAAGACATTAATTAAACATGCAACTGTCATTTATGTGGCGGGAATATTGTACAGAGTTGATGGGTGTCTTGTCGGGTAGTACCAGTACAACGAACAGACAGCGTAGTTAAATCAAAAACTTTAATGAATATTTGGGAAAGTGCTGAATGCACAAATTTGAAACTCACAAGCGAGGGAAGAGGGAGGAAGTGGGAACCGATCGACCGGGTCAGATTTCGAGAACTGCAAGGGAGGCTTGTCGGAGGGGAGGGGCTTTATATTTATGCTCCTTCCTTTCCCTCCCTCCTCTTTCCCGAGTTTGCCCTAAGCACCACGCTCTGAAATCACGCAGAGGAGGGGGGCGGGGGAGGGCAAAATCGGCTTCTTGTCCAACTTGGGTTTGCAAGCGTTGACCCCTGCCTCCCCTAGTACTAGTAGTTCCCCCTCTACATACTACTAGTTGCCTGCATTGGACAATAAATCAATTTAGGCGGCGAACATGTCAATGCCACTCATGTCCGTTGGCGCGTGGATGGACGGACGGGCGGCGTTGCCAGGAGGGACAAATATCCACTTCCAAAGCTCGTTTTCGGACATATTTTTGGACATGTAGTGCTAGTGAAGTTGTTGATGCAGTTGCTGCATGACGACCATCAACAGCAGCTTGAAGTTGTAAACAAAACAAAACTCCTCTCACGCCCTTGGGAAGGGGGTGGAGGGAGTTGTGAGTTGGCATGCCCTCGCTCAGAAAAAAAAACACGCCCACTGCACACACGAAAAAACTCATTTTGTTGTTGCTGAGTGCGTATGCCCCTCCTCTCCGCCTCTCCAGCTTCCCGTACTAGTACATATTTTTCTGACTAAAACTGTGGGGGTCTCACAAATCTTTTTTGTTTTTAAACGAAATGGTATGGTTTCTTTTCACGGGCGAGACAGACTCTAATTCCGTTGTTCATTACCCAATGGTTGGATCTTCTTACCGAGATATTAAAACACTTTTTGGTATAAAAAATCTCACCGAAAACAGCACGGGAGGGGAAATGTGCTTGCGTGCATGTATGACGCAAAGAGAAGATTTTTCCATTAGGAAGGAAGGAGGGTGGAGGGAAAAGTGAAAGGAGAAGGAAGGACCTGTTGCTAGGAGATATTTGACCCGAGCCTAGTACTGCTTGCACATGGAAGATAAAAACACTTTGGAATTCGGACGATGGTGAGAATTGAGAGAAAAACACCATATACTGTACATACACCTAGAGTACGTACTACCTACGTACGTGGGCGCGACTGCCTCTCAGCTATAGGAAATGCGTTTTAATTCACGGTCATGTACGTATACAGTACGTACTACCTACTACGTCAGAATGAGTTTTCCTCGCACATCTTCCCGTTAAGTCAAGTTTAATGATGCTAGAAAGCGATAGCCACTGAAAAGAAGGGAAAAACTTGGTACTACATCTATTTCAATTTAAGTTTACAAGTCTACTCTCGTTCTGTGGAGGGCTTTTTCAGGGTTCTTGAAAGATTGCTGCTTTTTGACAGTTCTGATCCATGAGAAGCATTTGAAGAAAGTTCTTCTTCAGTCTCACTGTGTGGCCCAGTGATGAGCTTGTCCATACTACTCTTAGCTGTTTCATTCTGCCCCTTTTCTCCCATTTCTTCAGATTTTTCAGATTGTTTGCTGTTTGGTTCTTCTTCGTCTGATGTGACTATTCGTATTTCATCGGCCTGGAGGTGCACTCGTTCGCATACCTGTTTTCCTGACACATTGCTTCTTGTAGCTGTCTTTGGAAGTGCATCATACTTTTCAAGAGTGGCCATTTTCTCATCTTCTCTAAGTCCAGTGTCAATGGACTTGGTTTTAGAAATGTTGCTTTTAGTAGTCTTTGGAAGGGACTTTTCAAGAAAATCAGTTTCCCTTCCTTGTTCTCCACTCCTTGTTCCAAAGGACTTTGATCTCGAAAGTGATCTCTTTCCTTGACCACTTTCAGACAACAGTCTTTCTGCAAGTGATTTGATTTCTTCTCGTGAAAGTGTTGACTTCAATTCATCAATAGAAAGTGTAATGGTCTTTGTTCCTGATATTTCATTTGGGGCACTTTTGGCAGTGCCAGAAACCTCAGATTCAGGTTTTCCTTCAGTGTCTCTTTCAACGTCTGATTCTTCATCCAGTACACACTTTATCAATTCATGAGAAGATGCTTTGCCCTTTGTTGGTTCTTGAGAAGGTTCTTTGGTCTTTTTAGTAGAACTTTTACTTTTAGTGTCAATGGCACTTTCTTTCCTTTCTGGTTCTTCATCCAGTACACACTTTATCAATTCATGAGAAGATGCTTTGCCCTTTGATGGTTCTTGAGAAGGTTCTTTGGTCTTTTTAGTAGAACTTTTACTTTTAGTGTTAATGGCACTTTCTTTTCTTAGCTTTTCTTCATCAAGAACACATTTAGCCACACGTTTAGACAGCTCTCTCATTTTCTCACTTGACTTTTTCTCCGAAAGTCCTGATTCAGATCCAGGGGCAAGAGAATCTGAGTGAGCACCTGTCTCATCTGCCTCTTGAGAAGGTTCTTTGGTTTTTTTAGTAGAACTTTTACTTTTGTCAATGGCACTCTCTTTCCCTAGCATTTCTTTATCAAGAACACATTTAGCCACACGTTTAGACAGCTCTCTTATTTTCTCGCTCAATTCTGTTTCTGACCCAGGGGCAAGAGAATCTGAATGAGTACCTGTCTCTTCTCTTTGTGCTTTCTCATCAAGATCCTTCCTAATTTCTTTGGACAACTTTTTGCTTTTTCTGCCACTTGACTTCTGCAAAGGTCCTGTACCACGAACTAGAAGAGAGTCTTCTTGAGTAGCAGCCTCTTCCCTTTGTGACTTCTCACTGAAAGACTTCTTTTCTATGTCTTTAGACAATGCTCTGCTCTCTCTACTAGATCTCTCCTGAGCTTCAGAACCACGAACAAGAGAGTCTAGTTGAATATGAATATTTTCCTCTGATGCAGTCCGTTTAGCCTCTATTGGTGTTTTGGATTTTGACTTTGATTTTGAGGGCGCTGGAGTCCTTGAACGACTGGAGGGAACTGTTGTTGGACTTGCAGGTTTTGATTTTGTCCCGGTTGTGCCTACGTGGAGCGATGAAGGCTCTTTTTTGGATTTTGAAGATACAGTAGTCAGAGGACTGCTTGCTGGTACTTCCACAATAATGCTTGGGGCACTGTCAGGTTGAACAGACTTTTGAAACGTTTGATAGCCAGCGCGACGAAGTTCATCCAGTTGAAAATGTATTTGTTCCTTTTGAATTTCCATATGACTTTGTCCAGACACATCTTCCTTGTGTGATATGCTTGCTTTGCTTTTAGAAATACCAGACTCTTTTTGAGATTGGCTGAGTCCTTCTCTGGACTCTGGTACCTTTGGTTTTGTAGCTATGACAGTAACTGTATCTCGTTTGCTACCTTTCAAGCTCTTAAAGCTGCTCTTGGCCGAGAGTCTAATTGTTTTTGATATCTTTGAAATTGCCCCCTTAGAGGATTTTGTGCGAAGGCTTTCATCTTTAATTGCATGCACTGAGGGCTCTCTCCCAGACCTTGTCTTGGTTGCAGAAAACTTTGACACATGGGATGGTTTCTTTTCATCTGCACCTCCACGAGTAATTGTAGGCAAATCACTACCTTTTCCAGAAGATACTCCTGTCTTCTCTGGTTTATCATCATCAGCAACGAGATCATCTTCCTTCTCTGAAATCATTTCAGTCTCTCCCGGCAGCGCTGACCGAGTCTTTGTGTCTTCCACGACTTGTTCATGATCAACCTCAGCTACTTCTTCATCTTCCTGAACACCTTCACGTTCGTCGACCTTGGCTGCAGATTTTTCTGCTTCCAGGGTCTTGTCCATAGTTTCTTCTTGACCGACCTGGGAGGCACTCTTCTCTTTGTCTCCCTCGTTCTCATTCAAGAGTGTCCTCTCTCCTGTGGGGGGAAGAGTGTTAAAGACCTGCACCCTCTCTGACCTCTTGGCCTTCCTCTCCGGTCTGCCCGCACTGTCCAGTGTCACCGTCACCTCATAGGTCCTGTCGATGACCAGCGTCTTCTCCTCTCCGCCATCGCCCTTCTCGTCCATCTCCCGAGTTTGGTCACCAAACTTTGCCTCTTCCACCCCTTCGGTGACGTTATCTCCCTTGCGGTAATCAAGGTGGACGTACTCATAATCCTCCTTCGGGCCCTCTTTGGCTTCTCCCTCCTCCTCCATCATGGCATCCTCCACATAGTAGTGTGACCCTGGAACAACACCGATCTTGAGCCTGAGGGTGCAGAAGACCTCTGGGACGCATGTGCCATAAAAGGTGGGCTTCTCCATGACGTCCTCCCTTGCTCCAACAAGTGACGACTGGTCCAGGCAGATGTACTTGGGTACGTAGACTATGGCATCCTCGTAGGCATTAAAGGCTGTGGTGCAACCGTGCTTCTTTGCCTTCCAGACATAGGGGTTCTCTGATCCGGGGTCTAGAGAAATGCTCATCTTGTAGCTGTACCCAACAGGACCATCAAAGAGGAACTCCAAGTTCTCCGAGATGGGATTGTACTGGCCAATAAACTGGAAGGCCTCACTCTCCTCTCTGAAGTAGATCATGAGGCTGGGCAGCTGGTCACCCTCCTTCAGGGTTGGGGGAAAGACGAAGTAGGTGTCCAGGAAGCCATCTTCACACTTGGCTTCAAAATTTTCATTCTTTACGTTGTAGGTCACTTGAGGCGACTTCATTTCTTTCCACTCACACGATCGCACTGAGGGTTTCCCACATTATTAATTCAAATAAAAATTTGAATTCAAAAATGTTAAATTCAATTTGCTTCGGAGTTGCAAATGTGTGTTAGGGGCTGGAATGATTTTAATACGCAGCATTAATGGGCTTTGTCCTACTTGTGTATAAGTTTTATTAATTTTTCGGTGTACTACTGTATTAGTACGTATAGGCCAAATGCTGAGGATGAGCTTTAGCAAGCTAGCACAAGGGAGATTCGTCAACAAAACTGGAACTCATTGTAATTAAATGATTACATGATTACGTTACTACAGACGACTTGACAGTATGTAGCCATAGCAGGTACCTATGCTCTGTGCAGAGGTACTCGTACTATGATACCAAAGGTTCAGTCACCAAATGCTTTGAAATGACCATGTGCTACCTACAGTAAATGACCTATCCTCGCAAAAATATCCATTATTCGTCCTTAAGCTGGATTATGGCTGCCACGCCCCTCCTGATCCAGTGACCCGCCCCTTTCTTCTTCTTTCCCTCCACCCCGCTCCCTTGCTCGTCCTCCTCCGTGGGCAGCCGCATGTGGAAGACGAAGTTGGTGGAGTGACCGGTGGCGAGAATCTTCCCACTCCTTTCCTCATTTCTGTAAACCGGGCAGTCGAAGAACCCTTCCTCCTCTCCGGACTCCGACTCCGTGGAGGAGCCCAACTCCGGGATCCTCTTAACCCTCCTCTTTTCCTCCTCACTGCCCTCTCCCCTGTTGTCTTCATCCTCGTCTTCACCCGGCAACACCTCTGGCCACAGCAGGATTGGCGGCATCTTCTCCAGGTCACACCTGGGCCTGGCCTCACCGAGCAGGTGTCTTTCGCCGTCCCACCTGGCGCACTGTAGATGCAGGCCGGTTACCACAGCAGAGCCCAGTCCTCCCTTCTGCATCAGTTCCTTCTGCGACAACACCTCTCCGCCCCTCTCCACCCTGTACTTTTTCGTCTCCTTGCGCCTGAATCCCTCCGCGTGCGTCATCGGCAGGAACCTGAAGGCCACCCTGTTGGCCGAGACCCCCTCCCTCCTGGCCCTCACCTGGCGCAGGGTGGTCAGGAAGGACTGAGGGAAGAAAAATGCTGGTAGCCAGAACTGGGGCGGCGCGCCGCCTTCCTTCAACTCCGACCAGCCCCTGAAGAAGGTCACCCTGCGCTGCAGGTCTCGCAGGTACCCACGTAGGGAACAGGTTGTGGGATATGACACCTGTCGCCATTGGCGAGGAATCTGTTTCGAGAGGAAAGGACCAAAAGGGGAAAGGTTAGGTGTACCGTATCGGCCAGAAATGCACGCCTTCGAAAGAAACATTACCTCATCCCTCAGTATGGACTCGAAAGTTGCCTCGATTTCGATAGACATGACAATTCGGCCGCACAGGGCCTCTTCCACCAACTGGAGAGATTTACGGATGCAGGCCAGAAGATGATTGTACCTGTACATACAGTGGAAGAAAGGGAAAATTAGACATAACGCCTACATAGTACATACGTACTGTACACCGGTATAGTGCTGTTATTTTATTGCCATTTGTCATGGTTCTACCACACCTTCCAACCTCCAGCCTGAGAATTGAGCTTAGAGGCGACGCGAGGGAACCTTCGCCTTTCTCTCCCTCATCCGCGGTCGCCGTGCGCTCGGAGATCGGGAACTGCTCGGCGATCCTCCCGGCGTCAAGGTCCTCCGGGACGGCCGCTATCAGGTCCCGCCGTACCCGCCGCAGCATCGCCTGGGAGGTCAGCTCCCCGTCGACGACGGCGGCTCCGGCCGCGGCAGCGGCGGCGATGGCGCTGAACCTGAGCTGCGGCTGGGTGGCCAGCGTGTGGCGCAGCAGCGACGAGGACTCCCGCTCGTTGGCGGCGGCCGCGGCGTTCTCGTTCAGCCCCAGCACCGACGGCGACGCCAGCTCCGGCATTGCCGCCGCCCATTCGCGACAGGCCGTCAGGGAGGGGTTCTCCGGGACGGAGTAGCAGGCGTCGCCCTCCATCTCCGAGAACCTACGTTGCAAGTACTCGTATACAGTACCGTACGTACATTGTCGTTACGCAGATAGCATTGTTAATTGCATCGTCGAATTGATGGCTACCGTATCAAGAACAGTTTCGACAAGAATGATTCTCCTGCATGACTATGAGATGGTCAAGATAGAGTAATCATCGGACATTGTAGTACTAGGTACAGTATTTACACGTTAGTGCTGTGTCAAGAAGCTGGTTAAAAAGGCTAAAAATTCTTGTTTACCTGTATCCGCTCTTGAAGGCCATCTCCTTTCCAAAGTAGTGGACCAGCAGCACCGCCAGCAACCTCCGGTCGTGCTCATCAGTCACCCTCCCGCCGTAGTTGCACTCCGCCACCATGTAGCGCAGCGCCCTCAGCGGCGCCGGCAGCAGCGCCTCAGGGTCCGCCTCCGCCGTCTGTGTCGACGCCGACGACTCTGACAAGATGGACTTGAGCTGTCCTAGGCTGATGGACAGGTCGGAGGCGTCAAAGTCGCGGGGCTCGATCCACCCGGGGGCGCCGTAGCGAGCGCGTTCCATGCACGCGCCGTGGAACAGGGACAGGCCGCACACCAGGCGCCTAAGAGGTTAGTAGGGCATAATAATGAGGAGGGGGGGGGAGACTGGCTGCCACCAAGGAGAAACGGATGTTACCTGAAGGGAAGTCTAAATTTCTCCGCCGAGTCTCCCTCTAAGGCCAACCAGGACGGATCAGCGATCGGGGAGGATTCCAAGGCCAGTCGAACGTTGGCGGCAAGTCCCTTGGGAGACTCAATGCTGACCTGAAAAGAGTGAGTGTCAAAGCAGGATCGATAAGAGATGTCATGTAGTTGTACTCGTATCTAAGGTGTGTAAGGCCGACGTCTTTACCTTGACTCCCGTCTGAAGGAGAGATGAAGGAAATGCCGTTGTCGAATAGCTGGTCAGCCAGAGCCTGAACGCTCGGTGCACTTTCTTGATCCTGTGGGCAAGATACAGTCAACCTCGCTTAAGTAGCAGGTAAATTTTCATTTATCCAGGATTCTCACTTATTCAAACAAAATTTTGAATAAGACCCCTTGAATGGGACTCTCTCATTTGTCCGGGTGCGTTCGGCTGCACTAGGTACGTACTAGTAGTAACCTAGATGTACCTAGTATACTATATAGTACATATTTTTTGTGAAGCTCGACGCCGTCCCCGCCCTCGCCTACCTTCCTGGGTTTGTCTCCGACCCCAGCACGTCCTCCTCCCACAGTTTGGCCAGCCTCGACATCCATGCCTCGGCCAGGTGGCAGTTCTGCAGGACCACCCACTCTCCATCCTCCGCCGCCTTGTACACGGCCGCCTCCGCCGCCGGCCCCTGCCCCTGGCCGAGCGACAGCTCCGTCCTTGCCGTCGGGCGAAGCGACGGGTCGGCCGGGTCGAAGTTTCGGATGGCCGAGAGTGGGTCGGACCCGGCGGACAGGATGACGATAAGAGGGCAGAAGCGGTCTGAGTCGGCGAACGAAGACTGTAGGGGGGGGGAGGGGGGGAAGAGAAAAGAGAAGGCAAGAAGAGTTAGATGCTAAGAAGCACAATTAATGTGTCACAAACAACGGAAAAAGTTTAGAAGTGCGTGCAAAAAAAAATCCATATCGCGACTCAAGAGTCCTGTTACCCTGAGATCGATTGGCGGCCTGGCCCTGGCAAAATCCGGCCCCAGTTGTTGGCTTATGAAGTCCTTGGCGGCAGAGACGGCGGCGTCAGGTCGCAGGCAACGCAGCACGCACATGCGAGCGAGACCGCTGAGATGACGAGAGGAAGATGGGACAAGTGTCAATTTTGATGTTACAGCACTCGTATTATACTAATACGATCCTCTGCCTGCTCTCTCCTATGAGGCTCAAGAGACCGCATTGTACTGCGACCTTTCTTGATGACCTGACCTGAGCTTGTTCCACCTGCCGGGCATCTCGGCCTGGTGCGGACTGGCCTCGTCGTAGAAGCGCTTCCACCCTGCGCCGTCCTCCTTCAGGCTGTCGCTCAGCCCCTGGCACTGCGGCAGCTGCGTGGACGCCGTGACCGCCTCGTCCCAGCAGCGGTCGCTCAGCCACGACGGGTGCGGGTTGGGCTGGCGGTGCTCGGTCGGGGACGCGGCGCCGGCGGCAGCGCCGATAGTGCCGGTCAGCACGAACGACCAGACGTCGTCGTCAAAGCTGACTTCTCCCCCTCCGTTCCCTCCTCCTCCCCTGAGGATGCCGACGCAGAGGGCGAAGGCGAAGGCGATCGCGTGCGCGGAGAAGAGGGAGCGGCAGATGCTCTCGAAGACGACGCGAGTGAAGTGGGAGTTGAGGTCCGAGATGCGGTCCTCGATCGTCTCCCGCTTGGCGCACCTCTGGATGGACTTGTGGTAGAGCGACACAAACCAAGGCAGGGAGAACTGGTACATCGGGTCGAGGCTGGAGAGTTCGGAGATGCAGAAGAAGATGACGGAGGAGTGGACGGCCACCGGGCGGTAGCCGTCTCTGGAACAGAACACGCCTTGTTACTGTTGTTGCTGGTACTAATACATAATCTCTGCACTGTGATGTAACCTCGTCCTGTCTATTTCGGCTTCTGTCTCGCTGGAGACCTGTTGCTTGGCGGCAATTTCCTCCGAGAGCACCTTCGAGGAAGACAGGATCTGGATGGCGGTTTCATCCTCCAAGATGTTGCCCTATGCATTGAGGAATCAGCGCTTAGTATTAGCCATCTATTGTTGGGGAAGGGACGAGGTACCCGCCGACTATAGTAAAAAATTTTACCTGCGACGCAGAGAGAACCTTGAGGATTTTGTCCTCAATTTCCTTCAACAGCTTCTTGTTCTTCGCCCCTTCCACTATCAGCTTATTCTTCATCTCCTCTAGTTGCGGCTTCTCCTCCGCAACCAGGATCCCCAACAGACGATCTTGAAGTCCCTCAGGAGTGATCATGAAGTTCAACAACGTCACCTGTGCAAACCAAGTTGTTGGAATGCCCTCTCCCCCCTTGATAACAATTACTACATAGGTGCCATTTCGGTTTACCTTCACAGCAATTTCAGGTGAAAAGTGCGGATTCTTCAGTTCCGTCCTGATGTACAACTTGAAATCCTTGTGGTACTCCACCACCTAACCATAGCAAGATGAACTTGTTAATATGTAGTACAGTAGTCCACGGTTAATAGTGCAATGGTCGGGAAAATTGCACAATAAAGCGAGGTGCACAATAAAGCGATGAGATTTATGAAGTAAAATCTCAAAATGGGACTCCAAAATATTGCACAATTACGCGAGTTGCACTATTAACCGTGGCACAATTAAGCATGGAGCACTGTACAGTATGTACTGTTATCACCATTGTCACGATCTGTAAGACACACACCTGGTCTCCTAGCAGGATGCACTCGGTCCCGTTGTGCTGAAAGGTCTGCCTGAGGAGCACAGGCTCTAGGCCCGGGTCCAACTCGGCCGCCACGTCCTCCAACAGTGCCGGCCGCCCAGACTCCACGGCCGACTGGAGGGCGGCCACGTAGTCCGGGTCAGTGTACCGGATGACCTCCAGCATGCTTCCCTCCATGCTCTTGACCCACTTGGCCGCCTGCCCCTGAGGGTCGATCATGAGCGGCCACCTCCGAGCGTTGGCCACGATGACACCGTTGTCCACGGAGAAGCGGTCCTTGGGCAAGCCGGCGATCTGCCACTGGCGGATCTCAACTGGGTCGCCTACGTGCGACATATCAATGGAGTTTTAGACCAACTGCCACCTGTCTATACATACTAAGTACACTAGTATGTACGTAGGTCTATATACTGTAGGTACGTAGTTGAGCTTACCCAGAGTCCTAGTGAGTGAAAAGTCGTCCGAACACTTGATCTCATGCTCGCCGCACTTCTCGATCCAGTCGTCCACCACCTCCTCCCGGAAGACCACATCGAATGCGCCCAGGTAGGCCACCGTCCCGGCGGAGAGCAGCACGTCTCCCGCGATGTTGAAAAGCCTGGATCCCAGGGTGGTCGCCATGGTGCTCCATCTCTCCCTTTCCCCGCCCAGCCCGTGGATCAGCTTCTCCGCCCGGTCCAGCTTCTGCGAGCACAGTTCGATGTTGTCCTCCAGGTCCTTCTTCTTCTTCGTCATGGCGGCGAATTCGTCGTTCAGGGCCTGCAGTTTGTCCGTCACCTGCTGCAGCTGCGCCCTCTTCTCGTTCAGCTTGTCCATCTGCCTAGCCAACTCTGTTTCCGCCTCGGCCAGCTTGGCCTTCTTGGGAGAGACGATCTTGATGACGCGGTCGTACACCTCGATGGCCCTAACCCACCGGCAGAGGCCCTCGCACGCAGTCGAAACCTTCTTGACCAGGTTGGGGTCGAAGGAGGGGTCCGTCACGTACTTCTCCCTAATTGTTTTCATGATAGACGACGGAATGTTGTCCTTGTCGTAGGCCCTCAGGGTGTCCAGGAACTTGATGTCTCCCATCATCTTCTGTCCCGGCCCCCAGTAGTCGTCAAGCAGTTTCCCTCCCTGCGCCATCTCCGGGTCCGGCCTGCGCTCCGGCGCCACCCCCTTCATGACGCACACGGCCTCCACCACGAAGCGGATAATGGGCGCCGGGTTCTTCATGGTCTTGACGACGGTGATGTCAGACGGGTTGAGAGTGTCGAGGGCAGAGACGGCAGACTGCAGGGCAGGGATGGCCTCAGCCAGGTCATTCTCGCAGTCGTCGCGGATGGCCTGGGCGGCCGCGGCGGCCTCGTTGGCCAGGGCCTCGTCGCAGGCAACGATCTCCTTCTTGGCCTCTACTTGGATGGTGTCCTGCTCGATCTTGATCATCAGCCTTTCGGTCTCGTCCGACGTCTCCAGCAGCTGCGGCCTGAGCGCCGTCAGCTCCCCCTGCATGGCAGACACCTGCGATGACGCGAACTCCAGCTTCCCCAGCCCCATCTCGTAGCGGGTCTTCATGTTTAAAATCTCCTCGCGCTTGTGCTTGAGCAGCGACTTGAAGGTGGTGATGAGGGCCAGGTAGGAGGTCGGAGTGACGTAGTTGGAGCGGTTGCGCTCGCGGAGGAAGCGCGTGGACAGATCACCCACGCTCTGGTGGAAGTGAACGCACATCTGGAAGAGGAGGGAAAGAGAAAGAAATAAAAACTGTAGCGAGCGTCTGAATTTTTTTAATGTGCATCATTACCTGTACGCAACTTCGCCTCGTGTCGTCATCGAGCTCAAGATCCTCCAAGAACTTTGTGGCCACTTTCTCCAGGGCATCCCTTGGCCATTCGGTAAACCAGTCGATGGTGCATGAGTTGACCAGAGAAGGAAACATCCTACAAGTAGATTTACAGCCAAAAAACATACAGTACAGTATACCAATATATTTTTTTACGTACATTTTTAACAGCAAGCACCACCAGCAAGGAAAAGTTGGTGCACTTTATTCTCCAGCACTGAAGAGAGCGTTCCGATGTCCGAACCTGAGCCTGTTCCTGAACGCAGCGCCGATGGGAGACATGCAGAGGACGATGTGGAGGTTCCTCTTGACGTTCTGCAGGAAGAGGTTATACAGGTTGGCGAAGGAGCCCTCGCTGCCCACGTCTCGGTTGTCTGCGCGCGCAGTCGCCTGCAATGCAGGGTGGTGAGAAAAGACACAATCTAACCTTGCTCCTCTCTACATACAGTACGGTACATCATAGTACACTGTAGTACTGCAGTATTTGTCAAGTCAGTCATCACCTGCACTCTCTCGAGAATCTCGGCCTTTTCTTCCGGGGGAAAGAGGTTGGGCACCTCACCGGTGTTGAGCACCATGCTGATGTCCTCCAGAAAAGCTTCGTCCTTAATCTGCATGTCGTTGAAGAGGAAGACCACCTGAAGAGTGAAGAAGGTCATTACAGATCACTCTCCGAACAAGGTAATACTAGTAAAGACAGTCTGTGTGGCGACCTGCTTCCCGTCAGCTCCCGCCAGCTTGAGCACCCTCTTGAGGTCGCTTCTCCAGGAAGCGATTCCGTACGTCTTGTTTACCTCGATCTGGAACAGCTGGTACCTGCGACCAAGACGAATAAACGGTAATTGCACCACACACGTGGGTAAACTCCGTCGCCCAACACGACCTTATCCATCACCTGGCAATGAAGGTGGCCAGCTTGGCGAGAGACTGGCGGCCGGACCCCCCGAGGCCGACCAGGAGAGCGTGACCACCTTTCTGCTTGATGACCCTAAGAGCAACTCTGTGTCTCATCACTACTTGAAAGTAGACTACTTGAAAAAAAAAATCTACGAACCTGTTTATCCTCGACGTGTGCTCGACGGCGTATCTGAACATGACCAGCGGCATCGGCGCCTTTGAGGTGGCGTTGTACTCTTTGAGGTAGTGCTCCATGGCCTTGGTCAGGAGGGTGACGTCCGGGATCTCGTCGTAGATCTTCTTCTCCACCTCCGGGTGCATGAAGTCCCCAAAGCAGAGCGAGCGCAGGTGCTCGTCCGTCACCACCGACGACCCGGCCATCACGTGAGGGAACAGGATCTTCCCCAGGTCCACCTTGAACTCCGCCTGGCAGTGGGTCTTGACGACGCCGAAGAACTTTTGCCTGTCCTCGTTGTCGGTGAGTCGGTCGTAAAAGACCCTGTAGACCTCGTGGCACCACAACCTTTGTGAAGAGGGGGAGAGAAAACACATGAGAAACGGAACGATCAGCGCATAATTAGTCCACGACGCATAATTAGTCCACGTGTACAGTACAGTACAGTATGCGTTTTTAAATTCTCGCCTGATGAGCTTGTTTGGATCCCTGAGGTGCGTGCTAGGCACCATGCGCACTCCCCTGATCACCCTGGCAAAGTCCCTGAGGTTGAACATGTAGTGGCATTTTGCCGGTGTGGGGAGGAAGGTGGAAAGAGAAGACTTGTAGAGTTGGAGAGTGGCCTCCACCAGAGGTTGAGCCAACTGCGACACGAGGTAAAAAAAAAAGCGAAATTAACGCAGAATGCTGAATGATGATGTGGCATTGAAACGACGCTTAGCGGGATTTCTTTCTCCACCTGGTGAATGGCCAGCTCGTATCCCTGCTTGAAGTGCCAGACAATCTCGGTGCTAAAGATCCTGCGCAGGGTGTCGTCGGCGAACTGATCGATGCTCAGGATGCTCAGGTGACGTAGGAACCTGCGAGGAGGTTTCACACATATGACAACCGTCGTTCTCAGGAGAAGGTCGGTAGTTCACCTGGGTGATATGTCGTTCCTCCCGCTCCCTGGAGGAGCGATTGCGGTGAGGAGTAGGACGTCGAGAAGCTCCATCTTGGAGCTGTCCTTGCGCTCGTACCAGTATCCGTGGTCCAGCCACTGAAAGGGAACAGGGGAGAGGAAGGAGAGGGAAGAGAATCAATTCGAGGTCAGACAAATTACTACAAGTCAGACGTTCTCAACCTCTTCATCTTAAGCGTCCCGTGACCCACTTATTCTGTGAAGGTGGGTGAGAGAAAGGGACAGATTACTTTTACAGTTTCTAAGTCATGAGTCCTGACCCTCTTGCGGTCTACTTAAAATGGCATCTTATGACCCATAGGTTGAAAACCTCTGTAGTAAATTAATAGTTTCTCCTCTCGACCTGTCTGAGCAGCTCTACAGCAGGGATGCTCTCGCTGGCATCCACCTGCGGCAAGTTCAGGTCGTCAACGAACACCACGCACTTCTTCCCCATGGCGGGACCGAACACGCCCTTTCGCCTAACAAATAACAATTTTATTTTTCAGAATCCTCCGGAAAACTTGCTTGAGTCTCTCCCTCACCTCCTGTCCAACTTGCTCATGATGACGTCCTGGGTGTAAGTGACGGTGGTGCGGGCACTGAAGTTGATGACGTTGGTCAGGAAGCGGTCCTTGCTCAGGCGGCGCATGAAGGAGCTCGTCACAAACGACTTGCCTGTGATAATCAACGTTTTGCGTTTAACTCATGGGAAAAGTTCGTCCCCGTTCTCTCTCTCTCTCTCTCCCTCTTGCCTGTTCCGCTGTGCCCGACCATGGCGAGAGGCCTCTGCTGCGTGAGGGCCAGCTCGAGGAAGAAAGCCTGCTTTACCGTCTCCGCAGTGGGCACGATAATGGACTCTCCGGAAGCCTTGGCGGACATCGCCCCCGTGGTGAGGTGCCCCGGGCCCACCTGTTTTAAAATACAGTAAAATCTCGATATTATGAGTCTCGACTTTACGATGTTTTTACTCTTTTTCTTGGCAAACGTTTCAAACAGCGTCACCTGGTCCACCCACTTGACCCAGCTGCCGGGTTTGTCCACGTCCAGGGTGTAGTCGAAAATGGACGAGTGATCCGGGATCAGATTGGTGCGACCGAGCCTAAATGACGCCGGCTTGGTGTGACCCTTCATGAGCCCGTCGACAAGGTTCCTGAAGAAGGCATCAAATTGCGGCTTCGCGTTGCTGGTCATGGTGCAACAGAGACCCCACATAATGGAGAAGAGGAAGGCCATCTGGATGTGCACAGAGTCCACCTCCTGCATCATCACCACCTCCTTCTCGCCCTCTCCCCCTCCTCCCAGCCCGCCACCCCCTTCTCCGCCCTTCGCGCCGCCGCCGCCGCCTCCTCCCCCTTCCCCGCCGCCGTCGCCTCCGGCGCCTCCTGCTCCTCCGCCAAAGGCGCCTCCCTGCATTCCTATGAGGGTGGCAAACAGGCTCATCTGGCAGGTGACCAGGTGTAGCTCCGAGTAGGGCAGGAATGTCTCCGACGCCGACACCTGGTCCAGGCAAGGCTGAATCAGCCAGTTGAACATGTCGAGAACGCATCCGACCTTCTCGGAGTCGTACACGTCCCTGGGCATGGAGGCCATGAAGGAGTCGCGCAGGGGTAGCCAGCCCAAGCTGCGACTCTCCATCACCAGGAAGCCAGCCCTTGAGGTGTAGTCACGAGAGAATTTGTCGTGATTATTGCGAATAGTAATACTACCTGGTCCACGGTAACCCACTGGCAAATTGTCACATGCAACATTAAATAAAGACATCGTACTCGAGCAAACTGCATACCTTCCAACGACAGATGGTGATGCTTTCTTGAGATCAGCCATCTCAAATATGATGTTCATCCACCTGGAGCGTTAAATAATTATTGAAAGTGACCATGACTTTGTAGAGATCACGAACTGAATAATTCTCACTTTGTGACCGGAATGATCTCCCCGTTCATGAGGCAGAGTTTCCTGCTGTCGTCAAGGACGGTGTTGAGGTTGTCGATCCATCCGGGGTCAACGGGCCCGTCGAACACAATCCATCGACGTTGATGTTGCTGCTGGCCAGCTTGCTGCTGCTGTTGCTGCTGTGGTGCGGACTTGTCCTCTTCCGCCACAGCCGCCGCCATGGAGTCCGCAGTGGACATTTCCCTGAAAGTCCTGCCGACGAGTCCGTCCGACCACTCGTGGGTCTGCGGGTCGAAGCAGCCGTATAGCCTGTCCATGGTGATGGACTTGGGGTTGATGACCTTGTAGGTGGTTCGGTGCTCCCCCCTCTTCTCAGCGGCCAGCAGCGACAGCGCGTCCGCCAGCACGTGGTACGTCTCCGTCTTGCAGCTCATCGGGTCCCCGACGATCATGATTCCGTGGCGGACGAGGACGAGCTCATAGAGCTGAACCACCTTCTCCAGGAACCAGTCGGTGTGCTGCAGGTTGAACTCCCGGCACTTCCTGGTGGCCGCCTCTAACAGCGCCGTCCGGTCCACACGGACGGGCCCCTCGGGACGGGACAGGACGGAGGAAAAGAGATCGCCGACAATGGCGCGGAAGGCAGGGAGGTCCGAGACGACAAACTTGGCTTCGTTTACATCCACCATGACTCGGTGCACCACCTCCTCCTCACCGTGGCCTTTGAAGGCAGAGGTAATATAACTGTACGTACCTACTACAGCATACTAGACGGGTGTAGACCTTGACAACGTTCCGCTTACCAGGATGGGCAGCCTTAAACCTGGCAATCCCGTCAATGACCGTCTTGACAGCCCTCATCCCGTACTCGTAGTGCGTCTGGTAAGAGAGCTGCTCTGAACAGAGCCTGCCAAAATAAAAGGGTTAATTTGCGTTTTTTTCTTTCAACTTTTTCCATTTTCCTTCAATACTTGTAGGTTTCCACAATCCTCCTTGCGAGGTCCCTGGCCCTGGAAAAGCCCATGGAGAAAAGGCTGACCTCTGCAATGAGGGCCGCGTCCGGGGCGGTGGTGGCGACTGGGCGAAACAGCAAGCGCAAGTTGTCGGGGATGAGAGCGAACGTCTCCAGACCAGGATTCATCGTGATGAAGCTTCACATGTGACAATGCGAAGAATAAGATGGGAAATCCTTGTGGCTACTGTACCCTACTTGTACTGTATAGTCCCCAGAGCAGAAAGACGTATCTACTGTACTATGTCACGTGAAAAAAAATACGTTGAATGTTGAACTAACATTGCGCAGCTGGGGTCAAGAGTGAGGTCCGTCCCTTCGAAGCAGAAGGACTTCAGTCTGGAGGCCTTGGCGTTCTGGATGGTGTGAATCTGCTGAGCCACCACGGACAGGACCTGGCCAAGAAAGCATTTACACGAATGCAAGAGTTTTTCACTTGTCAGTCATCAATCCTGTTTCAGAAGTACCTCCATGTCAATGCGATTAAATTCATCGAAACAGGCCCAGGCTCCAGACTGTGCTAGGCCCTTCAGAAACTTCCCCATGGACCTAAAGAGGAGCAAAAAAAAGCACAGAATTACGTAACCAAAAACAGTACAGACAAAAAAATCTATTTCACCTGTAATCGATGCCATCCGAGCAGTTAAAGACGACACACTGCTTGGCCACGGCCTTAGCCAGGTCCTTGCAGGTCTCCGTCTTTCCGGACCCAGCGGGGCCCTCCGGGGCGCCCCCGAGGTTCATCCTGAGGGCGCAGGCCAAGGTGCGCAGGCATCGCTCCGTCATGGGCGTCATCACCAGACGCTCGAAGTTGCCCAGGTACTCGAAGGCGTAGTCCAGTCTGGTGCCCACCATCTCGATGCGGATGTTGCCGTCGGGCAGGGAGGGCGAGGTGGCGAAGTCGTTGTGGTAGTAGCGGAGGTTGCTCGTCCAGTCGAAGTCGCCTGCGCTGGACACCCCGCGACGAACGAGTTTGGCAACCACATCTCTAATATACGTATAGCATTTTTTTTGAAGTGTGACAACGCGCACGAGACTTTCCCGTAAGAAATTTAAAATAAAAAATGTTTGACTTTTCCGTACTTGGCGTGCACGCTGACGATTATGAGCGACCTTAGAGTCTTTCTGTCCTTTGTCGAGACGACCTTTGCCTCGGCGTCCGCGCGGCGCACGTACGCCACCACCTCCTCCAACTGCGCAGCGCAGTGGCGCAAGAACGCCCTGGTGCCTCTTGTCGCGTCTCTCTCTTCCCCCTCCTCCTCCTCAGCCGCCACCGCCGCCATCCTCTTGATTGCCTCCTCCGCCCCAGCTGACCAGACGATGGCGTGCGCCGTCAGCACCGCCTGCTCCGGCCAGGAGAGAGACCACCTGGTAAAGGAGTCGGGGCCGCCCATCCTCGCAGCCTCCTGGATCCACAAGTTTTATACTTGAAAAATCACCCACCTTGACAATGTTTCTGTTAGATACTTCATACTTTGCAGGCCTTGGCTGCTCGCCCGATCACATCCCTCAGCGAGGTCACCATCTGCTTCTCCACCTGCAGCAGCCACTTTTCAACCTGAATAGAGGGATAATAGGTAGAATGTGTAATGGTAGCAGTATGCGTAGGAATAAGCCAAATCTTCAAACATTTTTTTGTGGCGTTAAAAATAATTTTTGATGATGCCCACCATCCCCTTTGCCTCTGCCGGAAAAATCATGTTGCAAAAGTCAACTTCCTCCTCCTCCGCCGACATCATGCCGATGATGTCCTGGTTGCCGAACTTGTCCTTCTTGAACCTGAAAGTCGATTCAGAGTTCAGAATAAACTTTTGGTGATTTTGGCCGCAGGCAGAAAATTTTCTTTATTATTCTCTTAACCTTAGACGATCGATGCCTTCGAAGCACTTCTTGACGTGCGGCTGCACTCGCAGCGGATCCTTCGTTTCGGAGAGAATTTCCAGCAGCTCATCGTTGGACAGGAAGAAGAATCTACAGGGAGTTTAATCGTGGATACTTCTTTAAAACAACCCAAAACCATCTAAGTGCACCATCACCTGGGAAAGAAGAGCCTCTTCTTCTCCAAGTAGTCGTTGAGCCCCTTCATGATGGCCCCGAGGAGCCCGTTTGCCTCGTTGAGGTTGACCAGCATGTTGGGTTGTGAGGTGGCCTTAAGGACTCTCGGGTCTGCCACCGTTTTGGCCATAATGTTGCGCCAGATGCGGTCCACCTTGTTGAACTTGCGCCCCTCCACCGGCATCTGCTTCATGATGTCCTCAGAGTTGAAGATGGGCTCCAGATACAGCCAGGACTCCTGGCACCGCAACCAAGCGTCTAGGATGTCCTGCATGCTGAGGAGCTTCTCCTCCCACTCTTTCATCTCCTCTTCGAAAGGCTTAATGTAGGCTGAGCTGTGCATGGTCTGCGCCTTGAGGATGTGGTCGTCCAGCATCTGCTGCACGTCCTCCACCCCAGCCAGGACGGAGACGCCGGACTCGCGGTAGGGCTGGCAGTCAAAGGTGACGGCTTCCCACTCTTCCTTCATCCTGGCCATGGTCATCTCCAGAGCGTACTCCTTGGACGCCGTAGACCCTATCTCCTCCAGCTGCTCCACGATCCGGTGCAGGCCCAGTTCGATCATGTCGGCCAGGCTAGTGTCGGGACCACGGGCGACCTCAACACCACCGTTTGCCTGGCCTGGGATAGTTTACAATTTCCAAAGATTCTATTAGAGAGTACCGTAGATTTATTGGTAGTACTAGTATACCAATGAGTTTCCAGTGCCTCTCTCTCAGTCCTGGATTGCAGAGTGTGTGAAGGATTGGCAGATAAACACGAAACTTTTCAATCTTTGCCCTGACAGAGAATAAAAAAAAATGCACGCCAGTAAAAGGATGTGGTCTTTTTTTCCCTGTGAAATTGAGGGTGTCTTTCTTTCACCTGACTGTCTCTGATATGCGCCGGGCAGCGGGAAAGTCCAGGAACGTGCGGCTGAGATTCGCCGTCCGGTCGTACATGTCCTCCACCTGCTGCTGGATCTCCTCGGAATCAAGACCTATGAGGAGAGTCGTGACAAGAAAGTAAATTTTTTCCTCTTTTTTTTTTGCTGCTGTTGTTCATACCGATGAGAGGTCCGTTGAACCACCGTTCGTACCGTTCGTGGAACTGCAGCGCCACGTGCCACAGAGCCGAGAAGAGCCCTACCCGCTCCAGCATCTGTTCCAGGAGCTGGTACCTACTGGGGTCCCAGTCCAGGAAGACCTCCTCCCGGTTGATTTCGGCCAGCTGCTCGGTGGCCTCGCGGGCCTTTTCCTGGAGGCGGTCGATGGTGCTGACGGCCGATCGCATCTCGTCCATGGTCAGCACGGGGGGGTCCTTCTTCATGAACGCCTCCAGCTCGCGGTCCGTCCGCTTCAGGAAGGCCTCAAACATGTCGATGCGGGCGCGGAGGTCCTCCTCCACCTGGTCCCGGCGGTGCCCGGTTCTGGTCTTGGCCAGCTCGAAGACGCTGGCCATGTCCTTGGGCCACTGGAAGACCCTGGTGTTGAGCTGGATGTCCTCCGTGGGCAGGATGGTGCAGTCCAGCAGGAAAAGGATCCTCTGGGTGGCCGTGGAGATCCTCCTCATCAGCCCGGGCATGGTCTCCATCATGGAGGCCTTCAGGTACCTCTGCAGGTCCACCAGTTCCTTCGTCTCGTCTGGGATTTCTCCTAGGCGGGTGGCCATCTCGTCGAACTGGTTGCAGATGCTGCGGTTCCACGTGCGGTTCACGTCCACCTTCGGAAAGAGAGAAGGGCTTTTTGTTGTTTTTGTTGCTTGTTTTCTTGTATGGTTGTTTCCTGTACTCTACACGGATATAATACAGGTAGCTTCAAACTGATATTTTCTTTTAAGAATTGCTACAAGCCTGGTGCTTGATGAGACTGTCGTAGAGCTGCTGGCAATGTTCCGCCATCCCCTTGTTCAGCTCGGTGCAGTCCAGTACGAACAGATTCAGCAGGGCCTTGTTGCGCACCGCCAGGATGTCCCTCTTCAGGCGGGAGTATCCCCTCATCTTGGCCTGGAAGTCCGACAGGGAGGCCCTCCCGGAGAGGAACCTGTCCCTGTCCCGGTCGGCGTCGCCGTTCAGCAGGTGGCCGTAGTCGTCGTACAGGCGGAGGTACTTCCTGGGCCGAGCCACGTTGCGCTCAAAGATGTCGACGGCGCGCGCGCACTGCTGCTGCACGAAGTTCTCGTCCCAGCCGACGGAGAGCAGGTAGAGCGGCCGGTGCGGCCGGGGGGAGGCGGCGGCGGCGGCGGCTGCGCCTTCCGCCGCCGGGTCCGGCCGCCGACCCTTCAGTTCGGGAAAGAGCTGCTCCTCCACTCGGGGAAACTCCTTCGTGCTCATCACGATCTCCTATATTAAATAAAAACTCGAGGTATTAAATTGCTGCTGCTCCCTATACCTATGGTTTGCTATAGCGCCATGGTGACCTGCAAGCAGTTGACGATGATGTCCCTCGTCTGCTCGAGCGACGGGAGGAACTCCACCTTCTGTTGAACGCAGTGCAGCCTGAGACTGAGCATGGGCACGACGATGACGTCCTCGTCCCGCTGGCCTGCGGCCGCGGTCGCGCCTCCGTCCGAGTCGGAGGGGTCGACGTCGCCGCCGGAGTAGGCGTCCATGAACTCGACGAAGGATCTAATGGAGGCCAGCGCCATGTCGCGGAGGTGCCGCGCCATCAGCGCCGCCACGCAGTCGAAGAAGCGCCGGATCTGGCGCAGTGACTCCCCGCGACGCTTGGGGATGAGGTGGCGCCAGTGCTTGCGCAGGCTAACGAACACCAGGGCGATCTCTGGCAGCCATTTCTGGCCGCAGAAAAAAAAATAATTGATGCCAAAACCTGTACACTAAAACTAGCAGCAACTTATACCTAGTAATACCGTAGTTTAATTTCCTTTTCTCTTCGAACTAAAGTGGTCAGAAGTCACGCGCTAACTAGTGTCGATGGTCTAGTCTACTACTCTTACGCTCAATTGGTCACGTTTGACATCTTATATCGCTGATACCTTTTTCAGAATGTTCCTGGCGTCATCGCACTGCTCGAAGACCCTCCTCTCCATCTCGGTGGGCGACAACGGATCGCCCTTGTACCCCGTCAGCTGCGAGGGGTCCACGAAGCGGAGATTCGAATATCTAAAAAGAGGTAGGCATCATCTGCACTTACTGAAGTACTGTACTAGGGAGCACAGGCGGTCAACATCGTGATACCTCTTGACCCATATGATCTGTATCCTTAGGAGGATGGGGTTGGTGACAAACAGGTTGTGCCTGCAGAACTGCCTGGCCGTGACGAATCCTTGGTGCCAGGGCACCGGCGCCCGCACGGTGGACCGCCAGGCGGCCGGCGCGTCCCTCCTGGCGCGCGCCGGCGCCCTCACGTTCAGCCGCGCCGCCTCCTCCGGGTCCATGAGGGCGTAGTCGACGGCCGCTCGCCGCGCCGCCTTGGTGTGGCCCTCGCCGGCCTCGGACATGAGGCGGCCGGTCAGCTTGCGCATCATGATGTTGGCGGTCCACTCCGGGCGCAGCAGGCGGGCTTGGATGCGCTCGGACTCGTGCTTGCCGAGGCCAGGCGCCACCAGGGCAGCAGCGGCGGCAGAGGCGGCGACGACAGAAGGGTGGGACAAGTCTTCACCGAACCCATCTTCCACGTATCTGCAGGTTGACATATTGAAAGTTAAAACATTATCATCCACGGCTGATGTCGCTTGAATGCTACGTACAGGGTGGGTTAAAATTAGTGACAGCCTGATCTTCACCAGGACCTGGTGACCATACATGCACATAACTAGATTTTTTTTAATAATGTAAAAGTAATATAAGAAACAAACCTACGGTATATTTCAAAGACACAAAAAAACCAGACTCATCCCCATGTACAACTTTATCTACTGTAGATCTCAAACTGGAACTTCATGTACCTCTGCATGACCAAAAGTGCTACAAGCTGTAGGGCTCCTTCATGGCAATTTTGATCAACAACTCAAACTCTAAAAAATCTTCTTTGTTTCCACTATTGTACTACAAAATATGTCCGACATGTACTGTACAACATGTTCAGTATGGGGGATAAGGTAGAGGAGTTCCTGGACCCCTTTACCCACGTGGGGATGCTGTTCTTGGTCACCACATAAAAGTTGTGATTTTTACGTTCTTAGTGCTTTTACATCGTATTACAGTAATAAGGTGTAATTTTAAAGACATTTACCTGCAAATTTTGCACTTTTGTAGAATTTTAGATTTTAATTGGATTTTAATTTGAGACTGGAGTTAATGATTAGCGATCATGTACTAGGTACGTCCTTTTAAATATAGTACAGTATACAACATGTACTACACAGCGCTCCTACTGGCTGTTACTCGCCTCCAATATCTCTTAAGGTTCTCCTCGTCCTCGTCCTCCTTCCCCTTCCTCCTCTCCTTCCTCTGCTTCCTGGCCCTGGCGATCATCTCCAGCTGCCTCCCCGGACTGGTCGGTTGGCTAGCCTCCGCTGGCGCCTGCATCTCCGGCTCCTCCTCCCCGTCCTCGCCCGCTCTCCTCCTCCCTCCCCTCCTCGGCGCCATCACTCGAGGCGCCCGCCTGGCCGCAGCCAACAGCGCGCGGGTCTTGGACTCTCGCTTCTCCCTCATGTACTTGTCGTACGCGCCTTCCTTCCTCGGCCTCCCTCCGATGATCCCCTTCCTCCTGAGGGCGTCAAGAACCTCTTTCTTCCCCGGCACCGGCGGCTTTGGGGCCGCCGCGGCCGCCGCCGGCACTTCCGCCGCCTCCCACGGTGATGCCTGCTCTCCGGGTCTGGTGGCGCCCCTGCGGCAGGACCTGTAGGGGAACTGCTCCAGGAACGCCGCGCGCCTCCTCCTCCTCTCCAGGGCCTCCTCGTCTTGGTCCTCTTTCCCCTCCCTCGTGGGGGTGGAGGTAAACGTGTCACAGGAGGTGGTGGCGGAGGTGAGGGCGGATACCAGCGAGCTTCTTCTGCTGGAGGAGGCGGACTTGGAAGGTGGAGAGAGGGAGAACTTGGGCTGCTTCGTCTCAGATATGGATGGAAGTGATGAGCGTCGCTTTGACAGAGCGGCCTGGGAAGAGAAAACGAGATAATTTCTCAGCTTTTGTCACCAATACTATCAACTACAGTACAGTACACTACAGTATATATTGTATGTACGTACAACCTCAATCTTCCTCCCTCTCTCCTCCTTGATGGCCGCCCTCCTGGCCACCTTCCAGTCCCTGATTCCCACCACGCTCAGCCTCTTGGAGGCCGGCGAGAAGTTGGACCCGATCCGCTCCGAGGGGCTCCTGCGCCACGGGGTCAGCAGCTCCGTCCGGGTCAGGCCGCCGGCGCCCCCGGTCGACGACAGCGGGGGAAAGGAGCCGTGGGAGCGGACCTTCCTCCTGACCGGCTCGCTGACGAAGGGCCACCGCCGCAGCGGCTCGTGGTACTCGGTGAACCTGAATGTCTCCAGTCTCCTCAGGGCGGTGGTGTCACCCGGTGTTGCCCTCAGCGCCTCCTTGGCCGTGCGCGCGATGGCGGCCTCCGCGAGATCGTCCGTGAACGGAGAGGCCATCGGACATGCCTTTTTTTTTATGCAAGACCGCAGAAAGGTATCCTACTACTGCTTACTTTTGGATTTTTGTGTCTTTTTAGCTCAGCATTGGGTCTACTGATATAGACTAAACTACTTTCTGCTTTCTTCCCTCTCCCTCCATTCCGATTCCCAACTTCGACCAAACTCTTTTTGCATGCCTTCCTCCTTACTTTCTTCTTTTTACTATACACTGTAGTAGTACGCGTAGTAAGCTCCAAATAAATGTCTCCTCCCATGTGGTTCGGCTTTCTCTACCCCCCTCTCAAAAATAGTCCTGCCTGGTTCTTCCAAGTGCTTGTACTACACTGGTATACAGTAGTTGTACTTGTATGTACTATAAACAAGGAATGCTTTAAGCTGATGGACATGAAACGTGTCAGAGCACCAAAGGGTTACAATTTAAGAATTGATCTTTCATAAATTTGGAACATGTTTGGGAAAAAAGGTGTCCGCCTGTCCATACTACTTTTCTTCTCTGATTCTTGCTATAGGGGCATGCTAAGATCCGCATGCCCCTATCAATATATTCCTACGCGCTAAATTTGTTTTCATTATACTACTGTACTGTAGGTACTGTACTGTACTACTACAGTGAACCACGGATATAAGAGCAAAGGATATAAGAGCAAAACGCTTATAAGAGCAGAAGTGCTGAACCAAAACCAAAATGGGCCTTTTATGAAGTAAAATTATGACGGTTATAAGAGCAAGAAAATCTTGCTCCTACGGATATAAGAGCAATTTTTTTTACTTTTTGGGGTGTTGAACAACTTTTATTTTCTGCCCAAAATGGCATTTTTTAAAGTTTTGGGCATAAAATGGGGAGCC
>JAAUYM010023008.1_pt1 | contig 28556 bp, 13 predicted proteins | sample 7278001 | NCBI WGS metagenome assembly JAAUYM01 (sample SAMN14350224, study PRJNA611818) | marine sediment metagenome | isolation source: surface marine sediment (1.8m) | place: French Polynesia: Moorea | collected 2018-08
CTGGCCGTTGTTACCCCTGCCAGATGCCAACGGTCAACTCCATTACCCTACTGTGGAGGAGAGTGTTCGTCAATCCATTAAGATAATCCTGCTGACTCGTCCAGGAGAACAACTGATGCGTCCTGGATTTGGGGCAGGATTAGAAAATTTCCTTCACGAACCTAATACATTAGTAACCCGCAAGCGGATTCAAGACCTAGTGAGTAAGTCTCTCAATCGTTGGGAATCCCGAATCATTCTCAACCAGGTCGACGTTGAAGAAGTTCCTGAAAGTCCTACTCAGATTCGGATTCAGATTCTCTATCAGCTCAGACGGACTGGTATATCCCAACAGCTCGGTTTGACAATGCAATTGGAGGACTAAATCATGCCAATTCCCATCCCATCCCTGGACGATCGTGACTTTGACGATTTAGTGGAAGAACTACTGGCAAGAGTGTCTGCTCATACTCCAGAGTGGCGTCCTCGCATGGGGGATCCAGGACGAACCATAGTAGAGTTATTTGCCTGGTTGACGGACACTCTGCTCTATCGCGCTAATTTAATTCCAGAAAGACAACGCCTGGCATTCTTGCGATTGTTGGGCATGCCGCTGCGAGGGGCAGTTTCCGCGAGGGGAATCGTTACTGTCGCTATTGAAGATCCTGAAACGACCGAAGCGATTTATCTGCGCCCATTGGCAACGGTCAAAGGACCGGTTAACTTTGAAACCCGAACGGAATTGACGGTGCTACCTGTGACAACAGCAGCCTTCTACAAACGGAAACTGACAGGGGAAGAAAGCACTCAGTTCGCAGAAGTCGTGCAGCAACTACAGCAGATCTACCAGCTAGACAAAATAGCAACCCCCTATATCCCTACCCCTATTTTTGCTGGGGGAGTACTGGAAAAAGGTGGTTTGAACCTCAGTGAGCAGTCGGTCGATCGCTGTTTGTGGCTGGCCCTGCTGGCTTCTAAACCTGAATTAGTTGAGACAATTAAACAATCTTGGGGGCAGAATCAAAGTGGGGGACAAGTTCTACTCAATGTGGGCATCGTGCCTACCTTGGAAATTCCTAACCAGTTTGAAGCTCCCAATCTCTTTGTGGAAATTGGTCCCCGTGCCAAAATTCCCCATGTATGGGAAATTACAACTGGTGGAGAACCAGAATATCTAACCTTAGAAGAAATTGACAATGAAGATTCTACCGTAGGCTTGACTCGGCGAGGAGTATTGCGGTTAAAATTACCAGCCCCAGAAAGAATTGGGGTACCTAGCAATGATGTCCGTACCCCGTCAGGGTTATGGGCGGGGGTAGGCGATCGCCCCCCACGTCTAGATGTTCCTGAGATGGCAGAGTGCCTGATCGCTTGGCTGCGATTGCGCCCTACCAGTGATGTTACCAACCTATCTCTGAGTTGGGTAGGTATCAATGCCGTTGAAATTGACCAGCGACAAACGATTACCGGGCGGATAGTGGGACAAAGTAACGGCACAGCTAACCAAGAAATCCCACTGCCTGGTCAGTCCATTGAGCCAGAAAGCTTACAAATTCAGGTAGAAGAACCCGGTAAGGGCTATCAACTTTGGCAGCAGGTTGAAGATTTAGCCCTAAGGGGAAGAGATGCTTCTGCTTACAGCCTTGACAGTGAAGCGGGTATTATCCGTTTCGGCGACGGAGTTAGGGGAAGAATTCCAGAGGTGGGAATGCGAATCAGAGTCGCTCAGATGCGGGCTGGTGGCGGTCGCAGCGGCAACCTGTCCCCAGGCTCGTTGACTGAAATCTCAGCTTTTGGTTTAGATCGCAAACCGATCGCTCAAAAGTTGAAACTACTACAATCCCTGCCCACCGAAGGAGGAGAAGACGCTGAAACTTTGGCAGCAGCAGAGCAGCGCATTCCCGCCTTATTGCGCCATCGCGATCGCGCCGTAACTGCGGCTGATTACCGCCAGCTAGCAGCTGAAACACCCGGTATTAACTTGGGACGGGTAGAGGTCTTGCCTCGCTTTAAACCTCATCAGCGACGGGATGGAGTCCCAGGAGTGATCTCAGTGATGGTCTTGCCCACTAAGACAGCGGTACAACCCCCCAACCCCCGTCCCGACCGATCAATGCTCGAAGCCGTACACGCCCATTTAGATGACCGCCGCCCTTTGGGAACGGAATTGTATGCCATCGGCTGTGAGTATTGCCCTGTGGGGATTACGGTAGGTGTGGAAATTCAGGCTGGATTTGGTCGAGATACCGTCCTCATGGCGGTTCGCGAAGCCCTGTATCGCTTTCTCTGGCCCTTGCCCCTCGATGGGGTAAGCAGTACGGGTTGGCCTTTGGGGGGAGCCGTCAGGGAGCGGGAATTAGAAGTGGCAGTGGCGCGGGTGTCAGGCGTTAGAAGCGTAATTGGACTTAATTTGTTCCACAAACCAAAACTCGAACAACGAGAAGCTAACCAATCTAATGAAGAGTGGCAAATATTAGGTTCTCCTGTTTCCTTGAAACGACCTTTAATTCAAAAGCAAAGAATAAGATCGCTGATGCTTCCACAGGAGGAGAAGAAACCAACCCAAGAATGGCGACTTGTCAGCCCTTTAGCTTCGACTAAAGTTGCTGAAATTAAGTTACAAAGATGGCAATTGCCGGAATTGTTAGCGGTAATTGTGGTAGCGGATACTCAACCAACTCAAGATTTAGCAGCAGCAGTTCAATCATCATCCTTAATGGGAGAGGAATTAGGAATTGCTGTTCCCGTCGTGCCGGAGGTGTGCTAAATGGATGCAAATAGGCTGCGGTTTTGGATGTTAGCAGAGAATCACCAGTGGATGCGCCCCGGCAATCCACCAGCTGTCGAATACGAACCAAGACGCCGCAGTCTTGGGCTTGCCCGCGAACGGACTCTAACGAATCGGATTCCAACGAATCGGTGGGGCATTCGAGTTAATCTTCCAGATAGCCAGCAAAGTCAAGCATTTTACTTTACTGTGCAGCCTAGTGAGTCGCAGCCATTGTCAATTAGCGCGATCGCCCCATTCACTCCAATTGTCAGTCAGACATCTCAGCCTCTAACGGTTAACGGGCAAGGCTTCCAGCCAGATATAGTTGTGACAGTAATGTTTCCAGATGGCGGAACCACTATCCTGACTAGTCAAGAAATTGAGAGTTTCTCAGATACGCAACTGACTCTAAATTTGATCTTAGATCGACCAGGCCCGTGGTCTATCGAAGTCAATAGAGCCGATAGCAGCCAGAGTGATCTATTCCATTTCACGGTGCAGCTAGCTGATTTACAAAGCTTACAAATTACAGCGATCGCCCCGAATACTCCCACAACTAGCACCAGTCCCCAAACTCTACAGGTGACAGGACGAGGATTTCAGCCAGATTTGACTGTTACGGTTCTTTATCCTAATGGCAGCAGTACAGTTCTGGAAACATCTCAACTCAATAATTTAACTGAGACTTCCTTCGAGTTATCTTTCATCTTTAGCAGTCGGGAAGTGGCGCTAGGACTTCTGAATCAGATACCCCAGACCCGAGATAATTTGAACACTCGCGCCTATTGGGATTCCGAGTCAAGACGGGTAATGGCAACAGGAGCAAGGCCTGACGCGATCGGTATTTTCATCCCCCCTTTAGAGCAAGAGCCTAGCGACCTAGCCATGGGCTATGATGGGGTGCTTTACATGGCGATCGCCGATCAAATTATAATGCAAGATTGCCGAGGTCGTTGGCTGCCAACGACATTACCCTCCCTAGAAGGATTCTCAGCTTGGAGACTGGCTGCTGATTCTCAAGGTGGGGTTTGGGTGCTGGAGCGAGGTGAATCGGAAAATCAAGATAATTGGCAAATAGCTAGAGTTCAAGGGATACCTTTCCCGAATCGACCTTACAGTCGTTATACCCCAGATACTTTTCGTCCTTGTCAAGAAAACCCTTATCCCCCGAAATTAACTATAGTTTGGTGTGGTCATTTTGACGAAGGAGAAGAACCTGTGGCGATCGCCTGTAGTCCTTCAGGGAGGTTAGCCCTCCTGAGTTGGATTGAAGGCCAAGATGCCAGAGTGCGCTGTCTAAATTCTGATGGGACATGGACAGCGGCGATCACCTTAAAAAATGCTCACTATCCCTATAGCTTGACTTGGGTATCCGACGAGCGGATTGCTATTCTAATAAGTAGTCTAACCACAGAAGCTCTCGTCTATGAAATTCCTCTCAATCTTGATTTAACTACAAGAAGGATTACAGTTCAGCCTGTGGGAGATTTTTATCCTCTGAGAAACTATCAAGGGGAGCCTTTTTTACATGGCATTAATCTTCCCCCTCATTATCCTACCTCCAATGGTAGCGCTCCGTTATATCCCCTCTCCCTGCCAACCTTCGCACGACGTGGTGAAGCAATTGGTCAAACTCCATTTGACAGCGATAGTGCCCAAACCGTTTGGCATCGGCTCTACTTGGAAGCAGCAATCCCACCCAACTGCGGCATTAGCGTTTATCTAGCTGCCGATAACGACGATTCAACGCCGCCTCCCTGGCCAGGAGATGACTGGTACGAACATCGGTTTGGCGAGAGCTTTGCTCCGAGCGATCTCGACATTCCTAGGGGAGCCTGGGTATCCAGTCCCTCAGAAATTCCCTTTCATCCGGGTTTACTAAGCTGTAAACCCCAAAAGAATCGTTCGGGACTTTTTACCGTCTTGATTCAGCGAGCTAATCGGCAAGTGCGATCGCTGCAAGGGCGCTACCTTTGGGTGCGAGTAGAACTAACTGGGGATGGGCGTTCCACTCCGGAAATAGCTGCTCTGCGAGTCTATGCTCCCCGATTTTCTTACTTGAACAGCTATTTACCTGCCCTATATCGCGAAACGCTCTTTGGTCCTGAAGCAGATAAAGCGGGTGGTAGTACACCAGCCGATTTTCTGGAAAGATTTTTAGATAATTTTGAGGGCCTCTTAACCCCCCTCGAAGATCGGATCGCCCAATCCTATCTCTTGAGCGATCCGCGAACAACACCTGAATCAGCTTTGGAGTGGCTCGGCAGTTGGATTGGCGTGGCCTTCGACTCCGCCTATTCCTCCCAGCAAAAGCGAGAGCTCTTACAAGCTACTCCAGAACTTTATCGTCGTCGGGGAACTCTAAAAGGTTTAGAAATGGCGCTAGAAGTAGCCACAGGGGGAAAAATACGTCATGGACAAATGAGCGGTGGAGCTGTCAGTGGAGGAGAAATTATCGTACTGGAAAATTTCCGCCTGCGCCGTACTTTTGCCACCATTCTGGGAGCAGATTTAGCAGATGAGCAAGATCCTCTACTGCAAGGATTAGCTATTAGCGGCAATTCCTATGTCGGGGATACCCTGATTTTGGGAGAGGAAAGCCAACAAGAATTTCTGGCTCTGTTTGGTAGCGATTTGCCAACCCAAGAGGAAGAAGAAGCTATTTTAGCCTTTTTTGATGAATTAGCTTATCGAGTTACTGTGTTTGTTCATCAGGAAGTCGAACCCCAAGATTTGGGCTTGCTTCGACGGGTAGTTGAGTTGGAAACCCCTGCTCACATATTGTCCACAGTAGTAACTGCTAGTCAGCCTCTAATTGTTGGTTTGGCCTCTCTAGTGGGAGTTGATACCTATCTTACCACTCAACCCCAACCTCAACCTGTCAAAGTTGAAGAGAGCCGAGTTGGTACTGGCGATCGCCTTCAGCGTCTAGCCAGTCTCGATCCCCGCTTAGAAGGGGGAACGCTATCCGCCAGGCTGGATAAGAGACGACCGGTTGCCAATGCGGGCCAGGATCTGGAGGTCGAGTACGGTCAATCTTTCTGGCTTGACGGCAGTGAATCCGAGGCCTTTGCTGGAGAGACCATCGAACGTTATATCTGGCGGCGGATAAGCAATTAATTAATCATTCTCAATCCTAAGAAATACCTTACCATGCCTGAATTTATACCTAACGAACCTATTGAAACCGCAGAACCCAGAATCGAAGTAACTATAGAACCTGAAAGACCACTTCCAATTGGGGTACATAGATTTCAGTTAGTCGTCATTGATAGTGCAGAAAATCCGTCTCAACCTAGCCTAGTAGAAGTTATCATCCAAGACACCCAGAACCCAACTGCTGTGCTGGACGTGTTAGATATACAAGGTAACCGAACTAACGAGATCGAATATGGTCAAAGTTTCATCTTGTCTGGTGAACGCTCGACGGACAGACCTCCGGGGGAAATTGTTCAGTATCGTTGGACTCTGGTAAGCGATCCAGACCGCCCAAGCTGATTGAGCTAATCCTATCGAATCACAAACATTAATGTGTCACCTGAGAAAAATGCCCGAGTTTCAACCCAACAGACCTGTCATTACCAACGAACCAAAGGTCATTGTCGATCCGGGACTCGAACCCGGTCAGTACCAATTTCAGCTAGTAGTTGAGGATGACGATGGCAATCAGAGTCAACCAAGGGAAGTGATCGTGACCATTATTCCTCATTCATGACTAAAGAAAGGTTGATTATGAAAGAGCGTTACCATAATACTGTTGACCCATTAGAAATGCAACTCCAAAACCCCGACCAAGTGTTTTATGCTACCGGAGTCTTGCTGGATGCTGATGACTTTAAAGCCGAACAGCTTTACCATCGAGGTCGCCTAGCCCGCGCCCTAGCGTATTTACATGGCAGCGGTACTGTTGCTGGCTTGAAAGTGGTCTGGGAAACAGCAATTGAGAAGACTGAGACCCAACCGGGTCGAGAAGAACGCCTCGTGGTGGAACCTGGCTTGGCTATCGATCGCCTGGGTCGCCTGATTGAACTGCCCCGTCGCGCCTGCATCCGCCTCAATCGTTGGTTCGAGGCTCAAACTGATAGCGAGCTGGTACAAGCCTTCCATGCTCCTTCCAGTCCAGTAACTATTAGTAGAGATTTTCTCCGCGATCCAAAGCATGACAACGAACGTCCCATTGAGCTGGGTAACGGGGTTAGTGGGGTAGTAGTCGATGTTTTTTTGAACTTTACCCTCTGCGAAAGGGGCAAAACACCAGCTTTTGCTGCTGGACCCTTTGATGCTCTGGACGCGGCGGTACCTTCCCGCCTCCGAGATGGGTATCAATTAAGCTTGGTGCTGCGCCAGGAGCCGACTGAGGGGCAGGAGCCGACTGAGGGTCGGGAGCGGATTAAGGGACTAAGGGACTACCTTCCCGCCAATTATTGGCTGGAAGCTTCCAACCCCACGGAAGTTCAGAGGAAAATCTTGGCTGCTTGGCAGGAAGGTAGCCAAGAGTGGGATGACCAGGGACGGCTTGTTCCTTTGCCCGAACACGCCCTAGGGCAAGATCTCACCGCTCTATTTTTGGCCCGCCTCTTGTTACCAGCCACCAAGGAAACAGGAGGGCGACCACAAAGAATTATGACTGAAGACGTGATTGTTGATAACTACAGTCGAGCTTTTTCCTACCCAAGTGGGGCGATCGCGCGATTAATCGAACTTTCTAGCTAACAGTGCCACAGGAGACTGATGATGTTTGGAGAAGCCAGAGAACGAGTTGATGCTCAAGAATTAGAAATGATGAGACAAGCAGGAACGCTGATAGAGGATGATCGACGGCGACGACCTCTATATTTTGATGGTCGTTTTCTCGCTGCCAGGGATTTAACCCGTGAACAAAATTACTTTCTCACTCGTCAGTCCGATTTAACCAAAGTCAGTGGGTTTGGCGTAGTCGAGGGATTAGAGGTAACTGAAGCAAGTGCCTTTGCTATCAGGATTACCGAGGGATCTGGGGTAACTCCTGGGGGCGAAGTCCTCATCCTCCCAGAAACTCGAACTATTTCTCTCAATGACGTGACTAGGATTGGGCAGTTAGATGCCACCTTTGGTCTGACGACTCTGCCGCAAATGTCGGCTCGCAACCTTTCCGGCTTATTTATTGTAGGACTAAGACCTGTCGAGTTTACCGATAATTCTATCCCCTCTTATCCTACTTCGATTCAAGGGGAGAGATCGGTTCAGGATGGTGATATTGTGGAAGCAATTGCCATCACCCTCATTGCCTATGCTGAAACTTCCCCAGGTGAGGATTGGAATCAGCGACGCGCCCAAGTTGCCCGGCAAATTTTCCTCAAAACCGCCAGCAATGGTATGCCAACTGAGGTATTGCCCTTGGCTATGATTGCTCTCAATCGCAGTGAGGTGGAATGGGTAGATCCATTTATGGTGCGTCGAGAACTGGGAGCCGAGTCCAGTCAGATTTTAGCTCTCGGTCAATCCTCTAAAGCCCTGCGATATGCCCATTTTCACCAATATCAACAGCATCTGAAAACCGTCCTTGCTCAACGAGAACAAACTCAGCCAGGTAAAGGTTTTGCTGCCTCTGAAAAGTTCCAAATCTTACCCCCCGCAGGATTGTTTCCCAAAACCGCTATTAACGATCGGGATTTTACCCAGATCTATTTTCCCCCAGAGATAGATGTAGAGTTAACCTTTATTCCCGCCGATGAAGTAGCTGCTTTAGTTGAGGAAAGCCTCTTACTTCCTCCCCTTGACCTCACTGCCAATGGCGAGCTATTGGCATCTATTTCCGTATTGGTTTTAATTGCCGTAAACCGCCAAAAATTACAGGAGCTGAAAAGCACTGTAACCAGTATTAGTCGTCCTCTAGTAACTGCGGCTCCCGGCTTTGTAGCCAAGCGTAAACCTTTAGAGGTACTGCAAGGCTTGACTTCTCTACAGACTTATACTTTAGCTCAACGAGACTCGCAAGATTTAATTGATACCGAATGGCGGAATGCTTTGCAGGGAGAAACCCAACTCTGGTATGTACGCAGGCGCAACCTAGCCTATAAATCTGAAATTGTTGGTCTGAGCCTACCCATAGGTGGAGATGAATTTGTAGCCGAAAGGGAAATGAATGAGCGGTTGCAGAATGAGGGACTAGAAAGTCGCGTTACCAATTTGCAAGAGATTGCTAGCAGTGCTGCCAGAGCCAACACCGTTTCCCTGTTAAGCTCAGCTAAATTTGCTCTCTCCAAATTACTGTTACGGGGTGCTGTTACTGATTTAGAAGCAGTCAAAACTGAGATTAATCCTGGGGAAGAACAGTTAGATCGCCTTGCCGTCTATAAAGTAGCCCAGCGCTATGGCGATCCCAAACTCGGCGAAGGGATTTTACGATTGGAGGCAATTGATGCTCGCTTAAAAGATAATGACACTATTGTCGGTGCGATATCAGATTCGGGAGCTGTTCCGGAACTGGATCGCTTGGGGCAGAGCGTCTCTCAAGCTGACCTGCCTGCCCTCACTACAGAGCTGGCCAATGTAGCCGAGAGTCAGGGTACAGCAGCAGTCGCTAGTTTCATTCGAGAAAAATTAAAATCGGAGGGCTTGAGCTGATGAAAATTGAAAAGACGATCGATAACCCTCTAGATAACGAACATGTTATCGATGTTTATCCCCCATTACAAACAGGCTCTCAATCTCATTGGCAGCGCCGACTCAAGTTCTTTACCGGTCGTTCTCTCACTGACCTAGCCCTCAAAAGAGAGCAAAGTTACCGAGCTGGATATTTGTCCCTGCGAGGACAGATGATGTCTGCTGGAGTCAAATCGGGTTTGGATGTTATCCTGGAACAAAAAGAACTGGTTTGGATAGAAGATACCTTTCCCGCTGGAGCCTCTCGGCTCACTGAGGATGAAAATCAATGGTGGAACTGGGTGGCATCCAATCCGAGGTCCTTCTCCGGTCGCTTAGCTCTCCAGTCAAGACTGGTAACAGGAGAGCACCAAGACGGCTTTAGCGGAGCGACAGCCCCGATGAAGATTGCTGCTGGCGATCTGCTGATTGCCCATGTATATCTAGACCCCGATAATCCCCCCAGTGAAATCATGCTCCAGTGGCACGATCCTCAAGGGAATGGAAGTTGGGAGCATCGCGCCTATTGGGGTGCCAACAATATTAACTTAGGGATAGATGGGACAGCTAGTCGTTACCGCTTGGGTGACTTACCCCCACTCGGCCAGTGGGTACGTCTAGAGGTACCAGCTCAACAGGTGGGCTTGCTAGGTGGTGAAGTTGATGGCATTATTTTCACTTTATATGACGGTCGGGCTACTTGGGATCGCATTGGCAAAGCCAGCACTTTCTATCGGATTACTCCAGGCACGGGCATCACCGTCCAGGGAGAAGATGTAGTCGTACCGAAGGATTGGCGGGTTGCCATCGGTAATCTCCCAGTATATGCGCCTGTAGATATGTGGCCTTCCTCAGGAGGGGAGCGTGAGGCAAGTGATGGAGACAGACTCCCAGATAGCAACTCGTCTCCTCAGAGGGCACTTTCACCTCGCCAACTGGGAGATCCCCTGCAAGTCCTGATCGAGGGAGGTATAGCTGCCCAATTACCACCCGTCGGCATTTTGCTCCTTCAGCCTATTGTCGCCGAATTAGTGGGAGAACTCGATCCGAGCGATCCTTGCGAACAAGACCCGCAAAACTATGCTTTTGAGGACTGGCAACTGGTGGATGGCTGTCGCTTGATCCTTTATAGCTGGCCGGTCGAATGGTTGAACCTGCCAGAGGTGGGCGGTGATTTGAGCGTTCCTAAAATCCTTGCCCTTTGGCGCAACCGTTTGGCTTATGCTATCTTCAGCCGCGAAAAAGCCAATTACCCGCAGCAAATTATGCCTTGGGAGGCTGTGGGAGTCCCGATCGCCCTCATCGGCTTTGATGATAACTGGACACCGTTATTTAGCGATTGCCATGCCGTGGTGCGTCAGGGTGGCAAACCCAAACAGCGCAGTCCTCTCATGGCTAATGCTGGTAATCCCTTTCTCTGGCAGGCGCAGGTCCAGCAGTTTGCCGAACAACTGGCGGAAATGAACCGGGAGAACCTAACAGAACTCGCTCCCTGCTTCCGCTATTTGCCGCCAGTGGGTATCTTACCTAAGAATGCTATCGAAGCCAGAGCCGGACGGGACCACTTCTTCCCTCCCGCCTATGCGGTTCAGGCTGCTCCAGTACCCTCCGACCAAATAGAACTCGTAGTCGAGGCCAGTGCTTCCCTACGCCCCTTCGATACCTTCAAGACCGATGAGTCCGAACAGGTCCAAGTTTTGGTTCCTGTCCCCTCCCAGTGGTACGAACCCCAGTTACTCAAAATAGAAAAAGTAGATCCTATCTTTCAGAAAACCATCAATGATTTGCTGCCCCAACGGGCAGAACTTTTGTACCGACGAGAATTAGTTCGCCGTCGGTTAGCAGCAATTATCAAAACCATTACAGGTAAATTACCAGTGTTTCAAGATCCCGAACAGGTCGAGGAAGAAGCCATTTATTCCATCCCCTTCTCCAGCACTCAAGTTTTAGAAGGGACAGGACTTTATATTTTCAAAGGTGCGACCACCACCCTATCTATCGCTGAGGGTGACATGCTGACAGTTTACGTTTTTCTCGATCCGGACAACCCCCCCAATCGCCTAGAAGTATGGTGGTTAATTGATAACAGTTTGATTCGCAAAGCTTACTGGGGCATTCGGGATTTGGATGTTACTACTTCCCGCTATTTGGGAATGCTACCGGTCTCCGGACAGTGGGTGCAACTGACAGTCCCCGCTAATTTTCTCAACTTACAAGGAACTACAGTCTATGGCATGGCCGTCGAGGCTGAAGGTGGTCGTCTAGCTTGGGGACACGCTGGTAAGTCTGGAGCGACTCCAGATAGCGATATTGTCTGGGTTGGTAGTGAGCTTCCCACTGGAGCTAAAATTGGAGAAAATCAAGGTTGGAAGTGGATTAGCGCTAAGGAGAAATTGGATATTTTGACAGAATCTGAGGAACAAATTGCTGCACGTCAGATTCCCTTTGCTAGTACTAGGGCTTTGATTCGCGAAGGAATCAGTCTTAATCAGGCGATTTACTTTATCTCAGATGCAGCAGAGCCGCTTTCAGTCAGCCGTAGTGACTCACTTACAACCTATGTATATCTAGACCCTAATAATCCTCCCCGTCAGCTTGTACTTTGGTGGATTGTTGATAGCAGTCGGATAAATCGTCGGTTACGTCAAGTGTACTGGGGCGAGCTAGGCATAGATAGTAACTCCAACCGCTACATGGGACCTTTACCGATTTCAGGACGTTGGGTTCGCTTGGAAGTCCCCGTTAGTTTGCTGGGGTTGACTGTGGATAATGCCATCGTGGGCATGGCTTTTATTGCCGACGGGCGGGTTGCTTGGGCTCATGCAGGTAAATCGACAGCAGGAGCACCACCAGAAGATGATCAAGTTTGGATTGGTAACCAACTGCCAGCAGAAAGTCGAATCGAGCGCAACGACGGTTGGATTTGGGTGGAACTCAACCCCAAGCTGACCCCCTTTGGTGAACCTATACCTTCTCCACCGCCTGAAGCCATTGTCGAAAATGACTACGGGACGACGATTACCGGAGGAGTAAGGGTAGTAATTGCCGTTGAAGAGCTGAAAAAAACCTTAAAAGAGAAAAGCCCTCTCGACAAAGATGCCGTTAAGTTAGATGCCCTGAAAAACAAAGCAGTTCCTCTAGCAGCTCTTCCTAAAGGACTTGAGATTCCTTTAGAGCTGGCTAACAAAATTCGCTATGATTCCCGACGCAAACTGCTAATAGTTGAGGGGATTCTTTCCGAAGAGGAACGCGAGACCCTAAAAGCTCTACGGCCAGCGGAAGCAGAAGAACAAAACGTTCAAGAGTTCCGAAAAGCTATTGACTTGCTCTTCGATGCAGCGCAACTCGAAGCCATACTCCTAAAAATTCCGGCGACCTTAACTGGCAAAATTCGTTATGACGCTAAACGACAGCTTCTTACAATTCAGGGGGTCATGTCCCTACAGGAGAAAAAACAGCTACTCGCCCTCGCAGAGGGAAACTCCAATGCTGACAAGGAATTTAAAGAAGTTATAGAACTCCTTTACGAGCAATCCCAGGACAACCAAGATTTAGACAAACTTGAGGAGCTGGGACTGAAGAAATTTATCGATTTCTTGCAAGCTAAGATTGACAGTGCGGATGACAAGATTGACCTGGGATTTGTGCAAATCCAGACAAATATGTATCGCATCCGTCAATATATCCTCGGTACTGATGCAGCTAGCCGACTAGCAGTCTCCCCAACCTTGGCCGAGATTGCCCAGCGAAAAAGTGCTGCTGTCACAGAGAAGGAGCTGAGCGACTACATTGCGCAAATCAAAGGTAAAAAAGTTGAGCCAACCGAAGATACAGCAACTGATGTATCTTCATCTACTGCTTCAGCGACGGAATCGGTTTCCCCGACAGCAGATGCCCCTATTTCTCGGGTGGAGATTTCTGGCGCGGAAAGTTCCAGTTTTTTCCCAACCATAGAGAAGACCTCTACTGCTCGACTCTTTGAATTCTCCCGGATTGAGCCTGTTATTGGGCAACCTGTGAAACCCGTCGAGACAGTACAAAAGCAATCTCCTATTGTGGGAGAGGTTCCCCGTATTTTGACTGTTTCCGAACGGCTGCAAGAACCAGCTCCCAAAGTAGCCAGGGCTTATTCTCTAGCCGGGAGGAGGGATATCGTCACGAGTTTGAGCGATGTAGGTATCTTCAAAGGACTGGAGGTACCTGGTCTAGAAAAAGTGACGTTTAGTCAACTGCAAAATCTTTCGGTTAGAGCCGAGATAGTTGCCGAGATTGAAAGTGGAGCATCTGAAGATGCTGTAGAGGACGATGAACTCACCTATTTCTCCTCTGCTGTCAAGGCACTCGATCGCACGGCTGCTGCCCTCCGTTTGGCAGAGAGGCGCACCCAGGAGTACCGAGATATTATTAACCTCTGCCAAGAGGTTCTGGACAAACTCGATAGCCCCCTCAATCAAGCTAATCAGCGTCTCAGTGCGATCGGCGACGAGTTAGCAGAAACTCGTCACGATATTACCGTGGCTCGCTTGCTGTTAGCAGAAGAGCAAGCTCGAATTGAAAGTATCAATCAGAGGCGCGATCGCATCATCGAGGAGTACGTTTCTTTCTTGGTCTTTCACCGCCCTCGCTTTGTCGGTTCGGGGGTGGATGTACCTTCTCGCCCACTCGATCCAGGACTAGTGGCAGCTCCTGTCCCCGCCTGTCTCAGACAACATCAGGCACTTCCTCCCGAGTTAGAGGAGGCGATCGAGCTACTGCGGGAAGCACCGATGAAGTGGTTTACCCAGGTGTCGCCTCTACTAGAGAAGCTCGATCGAATTGAAATATCAACCAAGGCCATTGAGATAGCTCAAGTTGTTGCCACCATCCAGTCTCCTGTCCAGCTTGCGTTGCCGAAGACAGCACCGGGTAAACAGGGACTCGGTCAGGCGATCCAGCGTGTGTTTACTGCCCAGCAGCAGGTGGTCAAACAGTATCGACAGCAAACCCTCCAGTTTGATACCAGTAACTTGGTGAGTCAAAGCTGGACTCAAGTGCGCGATCGCGCTCTAGAACTCCTATCCTGGGGAGACTTGATTGATGGACGTCATCAACGGAACCAAGTTGCCCAAGAAGCGGCTCGCCAGTTTGAGAACGTGGCTCGCATACTTGCCTGTCTCTATAGCAACTTCGCCGAGGTCTTACCGGCGATTCGGCTCGATTGGGCAGAACGTCTCAGTCAATACGATCGACCTGTCAATCTCCGCAACCTGGCTAGCCTGCCTCGCTGGGGTGAAATCGAGCGTTTAGAGCGACAAGAAATGCAAACCCTGGTGGACTGGCTCTATCAACAGGTAGATGCCCAGCAGTCAGAAGCCGTTGCTCTCATCAGCGATCTGATCCGGATCTGCATCCTCCTAGCCAGTCACGCCCCTGTGAATCAGATTATTACAGGGCGAGTTGCCCAAGCCACAGCAACGTTGAATCCAGGCACAGGGGTCGATCTGACCGTTGAACCGGCCAAAGTGCGGGTGGGGATGGAAGTCTTGATGTATGGCAGGGACAACACTGTTGTTGCCAAGGGGGTTGTGGAAAATCTGACCACAGGCTTAGCTCAAACGCGAGTAGTCAAGACTTTTAAGCCCAATCAGCAACTACCAGAGAATGCCCGAGTTCAGTTGAGTGAACCAGGAGGATTTAATCGAAGTCCATTTACCAGTGGGATTGGTGGTCTCAAAATGTCCTCTTTCTAACCTCTTTACTCATTTTCAAAGGCAGCTATATCATGATTATCCCCCTTACCTATCAACAGCGTCGAGTTCACACGGTGCACCTCAGTGCCCCGTCTGAGACCCTGGTGCGCCGAGGGGCTATTCTCCTCGAAGATGCCTTGCACGCAGCTTCTTTACCGGATGCTGAAGGAGGACGGTTGCTCTTGATTCGCTCCTTAGATGTGGGCAAGATTGACAGCCGTCAGAGTTCAGCCAGTTTGGTCTTGAACGTCGAACAACGCCTCCACCAGCTAGCATCATCGGCGATTCACGCCCTGGATCTAGCTGCACCCAGACAGCCAGCGGTCTATTTTCGCGATCGCGCAGAAGCTTACATTGCTCTGGCCCTCAAATTGGCGCGAGGAGAAAACACCGATGCTTGGTTCTGGCCTCTGGCAGTTCCCCACTGGCAGCCCAATTTGCGGAAAGCTTCAGCTTTCCGCCAACTGCTGTGGGGAGTTGCACAGACTCCAACTGGCATAGTCGCTGTAGCTACTTTAGTGCGCGAACTTCAGGAATATCGAGTGCTGGGACCGTTGCTATCTTCCCTGCGATCGCCTGATGGAGCAGCCCTACTCCAGCTTTGTGGGTGGTCCCAGCTTAACCTACCTCTTTCTTTGGTTAAACTTCCTTCCCCTGCTTCCAAGAAGGTTGTAAGCCCAACTGTCACGAACGCGCTACGGCAGGGGATCGACCTGTGGGGCGCTGAGGATACTCGTTCTCTATGGCTCGCAGCCGTATTGCTAGTAGCAGAAAAGCCCGCTCGGGTGCTAGAGCCTAGATTGATAGAGCGATCGCAAGAGCTCATCAAACGGGTTATCTGGGGGCAGAAGACAAAACAAGTCAAAAGTCAAAAGCACCGAGACCCTGCGCTGTCGTCAGGTGCACCTGATAGCTCGGTCAGAGAGGCAAAAGTCAAAAGTAATCCAAAATCTACAATCCAAAATCTAAAATCAAATGATAAGGATATAGGAGAAAAGCCTCAGAGAACAACTGTCGGGGAAGATCGCGAGCAACTATCCAAGTCCCCTGACGATTTGACAACCTCAAAACCTGAAGGAGAAACTTTTCTGGAGGGGCGACCACCAACTTTATCTCAACAACTGGCAGGAACGCAACCTAAAGGGGAAGTTGCTTTGGGTCATGGTTTGCCTGAAGAGTCGAACCAGAGTCAAATCTCGCCAATTGAAGGAAAAATCCCTGGAGATTGGCGATCGCCTGAAGTGCTGGAGCGATCGGCAACCTCACCTCCTGGAGAAGAAACAGAGAATCTTCTAGGTAAGCGAGATGACAAGGAAGACAAGGAAGATAAGGCAGCACGAAAAGCCACCCCCAAAATATCCTCTCCCTCTTCTTCCCCTGCTTCCCCATCTTCCCTTTCTCACGTTTCCCCCTTTGCCGACAACCCCCAACCAACGGCTTATGCGGGACTCTTCTTCTTACTCCCCCTGCTAAAATCCCTGGGAATAGAGGCATTCTTAGAAGAGCACCCCCATCTGATTGACCTGGATCTGCCCCAGCGACTCCTGTACTGCTTGGGAGAACGCCTTGCCATACCGCCTGACGATCCAGTGCTGGCAGCTTTCACGGAGGTAGATTCGATGGCAGAACTTGAGTCGTGCGAGTTTATGGCACCAATAAGTTGGCGAGAAGGAATCTGTAACCCAGGCGCGTGGGTTATTCGTTCCCTGTCTGGACAGTCAGGTACGCGAATCTTGTGGGATAGCTCTGGGAGGCTTCCCCTGGCTCTGTGGCGCGGTAAGGCAACTGTCCAAGTACGGAATTGGCTGGGGGAAAGTTCTCTGAAAAGAGGTAGGATAATGGCAGCAGAACCAGATTGTCAAATCTTACTTAAAGCCTGGCTGACGGCAATGCGGCGCTGGTGTCGGCGCTATGGTCGCTTGGGGCTGCACGATCTAGTTTGCCGACCGGGGCGCATCTCGGTAACGCGCACCCACGTCGATCTCTTCTTTGACCATCGCCAAGCCGACATCCGCATTCGCAGGGCGGGGCTGGATCGAGATCCAGGTTGGCTGCCCTGGTTTGGGCGAGTCGTTTTATTCCACTATTTGTATGATGCTTAAGTTTAGCTCCTTGGAGGGAGGCTCTCATGGAAGCTGCTGCTGTTGCCAAAACTGAAGAGAAGAAAAAAGGGGCGCACACTGCGTCAGAACCTTTGGCGGAGCCGATGGTTGCTCGGGAAGTCGAGGCGGGAGCCAAGGCAGGGATGCCATTATTTTTGCAAAGGGCTGCTCGCTCTCCTGCTCCGCTATTGGTGCAGCAGCAGGTGGACGAGGAAGAGGAGGCTAATTCTGAGGCAAGACCTGAGGAGGAGCTAGAAAAAGCCAAAATTCAAACAAAGCTGACCGTAGGTGAGCTGAATGATGTGTACGAACAGGAAGCTGACAGTGTTGCTGATAGAGTTATGCGTCAGCCCGATTCAACGGATGAGGAGAAGGAAGACATTGCACCGAGCTCCTTAAATATTTCCCGATTGCAGCGTAAGTGTAAGATGTGTGAAGCGGAGGAAGAACCAGAAGAAGACGAACAAACCCTTCAACGGAAAGGAGAATCTAGCTCCTTTATTCCTGGGCAAGCTCTATCTACAAAAATACAGGCGACAGAGGGAGGAAAACATCTATCAAATTCGGTTAGAGATCGAATTGAGCCTGTTTTAGGAACCGATTTGAGTCACGTCAGGGTTCATGATGACTTGTCTGCAAATCAGGCAGCGAAGTCTTTACATGCTAGGGCATTTACTCACCAAAACCATATTTGGTTAGGCACAAATGAGTCTCCTAGTGATACAGAGCTAATGGCTCATGAAGCCACTCATGTGATTCAACAAACTGCCAATAATCCAGGAGCTTACTTCAATGGAACAAGCAAGAAAACTGAACAAAGCCAAAATCTTCAAATTTTAAACAAAAAACAAACTCTATCCACGTCAGGCAATGTAATACAGCGATGGGAAGGGGAAGAAGTTTGCCGGGAAGGAGAAGATTGGTATGAGCCAGAAGAGACGTTGCAGTGTATTGACCCAAATGCTGCGAGTCCAACATCTACAACGCCAACATGGACAAGTCCACCCAGAGGAATCTCTAGTGCAGATGGGTTACGTATTATTGCACTCCCAGAGAATCATCCAGAGATTAGAGGACGCACTATTTCTTACAATACTGGTGTTCAAAGTCGCCACTATCGTGCAGAAGGTTCTTGGTATCACCGACATGCTGGTCCATGGGAGGTTATCAAGCCGAATCGAACCCGAGAAAATCGAAGAAGTGAGGGTTCAATAGAGGTAGATCTAAATCAAACTGGTCAGTGGATTATCCGAGTTAGAGTCGAGGTAAATCAGCAAGGAAATTACGATTTAGAGTATCGGCACGATGTAATTGATCCGGGAGATTTAGCAGCACGTAATCTAAGTCAACTTACAAAAGTCGATTTCTTAAACTTTAGAGCTCGGCTAGAAATGGAAAGGTTGCGTCTCTCGCGTTACTCAGCGTGGGCGTCAATTAATCAGAGTCGAACCCGCCCATACATTACCTGCGATAAACCAAATCCAGCATCTGTGACAAATGATCCCGACAGAGTCTATCAAAACTATAGAGTCCATCCCAGCAGAAACGCTAACCGATTTAGATGGTATGTTCGTGCAAATAATTCAGAAAGGAGAACTCCAATAAGCTATCGTCGTGCTGGATTTGGCGAGGTAGCTGGTGGGAATCCCAATGCTCGTTCAGACATTACATTTCATCGAGTTGAGATTGACGGGGAACCTGCATGGGTACGCTCTGGTTATCGCTCTGAGACCTCAACTGTTTTTACCTTCATTGTTAGTGTACCTGACACCTATACAATCATTTGTGAAGAGCTAGGTAATGATGGCCGGCCCACTGGCAGAACAGCGCGTTATGTTCAGGTAGTTCTGCCAGCACAAGAATTCCAACGTCTCGAAGGAATTAGAAGGCATATCAGGCGAGTAGATGAGGAAATCACAAAAATCCAAGAAGGTAGTGAAGTTCCTCTAAAAGCCGCATATGTTAACAGCGAGTCAGGCGAGTCCATGACTTTATCGCTTTATCTTGGACGTTCACAAACAAATGAATCTACTTTTACTCTATTAGATTTAACTCCAGGTGTTCCGAAAGTAGAGTATTCAGGGTCTTCTGTTGATGCAGCCCTTAACGAATTCAGTAGTGGTAACTCTTATCCAACCGGTGTTATTGCGCTTGAAGTTCCTAGGAACGAAGCTGGTATTAACCCGCTGAGTCGGCGATTCGATACAACTGGAAGTTCAACATGGGCTGCGTGGTCAAGTGGGATAGGTTGGGCTTCATTAGGCCTAGCAGCTGTTGGAATTGTAGCAGCCCTCATTCCAGGCGGACAGGTGGTAGCTGGATGGTGTTTTATCGCTGCAGCAGGGGCGGGTGCTGCATCTGGCGGGCTAAGCCTCTACGACCGATTGCAACAAGCAGAGGTCGATGCAACAGGTGTAGCAATTGACGTGCTTGGTATTGCGTCAAGTATTTTGGGAGGAGCATCAGCTTTCCGTGCTGCTCGTCACGGAGCCTCAGTAGCATTGGGAACTCGAACGGGTCGTTACCTCCTGTGGGCAGGTTTTTCCACAGATGTATCCTCAGGAGTACTGCTCACAGTCCAAGGGTTTGAGCAAATCGATCGCATCTTAGAGTCAGCAGATCTTTCACGCGGCGAGAAGATTGGTGCTATCGTTCGAATACTTGCGAATCTTGCTTTACAAGGCGGTTTGCTAATGCTTTCAGTGCGAGATTTGCGACAGATTAAGACAAGGTTATCAGGACAACTGGGGAATGAGGCTGTAGACCAACTTTCAAACGATGTAGTTCATACTCTTAACCTTCTAAATGATGATGCACTTCAATCTCTCCGAAACGCAACAGCAGAACAACTAGAGAATGTAGCAGGACTTATTAGAGTAAATCGTGATGTTGCCAACGAGCTGATCCGAGTTTTCGGACAATTCCACAACACTCCTTTACAAACACAAATCCTCAATCAATATTTCGAACTTATTATTAGTGATGTCAACAAGGGCACCTCCTTACTGAGAAGTTTTGGCACATTTGACACCTTTAACAATTTCAGGAATATATTTCAAGCTATAGAACATAGTGATATATCGCGAATGAGATCTGTTTTCAGTGAAACATTTCTAAACTCACTGTCTGACAATATGCGTCGCAGGTATCAACAGTTACTTGAAGATACAATGAGAGGGAATTTAGGACCGAGTGGACCATCTTTTAGTGAGCGATTGGAAGTATTATCTAGGATACATAGTCTTCGTGGAGAATTAAGTCAAAGATTGTCCCAACAAGCTAATGCTCAAATTAACCTAGGACAACGAAATCTGATGACAGGAGATTTTCAAATTAGATTGCCAAATGGTGAGTCAATTGCTGAAAGCATGTTGTCTGTCAGCGGCCGTGATACATCCAATCGCTTGATTGATGACCTTGGAAACTCTATTCAAAATAGAACTATAACCCCAGAAATTGATAGATCGAATCAGAGATTTACCCCGAGTGAAGGTCGTGCCTTCCATGATTCAGAAAGGAAGTTCCTTGAATATATCGTAAGGAGAATGCAGGACGTCTCACAGATTCCTATTAATCGTGGACAATCCTATATCGGACAGGGATTTTCAGGAAGAATTGTTATTCAATCAGAAATGCAGCCTTGTACCTCTTGTCTTGATGTCATTGAAAGACAATTTCGAGATATGTTTGGAAACGATATTAGTTTGAATTTTATCTATGGTGTAAACTATCCTTAAGGGCTTAGTAGAGTTATTATCGTGAAGTTCGAATACATAGAACAAGAAGTCAATACTCTTGATGAGTTTATTGAAAACACTAATTTACAAGTTATCCCCTGTAGTCAATTAGAAATTGATGAATTAGAGAGTCTTTTGCCCTATAAATACAAACTCCCTAAGGCTTATAAAGAGTTTTTGTTGTATGGAGGAAAGAAAATTGAAAATCTCTTTAGAGGTGTTGATTTTTCATATGCAATGGCTAAGACATTAATTGAAAATGGTTATAGAGATATTTATAAAATGCTAAAGCCATGGGATCCTAATGTTGAATTACCTAAAGATTTATTTGTTATCAACGAGCATCTAGGTTCGAACCTTACGTATTTTAGACTGACAGAAGGAGATAATCCGCCAGTATATTTTTGGGAAGAAGGTGAAGGTGGATTGAAAGTGGCAGAAAAAGAGACTGATACATTCTCTGGATTTCTAAAAAAGCGAATTGAAAACTACATTAAAATCCGAAACATTTTGTAAAATCTGCTAAGTCTAAACTTTCTCCTTGCAGTGTATCCAATTTTGAAATAAGCATAAGAACATAGTGAGGGCTTTATATACGATCCGCTCGAACATTTTTCCTGGTGTAACGTAATTTTCTTTTCTGAAATCAACCGCTACATTATTAAGTTTTTATTTTCATACCTTGATTCAGCAACATAGGAAAATAAATTACTGATTTGAGAAAGGCTTTCATGAACCAAAATTTGACCATACAAAGATTTTGCGGTTGCTTATTGTGATCGCTCCCTAACCCTATTCCACTATTTTTTGGAAAAGATACAACTATGGTAATTAATAACCGAACCAGCTCAACCTCAGAACTAGATCCTCTTATAAGCAACTCAAGTGACGGGAAGGGAGGCGATCGCTCCAGCCAAATCACCCTGCGTACCTATGCCCTGGCTGCCCTAGCCGCTCAAAGTGCCATCCCTGATGACCTTAACCAAGCACCCCCAGAAATTCAGTTTCTACGCCATCCATACGAATTAGTCCCCCCAGAAAACTGGATGCAGTCTCTGTCAGCTTATCTCAACCAACCTGCTGCCCAAAATATCCCTCTGATTCAACTGTCTCAAACCTTAGACTTGACAACCCTCGAACTCCTAACCGTAGTCCTCGCCGCTACGGTAGAAGAAGAGGTTATGGTCGGTCGGGCGATCGCTAATCTCCAAGCTCCTGTGGGGGGTTCTCGCCCCACTCTCAGTCTCCTGGCAGCAGCTTTTGCCTCTGTAACTCAGGGAGGCAGTTCTCCCATCAATACACTGGTCAACGGCGTTGCCGTTCGCAGTGGGTTACTCTGCCTTCTCAATGAGGGAGCACCCCTGCCAGAGCGAGCAGTGAAGGTGCCCCTCCATTTATGTCTGGCCCTGAGTGGTGAAGATGGAATTGTATCTGGTACCACCATCGGTCTGGGTAATATTCCCGAAGTTCCCTTACCCGCCTCCATCCTCGACATGGCTCAACGCCACGCCGCTAGTTTAGAGAATTCGAGGCAGGGAGTGCTGGTGTTGCGCACTGGCTCTAAAGATGAGGGGCGGTCAGTGGCAGTAGCGATCGCCCAATACCTGGGCTGCCGTCCCCTATTCCTAGAAACGGACAACCTGACTGGACTAGAACCCTGGTTACTCCTGCGCCAGTTGCTTCCCGTTTTTTGTTGGGAACTGGCACCTGGAGAGCGGCAAGTTTTGCCTCCCCTGCCATTTTATGGAGGACCGATACTGGCTCTGTGCGGTCCTGATGGCAGCGTGGAAGTTGCGGGAGGAGATGCTCTTAACTGGTCGCTACAAGTCCCTTCTAGAGACGAACGGCAGCTCCTCTGGCAGAGAGAGTTGGGCAATCCCGATTTGGCTGATGATCTCGCTCGCTATCACCGCCACTGTAGCGGTCGTATTGCCCAATTGGGGCGGCTTGCCCACCATTACAGTCGCTTAGAGGGACGTACTGACCCCACAGCAGCAGATGTGGTCGCAGCAGCTAGTTTGGGTGAAGGGACGGGGCTAGAAGCCCTGGCACAACCTCTAACCGATCCCATTCCCGATGAAGCTCTGGTAATGGGACCACTGCTGAAGCAGGAACTAAATGCCCTGCTGCTCCGTTGCCGCACTCGCGATGGGCTGGTAGAAGGCTTGGGAGCTTCAGCAACAGCCCGCTACCATCCGGGAGTTCGCGCCCTATTTGTAGGCCCTTCGGGGACGGGAAAAACCTTGGCAGCGGGCTGGTTGGCCACAAAACTAGGGATGCCCCTCTATCGGGTAGATCTAGCTTCGATTACCAGCAAGTACATCGGCGAAACAGAGAAGAATCTAGCCCAGTTGCTGGCGCGAGCGGAGCAAGCGGAAGTGGTACTCCTGTTCGACGAGGCAGATTCCCTGTTTGGCAAGCGCACGGAGGTGCAGCAGGCGAACGATCGCTTTGCCAACGCCCAGACTAACTACCTCCTACAGCGGATTGAAACTTTCGACGGCATTACCCTGCTCACCAGTAACAGCCGAGCTAGATTTGATGATGCCTTTTCCCGGCGGTTGGATTTGGTGATCGAGTTTCCCCTGCCACGCCCGGAAGAGCGCAAGGCATTGTGGCAGTCTCATTTGGGCAAACATCACAGTCTCAAGCCTAAGCAATTCAATCAACTGGCAACAACCGTTGATTTGTGTGGTGGTCACATCCGCAATGCCGTGCTGGCGGCGGCAGTACTGGCGCAGGCTCAGGAACGCCCGCTCTCCTTTGCAGATATAATGAAGGGATTGGAGGCAGAATACCGCAAACTGGGACGGCAATTGCCCGTCGTCCTGAAGAATAATGCTTAGATTTAGCTTGTTAAAGGGAGGAGCTCATGGAAGCTGCTGTTGTTGCCAGATCTAAAAAGAGGAAAAAAAGGACGCCTCTATCATCAGGGAGCTCCAAGAAACCAACTGTTAGTCGGAAAGTCGAGTTGGGAGCCAAGGCGGGGATGCCCTTATTCCTCCAACGGTCAGCTAGCTCAGCTACTCCGCAAGTATTACAGCAGCAGGTGGGAGAGGAAAAAGACAAGGAACTCCTTCACCCGAAGCTAACGGTAGGGCAACCAGGGGATGTGTTTGAGCAAGAGGCAGACCGGGTAGCAAAACAGGTCATGCGCATGCCCAATCCCACTGCTAGCTCCAATTCCGTCGAACCACAGCCTACGGTATCCTCCAGCCTGCAAAACCACATTACAGCTTTACAGGATGGGGGGCAACCTTTGCCCCAATCAGAGCGTGATTTCTTTGAACCACGCTTGGGGGGTGACTTATCCCAAGTCCGGATCCATACGGACAAGCAAGCGGCTGAGGCCTCTCGTGCGGTCAACGCCCGTGCCTTTACGGTGGGGCAGGATGTTGTATTTGGGGCAGGGCAATATCAGCCGAGGGAGTCTAAGGGACAGCAGTTATTGGCGCATGAGCTGGCCCATGTGATGCAGCATCAGCGTTCGCCTAATACCAGCCCCGTTCTGAAGAGAGAAACTGCTACGGAGGTACGCGATCGCTACACCAACTGGCGCGGGCTCAATCTCCAGGAAGACCGATTGGCCGCCTATCTGGTGACCCTGACTCGGCGCGGACAGTATGGCTTCGTCAGGGAGGTCATTAATGTCTTGGCTTGGACAGATCGGGATGATGTGGCGGGTGAAATGATGGCCCATTTCACCACTCGTCAACTCATTCGCATGGCACGTAACGAAGATGCAGTCCATTTATTACGAGTCATGAGAGGGGCGATTGGCGACCGATGGGGCTGGGTCACTGCTGGAGAACGACATCAGGCAGACCTATTGGGAGCAGTACTCAACGAACCGGGAAAAAGGAATCTCTGGAACTGGGAACGGATCAGGGTAATTAAGTCTGAAGCCGGAACAGACCTGGAAGCCCTGGCCCGCATTTTTGAGGATGACGAGATCATCGATGATGATTCAGTCACCAGTCGTTTGCAGTCAATTCTAGGGGCTACCGAGCATTTGATTATTCCTGGACTGCAAACAGGAATCGACTTCGCCGATACGGGTTTTGCGGGTGAGCAGACACCTGGTGGTGCTGGATTCCGAGATCCTCATGCCTCCAGCCGTAACCAAGTTGGGCACTTTTTAACAGCAGTAGGACTCCAATTCTCTCCAGGGGTAGTGTCCAGATCCATTCCATTCTTTGGTACCATTCGCAGCATGGTGCAAGCACCCGCCAGCATGAGCGATGCCGATGTTGCCCTACGGCTTACCATTGGTCACGAAAAAGCCCCCGATCCCAATGGCACCATGGCAGCTATCAACATTGTGCTGACGGGCTTAATCGAACATTGGTCTCCTCAACCCGAGGGCGAAACGGAAGAACAGCGCCAGGAACGCGTAGGACGGGCAATCCTCAGTGAAACCCAGCGCCAGATCAATGAAATTATTACTGCCTTTAGAACTCAATTCCAGGCAGCAACAGATGCGGATGTGCAGGCATGGAACGAGGCTCTCACTGCATTGGGTAGAGGCAATGTGCTGAACATAGGTGCTGCAGAAGCTCCCCTCAGTCGCATCTCCATTAACCCCGCTGGACGGGGCAACAGTATTCAGGATCTCCGCCTCAGCCTGGTCGGCTGGCAACTAGGACAGTTGATTAGCAGCGGCGCCTTTGGAGATCGAGCCGCAGTTGCCCGTTGGATCAGAACAAACCTGGGTCCACCTCCCTCTCCTTAAGCTCTTGTAGCGATGGTCTTGATTGTCAAGTCTGAGTACCGATTGGCATTTCTGCTTTGAAGAATCAAGTCAATAACTCAAGTTTCAGGTGATCGAGAACCTTCCCCAAATCAATGGCATAGGACCACATTTCCTGTTCCCGACCTTGGCGCAGTCGCTCCTGCCAGCCGCCCCACAGCAAAGCTACAGGTTGGTGTTCGGCATCATCGGTAACAATGACCTTGCCACTGTCTCCCTTCCAGGAAAATGCCCCATCTTCTTGACCGATGATCAAGAAATCCGTATAAGTACTGAAGAAGTCATCCTCAAACTCATAGGCATAGGCGACAATTGTGCCTCGCTGCACACCGCGAGTCCGACCAACACTGATAACTCGCTGTCCGATAATATCCATCGTATTCACGTCAACACGGAGTAACGAACCCGTATTGCCAATAATATGAAGTCCAGGCCTGACAAAGGACTGAAGCTCGTCCAAAACTTGTACAAAGGCGCAATCGCATCGAACGTCAGAAAGGCTCTCATCAATAATGCCCTCGTACCAGTCTTCATCAGCAGCAAATTCCTTCATGCTCCTGGTAAAGCCGAGAGTAAGAGTATTGTGCCACGGATGATAGATCCTTCGCCCTAGTCCATCACCTACATGTTGGTTGGTAAGGAATCCCACCTTTCCTGTTGCCGACTGCCGCACCGCGATTCCTGCTGTTCCTACGAAGGAGTTTTGCGGAATCGGAATCCCATCCCCATAGAAAGCGAGTTGGATGCCGCCTATCAGACCAATCCTGCCAGATTTCAATTCATCGACAATAACTTGGTTCGCCGAACTCAATGGTGGCAGAGGATCGATATCTTCAAGGCTTTGCTTTTTGCCACCTGTGACAACATCCGTCAGGCACCAAGTGCCATCAGGGGCTTCTAACATCTCCGGTGCTTTTTCTGACGAGGGGACTAACTCTGAATTGAGCTTCTGGGGCACGAAGATAATAATGCAGGGGTGTTCCGTCTGTTGCCCGTTAGTCCACTTAAAACCGAGTGCCGTGCCCAAATTGCCGTTAACTGCTTCGATTTTGGCTCGATTAGCCGCCCGAATAAGCAGTAGATCTTTTAGTGATTTCGCTTCCTTGGCTGGATCGCCAACAGGTTCGATTACTGGAACTTCAACAATTCTGGCGCGATAGAGGGCGTTACCGTGTAGCATCCCAGCAACAGTAATTGTCTTACCAGAATATTCTAAGAGGTTAAGAGGCAAGTACATCGCCTCTACCATACCGTGCCGATAGCAGTACACGTCGCCATCTGGTCCCCGAATCACGTTAGAACCAACGACTTCACCTGTAATTTTAGTCTCTCTTTCCTCGCCGATCACCCCTTCTAACCGAGCGAGCCAAAGTTCGCCGTGCAGGATGCCACTCACTTCCACCACTAAACCGAGGTATTCAGAAAGGTCGAGGGGCTGGGGAGCGATCGCTGCTTGCATGGCATTTGTCCAGCAACGAATCCGACTCCCCTGGTACAGAATCTCATTAGTTCCTGTTACCTCGCCTTGGATTATTGTGCGCTTGCTCATTTCAGCCCTCCTAAATATAGTGTTCTGAAAAACCACACTCCTCGCACACTAAAGTTCTGAAAAAATGTGCTATTTTGTGTCAAATATCTAAATAAGGTCTTTTCTGAGAAAGAATATACCAGCCTTCATCGGTTATCTTCGGGGGACAACAGTTATCTGTGGGGTTATAAGGCTGGTATATTCTTTCCTAGAAATCACCTAACGTCCCCTTGCAGCTTGTAAAGTACATGAACCGTTAAGATGCTTGTCAGAAGAGCAATCCTTCCTCGACACTCCGCCGACTAATAGATTAACTCTGAGATAGAAAGGTTTTAGACAAACTAGGGAGCATTTCAATTTCAGCTCACTCCTCAGCAGCAAGGTTGTGACCTCCAAGTCTAGAACAGAGCGAATAGCTAATTTCTGCAACACGTTGCCGGAAAGTTTCCCGGTTATACAGATGGAAACCCGAATCTGAGCTGCTGCCGCTTGCCAATTCTTGTTGTTGCACTTCCCAGAGCTGGTGTATTTGGTGAAGCATTGAGGCACAGCGGTAGACCATCGCAGCACGGCTATCTACCCCCAGCTTGATAAAAATCCGACGTAGATAAGAGGAAACAGTCCACTCGCTAATCCGGAGTTGGCTAGCAATCTGTTTATTACACCGGCCGATAGCAACTAATGCTACAATCTGTAGTTCTCGTCCTGTCAAGAGAGTGGTCAAGCTAGGATCGAGATCGCCAGAAGCTTCTTGAACCCTTACAATGGCGTAGATATTTCCTTCAACCTCAAAATACCCCGCTACCGAAGGAGGACAAGTATCAGGAGCAAAACTTAAGGGAGCTTCTTGATTATCCTCTGGGGGTTTTTCTAAGAAAAGTATCAGAAAATGGCAGTTTTTTAGACTAAATTCCCCAACGATTCTTAAAGATGAGAGCTGAGCTAGTTCTTTAAAGCTTAATTTGTACATTATTTTCTGCTCCGAACATAAGACTCTTTTACTTCTTTAATGGTCTAAACTCTTAGGAAACAAATTTTGTTTCTCCCAGACATAACGAATCTTGCTCGTTGGACGCTCACCTATTGAATCGAGGCGGAAGAGGTTTAAGAAGTCCTCTCGATTCATAAAGATTGGACGAGCTCGTTGGCTAATCAAAATCTTTGCTTATAGGTAGATTGTAGATTTTAGAGAAAAAACAAGATTAATACTTTTTATCTGTATTTAACTGTTTCTTATAAAAAGATTAGGGAAAGATTATGAGGAACTTGTGAGCAAACTTAAAGGTTATATAAGTTTATTAGCGTTGGGGAATAGATTGGACTTTGGACAAAAAAAA
>JAAUYM010095444.1_pt1 | contig 28426 bp, 30 predicted proteins | sample 7278001 | NCBI WGS metagenome assembly JAAUYM01 (sample SAMN14350224, study PRJNA611818) | marine sediment metagenome | isolation source: surface marine sediment (1.8m) | place: French Polynesia: Moorea | collected 2018-08
CTTTGACAACCACTCTTTTGTGCAATGTGCTGAGCTTGTGACAAAATAGAGCATTTTGTTCAACAACGTTGTGTTAAAGTCGTAGAGAAATAAGTCTTTAAAGAAAAAGCGGCGTAGTTTCGGCCATTCCTGCTCTTCTTTCTAGTTAAAGAAAACGCCAATGGCTCAGTGCGTCGAAACAGTATGGCCACTTTGGCCGATTGTTGGCCAGATTTTTTAAACTTTGGCTGATTTTTTTTGCAGCAAGATAGCCGACAGTCACTTTTTACAAATTTAACAAAAAAGTTTTTAAAACTGTGGCTGTATCTGGCCGCTTTTCGCCTTTCAATCCTGGCAACACTGCTCTGTGATCCTGATCCCGTGCTGCTGTTTATGTTTGAACAGTGAAGAAAAGTGGTGTCTGCAGCTGCCTGGTCACACCACTGGCACTGGTGTTGATGTCGGTGTGAGTATCCGTGGCCGTGGGTGGTGTCATCCTCCCCCTCCAGCCAAGGGCAAAGAGGGCTTTATGATCGACTTCTGGCACACACTTCAGTGGCAGCAGCCTCGCCAGGTCCATCCGCACAAGGATCCGTGCCAGTAGTAAGCCCTACCTCCCCCTCCCCCCTCCTCCTCCTGTCCGCCATGTCCTACTACGGCGGCGGCCATCACAGGCCGGGCCACCACCACCACCACCACCACCACGAAAGAGGGAGGTTCGGGGAGTCGCCCGAGCGGTTCTACAGGTCTCCACAGAGGGGAGGGTACGACGACAGGTGGAGGAGGAGGAGGCCGAGGTCAAGGTCGAGGTCGAGGTCCAGGTCTTGGTCGAAATCCCCTGGCAGATACCGGTACTCTAACAGCCCGCGGAGATTGGGGAGTCGTTCCAGGTCCAGGTCACGTCGCAGTCGCAGCCGGAGTCCTCCGCTACCGAGGAGGAGAAGGTCGCCCCCCTATTCTTCTCCTCCTCCTCCTCGTCATTCCTGGTCTCCCGGCCATCGCCCCAGTTCGCCTTCCCCTCCGCGCTCCTCCCAACCGAAGCCCTTCCACTCCGCCACCATCCGGGAGTTTGTGGACGTCGACAGCGGCATCGCGGAGTTGCCGCCCACCAACGTGGGCTACCTGCCCAGCGTCTTCTTCCACGCGTGCGCCGTCTACGTGCCGAACCCGTCGGGGAACCCCTATGGACCCCCGGTGCTCTACTCGAGGCTGTCCCGGCCGACGGATCGCCGCCGGCCGGCCACTCTGCAAGAGCTGCTCCCGGTGGGCAGCCAGGTGAGGGTGCGCTTGGGGCTGCTGGACCGCAAGATCGTGGACCACGTGTGCCTGGCCATGTGGCCGGCCGAGACCGAGGAGCCCCCCAGGGAGGATCCCGACGTCGACTTTGCCGTCATCGGCGACAGGGTGCACTCCTTCCTCGGCGCCGCCGACCGCCTGGAGGAGCTCGTCGCCGCCGACCTGAGCGGGCTGTCCGACCCCAACCTGCAGCCCGCCGACGCCTGGGTCCAGGAGGTCTTCGACGAGAACTTCGGTGCGGTCGAGGTCAGGGCCATGGGTGCCGACAAGTTCACCGCGCTCTTCCACAGGGAGGACGTCTACCTCAACGACGGCAAGAGAGCGGTAGAGCAAGAGTTCTTTAGAGACAAGCCGTTGCGGGTCATGGTAGGTGGAAAAGAAAGAAAAATGATGTCTGGTGACGCGGTTGAGAGAAAGGTTTCAATCACATTCCTGCTCTTTTTCTCTCCCACGTTGCTATAACAGGTTAAGAAGGGCCAAGCTTGCACCCTGAGTGCCAGGAGCATCGTTCTCACCAAGGGGTATCGCTTGAGACCCTCAGGGCTAGAACTCCAGGCAATCGTCGTTTCCTTGAATCCGCAGGAGATTCCCAAAACTGCCCCTCGACCAACCAGGTGACTATTAAACTGTTTTAATGCCTCTCATTTCAGCTATTGAGATGCAGAAAATGCTCCTGAAAGAGGTAACGTTTTTTTTCTCGTGAAATCTAATACATTCTACGTGTTACGTATACTATATATATATATATATAATACATATGCTATATATTAACTTCCATAACTTTTAGGTGCGAGGGAGGAGACGGAATATATGGAGTAAAACAAGAGCTTTCTAACTTTTACTTCAGCCAAGAGCTAAAAGAGAGACTGAACAGAAAGTTGTCAAACTTTCTTTCCGTCACCCAGAACCGCTATCCAGACTTGGACAGGGACTGTCTGAGCGTGAATCCCCACAGAGAACTAGCCAGCCCTATAAGTGACTACCAGGCAGAAGGCGGATCGGGCTTCAGCGTGGGCGAGCTCCTTCCCCCGGCAATCCACAAAGCTACCGCGGTGGTCAAGGAGCACCTGGGCGAGTCCGTGGCCATCCTGGAGGACCCTGGCCGGCGGTGGTGTTGCTTCCTCACCGCCGACAACGCCCTTCTGTCCGGCGGCCGCTCGCTCTCCCACTGCATGCCGCTCAACGCCCTCGTCATGGTAAACGCGCGCCTGGTGGATCCGGGCAAGAAGGTCCAGTACGTGGCGCAGCTCTCTTGGGACCCCAGGGAGTTTCCAGACCAGGAGCGGGCTCCGGTCTTCGACCTGCAGATCGACCAGGGGCTGCTGCAAAAGTTCAAGGACACGGTCGAGATGCTGGAGATGACCCAGAGCACAGCTACTAACGTTGTTGGAGCCCCTGTTGTTGCCACAGCTGCCGCCGCCGCCGCGGCTGCTGCTGCTACTGCTGCTGCTGTGTCTCCCCATCCTGCGTGTTACGAGAGGCAAGAAGGTTCCGTCTTTCTCATCCTGGACGACAACTACGGGCTCATCCGCGTCGGGAGAACCACGAATCTCGTCCTCTTCGACGTGTGCGACTTCTGGGTGGACCCGAGGACGACGGCCTCCAAGAAGGGCCTGACCCTCGCCAGCTTGGTCCACACGGAGTCCAAGGTGCTCTTCCACGCAAACCTCCTCAATGGTGCGAACAAGATACAGTACCTGGCCAGCTCCGTGTGGCTGTGGGACGCCAACTTTCCACCCGACTCGCAGCCGAAGCCGATTCAAAGGGAGAACATCCACAGGCAGAAGCAGACGATCTACGAAACCGTCGTAGCCTCCGTGCCCATCCCTGACCTAGGCGACAGCGTGACCAGACCTCAAGTTCAAGAGGGCGTTTCTTTCCCCGTCAGTGTTGGGAACAAGGACCTGAGCATGAAGCAGTTCGGCATTGTCAGAATTCTCTTTGTCAGGGGACACGATCCTGGTGCTCTGGAGCAGGTTGGAGGACTCCTCGAGGTGGGACACAAGTCGTACTGCTTCTTCCTGAAGAGGCACTGCAAGCCACCTCTGAGGGTGTCCGTCGGCACCAAGCTGTACTGTAACACCTACCGCGTCAGACGGTCCTGCTGGCCAGGGAAGGTGGACTCCGTGGCCCTGTCGCTGTACCAGGGAGAGATGGCGGCGGAGACTCCTCCCGAGATGGAAGCAAAGAGAGAGGAGAGCCTGAAGCAGATGCTCGAGATCGGGGAGGACTTGGGAAGTTCGCCAGCCTTCCTTGACGATCCGAGCAAACCGGCCGGGTCGATCGTCAACCTGACCTATCCCGAAAAGGTGCGCCGCAATTCCCACAAGGAGCACTCGGTGACGAGGTATCAGGAGGAGCAGATTGTCGCCGGCGACACCGCAAAGCTGAAATACATGCTGAACGAATCTTGCGGCCTCCTGGAAGACGAGGGGAAGCTCATCTACTTCGAGGTAAACGACGTAAACATCAGGCCCGCCCTCCCCATGCTGAACCTGGCCTCGCTGCTGCTGCCACAGGGGGGCAACAAGGTGGAGTACAGGGCCACCGCCGTGGAAGGTTCTGCCGGCGTGATCCATCTTGCCGTCGTGACGAGGGGGATACAGTTGTCCGGGGTGCCGTCCAAGGACCTCATGAGCGGGTCCCAGAGGACATTTCCCAGCGAGTGGGAGATGGTGCCGACCTCGACAAGAAACGAGCAGAGGCTGGCCAGGTACCTCAAGGCGGAGGCCTGTGTGGTTAGGGGGGAGGTCACCGACGTGGAGGACGTCCTTCTGAGGACGAGGAGGGTATCATCCTCTGCTCAGTCAGTGGCGACAGCGGAGCTGATTGCCCGCGACACCGGCGTGGTGCGCTACGTCCTCAACGAGAACTTCGGCCTCATCTCCGTGGGTGTTGGAGGTCGCAGCGGACTCTGCCTGTTCGACACCTTCGACCTACACGTGACACAGGCCGGGGATACCGCCGCCAAGCGGACCAGGCCCGTAGGAGACTTCCTGAAGAGGGGCGACCAGGTCATGTTTAACGCGTGCCTGATCGACGCCGGTACCGGCGTCCCCTACCTGGCCACGGCCGTCTGGACGCCTCAGCTGGTGCCGGGCGGGGTCGATCCTATCGATAGGCGGGCCATCCAGAAGGACAAGATCGAGATCTACAAGCAAGTGGTGGAGAGCGTCAAGGACATGCTGGCAAGGGATCAGGCTAAAGCCACCGGCCAGCAGGCCGGCCAGCCCGAGGTGGCCAAGTCCGCGGAGGCGATAGTGCAGTTGGACCTGCATGACTTCGAGACGATGTCGACCCTGGGCCCGGTGCTCTCGCAGCAGTACGCCATCCTGAACTTGATGGGCCCGCACGAGGGCGAGAAGGCGCTGGTGCACGAGCGGCGGGTGTGGATCCACGACAAGCCCAAGTTCGGCAACTGGAGGGCGCTCACCCTCAACTTCTTCAAGACGCAGGTGGTGGCCGCGCGGCGTGTGGAGGGATTTGAGCCGGCGTTCAAGTACCAGGTGGTCTTCTGCCACTCCGGAATGAGGAACAAGGATCTGTACACGCGCAGGTACAAGTACCCGGACCGGATGAAGGAGTGGATCAACCCGCTCTTGACGGTGGCGTCGCTGGACCAGGAGCTGCAGCAATACCGGGCCATCGCCCCAGCTCTATCCGCCACTGGAGGAAGCACGGCACACCTTACTTAGTAGACTTTCAGGTAATTTTTTTTATTAATCTCAAGCAGACGCTAAACTTACTTTTTTTCAGGCGACATGTACAGATACCAGGAGCCACTTTACTACTAATGTTACGTACTATTTATACTAAAACTATAAGTGTACTATTTATATGTACCTATTGTCTTTCTCTACTATATACACATCTAGTTACTACATTTTTGTTTTCAGGGGAGTCCAAGAAGAAGCTTATTAAGGGATCTCCGTATTGTACCTACACGTACTATATTTTTTCAATTTCTCATTCTATTCTAACATCTGGAAGATCGTCACCCGAAAGAAGAAACCTTTTTGAAGAAACTGTGCATGCCACTGAAAAGCCGATTTTTTTGTAGTTAGTGTCAGTGTGTACTACGACTGTACGTAGGTACATACTACATACATACCTGTGAGTGATGACCCCAATGATAAAACTCGCAATTTTTTTTTTTTGAAACGTGGGGTTGTTTGGAGTAAATAAACGTTACATTCTGATTCAATTTCTGATTCGTGTCTTTGTGTTTTTTTTGTTTGGCCTGATAAGGCACTCAATAATGTTTCTTTCATGCATTGTTGGTTGCATCACAATGAAGCCGTTTGCATTCTAGAACACATGAGGTCAAAGTCGCACACACACAAAAAAAAAAATGTCATGCCGTCGCCCCATTGACCACTAGCATTCCTCCGGCAAATCCGCCGATGACGATCAGGTTCTCCTCCACGAAGATTCTGCACCTTCGTCCCGCGGAGACGGCCTCCCTGCGGGCCTTGCGCCGCAGGTGGGCGCCGAAGGAGGCGTCGTCCGCCGCCAGCGGGGACCAGGTTGCCAGGTGGCGCCCGTCGAAGATGGCCCCGCGGAGCAGCAGGAACGTGGCCACGGCCGCCCCTGCCACCAGGTGCGAGCCGGCCTTCTTCGCGGCGTACCCGGCGCCCAAGCCGAAGAGGGTGCCGAACGCCGCCTCCTTCATCACCTCCACCGCCGTAGAGGACATAGTAGTGGTGTCGGAAAGGGGGAATTTTTTTTCTTTCTTTCTGATCTTTGATGCTATGCGAATCTGTTGGCAAGGTGTCAAGAATTGTGGCGTGGGAGTGTGGAAGACAAAACGTGTGCGGGAGAGGGTACGACGCGAATCAACACCAGGTCCCCTTCTCTTATTTTCGTTTTCCCTTCCAATGCGATTACGTAACCCGAGAGAACCGGGGGGGGGGAAGGTTCCTACTCCACATACCTTCCCAACCAATATCGCTAGTTTGCATTTTGTGATGGGTTGTCCTAATTCCGGAGCAGGTGTTAAAATAGTGAGGAAAAAAAAGAACCCTTACAGCAACCTAATGCAACCAAATTTCGACCCCCATCACTAATTTCCACATAGTAGCATAGCCATTGATTGGTGTGTCTTTAGTGATACCAATAATGGTTGGCCATGTTTACCCGTTCAAAAAAGTTTCCGTCTGAGTGCTTATATTTGTGAGATATAGAAATACTGTGATCACGAGGTGCCTCCCCGCAGCAGGGATTATGCTACAGTATGTACAGTATAGTGCAAATATCTAAGATGGCGATCCACGGGGACGGAGAAACCGAAGGACAAGTCTTGGTTCAAGTGGCCTTGAGCTGCTCTTCCGCCTCCTTGGCCACTTTCTCCGCCTCCTGGAACTCCTCGGACTCTTTCAAGTCCGTGTAGTCTCCGGACTCCAGCATGGTCCTCAGCTCTCCCAGGGCCTTCTCCAGGCGGCGGTGACAGTCGGGGATCATCATCAGGCTCTCTTGCATGCACTGGAAACAAATAAGGTCAAAGTAATAAGCAGGAATTTGATGAAGTAACATCATGCACAAATACCACACCGATTGAAACGGTTGTCTTCTTACACAAAATATAATATCGATTAGACAAGATCGATTAAACACAATAAAAACACGAATTCTTTTTCAATCAAAGATTCACTGTCCAAGCAATGAAAGCCACTTTCCCCTCTCCTCCTCCTCCTCACCTCGTTCATCTTCTTGATGTCAGCTTCGTCCTTTCCCTCCTGCTTCATCTTCTCGATCTTGTTCCTCTGCTGGTCGGCCTCCTTCCGGTAGCTCAGCTTCTCCTTGCCCGTCCTCTTCACCACGCCGGTCTTGATCTTCAGGCTCTTGATCTTGGGGTCCATCCTGGTGTATATGTTGGCGGGAGACGCGACAAGAAGATGAGAACAGTGTTGATGCGTTTAGTAGTAGGTACGTTTGTTAAGATCAATCACAGTAGCTTGTGGCTTGTGAAAATGAAATGAGTCACGAGCGCGTTGTTATGGAAATCATGTTGTCTGCTGGGCGGCGGCGGCTGCTCACGCAACCTCGCTTGGTGCGACGGTGGCCGGCGGCGGCGGCGACTGAGAGGCGTGTTTTTGTTCGGCCTTTGTCACTTTGTTCCTTTATTTATGACACTCGTTGCAGGCAGGCACCCCCCCCAAAAAAATACACTTTGTCGCCATGTTGGTGCTGGGCATCTCCTCCAGGCGCGGCCTGTCGCGCCTCCTGGACCAGGCTAGGCCCCTGTCGTCCTCTCAGGGGCTCAGGGCCAGGGACCCCAGGCCCTTCCCCGAGCTCCCGCAGGCCACCGCCTTCGCCTTGGCGGCACCGACGGAGGAGTTCGAGAGCACCAAGAAGGCGCACCTGGAGCTGGAGGCGGCGTGCAGGGCCGGCGGCGGACAGAGGGGCATCGACAGGCACGTCAAGAAGAACAAGAAGATCCTGGTCAGGGAGAGGATCGCCAGGATCATCGACGACGACTACCCGTTCCTGGAGGTCGGGCTGACTGCTGGGATGGGCATGCCCTACGGGGACGTCCCCTGCGCCGGACTGGTCCTTGGCATAGGGAGGGTGCAGGTTCGGACAAACTTACTTTTTCTTCTTCTTCTTCTTTTTTTTACTATAGTCAGGACAGTGGAACTAAGAATTTCGATATTGCAGGGTGTTTCCTGCATGATCGGCTCTTCCGACGGAACCATCAAGGGTGGCACAGTCTTTCCAATCACCCTCACCAAGATAATGAGAGGATTGGAGGTGAGGAGGATAAAAGCAGTAGCAGCAGCAACAGTGAGCACAACAGCAACAACAGCAACACCAAAACTATAATAGAAACAGCAACAACAGCTGCATCAAAAGTCATCAAAATCATTAACAGCAACGCCATTGATTAGTAACAACAAAATCATAAAAAGCAATAGTATCTCTAGCAGCAACCCCAGCAGTAACATCAAGCTCAGCAATGTCGACAGCAAATAATGAAGGAAAAGTTTGATACGACAATAATACAGCATTAACTAATGTGATGTTTTCAATTAAATTTTGTTTCTCACGCATGTGAAGCTGGCAAAATATCTGAGGATTCCCATGCTGCACCTGGCTGACTCCGGAGGCGCCTTTCTACCCCTGCAGAGCGAGATCTTCCCAGACAAGAAACACGGAGGGAGGCAGTTCAGAAACCAGGTGAACGAGTGAACATACTCTTTGTTTCTTTTTTTGAGAGAAAAAAATGAGGTGCGTTCTTCTTTTTTTTTTTTCAGGCCGTGATGTCCTCCCGTGGCATTCCCCAGATCTCCTTGGTGAATGGGATGTGCACGGCAGGCGGCGCCTACCTGCCCACCATGTGCGACGAGACCATCATTGTCAAGGGCATCGGGACCATCTACCTCGGAGGGCCGCCACTAGTCAAAGCGGCCACGGGGGAGGTGGTGACGGCAGAGGAGCTGGGAGGGGCCAGGATGCACTGCGAGACCAGCGGGTACACCGACCACTTCGCCGAGGACGAGGAGGAGTCCTTCCGCATTCTCCGAGACGTCGTCGTCTCCCTCAACCTGCCGGACGAGTCCCTGGGAGACCCCGACCCGGACGGCTTCGACGAGCCTTCGGCGCCGGCGGGGCAGATGGACCACGTGGCCGGGCTTGGGAGGATCGGCAAGGAGGAGGTCTACGCGGTCATCGCCGGGCTGGTGGACGGCAGCAGGTTCAGGGAGTTCAAGCAGAGGTTCGGGGGCAATCTGGTCTGCGGTTACGCCTTCCTGAAGGGCCGCCTGGTCGGAATGGTGGCCAACTGTGGCCCGATCACGGCGGCGGACGCTCAGAAGGGCGCCCACTTCATGGAGCTCTGCGACTCGAGGGACGCCCCCGTCGTCTTCCTGCAGAACAGCAGCAACGGCTCCGACGGCTCCGACTGCGATGCCATCACCCTGAAGGAGAGGGCCAAGTTCGTCCAGCACCAGTCGGTGGTCACCGTCCCCAAGGTGACGGTCAACATCGGCGGCTGCCACGGCGACGAGCTGCTCACCATGTGCGGGCCCTCCTGCATGCCCAAGTTCAACTTCTCCTGGCCGCTGGCGACCATGAGCAAGACGGACCCTGTGGTGCTGCGGGCCGTGGCGGAGGCGGCCGAGAAGAAGGACGGGAAGAAGAGGCACCACGTGGAACCAGGCAGCGCCCAGTTCTGGGCCTCCCACATGGCCAACGACGGCGTCCTCCTGCCTCAGGACACCAGGGACATGCTGGACAGATGCCTCAGGCTGGCCATGCTTAACCACGTTCCCAACAGGGGGGTCAGGGCCAGCGGGAAGATCGTTGCCAGAATGTGAAGAATTGCTAGCTGTTGACATTTTCTACATTTTATGAACTCGCATGAGGGACGAAAAAAACACAACAAAATTGTTGGTGCTCTGAAGGACAAGTGTTCAAGACTATTTTTATGAGTTTTTTTTTACTACTGATCAAGGCTCGATAATCGACATGCCCGAATCCTTTGTCAAGATTTCCCCCTCCCCCCCCCCAAGCGATGATGATGTCATAAAGAAAATCGTTTCCTTGCTCCCTCCTCTCCTCTTTGTTTCATGACAACGACCCCTTTCTTTCTCTCCTCCCTTTTTTTCCCAGGTCCTCCTCCTTCGAGATGTCGAAACGACGTGCCTTATCGCCTCATCCTCCGCTGACGACCCAAGAAGTGCCTTGCCATTGTTACAACGCTGCTACTGAAAGGCGGAAGGTGGCTGAGAAGCAAGGAGAAAAAAAATGAGAATGAGATAAGGAGAAACTCTTGAGAAAGTAGTTTACCTCTGCCCGAAGACTCATCAATTAGCAAGGTGACGAAATGAGAAGGAAGAGGCTCCCTACTATTACTCCTCCTTATCAGTTACCCACTCCTTTGCAAAAGAAGCCAATGACACCCGTCAGCCTCAGCTGCATGAGCAGTTAAGAACGACGCATCGTCACAAATAGTCATGGACCGGTCGGACAAGGAGAAGCTGACCAGGAACCTCTCGGTGCTGGCGGCCAAGACCACCTGGAACCCGAGCCTGGAGGCGGCGCTGCTGAAGCACAAGGTCTTCAGCAGGACCCTCCTGGAGCCGATGCTGGCCAAGAATGAGGGCGACCGCAGTCACCAGCTGTTCCTGGACGTGCAGAAGCGCGGACCTCGCGCCTTCGCCGGCCTGCTGCGGTGCCTCCTGGAGTCGGGGAACTACGCGGCGGCCAGGGTGCTCGACCCGAGCGTGGAGGAGCCGCCAGCGAGGGAGAGGCCCAACAGTCTCCACTCCCAGGCCAGGAACAAGTAAGCCCATTCTATAAATGGAAATCAATTATACTTTTCTATTATGCCAACAAAGCTTCTCTCTAGGAAAGTGTGGAACGAGCCGACCTATGAGGGCGAGTCCGGGTCCGCCGCTGCGGCCGCCGCCGCCCGGACGGATGTGGAGGACGTCGAGATGACGGACGATCGGACGCCCGTCGAGGTTAACGTGGTCAGGACCAACCAGTACAAGGGGCCTCCGAGCTACAAGGCCTACCCGATGACCCGCAAGCCCCGCGGGATGGCTCTCATCATCGACAACGAGGAGTTCGACAACGACATCATGACGAAGCGCGAGGGAAGTCAGCTGGACGCAAACAACCTTGACATCCTCTTCGAGCAGCTGGGATTCCGGACCATCGTCCGCCGCAACCTGGCCTACTCGCAGATGACCAGGGAGCTGAGCTCCTTCTCCGCGCTCTCGGACCACGCCGACGCCGACATGTGCGTTGTCTGCATCCTCAGCCACGGCAACTCGGGTCTCATCTACTCAACCGACGGGCGGGAGGTCTCCACGGAGTGGGTGCTCAGGAAGTTCAACAACGACGGGTGCCCGGCGCTCAAGGGGAAGCCCAAGTTCTTCATCCTTCAAGCGTGCAGGGGCGATGAGCCGGACTACGGGTTCGTGCCCCGACTGGACACCCCGGAGGAAGGCGGCGGGCTCATCACGGCCGTCGACGCGCAGGGCATCACGCCGAAGCGGGTCACGCCGCACAAGGATCCCACCTGGGAGGACATGCTCATCGCCTACGCCACGGTCCCCGGCTACGTGGCCAACAGGAACCTCTACAGGGGGACATGGTTCGTGGAGTGCCTGTGCCAGGTGCGTCGCGACTCTCCCATAAAATTCTAGAGAATTAACGTAATACTACGCAGGATACAGCGATGATTGTTTCTACCCAGGTGTTCATGACGATGGCCTGCGACACCGACATTCGCGAGATGCTGGACGAGGTGAGCGGCAAGATGCGCTACTACGAGTCAGAGTTCGGCACCAAGCAGAGCTGCTCCTACGAGGTCCGGCACTTTTACAAGAAGCTCTTCTTTAACCCGGGCATCTACTCCGACGACGTACAGAGGGGAGAAGGAGACCTGGCGAACATCAACAAGGTTCGGAGCGTCACCACGCAGGAGCTGGCCGAGTCCGTCGACAACCTGAGGGTCGCCAGGGTGGGCGAGCCATGATTTATTAACGATATTTTTTTCTATATGCACCGTGATTTCATGATATTATGACGCTTCGTGTTCATTGTGCTATGTATTTCTAATGATACAGAAGAAAGCAAAGGAAAAAGTAAATTAATCTCTGAAAAGAGGCACAGAAATACTGCATCACGTCTCACTGAGTGACCAGCGACCACTGGGTGAGCAGGTGGTCGTAGAAGGAGCAAGAGGCCAGCCTTAGGCCGCAACCACCACCGCCACCGCCGATGTTCTCTCCCTCCTCGTCCCATCTCCAGTCGACTCCGTAGGCCAGGCTGGCGTGGTCGCTGTTGTGGGCGACGGTCTCGAAGCCCGCTCCGGTCGCGCCGGGATGCCTCCTCACGACCTTGAACCCGGCGTCGGTGCAGGCCAGCGCCAGCAGGTCCGGCGCTCCGGGGTTGGGGTTCTCCTTGATTCTCCAGGCGCCCCCGCCGGGGGCGAACTCTGCCACCGGCGCCTTCAGGGCGCGCGGGTCCCACTCCAGCAGCCTCTCGTCGTAGCTGCCGCTGAAGAGGACGTGCTCCCTCCGGGCCGACGAGAGGAGGCAGGTGACCCCGGCCCGGTGAGCGCCGGCACTGGAGGCGGCGGGCGGTCCCGCCGGGTCCGCCCGGAGGTCGCACCGTGTCAGCCGGCAGTCGTCGCCGCCGCTGAACACAGAGTTGGGGTCCCACGCGTCGAAGCACGCTGTCCACGCCTGGAACCATCAATTAGTAATTTATTTATTTGTCCTGGTTTTTTTTTTTTTTTTAATTTCCTTCCAAGTTGGCAACCTCGAAGTCGTGGTTCTTCCTCCTGTAGACCCTTTCCATGGCCCTGCCTCCCGAGGCGACGGCCACGACGCTGACGCACCCCGAGGAGTCGCTGGCCACGATCTTCTTCGTCCCTACTCCCTGCTCCCCATCCTCCCGTCTCCTGTCGCTCCAGTCCAGTGACAGGGCCAGTGCCTCCTCCTCCTCTGCGACGACCTCCGCCACCTCCTCCTCCAGTCTTCCTCCCTCTTCCGACAGCGAGAGGAGCGCCACCCTCCCCCTGGCGTCGGCGGCCGCCAGGCCGGGGCGGCCGCCGGGGAAGACGAGGCCTGTGCTCCACTTCAGGTCGAGGACGGCGGGGAACTCCAGTGCGTGGGACAACAGGTCGCTGCCGTCGCCGTCGCCGTCATTTTGGCGAGAAAAGTGCAGGTAGATCCTGCCCTTCCTCTGCGACGGGGAGAAGGTGTTCGACTCGGACTTGTTCACCTGGGAAGCGAGTGCATGTTCACTTTAACGCTCGTAGAGGTGCAAATTGTGAAAAAAATATATACGTACTGTCTGCACTTTCTTGCTGCTCACCTGGTAAGTGCCCACCGCCAGCACGTGTCTCCTGCCGGCCACGGGACACCACTCCACGGAGTCTGCGCTGTAGATGGTGTCCGCCCGGCTGCCGCGCAGGATGGAAGCGGCCATCCCATTCCAAATCCCTCCCTGCTAACACGCCCCCTGAAAAAAAAATCCGATCAGTTCTCTCGTGAAGTACTCGTACCCAACCAACAACGCACTCTTGATAAACTTCCGACTGAGCTCCGATGCAGAAATTTTGTTAATAAGCACCGACTGACCAAACGTGCAAAAACGTGTATGCAATGTGTAAGTAGTATATATATTCCAACTGAGCTTCCATTTTGCATATCACCGTTGGTGGTTGTGTACTGCCCAACGAAACACGGTCGCGAAACTCAGTCTGGAAACTGTCCGTAAGATATCTAGTATAGTATAACCTAACTACCCCTGGAGACAGATGTTGGTGGGCTTCGGTTGTCCTAAAGGGGTTTGTAGACTACTTAGAGACTGCAAATGTTTCGCTGGGTAAGCACTCGGCTAAAAAATATCCGTAAATTCATTTATTGAATTTCATCCAAAAACGTAAGAAACTTAAAAACGGGACTTTGTGGCATGCCACGTCACATCAGCATGGATCGAGCATCCTCTTGGATATCTGTGGTTATCACATGCTATTAGGCCAGTAAGGAAGAAATTGTTGAGCTCACTTCTCTTTTTTGAGAGGGGGAGGGGGCGAGGGGACAGACAGGGGGGTAAAGAGAGAAACATAGTGCTGCTTGGCAGCCGCATAAATTTCGTCTTCAATTCAGAGTCTTTTCTTCTTGAGATCACATTCGTGAGTTCCTTCTTTCAAAAGATACTTGAGTCCTCTCTGACCCAGTTTCTTGACTACTGGATGCTGGACTACCATTAGGAGAGAGAGAGAGAGAGAGGGAGAGCGGCGGCAATACTCATAATCTGAATGAGATTTCCCGTACATCACAGTTGTAAGAATGACATGGAATTCTTGTATCCGTTTCACGGAAAAAAAGTTGGGGCGGAGAGCAAAAGAATCATTTCTGGCAGTAGGTGTGAGAAACATTCCCCCCGGTGATTGATCACTGCTTGGAGGCCTTCTCTACCTCCGCCAGGGCCTCCCGCACCAGGATCCTTGCGTGGGCTATGCCGCGCTTGAGCCGCTCTGCGCTGGACTTGGAGCCGGCGTAGCAGGGCCTCACGTCCTTGCCGACCTCCTCCAGCACGGCCAGCAACTGGGAGTACTTGGTGGAGCCCGGCTGCGGCGGCTGGTGAGCCACCTGCGCCGCCTGGTTGGTGTTGGTGGCGGCGGAAAACTGGCTGGCGGAGGCGGAGGCGGCGGACAGGGAGGAGATGGTGTGGGCCACCGACATGGTGCTGGCGGGGGGCGTGGAAGACACCAGTCTCGGGTGCGCCGGCGGGGGCGAAGGCGGCCGGGGGAGGGGGCGCGGCGGACCCACGCCCACGTCCCAGAACTTGGCCGTGGCCGTTGAGAGATTAGGAGGTGGGGCGATCGCGGTGAGAGTGTGGGCCCTGCTGCTGGAGTACATCCCGCCGAAGTGCGAGGGGAGGATGTTGTTGTTGTTGTTGTTATTGGGGAAACCGTTGCTCTCTCCCCCGCCGGCGCTGCCCCCCGTCACGGCAAGGTCCATGGCGGCGGCCGATGCCCTGAACCCGCCGCTTCTCCTGCTCTGCGGGATGGAGGAGGCGGAGTGTGCCCTTGGCGGGGTGACGCCGGCGGTGACGGAGGAGGACGAGCGTTCCTCCTCCTCCGACGAGGCCATCCTCCTGTCTTCGAACATGATGTCTTCTTCCACTTCGTCTTCTCGAGTTATCACCCCTTTTTTCTTCTGGAGAATGGAGTGTCATCTGCTGCTGCTTAATGTCGGTCAAGAAGGAAGAAGAAGCAGAAGAAGCGAGGATGGAAGAGGAAAAGAAGACAAAGTGCTTCGTTCGACGGATGGAGGAGGCGGAGGCGGAGGCGGAGGAGAGCGCATGCAGCAAATGCCCATCCATCCGAAAGAAGCAAGCTACGTAAGGAGAGGGAGAAGGAGAACGAGGAGGAGGAGAGGTGCGGCTGCGGCTGCGTGCGTGCGTAATCCTTCCTCCTCCTCCTCCTCCTCCTCCTCCTCCTCCACCTCCTCCTCCTCCTCCTGTTCCGTTCCCTTGCACTGGTGGTGGTGGCGACGACGACAACGATGCCGACGTTGCTTGCGTGTGAATAGAGCGTGAGCGCATCGCCAATGGACAGAGGAAAGCGGGAGAGAGAGAGGAGGGGGGAGGCGGGGGAGAGAGAGAGGGAGAAGGAAGGCTTGAGGCGAGAGAAGTGTGTGCACGACGTACTACGTGCAATGTGGTACAAAAGTTTGATGGAAGGAAGGACTTTTAGTTTAGATCTTCCTCTCCCACCCACCCTCCCACCCTCTCTCTCTCTCTCTGTGTGAGTGCCACACACTCCCATGATGTCCAACCAAGGTACGGACGAGGTACCCTTTACCATCTACCTAGCTGCCATTGTTCGCTCGCCAAAGAGAAATAAAAAAAAAGACTTGGCAGATTTTTTTTCCTGACTCAAATGCACAGTTCGCTTGAAAGATGACGTGTGCATCTCTGGTGGTGGCAGAGGTAGGTAATGGGATGGATGGATGAGGATGCACTTACCTCGTTCGCCAAGAGACGAGGCGTGAAGAAGCACCGTGCGGATAGTGCTGCAAAGCGAAGGGATAATCTGACAAATGGCATGCTGCTACATAAGCTAGAGAACAGCACGACCATTAAAAAAAAAGCTGAATACTTTGCAATCAAACTTCGACGTGAAAGTTTTTGTACTTTTAAATATTTTTTTTACAATTCCTCATGCACTTCTAGACAGTTAATCATTTTTGCCATGTTATCATAAGTACTTTATCTAAGCACACCAAGGCACTAAAATGAGGTGTTCAGCTTTTTAACGGACATGTGCTGTATATTGTGTAAGTTACCTCTAAAACATGCTGTCGGCGCCGGGTGCACGACGTGGGGGCAGCTTCTCGGGATCTCCCTAGGTGGTATGGAGAGAAAAGTTGGCAGGCACTCGGTGAATAAAACATGGTCCACGAAAATGCCTCATAATTAATCGTTTATTCGGGGACTGCGGGGTGTGTGTGTGTGTGTGACAAGGTAAATTAAATCTTCAGGGGATGACTGGTACCGTTTGAATTGCATTATCCATCACCCACGAAAGCCTTGGGAGGCGATGACGTTCATCATTCACTCAGGGTGGAGGACAAGAAGAAAAAAAAATCACTCAGCTCTTGATCCAAAGTTCGTCTCTCCTTCACTTCACGGCTGCATCCTGAGCGCCCCGTCAACCCGGATGACCTCCCCGTTGATATACTGGTTCAGCACGATCTGCTGGACCATGTGGGCGTACTCGTCCGGGTCTCCCAGGCGGGCCGGGTTTGGCACGGTCTTGGCCAGAAAGTTTCGAACCTGAAAGCACCCAGATGGTATGTACAGTACACTTAGTGGCGGCAACAACAACAGTAAACGCAATATGCAGCACGCGTAGATTGCCATTCCACAGATATTGCCAAAGGCAGCAGTAGACAAGGTGTATGTCTGGTCGGGTTATCTTTGTGTATGACGTGCCAGCGTCAATTAGCATAAAACGCTGTGCCCAAGTGCGACCAATCATTTTCATAAATGACGTGCCTTCTCTGGCAAGGATGCAAGCAGCGGCGTGTCGAACAGCCCGGGCGCGACGGTGACGACGCGGATGCCCTGCGAGGCCAAGTCCCTGGCGATGGGCAGCGTCATGCCCACGATGGCCCCCTTGCTGGCGGAGTAGGCGGCCTGGCCCATCTGGCCGTCGAAGGCGGCCACGGACGCCGTGTTGATGATGACCCCGCGCTGCGCGTGCGCCTTCTCAGAGTCGGGCTCGTTCTCCCCGATGAGGCCGGCGGCCAGGCGGATCACGTTGAAGGTGCCGGCCGCGTTGACGTGGAGGACCTTGGAGAAGTCCTCCATGGAGTGCGGCCTCTTCTTGTTGAAGTTGTAGGTCTTGAAGGCGACCCCGATGCCGGCGCAGTTGACGGCAACGTCCAGCTTGCCAAACCTGGCCTTGGTCTCCTCCAGCGCCTTGGAGACGTCGGCCTCGCTTGTCACGTCGACGGGTGCGAAGAAGACGTCGTCGGGCTTGCCCATCTCCTCCGCCACCTTGGCCCCCTTGGAGGTCGGCAGGTCACACATTGCCACCTTGGCGCCCTCGCGGACGAAGCGCTCGACGGTGGCGCGGCCCAGCCCGGAGGCGCCGCCAGTGATCAGACCAACTGTGCCGCGAAGCATGACGACGTCCGGGTTCCAAAGGTTCAAGTGTAGGTGTAGTACCACCACCGATCAGTTCGGACCAGTAACAGTATTACCACAAGTCAGCTTCAAATTTCGCAAAAGATGCTCCTTAAAAAAGAAAAAAAGTAGCAAATGTTGCAGAGAGGACATTTTCTTTAAAATTTTCATTTAAAAAATCTAAAATTGCTAAAAATTTAAAGCTTTTGCATAGCAAGCACTGTTCTCAAAACTCGCCAGTCTCAAACGTGATTGAAAATTAGGAAAATTTGTAAGGTGTGGCGACACTGGCATGTTTCTTGTGGCCGCGTACGACGAAAAAACAAAACATAAACGGTGACCTGAAACGGGACGTTGGAAACTTCACGGGAGAGAGAGGGGGGCATGGAATGGTGTTGTGCTATAACATGGACGAATGATGGTCCAATTCGTCAACCTCACCTGGTGGCGATCCGGTGTTCTTTATTTGGACACTTTGAAAGAGACACGTGTGAAAGAAGAAGTGATGGTGATGGTGAGGCTGCTGTCTTGTCTTGGTCACAGGGCAAAAACACAACAAAGATGCATGGGATGGGACGGACGGGACGCGAGGGAAGGAAGGAGGCAGGGACAAAAGTACCAGAAGACAGTCTTACTCGTACTCTTGAACTTACTCGTATATTCACTGATTTTACATAATCTGGCAACTTGCAGGACGGGGGATGATTTTGTTTTTGTTCGCGGGAGCGGGTGCGGGCGCGGGCGCATGCGCAGAGTACGAGAAAGAGAATCGGTGAGAGCGAGAGGATGGCCGGCCGCACCACGACGGTGCCGGTGTTGGAGGGCGACGACGCCACCCCGAGGGCCTTCGTCGGGTCCGTCCAATCCTCCCGGAGCCCCGCGGTGCTAAGAGGGGTGGACGTCGGGCCCTGCGTGGCCAGGTGGGGCGACCCGGAGTACCTGGCCTCCAAGGTGGGGGCGGGTTCCACGGCCAAGGTGCACGTCGCCAGGGAGCGGAACATGGACTTCAGGGCAAAGAACTTCTTGTACAGGGTGATGCCGCTGCAGGACGTCTTCCGCCTGGCGGCCAACGGGTCGGGAGAGGAGGAGAGATTGTACCTGAGGGAGGTGGGCAGCGACCCCAGGGGCAGGGAGGTGGCCAGGATAGACAGGGACTTCCCGGAACTGGCCAAGGACTTCAGGTTGCCCGACGGGTACTTCGACACCTCTCGGCTCTTCTCCAGCGTCCTCCGGGTCTCCTCGCCGGGGGTCAGGGTCTGGACGCACTACGACGTGATGGACAACCTGTACGTGCAGGTGTCGGGGCGGAAGCGTGCCGTCCTGTGGGCCCCAGACCAGGCGCTCAACCTGTACATGGACGGGGACAAGTCCAGGGTGTTGGAGGTGGACGGGCCGCCGTCGGACGAGTTCCCGCTCTTCTGGCGAGCGAGCAGGCAGGAGGCGGATCTGCTGCCCGGCGACGTCCTCTTCATCCCGGCCATGTGGTTCCACAACATGACTGCCCTGGACGCCGGCGTGGCCGTCAACGTCTTCTGGAGGAACCTGGACGACAAGGTGTACGACGGGAAGGACGTGTACGGGAACAGGGACCTGTTGCCGGCCGCCAAGGCCGGCCGCATGCTGGACAACGTGATTAGGCAGCTAGACGGGCTGCCCTCAGACATCAGGGATTTCTACGGGCGGCAGCTCATCAGCAAGATCGAGAAGAGGTGCCTCGCCTCGCAGTTGCATGCTTCTTGACCCACTGTGATACGAGACAACTAGTAGTATATGGAATAACTAGTACGTAGGTATATACTGTCTATAAAGTAATGATAGAGACCTCGGTTTCAGAATGTCAAAAATTGTAATGAAGTCCGGGGATACCAGAGGTTTATTAGGTGTTCCTCAGGACATTATTATGCAGTTGTAGTACAGTTTGCGAGAATAATAATAATTAGGAGCTGATCCGTGGCAAGGAGTATTGTCCGCACACTACGTGTAGTAGTAGGTAGTTACATGCAGCGTCAGTTCCCTTTTTCTTTTGAACTCGTTCACTTGTTGCAAGGAGATCCACGCACTCCACAATGGTTTTTTTTCCCTCGTTATCTTGGAAATATGGGCAGGCCGTGTCCCTGGAGTTCCCGGACAAAGGAGAAGACCACCGGAATAGAATAGATGTGAAAGCCTGTGGGATAAAAAAGACGCAGAAACTATTTTACCGTCTCTATCCATAGCAGATTTCCAAGTGAAGCATTTGACATCACGAGATTCACAGCAGAACAAGTGATACGTAGCATGTGCGTACACAGTATGGTGCTCAGTATGATGAGGGTGACAATGTTGGCGATGAAGTATCCGTCCGGCTCCCACCCGGTGTTGGTGGAGGTGGATCCGGCCGTCGCGGACAGGAACACCACGAACTCGAAGCACTTTGGGGGAGATCAAGCAAGTAGTTACTAGTGAGTACCCAACCAATATCGCTAGCGTGCATTTAGTGATGGGTTGTCCTAATGCCAGAGCAGGCATTAAAATAGTGAAAAAAGAACCGTTAGAGCAACCAAAATTTCGACCCCATCACTAATCACCACTATTGGCATAGCCGTTGGTGTGGATCTAGGAGTACCAATATTGGTTGGGTAGTGACTGTACTACTCATCTTAGGTACGCACCAGGAAGATGATTGCTAGGATGTTGGCGAAGATCCAGCAGATGAGGAGTGGAACATTCGCCCATCGGACGGCGAAGAATAGACACAGGCCAAGGAGGAGGACAACCAGGCCGCCCACGATGCCTAAGGAGAAATCAGATGCTTTTTCTCTCGATAGCAGATGAGGAGAAACTGGTTGTAGAGACTTTTCTACATAAGCAGGCATGTTTTGTCAGCTTTGCATGAACGTACTGTAGGTGGTGTAGGTGAATGTTGAATAATAAGACATAGCCCACCCCCCCTCACTCACCCCCCAACTTCTCCCGAAAAATAAACTTGCAGACAGGAAAAGGAACAGTTGTGTCATCTTGTCTTACATGTGAGACAGCTTTAAGTGAAAAATGTGGGGAAAATATTCTCCTTTTTCCCTCTCACCCTGTATCATGTCGTTGTAGATGCTGATGGCGGCGTAGACGACCCCCGCCACCATCTGGAGGATGGCGACCGTCTTCGAACCCTCCTCCACGTTCTGGCAGCCGCAGAAAGTCTTCAGCTGGTACACCATCTTGACTATCTTTATTACACTTCTTCTCGTATCCAAATATATTCGTGGGGGGAGGAGAAGCAGACTCGCTCGCTTTTAATTCGATTTTTGTTTGCCACGGGCGCCGAAGGACGCAAAAGGTATGTCGCGTTTACCTGTGCGTCGGGTGTGGTAATGTCGTTTAGGTGGGTCGAAGGGAGGGGGGGGAGGAGGCAGAAAAAGGAAGAAGGTAGGAAGGTGCAGCAGCAGCAGCAGCAGCAGCAGCAGCGACGGCGGCGTCCTTCCTCAACCCAAGCCCAGACAACAAAGGCTCTCTTCAGGCAGGTGGTGTAGCCGAGCCGAGGTGAGTGTAGCAGCAGCAGCAGCATTTCCAAAGCTTCTCTCGTGTCAGATTCACCTACCTCTTCCTGCTGCTGCTGCTGCTTGGTACCTAGGACTTCTCCTCCACTACCTGGCTGTCATCCGCCTTCCTTCCTTTCCTCCTTCCTCTCCGGTTCCCTTTAAATTGGGAGGCTTCTCCACATCACGCGCATTCTCTTCTCACGCATACGGCGGCGACCCAAGAAACTCCGGGTTTTTTTTAACGCTTGGCAAACTCTATTATTTATTTACTTATTGCGGAGAAAATGTCAGTATAAATGCGAATAATCACTCGTATTTACGAAAAGAAAAAAATCCCATTAACAATAAAGCTTTCAGTGGCTCCTTGCGATGTCAGAGAAGTACTGTAGCACCTCATCGATGGTGAACTCGAGGGTGATCTGTGCCCCGGGGTAGCACCTCCGGATCAAATCCTCCACGTTCTTGTACTGCGAGATGAACTCTTCCTGCATGGCCCTCCAGACCACCTGGGTCAGTCCCTCCTCCTCGCTCAGGTGACGCTCAACCTTCTTGTACAGCGACTCAAGACCTTTCTTCACTTCCTTGCCTGGGTAAAGGGCGATCACCTGACAGGAAAAGATTTGGTGGGTTTTTTTTAAGTATAAAGATGGCAAAATTGTTGGCCTCTGACAAAACAATACAATATAAAACATTGCTCTTCCTCTCAAACCGATATGTTCATCATATTCATGACCCTGACCCACCTTCCTGAGCTCCTGCTTGGAGTAGGCGAGCTGGTATCCGACCTCGCTCTCCTTGACCCCCTGGTGGGCCAGCAGCTGCTGGACGCCGTCGAAGAAATGGTTGAGCCTCTCCAACGGACGGCCGAAGTACTGCGTCACGTAGGCCTTCAGGGCGTCGTTGTACCGCTGGCGAAGCTCCTTCTTCTGGGTGTCCAGGGCGGCCACCTTGGCGCGGGACAGCGTGGCGTGCAGATGGTGGAAGTTCTCCATCTTGACCACCTCGACGGGGGTGCGCCCGTGGTCCCTGGCAACCCTGGCCACCGCCTGGACCGACTCGGCCACCAGCGCCGCGTACCACTTCTCCAGGTCGGACCTTCGCTCGGAGCCGCGGAAGATGGACTCGCAGTTGTCGATGAAGCCGCCCAGGTTTGCCACGAACGGGAGGATGCCGCACTTGTGCCGCCGCGGCGGGCGCGCATCCTCCAAGCTCCTCTGCTGCGCCTGCATGAAGCGATCGAAGTTTCGCTTGATCTGGACGAGGGCGGTGCCGAAGGAGATGGCCAGGAAGGAGCCGGTGTCCTGCGCGGTCAGGACGTGCCTGCTCAGCCGCACGAGCGCGTGGAAGGTGAAGAAGGCGTCCGCGCGCTCGTAGAAGGACACGAACTGGAGCAGCTCCGCCTCCAGCGAGGGAAAGATTTCGGCCATCATAGACCTGGCCTCCTCCATCGCCTTCTTGTTCTCGCGGCCGCCAGCCGTGGGGTTCACCTTCTCCATGCGAAAGAAGTGGATGCTGAAGTGCTGCTCGTCCATGCAGACGTCCTCCAGCTCCGACAGCACCGTCTCCAGCACGTCGTCGAACCTCTCCCGCTCGGACATGGACAGATCTGCGGAACTGACGGAGTCCGCGTCGGTGCCAAGCAGCTGGTGATGGTGTCCGGGGGTCCTGCAGATAAGAGCAATTCTCTCTTTTTTTTGTAAGCCTATGCATAGTACTACTACGTACATGTATTTGCTTCTCAGTTCTTACCCGGGAGCAAGCAGGTTTGTGGTGCTTGCCGTCTTTTTCCCTCCGGAGAGGTCCGAGCTTGATCCGGCCACCGGTTGCAGCGCCCGGTCGCCACTCACCTTGTATCGGGCAAACTCGAAGAACTTCTTCAGGTCCTTCTCGTACAGCCTTTCAAACGGGAAAAAAGGGCCTCATTTCACTTGACTTGATTGGTTGACAGCCCAACCAATATTGGTAGCACTAGAGCCACACCAACGGCCACGCCAATAGTGTTAATTAGTTATTTGGTTTGTAAACGTACAGTATATACAGAGTTGCTCTAAGTGTTTTTTCCACTATTCTGACACCTGCCCTGGAGTTAGGGCAACCCATCACTAAATGCCCGGTAGCGATAATGGTTGGGAACACTTTATGGCGGCCTCTCGTCGACTACGAACCTGCACAGGTTTTCCCTGTAGAGCGCCTGCATGGCCTTGAAGGCCTTGGTGTCCATGTCACGCAGCCAGTGCACCAGCTCGGAGTACTTCATCAGCTCCTTGTGGATGTGCCTCCGGCGGGGCAGCCTAGCACAATTAAATTAAAATCACAGAGATGGCAAACCGTATGTACAATTCTCTCCTTATGTATGTACTTGAGCTGCTGTCCGCCCGCATCGAGATTGGAGGCGTCGTTGCCGACGTGGACGAAGAGGTTGCCGAGGTGTCGGGAGAGCGCCTTGGAGAAGCGGTCGCGCAACTTCTCGCAGCGCTTCACCTGGTCCTGGACCGCCGACAACCTTGAGAGAGGCAGGACGGTAAAGATGCAAACACGGGCACACACTAACAAAGATTTTTTTTTTTTTGCCTTATGCACCTGGTCAAGTTTTCGTCCACCTCCGCAGTGAGCGCTCTCTGCAACACCCTAGCCGCCTGGGAGCACTCACGAAGCTTCTTCGGACTGCTGAGGTCGGCCTCAGCCAAGGCGTTCTGGTGCTTGTACGGGACGTCCAGCTGCTTGAGCACCTTCTCCAGCGCCTCCAAGAGCTTCTTGTTGTTGAGGTTGACCGTCTCTATGGAGACGGTCTTGCCCTCCATCTTGTCCATGGAGTCCCTGATGTGCTCCAGCTGCTCGTCGTACTGGTTCAGCCTCATCTCCACCGCCTCGGTGTGCTCCATGGCCCTCTCCAGCAGCTCCATCAGTGCGGCCACCGACTCCTCGCTGGCCATGATGGAGTGGACATTGGCCCCGTCCAGCACGCTCAGCTCACGCTGCAAGTCCTCCAGGAACACGTCCGCCTTGGACACGGCGTGGTCGCACCTGTTTTTTTCCCAAGAAAACACAAGTTAACACATACATACAATGGTGATGTCTGCTATTCTCATTCATTCTTACTTTGCCATCAGAGCGGTCAGGTCCGCGGCCTCCTTGGACGAGATCGGCTCGTACGCGGCCTGCGCGGCCGCTGCCTCCGCTTCCTCCTGCTCCTTCCTGGCCCTGGAGCGGTCGGACAAGTTGAGGCCCTCGTCGGCGTCCACCACGATGACGTCCTCGGGCAGGTTGGCCAGGGTCAGCTTCTTCTTGCCCCCTCTTCGGTCGTGGCGCGCGCTCAGGTTGATGAGGGTGGAGAGGAACCTCTTCTTGTCGTCCGCGGCCGCCGCCGTCCACGCGTGCGAGGCGGCCCCGCGTTCGAACTCCAGCTCAAACCCGACCCCGTCTCCCCCGGCGTCGAGGCCCGTCAGCTCTTTCAGGGACCAGGTGCGCTTCCTCTTGGGCAGCTCGGAGGCCGAGGTCTTCCTCGACGAGACCGGCTCGTCGCTCACGATTCCGCCCTTCAACTCCGCGATGGAGATGTGGAACTGCGACTGCTGCACCTGGTTGAGGAGGCACAGGTAGACCTCCCTCCTGGCCCCCGCCGAGGCCGCGGATTTCCCCCTGCCGTGGTGGTGGTGGTGCTCCCCTCCCGCCGGCACCACGCACTGGACCATGGCCAGCAGCTGCTCCCCGGCGGGGTCAAACAGCTCTCGCTGCAGCCGCAGCTGCATCCCCGCGGAGGAGGACATGGTGCTCCCGATCCACGTCTGCGAGAGGCGTTCACTTTCTCTACAAACAGGTGAAAACTAAAAAGTGAAGTAAAAATCAGCTGCATTCTGTTGACAATTGAAGGAAGGTACAGAGTTACCACAAACCTTAAAAACACTTTATGGACAGACAAAATTGCCCGGGACCTTAATTTCATTTATAATTAGAAAAAATTAACTAAAAAAATTAATGAAACATTAGGCTCCTTCCTTGTTAGTACAAGATTTATTTACAGTTGGTTTTTTTTAAGAAACTTTTCGCTTGGAAAATTTGGCAGCACTGATCATGCTGTCCGCAAGGAGTTGCGGTTGCGGTTCATATCATGGACCAGAATCAGATGCGGGGGATGACTGACAGTGACAGGACAACTCAGCCTCTTCAGCCAGCCTCAACCGTCATGACGTCCCTAACCTCCTTCGTCCGCCTCAATTCCGAGCTCCTCTCCCTGGAGCGGGCGGAGGAGCTGGACCGGTCCTCGGCCCTCCTATCGGGGCTGTCTCCCAGGGACCTGGCTCTCAGGGGACTCTGCATCAGGGCGCTGACCCTGGCCTCGAGGCGGACGGGACTGATGGGTAGGACGGTGCTGGAGCTGGTCCCGGCGTCGCCGTCCTCGGGAAAGGCGGAGCTGCCAGCCAACGACATCGGCGTCGGTAACTGACGTTACTCGAGGGGGCAAAAATCATTATTGAGCTGCTTAACCATTGTTACAAAGGTGACATCTGCGGTCTGTTTAACACGACGGTGGACGACCACGCCCGCCTGTCCTCGGGCGTGGTCACCGCCGTCTCCTCCGCCGCCGTCTCCGTCGCCTTCGACCACGACGACTCCGGGGTGGCCTCGATCTCGGACTCGGATCGATACCGGATCGTCAAGCTGGCTAACGACGTCACCTACAGGAGGCTGAAGAGGTGAGGGCGAAAGCGAAGGAGGGAAAAACATGAATAAAAAAAAAGAGAGGGAAAAACCCCAGCCATGACTGTTGGTGTGAATTTATCGTAGTGATGCATAAATTAGTTGCTCTATCGCCAAGGCAGCTGTGTGCTAGTGGTGTTTCTAGTGATGGGGTTGGTTAGAGCAAACCAAAGTCGAATTAGTGCAGTTGTTGGTGTGGCTCTAGTGTTACCACTGTTGGTTGGGGACCCGTGCTCTTTCCAGCGCTCTCGACTGGCTGAGCGAGGAGAAGGGCCACTCCCTCTTGAGGAGCTGCCTGTTCGGGGAGACGGAGCTCAGCGCGCCGCACCAGACGTTGCCGCCGGACGTGACGGACGGAGACGGCCAGATCAGTTTCATAAATGGTAGATGTCCAACGTTTCCCCCACTTATAAAAAAAAATAAGAGAGAGAAAATCGACTTATTTTTCGCCCTCAGATGCTTTGGACGAGTCTCAGAGAGAGGCCGTCCGTTTTGCCTTGCTGCAGAGGGAGGTGGCGGTCATCCATGGCCCACCTGGGACGGGAAAGACGACAACCGTCGTAGAGACAATCAAGCAGGTGAGTGGACAAGAGGCCAAGTACAGTATGGTGGGAAGAACGCGTGCCTTCTTTTTTCCAGGCGGTCAGGAGCGGCAGCAAGGTCCTCTGCTGCGCTCCCTCGAACGTGGCCGTGGACAACCTGCTGGAGAAGCTGTCGTCGTCCTCCTCTCCCACCGCCTCCAAGCCCAAGAAGAGTGGCAAGGGTACGTCCGCCTCGTCGTCCCTCCGCCTGGTGAGGCTTGGCCACCCTGCCAGGATGTACCAGCACCTGCTGAAGTACTCCCTTGACGCACAGATTGGAGACAGCGATCAGACGAAGATAGTAAGTCCTTAGATCGTGGCACATCCTAATCCTCCTAGAATGGCGATGGTTAATCACATCAGACATACCTAGTACTGACCTCCTTTACTGCGGTAGCTGAGAGTATTTTTGACACATCAGCAAGAAATGCTGCCACCGATGTCCTAAGTTTTTCAGTCTACATGGAAAATGAGGTTGAATGAAGGTAATTTGAGGAGGTCACACACACAAATGAGGTCACAAAAAAGTGTCCCTTTGTGAGTGTTAGCCATGGCCATAGCCTGTGCTCACGTAACCGCCAACTTTATATTCGTGCCCCAATAGAGAGGGAAAATGCTACTGCCTGGAAATTGACAGGCACGTTATATGTACGTACAGTACGAACAAAGATTTTCTTATCATTGCTTTGATTTTCACGGTGTAGTGGGATAGAAACAAACAGGATGTGCGATCTGTTCAATTTTGCTAGTTTGCTCAGCAATGTTAGATGAAAAGTTTGTTCATCTAACATTGTGGTCCACGTTGAATTGCTAAAGCTGCAAGCACAGCATCTACTATAGTAAGTCAGGAGTTAGTTACCTATTATACGTATACTGTTATCTGAAAAGGCTGAGTACTAAAATGACCCACTTATGAAACAACTCCCTATTGAAGCTAATTACTCTGCAGCTGAAAGGGTGATGCCTTAAGTGGTCTTTAGCGATGAACTTCTCTCATTACATGAGAACAAAATGGTGAATGGTGTAACACATGTTACAGGGAGAAAATTAACACTTCGAACTTAGAATGGCTACTCCCCTATAGTAGAAGACACAGTGTTGAGCAGAAAAAATTCTGGAAGAAAGGTGGGAGGGAGTCGGTGAAAGGACCATTAGCACATTGTTTTTTGACAATAATTAAATTATGTACCGTAGAGTACCTACATAAAATTGCTTTTCTTGGAATGGATCCACACCTGGGCACATTGAGTCGATTTGAGGAACCCTACCTAGCATTCCACAAACAGCACCCTTGCACCCAATCACCAAATAATTTTTGCAGAAAATGTTACTTTCCCTGTCCGTTTTTCAAGTTGTCCTTGGACATTTTTGATTTAAAAACTGTTTTTTTTCACATGTTTCTGGGAAATCACATTCGATTAAGAGCGGATGGGGGAAAAAAAATCCGGAATCGCTTGTCGCCTCCAATATGGTTGAGTTCATCAGCACACCCGACCTGAGGTACATCCAGAAGCACGTGAAGCGCATCTGGTTCAAGGAGGTCTACCTCGTGCTCAAGGTGAAGCCGCGAAGGGGGAGCGTCATCATCGGGATCCTCGAATACGTGAGCAAGGAAGGAAAAATGGCAGCTCTGGAGGCTCCAAAACATTACAAAAAAATCCCCCCCCAGATTGTCTGCGGTTTCTTCATCTACCTGGACCTCCGTCTGCAGGAGAACCTGATCTCCCTGCTGGCCCCCAGTGCCAAGGAGCAGCGTGGCATGTTCCACTTCTTCGAGTTCTGGTCCATGGTGGACCGATCCATCGTGCTCATCGTCAACACCATCATGGTGTTTGGCATTTTCACCCACCAGGGGGTGCTGATGTGGCCCTTCCTTTTCTGGGCGCCGCTGCAGGTGGCCACCAATGTGTTGGGCACCCTCCTCCTCACCTACTATGTCAACAAGTCGTGCCTCTATCTCTTTCTGCTGGTCTGTGTGGACACCTATGGCTGGGGGGTGGTTTTCAGCTCCCGCAAGCACATGTACGTGGAGGACATCGTGCAGGCGCGATACAATGAGCTGTTGCTGAGGGATGCCTATACCAAGCTGGAGTACAGGCAGCGCAGGAGGTACAAGAAGCTGGTGGAGAACGTATTTGGGAAGGGCAGCGGCGTCCTTGTCAAGGACCTCGGCAGGATGGCAAAGCAGGACGGCAA
>JAAUYM010039624.1_pt1 | contig 28090 bp, 31 predicted proteins | sample 7278001 | NCBI WGS metagenome assembly JAAUYM01 (sample SAMN14350224, study PRJNA611818) | marine sediment metagenome | isolation source: surface marine sediment (1.8m) | place: French Polynesia: Moorea | collected 2018-08
AGGAGGAGAAGGAGGAGGAGGAGGAGGAGGAGGAGGAGGAGGAGGAGGAGGAGGAGGAGGCTCCACCCTCGCAGACCGAAACTCCTGCCTTCGTCATCCCGTCCTCGCTGCTGCCGCCGAGGCCTCAGAGGATGGAGGAGGAGGAGGAGGAAGAGGAAGCAGAGGAGCAGAACAAGGCCGACGAGGCCTCCGTGGTGGGCGGCAGGTACCGCCAGCAGCCTTCTCCTTCCTACGCCGTCGGTTCCCGCCTGCAGAACCACCAGGTCCGCCCGCGCCGCTACCCCCGCCGCCCGCCGCACCGCCAGCGCCAGCGCCAGCGCCAGCGCCTGCGCCAACGTCCACAGCGCCAGCGTCCGCAGCGCCCCCGGCGCCACCGTCCGCCCCCGCCGGTCCAGTACTACGCCGACATGCCGCGCTCCTTCTCCCACCACCGCCCCATCACCATGCGGAAGAGGGGCAAGGCGGCGGCGGCGGCCAGCGAGGAGGACGTCGAGGAGGAGGAGGAGGACGATTACGACGTGGCGGGGAGGAGGGCCGACGACGACTACTACTACGACGACGAGGACGACTACTACGACGACGACAAGAGCAGGCAGAGCTACGGTCAGTGCCCTTTTTTTTGCACTCGTTGCGCTTTCCCGTATATGCTCGCATTTACTTAATTCAGTCGAAGTTTATTTGGGAAAGTGGATGCTTTGTAAGTTGTACTACACCGTACACTACATACTATGGTGCTTACAAATGATTGAGACTGCCTCAATTTAGGCCATGGAGGTGGCGGCGGCGGCGGCGTGAACCCGCTGGCCCTCCTGGTGGCCCCCTTGGCCGGGATCGCCCTGCTCTCGGCCGCGGCCGCCGTTGCCCTCAACCCGGTCCTCATCAACATCTCCACCACCAACGGAAGGCGCAGGAGGAGGAGGAGGAGGAGGGACGCGGAGGAGAACGAGCTGGAGGTGCAGGCCAAGGTGGAGGAGTTCAAGGTGAGTGAGGGAAACCGCGACGTCAACTTTTCCATTGAAATTTAAGTTTTCGTGGGCGACGACACGAAATTTCCCATATAAATGTAATTTCTGCAAAATTTCTACCATATGTTTTTTCCCAGACCCTGGGCGGCTTCCTGCACCAGATCCCTGCCGAGGACAGCGACGAGTACCAGCAGGTGCTCCTGGCCCGCTACCTGACCTGCTCCGGGTTCACCGGCCCGGGCAACCGGTGCCTGGACAGGGTGGTCTGCGAGTACGCCTCGGCCAAGTCGGGGCTGAAGAAGGAGGACAGAGACGTCATATCCATGTGAGTATTGTCTCCTAATTCTTGAGCTGCCAAATCTCCTTTTCCCATGTTTATTTTTTCATTTTTATTCGACAACAGCTCGTTTCCTCACAACAGAATTTTTTTTTTTACAGCTTGTCTCCCCATTCAACTTCCCTACTTTTGCAAACAGTTTACTTCCTCACTTAAATTTTTATCCATTTTTGTACAAGTTGATCTTCTCATGAATATTTGCCCTCATTTTTGCAAAAGTTTTCCGTAAGTACATTTTTCCATTTGTTTAAAGCAAGCAAATTCCCACATGTCTGAGTTTTTTTTTTCTCTCTCTCTCTCTTCTCTCCGCAGCATCCTGTACCACATCATGAGCAACTCCCACGTCGACAAGGGGTACAAGTCCCGCCTCCGCTCCGCGGCCAAGCAGGGCCGGTCCATCGACCAGGAGGAGGACGCCTGCGCCGGGGCCTTCCCCTGCGTCCAGCTGGACCACGGCAGCGAGGCGGTCAAGGCGGCGGCGACGGGAAGATAGTAGTAGCCAAGTCCAAGTCTGTGAACTGGGACACTTGGTAGTACTAGATGAAACTATTCAGCATGCAAGTAATGGCAACTCTGTTCGCGGCAGGCATCTTGCCACAACTGGCTGGTGTTGTTGTACTGTAAATACTATTTTTCGACTGAGGTCAGCGTGTGTCTCCGGTGCCGCTTAATAGAATGACATGCCAGCTAGTGTTGTGGTACACGTCGAAATAAAGTCCGAAACTCCAGCCTCTCTTAATGGTTTTACTAGGTACAAGTATATAGAAAATAGACAATCGGCAACAAATTTATGGATCTACTATGACTTTTCAGCGTACTTGTCACGGTTTGCAACTTTGCTTGCAGGTCCGTCTTCCTCTTCTCTCAGTTCGTGTCCCTCTGCCAAGGGTGGACCCTCCCTCCGGAGACCACCGGACTGATCGAGAGGGCCAGCGAGGGTGAGAAGGAAAAAAAAATGCCCAACCAATATTGGTATCGCTAGGGGCACACACACACACACACACACTCTCGGTGTCGACACTAGTGGTTCTTAGCAATGGGGTCGACATTTGGGTTGCTCTAGGGGTTTTTATATCGCTAATATATCACTTAGTATATAGCGTTAGTACGCCAGGGCAGCTCTTAGAATAGTGAACAACAAAAAAAAAAACTCTTAGAGCAACCCGTCACTAAATTCACGCTAGCGATATTGGCTGGGTAGTGAAACTTGCTCCCGCGCGCTCCATCCAACTAACCGTACTCCCCTTTTTTCCCAGTTGCCCAGGCCGGGTACGAGTCCTCCGCGTCCGCCCTGGGCGCCGAGGCGCTGGGCCCGCTGGCGCTGGCGCTGGTGCCGGCGCTGGCGCTGGGCGCGCTGGCGCTGGCGGCGTACCTGTCCTCAAACCCGGTGCTGCTGCAGCTGGCCGTCATCGACAGCACCGGCAGGAAGAGGAAGAGGAGGAGGAGGAGATGAGGAGAACTGGAATTTGCTTATGAAATTTGGTCAATTTCTCGTGCAGTGTGGAACTTGGGTTAGTTGAGGAAATCACGGTTATTTTACTCACTCAGTCGCGGAACAACCAGATGTTCAAACACAGAATTATTATTCAATAACTTGCTTTATTTTCGGTGATATAAAATTTTCTTCCAACACTGTCTGTCTGTCTGTCTGTCTGTCTGTCTGTCTGTCTACTATATTGCTCTTCTTTCTTCCTCTTTCTTGGTGTGCCTATGTCCAGAAGCTTCAACAAGATTCTTAATCGGAAAGCTCGAGAAAAAAAAAGTCCGCACGATCTTCAATCACATGACGAATGTAATAGATAGTAGTAGTATGTAGTGTAGCATAATAAGTATATAATTAATATTAAAAACCTCGTCCTTGCTTGGAAGTCGCGGTGTAACAGGCCTTTTCTGGTTGCAACGAGCTAATGGCTAATCCTTACCGTAGGTAGGTGGCATCATATACTATATGGGAAATCGAAAAATTCTGTTTTGTTTTTTTCTTCTTTCTCTCAAGAGGAGGTGCGCTCTGTCTGTTCCAAGGCCATTGTGTCTGGAGGACTAGTCATTTCGTCACTGTACTATGGAAAAGGGAAATGAGTGCGTGTAACTAGGTAGTAGTAGTGGGACTACATGGGACGTATGCAAACCTTGCCCCGCTGCCACGCCCGGGGGGGTCCGGGGGTTTCATTCACAGACTTCATCAACTGTAATTCACTTTTTTTTTTCTTTCTTTGGCCCCCCCCCCCCCCCCCCCGCTTCTTTTTTTCTTTTTCGTACTTCGGCACACGAAAAAAAAAAAACCCCAGAAACAACTTTCGACGTTTCGTCCATCATATTCATTTCCATCTTTGAAATTCAGATCACTTCGGGTTCGGGTTGAATAGCCTGCGTATCGATTGGAGTGCGCTAGTTTTAGTTTAGTTTAGTTTAGTACCTATGGGATTGAGTTTTGGACTTTCCCCTTCTCTTCTGTTCTCAGCAGTTGAAGCGGTGCTCCGTCCCGTCGGGCAGCAGCAGCGTGACCGTCTTCTGGCTGTTCCAGACGAGCCTGGGGCTGCGCGACGGGTTCCACTGCACCGCCTGCGCCACCGGGGGGGTGTTGTACGACCTGGTGCACTTGGTCTGCGCCGCGCCGAGCCCGAACATGCCGGTGGAGGTCTGCCAGAAGCAGAGGCGGCCGTCGCCGGAGGAGTAGGTGGACAGGTTCTTGCCGTCCGGCGAGAAGGAGACGGCGGCCACGGGGCCCTTGTGGGCCGGCAGCGTCTGCACCCGGTGCGCGGACCCGCCGCCGCCGGCCCCGCCGGCGCCGCCGCCGCCGCCGTGGTGGTGGCGCAGCTCGTGGACGGCCAGCTGCCCGGCGCGGGTGCCCACGGCCACCCGCCGGGTGGCGGCGCAGTGGGACACCTGCGGGAAGAGGGAGATGGGCGGGAAGAGTTCCGACATCGGCCGGGACTTGAGGTGGTTGTGGTCCACGCAGTGCAGCACGATGTCCACCACGTCCAGCATGAGGTCGGACAGCTCCTTGCGGGCGGCGTCGCCGGCGGCGATCAGCAGTTCCACCAGGTGCAGTACCTCGGCCTTGGAGCGGGTCAGCACGTGGGCCGCGATGTTCACCTGCAGGGCCTGAGCGTTGGCGGCCAGGTTGTTGTACCGGGCAATCTCCTTGGAGACGGACGTGACAAAGACCGACGGCCGCGCCCGCGCCACCTGCGCCAGCGCGTGGCGGGAGGTGCGGCACGAGTCGCCCTTCGAGGTCAGCGGGAGGCCGTACTTGCCGCTCGGAACCCACCAGTCGGCCTCGCAGCACATCTCCAGCAGGCCCAGCAGCACCTTGCTCACCTCCAGGTGCGGCTCCCAGAGGACGAAGCCGCGGCCGATCAGGTCGATGGCCGCGCGGCGGAGGGCACCGCCGGCCACCGGCTGCCTCGGGCCGACTACGCCGCCAGGGGCGCCTGCTGCGCCGGGAGCTGCGCCGGGGCTCAACACCAGGAACATGAGGGCCTTGGCGGTCAGCCGGGTCAGGTTGTTGCCGAGCGCCATCTCCCCTCCCTCCTTCTCCGCCTCCAGGTCGAAGAGTGCGCCGATGACGCCGAGCAGGATGACGGCCGTCGTCTGGTTGCGCTTGGCCTGCGCCGCCGCGGAGGAGACGTTGGCCTCCTCCTCGTCATCCTCTTCCTCCACCTCCTCCTCCTCGCCGTCCTTTCCTGCTCCGGCGCCGTTGGGCCCATTCTCCGGGCTGCTGGCGCCGGTGCCGTTCTGGCCGTTCTGCCCAGCGGCCGTCGTCGTTCCGCCGTTCGTCTGAAAGGGAGGGTCGCCGTACTTGGGCAGGTAGTGTCCCCAGGCGTCCACCAGGTGCTTCCTGCCCTTGGGCCCGAGGTTCTTCAGCTCGGCCACCAGCAGCTCCTGGGCGGCCAGGCGCACCTGCAGGCACCGGTCCTGCCACCGCTTGGCCAGCATCTCCACCAGGGGCTTCTTGAACATCCTGGAGCCGAGGTGCTTCAGCTTCCCGGAGAGCAGCAGGCAGTGGAGGGTGTTGAGCAGGCTCCAGCCCTGCTTGATCTGCTCCTGGACGTGCTTGAAGTTGGCGCTGTCGGCCCCGTCCTGCAGCTCCATGGCGCCGTGGGTGGCCTGTCTGACCAGCTTGCGCTTCCTCTCCTGCTCCGGAATGAAGGAGGCGTTGGACACCGAGACGAGGGTGTTGGTGATGGCAATGACGGACAGGAGGTGGTTGGTGGTGATGGCGTGGGAGAGCTCCCAGTGTCCGAGGGCCGTGAAGTAGTAGGTGTCCATCTCGCGCGCCATCTCCTCCTCTGACAGGTTAGACGGGATGTGGGTGGGCCGGAGCTCTATGGGGAGCGGCCGGGACGGGTTCGGCCGGGGCCACCAGGTCGGCAGGGTGAGGGACATGACGCCCCCGCGGGAGAGGACGCCAAAGGAGACCGGCACCCTCGGCCGGAGGAGGCCCAGCTTGCTGGTGGCCACCTTGTCCAGGTCCTTGTCCAGGCCCCAGGCGTGCAGCAGGGACAGGAGGAGCTGACCTATCTCCAAGGTCAGGTTGATCTCCAGATGTAGGGTGGCCGGGCGGACGGAGCTGGAGTCCTTCTCGCCGTCGCCGTTGGCCTGCTCGTCCAGCGCCCCGGCCCTCTTCTCCAGCTCCGTCTTGGCCTTCTCCAGCTCCTCCTTGGCCTTCTCGGCGCCCTCCTTCACCTTGGCCATGATGCCGGTCAGCCTGCGCTGGGTCTCGGGCGAGCCGGTGTTGGCCATGGAGTTGATCTTCTCGTCCGCGCGGTCCTTCACCTTGTTGAGGAACCCGGCGATCTTCCTGGCCGTGTCCGGCGACGCCGGCTTGGTCAGCGCCCACACCTTCTCGTACTCCCTCTGGTTGGTGAAGCCCTGCGCCTCCATGGTGTTGGGGGTCATGGCCCCGTACTCCTCCGTCAGCAGCTGCACGATGAGGGCCTCCACGTCGAAGAAGAGGATGTGGCCCTCGGCGTCGTTGCGGTTCGGACGGAAGCCGTTGATGACGAGAGGGTAGGCGCGGTTCTTGTCGCGGATCTGCAGAGAAAGAATTGATTGATTAATTTGCATACACTACTGTACTACGAGAATTCCCTGGCCAAAACTTATACCTGATCAACAGGTCCACTCTTTCCCTGGATGGCCTGGATGCCCGACTGGGTGGCCAGCTTGATGGCGGCCAGGTTGCGGTGCCTGAGCCCGCGGAAGAAGTGGAGGGCGGGGTTGGAGCCGACGTTGTCGCTCAGGTTGATGGTGGCGTGCTCGTCGCAGGCGGACAGGATCTCCTCGGCGGAGGAACCGTACACCACGCGGTCGAGGTGGCCTGGGACGACGTTGAGAGGTTTCAACTTTATTCAGTCACTGAAATTAGTATGGCCTAAAGAGGTAATTAATTTGATTTATCTTCCATTTGTAACCTAACAATACCTAAACAATACTTTAAATAAAACATTTGAAAGGGATGAGAAAGATGCCAAACATGCTTGGTTATTACTACGTATACCTACTAGTACTACCCAGGATCTTTTTTTTTATGTGAAATATACCTGTCTCCATTTGCCACACGTAGGTGGTTCCATCGCTGCAGCCGACGATGAGGAAGTCGTCGAGCGGGCGCCACTTGATGGTGACCACGGGGAAGAGATGCCTTGAGGCCAGCATGACGCACCTGCGCTCCTTCAGGGACAGCAGGGCCACGGAGTTGTCGCTGGCCACGCTGCAGACGCAGTGCTGTTGGGGGAGGGTATGCAGAAGATTAATCAATAACCCAACAAATATTGGTACTGCTAGAGCCACACCAATGGCTACACCACTAATGGTAATTAGTGATGGGGTCAAAATTTGGTTTCAAAATCGAGATTGATCTAAGGGCCCCTTTTTTCACTATCTTGTGTATGTCACTACCTGCACGCGCGGGCTGCAGCTGGGCGGGGGCACGTACAGGTTGCAGACCTCGCCGGCGTGGGCGCCGAAGCGGTGGAGCAGGTCGCCCGTGTAAATGTCCCACAGGCAGACAGTGAAGTCGACGGACCCGGAGACCAGGTGGGCCACGTCGTAGCGCGGGTGCTCGTTGTTCGGGTAGTGCAGGCAGTTGACGCGGCCGCTGTGGCCGAGGAGCACCTGGTGCTGCGGCCAGTTGGTGTAGCGCTGGTGCTTGCCGGACAGCAGGTGCAGCATGATGGTCTGCGTGGCCGGGACCATGACGATGGAGCCGTCCTCCCGCCCGCACACCAGCCGGCACTGCATCGGGAGGAAGATGGTGGCCGTCAGAGCCACCGTAAGGTCCTCTTCCTCCTCCTCTTCCTCTTCCTCCTCGTCGGGCTCCAGCTGGTTGAGGACACCGACAGGGGGCGGCCGCAGCGACCTCCACTTGTCCTCCAGGCTGCAGGACAGCTGGGGCTTCACCACCTCCCCCTTGCCGGTCTGCTCGTGCCTCAGCTGCATGGAGGCGCACTCCGGGGTGTCCGGGATCTTCCAGACGGTCAGTCGTCCGTCGCAGTCGCCGCGCATCAGGTACTTCATCCACTTGCCCTCCTTGGAGAAGATGAGGTACTTGAAGGCCGGCGGACACTTGAGCGGGCGGCCGCCCTGCCCCGGGTCGGCCGTCAGCTGGCAGAAGAGGAGGCCCCTGCTGCCGCCGGCGCCGTCCACCTTGGACCGGTTGTGGAAGTCCTTGCTCTCCACGATGCAGTTGGTGGGCAGCTTGTAGAGGTAGGCGCGTCCGTCGTCGCTCCACGCGCAGACCCTCTCGGCGGAGATGAACTCCCCGCCGACCCAGCGCTCCCCGCGCCGGCACTCCACCGTCAGCAGGCAGGTGAAGTCGCCGGCGTCGTAGATGTTCCAGTAGGTGGAGCACACCACCAGGACGGTGCGCATGTTGTACACGCAGCAGGTCATCGAGATCGCGTTCAGGCAGCGGATCTGAAGAGGTGCATTTAAAAGTGTCGGGATGATGATAAAGAGAGAGAGAGAGAGAAAGAAAAGACAACAGAAGTTTTCACGTCCATACCAAAAAGGAGTAAAATGTACCTGTTTGCTCTCGTTCTCGTAGAGCGGGTTCTGCTGCAGGTCCGGCCCGCCCGGCTGCCCCTCGTCCCCGGTGAGCGTCCACACCTTGACGGTGCCGGTGGTGGTGAGGGCCAGGACCACGTCGTCCTGGCGGTTCCGCGGCCGCAGCACGTGGAAGCTGGAGACCCAGTCCGGGCTCATCCGGGACGAGAGGGAGAAGAGCACCTCCAGGGAGAAGGGCTCCATCACCACGATCTCCTCGTAGAACCCGCAGCAGAAGAGCTTGACCACGGAGGAGTCCGGTGTCCGGTAGGCCTGCATGGAGGTGTGGACGTGGGAGGCGCGCCTCCTGCTCTCCACCGCCCGCCCGTCCACCGTGTCCCAGGTGAACATCTCCCCGCTCTCGGAGCTGGTCACAACGTGGTGGCAGTCCTGCCCGGAGGAGGCCTTGGCCACGCACCGGACCGGAGCTGTGTGGCCCACCAGCATGTGCCGCGGGGTCACGTCCCACCCGTGGCCGGCCTCCACCTCCCACAGGATGACCTGGCCGTCGTTGCTGCCGGTCACCAGGGTCCGCTGGTCCCTCAGCAGGTAGAGGACGGTGATGCAGTGCGAGGGGGCCTTCCTGCCCCACATCAGCATGGGCACCACCAGCCCGGACGCGTTGGCCATGGTGGGAGGCGGAGGAGGACAGGATCAAACACTATCCTATCGTATCCTCCTCCTCCTCCTCCTCCACTGCTCGTGGCTGTCCTTGCAGAAGTGATGTAGTAGCTTCTGCTCTCTCCTCCTCCTCCTCCTTTGAGCCTCAAGGGTCCAGAGGAGGGAGGAGGCAAGAGGCTCCTTCCTCCTCCTCCTCCTCCTCACATGACCCAGTCAGGTCGGCCCGGGACTGAGCGGAGGGACGGCAGCGCAGGAGACGAGGGAGAAAGAAAGCGGGACAGGAGAGAGAGAGAGAGAGAGAAAGAGAGCGAGACTAGAAAGCCCTTCTTCCTCCTCCTGATCTCCGGAGAGGGACTCTTCCTTCCCTCCCCTCCTTCTTCGAGGGGGGGGGCCTGGCGCCAAATTTGACCTCCTCCCCTGGAGGGGAGGAGAGTCCAAAGGGGTGCCAAAAGGACCCTTGATCTGGACGATTCCGGAATGGATCAACCTCAACCCCCACCAACTGAGCTTGACACAGTCTGCTGCAGAGTTCACCTGATGCTGTCAACAGACAGAGTGACGCATTTTCCTCGGGGTTGGCTGAACTGGCGGAACAACCCGACCAGACCAAGGCAGAGAAAGAGGAGGAGGAGGCAGAAGAGCTCCTTTCAGCTTCAGTCAGCTTGTTCCTGTCGGAAAAGACGAAAATGTAAACAAACATTTTGTAAAGTTGAAAATAAGATGACCTGAAGCAGTGTTGGCAACTGGCCTATTCCACAGCCTAAAAACGACAAGTCTTACCTGTTCCACTTGGAATATAAAGAAGTTTGAAATTTATCTGTTATTTGGCTTACTTTTTTTTTAGCTAGGACTTAGCTGCTTGATCTGCACAGTAAACCAAACCCACACATCTGGCATATTCTGCTGGAAATTTGGCATATCTCTCATGGCCAAGAGTTGGCAACACTGATTTCCGACCACAAAAGCAAGCAAGACTGGCCTTGTGTTGTGAGTGACCTTGTGGCCCCTCCCCGCCACCATGTCGGCCCCCACCGTGGTGAAGACCGAGCCCGGCGTCCCCTCCCAGCTGACCTCCCGCATCCTGTCCCTGTGCAGGGAGGTCCCCCAGGGCATCTCGGACAAGGCCCTGCAGTCGGCCCTGGGGGACGTCGACTCGAGCGAGAGGGCGGCCGCCATCAACAGGCTGCTGCACAGGGGAAGCATCGACCTGTTCAAGTCCTCAGAGAAGGGACTGCTCTACAGGGCCAGAGGGGGCGGAGCAGCAGGAGGGGGAGGGGAAGGGGGCGGGGCGGGAGGGGCGGGGGCGGACGCGGGAGGAGGCGGAGGCAGGCCGGCCCTCAAGGGGGGAGACTCGGAGGAGAAGCTCGTCTACAGGATCATAGAGGAGGCCGGCAACAAGGGAACCTGGATCAGGGACATCAGGATCAAGTCCAACCTGGTGCAGACCCAGCTCAACAAGGTGCTCAGGTCGCTCAAGTCCAAGAAGCTCATCAAGGACGTGAAGAGCGTCAACTCGACGAGGAAGATTGTCTACATGTACGGAAACAACAATAATTCCTTAGTAGGTAGCTTTGAACTGACCTATGATGTTTGTTGGTTTTTTTTTAATCCTTCCAAGGCTGTACGACCTTGAGCCTGACCGGTCCGTCACCGGGGGCGCCTGGTACAGCGACCAGGACTTTGAGTCCGAGTTCGTGGAGATCCTGAACCAGCAGTGCCACCGCTTCCTCCAGGGTCGCCTGGAGCGGGCGCGGGCGCGGCAGGCCGGGGCCGGCGGCGAGGGAGGAGGAGGAGGGGGAGGCCCGCTGGCGCAGCGCCGGAGCGCCACCGCCACGGTCAAGGAGGTCCTCGACTTCATCTCGGAGCTGGGCATCAGCAAGGTGCAGCTGAAGGCCGACGACATCGAGACCATCCTGAACACGCTGGTGTACGACGGCAAAGCGGAGAGGACGGTGGTGGCAGCGGCGGCGACGGTCGGCGGCGGAGACTCCTCCTCTTCCCCTTCCTCCACCGTCCTGTACAGGTCCGTGGATCCGCTGCTGCCGGCCACCGGCCTGATGAGGACGCCCTGCGGCGGCTGCCCGGTCATCAGGGACTGCGGGGAGGTCGGCGCGGTGCACCCGAACAAGTGCCCTTATGTCGGAGACTGGATGCAGTTGTGACACAAGATACACTGTACCACTTTGGGTTACATAACCATATGTAGGCGCGCTGACATAATAACATTGGACAATGGGTTTGTTTTAATTATTTATTTAACAAAAAGCCATTCTTAAATTTCCTCCCATTTTTTTTTTGCCAAGAGGAGACGTTCACACTCCGAACAGAAAGATTGGTTACACATGGTACAACTCAGACCCTGATCCAGTACATGCCCGACCTGATCCTGTTGTAGGCAGGCAGGTTCTCTATGGGTCCGACGGCGGCCACCACCGGGCACTTGTCGTAGATGTACCTGAAGCAGACGTCCTTGACCAGCGCGGCGTCCACCGCCTCGATCCTGGCCTCCAGCTCGGCCTGCGGGATCCTCCTGCCGTAGCAGAGCATCTGGCGCCCGATGTCCTCGCAGATGGCCGTCGTGCCGTCCAGCTGGAGCAGCATGTTCGTGCGAAGCAGGTTCTTCGCCCTCTCCACCTGACAGTACAACCAAAAATGATTGACATGCGTCAGCTTGCCCAAAAGCAATCAAGAAAAATTGACGCACATCAGTTTACCAAAAAAAACCCCAACCCTCCCCATTTTTTTTTCATACCCTACAGTACATACCTCAAAGTCACTTATCGAGGTGCACAGGCGCATCCACTCCTGTTGGATGTTGAAGATCATGTCCTGCTGGTTCAACCTGTCCGTCACGAAGTAGATTCCCCACAGGCCAGTATCCTGCAGATCGAGAAAAAAAAATCATGTGCATTTCTTCGTTGAAAGAAGAAAAAAAAATGATAAAGACTGCTCAACCACCTTGTAGCACGTGTTGAAGGACTGGAAGGAGGTGGCGAAGTTCTTCTCGCTGCAGTACTTGGCCAGCCTGCTGCCGCTGTGGACGCCGCCTCCCATGGACCTGCACGATTACGTACAAAGGCAAAAATTTGATTTTACATTAAGGAAACATGGGAGGGTGGGGGCTCTATTTGCAATAAATCACCTGTCCCACGACCCGATGAGCGTGTTTGCGACCATGAGCGGGATGTTGTCGGGGTTGGTCCACCCGCACCCCTCGACGGCGATGGCCACGTGGGCGAAGGGCATGTCGTCGTCGCGGACGAGCACGTCGGCGCCTGGCCACAAACAAGGTTAGGAGTACTACGGTAGAACCCAGCTTCATGTAGCGGCAAGTCGGGAAGCAGAAAGTGTGTACACTTCAACGGATTGTAGTAGAAAGAAGTTTTTTTTTCATTTAATAATCAATTTTTGTTGTTGTGGAGTTCTACATAGTACAGTCCACTTCGGATTAGCGGGACGCCTTGGGAGCCAAGAAAAAATCCCTCTAATCCGAATATCCCGCTAAAGCAAAGTTGCTATTTCTCTAAATTGGTAATATTGTTTCAAAAAAATATCCCCCTAATCCAAAAATCCCGCTAATTTGAATCCCACTAATGTGAAGTCGACTGTACTACTATAATATCCAAACTTTTAGGCGTCGGTGACTTTTCCCAAGTATTTTCTTTTAAAATTCCATTTATGCCCTGACTTGTGCTTACCTGTGTATCTGCAGTGCAGGTCCAGCGGTATCTCCGCGTCGTAGGTGCTCGAGATCTTTCCGAAGTGCTTGTTGGTGAGGCCCACCAGGTCGTCGTGGGCGACGCCGCCGGCGCCGGCCATCACCATCCGGGGCCCCTTGTAGTGGGTGCGGATGTAGTGGGTGAGGTCGTCCCTGGTGATGGACTTGATGTTCTTGGTGGGCCCCAGGATGGTCCTGCCCAGCGGGGTGCCCTGGTAGGCCACGGCGTGGAGGTGGTCGAACACCACCTCCTGCAGGTTCATCTCCACCTCCTGCATCTCGCGGAGGATCACGCCCCTCTCGCGCTCGATCTCCTGAACGAATAAAGCAAGAAATTGCCATTGGACAGTTTGAAACAATGTGTGAAAAAAAAAGTAGGTTAAAATTTTTGAGAGTGAAGCATTTTAACCCAACGCTTTTCCACACACCATTTTAAGCTAGCAAATTGTGTTTCTGCATGGGGACATGGTGTACCAAACTGAATCTTGCCTGCTGTCCAAATTTGGAGTTCTGGAGGATGTCGGCCAAGATCTCGACGGCCGCGTCCACGTCCGAGCTGAGGCACTTGGCGTAGAAGACTGTCTGCTCGCGGGAGGTGTAGGCGTTCAGGTGGGCGCCCATGTTCTCCACCTCCAGCTCCAGGGCCGTCTGGGAGCGCTTGTTGGTGCCCTGCACACATAACGGGCGGGGGGTTCTTTTTAATGAAACTTTTTCTCGTCTGGTTGCACAGGGATTCCCAACCTGTGGTACCAAACCACCAGTGGAAGCGCAGTTCATACTCGTAGGGACCAAAAAATGGTGACCAAAAACCCAAAGTAGCACTACTAATACTACGTTTTCTGGTGGAAGTCTCAAAATGTTGGCTGGCAACCCTGTCCCCGCCTTCCCCCCGCCGCACCTTGAATGCCATGTGCTCCAGGAAGTGCGCCACTCCGTTGTTCTCCGCCGTCTCGTATCTGGAGCCGGTGTCGATCCACAGCCCCACGGTGGAGGTCGGGGAGCCGGTGTCCTCGGTGGCCACGCGGATCCCGTTGTCCAGCACGCTCACGTCGGTGGACGGCGGGGAGGGGCGGTCGGAGGAGGACGAGGCGGCCGCCGTGGAGGCCAGGCGGGAGAGGGGAGGAGCCCGAGCAGGAGCAGGAGCAGGACCCGTCCTGGCCGCTGCCCTGGCGGACTGGCGCCAGGCCCCGGACAGGAGCCCGCGCAGGAGGAACCTCGACATGAGGGAGGGGAACAGGAGGAAGCAAGACTTTTGGCCTCAAACACGGGATTCTGAAAAAATGTGTGTCTCTTCCTCCTCCCTACTTCCGTCCACTTGGACAATGTCTGCCTCTCTTTCTCTCTGATGCTCGTGCTGGACTGCTGGTGATGCTGCTGATGCTGGCACGCAAAACACCGACGCTGGACAGAACAGGACAGCTGTCTGCTCTGCTGCAGCAGCTGACTTTTTCTTCCCTGCCTGACAGTGACCAGAGTGACCAGCTTGATAAGGGAGAGCTGCCAAGCTTAATGGCAAGTTTTGGGCTCTTCCCAACGTTTCGACTGGCTCAAATTGTTTGTGTTTTTGCGCGGGGACAGAGAGGGAGAGAGAGAGAGAGCAAGGCCAAGAATAACAGCAACAAGACGTCCAAGTTCCCCCCCCCCCGCTCCTCCTCCGTCGCCAAGATGCCCGACGAGACGTCTGTCCCCGCCGCCAACCTGCCCTGGGTGGAGAAGTACCGTCCGTCCGACCTGGACGGGCTCATCTCCCACGAGGACATCGTGGCCACCATCCGGAGGTTCATGCGCGAGGACAAGCTGCCGCACCTGCTCTTCTACGGTCCGCCGGGCACCGGCAAGACCTCCACCATCCTGGCCTGCGCCAGGGAGCTCTACCCGGACAGGGCCGTCAACTCCATGGTGCTGGAGCTCAACGCGTCGGACGACCGCGGCATCAACGTCGTCAGGGGGCCCATACTCAACTTCGCCTCCACCAGGACCATCTTCAACTCAGGGTTCAAGCTGGTCATCCTGGACGAGGCCGACGCAATGACGCAGGACGCTCAGGTGACGGATAAGAATTTGCATTTTTTTGCTAAAAAAAAAAAAAGAGGTAAAAAAAAGATGGGTGTGAGCATGTGTACCTATAATTAAATTTTTATGCAATTTAATCAGCAATTTAGTCTGCTTCAGAACGCCCTGCGTCGCATCATCGAGCGCTTCACCGACAACGTGCGGTTCTGCATCATCTGCAACTACCTGTCCAAGATCATCCCCGCCCTGCAGAGCAGGTGCACCCGCTTCCGGTTCGGCCCGCTGAAGCCGCAGCAGATCCTGCCCAGGCTGGACCACGTCTGCCAGCTGGAGGGCGTCCGGGTGACGGAGGACGGACGACAGGCGCTGATGAACCTGTCGCAGGGCGACATGAGGAAAGTGCTCAACATCCTGCAGAGCTGCGCCATGGCCTTCGACAACGTGGTGGACGAGGACAACGTCTACGCGTGCGTGGGCCACCCGCTGAGGCGCGACGTGGAGGACGTGGTCAACTGGATGCTCAACGAGCCCGTCTCCGCCTCCTACGACAACGTCCAGGCCCTCAAGACGGCCAAGGGCCTCTCCCTGCTGGACATCCTCACCGAGGTGCACAAGCTGGTCCACCGGCTGGTGCTACCCCAGAGGGTCAAGATCCACCTGCTGGTCAAGATGGCCGAGACGGAGCAGCGGCTGATGGGGGGAGCCAGCGAGAAGTTGCAGCTCGGGTCACTCCTGGCGGCCTTCCACCAGGCCAGGGTCATGGTCAAGGAGGAGGAGGAGGCGGAGACGGCTGCGGCCATGAAATGAGAACTCCTGCACTTCTTTTTTTATCCCTTTTTCCCCCGTCAGAGATACCAAGAATATATATTACACTTGAATGATAACACTCTCCAGGTTTTTTTTTTTCATATCTGATTGGTCAAGGTTTCTTTTTGGCTAAAGACGCATTAAAATGCCTCAGATGTAGGAGCACCCTTTCATATTTACTGAAAAGTGAAGTGTTTTACTGGCACATTGTTTTTTTTTTTTAACCTACTATATGTAGTTTGTATTTTTGACTACAGTGCTATGTATTCAAGTGCTATTTACAAAAACGCACCTCACTGAGTTCTAATTTGCGGCTGCTCAGGTACTTGTCATGATGCTTTGTCAGACTTTTTGTGGAATAAGCTAAGAACTTCACTGTTACCACAACTCGCACAGGAAATAGTTAAAATTATTAGTTTTTTTTAAATTTAATGATTCTGTGCTAGTGCACAGTAGGCAGAAAACATATATGCGAAAGTGAAAGCAGAATACGCCAATGCAGTGCATACCTGGATGTGCAACCTACCGTGGGTGGGTGGGTGAGTGGGACCCGGACCGTGCGAGGAGAAAGAAAGTCGATCGATCACACGCACGTTCCGATCTTGTACGTAGCCTCCCTCCCTCCCTCCACCTTGTGCATTTACAGTACTACTACTAATAATAATAACGGACTCACTTCAGTTTCCCGGAAATTTTTATCCGCCATGTCTGTCCGCGACCTGGAGGACTTCATCAGCGTGATCGAGTCGGCGGAGAGGCTCTCCTCGGCCATCGACCGGACGCCCGTGCTCAAGCTGCCCCTGCCAATCCCCTCCTCCTCCTCCTCCTCCTCCTTGCCCTCCTCCAGGATCAAGCATGCGCGGGGCGGCGGCGGCGGCGGCGGCGGCGGCAGCGGCTCCTCGCCCTCCCCGAAGGTCGCCATGCCGCCGCCGCCACCGCCGCCACCGCACGTCCCGAGGCTGTGGAACCCCAAGACCGGGTCGGAGTTCCTCGGCAGCTCGTGGGGGTCCACGTCGGCGACGTCCGCCACCGCGGGTGGGGGACACCCGCCGGAAGGAGGCGGCGCCACCCTGTCGTCCTCCTCTCCCGCCAGGTCCCCGCCCACCACGGTCAAGGCCAACGTCACCTCTTCCAAGGCGGTCGAGTCGACGACTATGGCGGCGTCCACCGCCGCCACGGCCGCCGCCGCCGCGGCCGCCACTCAGACCTCCGCGTCCTCCTCCCCCGTCCGCGCCGCCAAGCCCGGGATGCCGCCCCAGGACGACCAGGACAACTTGCTGTTCGACCTGCAGAGGCACGGCCGCTTCGCACGCGTCCAGGCCAGGGAGCTGGCGCCGGCGGCGGCGGCGCAAGAGGGATCGCCTTCGCTGGCCAGGAGGAAGGGGAGCCTCAGGGGCAGCTTCGGCAAGGGGGCGAAGGCGGCGGCGGGGACGGCCACGGGGCAGAAGACGGCGGCCTCTGCATCGGCCTCGCCTTCTCCGGAGAGGGCCAGGCAGGTGAGAAAGGCCACCACCATTGAGTCTCCCGGAAAGAAGAAGAAGAGGACTGACACGTTCGGAGAGGAGGAGAAGGAGGCGTCCGACGACGACGACGACGGCGTCGCCATCTCCCCTCCGAGGCGCGCCCCGCCCAAGCCGGCCACCATGGTCACCATCAGGCAGGACTCGGTCAAGATGCACGTGCACACGGCGCAGGGGTCGCCCAAGAAGGAGGCCAAGGTGAGGAAGAGGCCCAAGAGCGCGCCGCCCAACAAGAGGAGCAAGAGGAAGAAGCCTCCTCCCCCTCCTCCTCCTCCAGACCCGAAGGTAGACCTGAGGAGCTACTCCAAGAGCCTGAGGCTGTTGGGCTTCAAGGTGTCGTCGAACCGCCGCGAGGCCACCAGGCTGACGCACCAGGAGATGGTGCTGAAGACGACGGCGCCCACCCTCAGGACCAGGCTCACGGAGAGGACGCAGTCGGTGTCGGACCTGCAGGTGAGGAGCTGGTGGGGGGGGATGTTGTTGCTGTTGATGATGTCGTATAGACGTTGATGTTGCGGTTGTTGTTGTTGTTGTTGCCGATGGTGATGTCGTTGCTGCCCTTACTGTTGCCGCTGTCGCTGACGCTGTTTGCCGGCCAATTTGCTCTTTGCAGGACGTGATCGACGCCAAGGAGGAGCTGACCAAGTCCGAGTTCGCCTCCATCCGCGCGCCCCTCCGCGCGGCCGTCTTCGAGGAGTGGTACTTCCGCAAGGCCGCGCTGGAGGAGGGGCGGAGGCGGAGGCGGACGGAGGAGGAGGCCGAGAGGGAGTACGAGAGGGAGGTCGAGAGGGAGGAGAAGAGGCAGCAGAGCCGGGACGCATTCAGGAACTGGATCAGGGACAAGAGGAAGGAGGCCGTCAAGGCCAGGAAGGAGGGGGACAAGAAGGAGGAGTTGGAGGGCGCAGACAGGGAGGACGCCAGGGAGGCGAGAAGGAAGCGGGCGGAGGAGTGGCTGGAGAAGAAGAAGGAGGAGGGGAGGAGGGCGAGGGAGAGGGCCAGGGCGGAGGAGAGGAAGGCGGAGGAGGCGGAGGAGGCCAGGAGGCGGAAGAGGGAGGAGTCCGAGAGGAAGTTCGACGACTGGCAGAAGAAGTCCATACAGAGGCACAGGGAGGAGAGGAGGAGTCGGAGGGAGGAGAAGGAGGAGGTGGACAGGAAGAAGAGGGAGGAGGAGGAGGAGAGGTGCGTACTCGGGACGACGCAGATGGTGGCAACTGTAAAAATATGGAAAAACACATTTATTTGCTTTTTTTTTGGTCCAGGATGGCCACCAACAAGGCCTCGTTCGAGAAGTGGAAGGCGAAGAAGACGGACGACCTGAAGAAGGCGATGCTGGCGGCGGAGGAGGAGGAGGAGAAGAGCAGGAAGAAGAAGAGGAGGGACGTGAACGGGAACGAGGAGGAGGGCGAGGAGGACAAGGAGGCGGCGGCCAGGAGGGCCTACGAGCAGTGGCTGTGGAGGGTGGAGGAGGCCGAGGCCGAGGCCGTCGAGGACGAGGACGGAGGCTGGGAGCTCAGGAGGCTCTACCGCCCGCCGTGGTACCCTGCAGGGGTGGCGGATATATGAAGTTATTTTTTTTTCCCACTCAAGCAGGATTCCCACTAGAGTGGGTCTGGCTGTAGTAGGTACGGGTTGTCTCCCCCCTTCCCCCCCCCAAAAAAAAAACCTAACTTTTTTTTATTGTCCTTAACCCTTGTTGCGGGAAACGCAAATAGGACTAAAAATAAGGTCGTCAGCTTTCAAATTTCACGTGTTCAAAAAATGGGAGTTTTGGGTGATTTTTTTGGCTTTCCCTATCCAACTATCTGTCTTGAAACTTTCCATGTCTTCTCTACATACGATACTACTAGTTACTACCGGTACATCGGAACCAGTTGCCTTGAAACAATAAATGAATGAATCAGACTTTAAGTGTGCGAAATCTCAAGGCGTCCCAAGGCCTGAACTTCCAAAGTTGGCGGGCCCATTCTGCAGAGAGAGAGAGAGAGAGAGAGAGAGAGAGCAAACCAACTTTCACTGCCCTCTCCCCCCTCCCCCCCCCTCACAAGACCTCCAACAGCAGCAGCAACAGCAACAGCAGCAGCAGCAGCAAGATTTGGTCTCGATCCCCCGGATGGTTTGGTTGGTAGCCCCTTCATTCACCATGCAGCCAAATTGCTCCTGAGAAAGGCGGAGGGAGGGGAGAGCAGGAGGTGCCAAGGAGAAAGTTTGGAGGCTGCTCCCTCCCTCCCTCTCATATGGTAGGGAGGGAGAGAAAGGGGGGGGGAAGATAGATAGAGAGAGAGAGGGGGGGGGGAGAGAGAGAGAGCCCCTGCTTGCAGTGGCTTCCAAGGCTGCTCGAGGCTGTCGAGCTGTAAAATTTTGTTTCTTTATTATTATTTACAACTTTTGTTGACGTTTTCAAAGTCACCTTGGACGACCTTTTTTTGTCCTTTTGCCGTCGTGGCGGAGGTGGCCGTGGGGAGCGCGGAGCTCGTCGGGGGTGGGGGAAGAGGCTTTCAAATAAAAATGCCATGGTTGTGAAGTGATCTGCAATTGTCCTGTGGGAGAGGGAGGGAGAGGGACGGAAGGTCAGTCGGGCCGCATGTCATGTGACACGTATCCGTCGGGAGAGAAAGAGACACAGGAGCCAACTTGAGGTCAAGGTCAGGGTCGAGAGGTGTGCACGAGAGGTGTGCTAGGGATCAGGAACCCTTTTTCAATTTTCACCCGGTCAGTCAAGAGAGAGAGAGATGGCGTCCATGTTCCTCTCGGCCAAGGACTTCGTGTCCAGCAAGATCACCCCGGACTGCCTGAAGGCCTCCAAGGACGAGCTGAAGACCTTCGCCGAGGAGGCCAAGGGCAAGTTCGGCGTGGGCGGCGGGGACGAGAAAAACCTGGACCCGGACCACCCGGAGAACAAGGGAAAGATCACGGAGTGGCAGGCGGCGTGGAACATCACCAACGCCATCCAGGGCATGTTCATCGTCTCCCTGCCCTACGGCGTCATGCACGGCGGCTACTGGGGCATCCTGGCCATGGTCGGGGTGGCCCACATCTGCTGCCACACGGGGAAGATCCTGGTGGAGTGCCTGTACGAGCCCGACCCGGAGACCGGGGAGCCCAAGAAGGTGCGCTTCTCCTACAACGAGGTGGCGCAGGAGTGCTTCGGCAAGAGGTACGGCGGCAAGATCATCAACGCGGCGCAGCTGATCGAGCTGCTCATGACCTGCATCCTGTACGTGGTGCTGTGCGGGGACCTGCTCATCGGGGCCTTCCCGCTGGGGCAGATCGACACGCGCTCATACATGATGCTCTGCGGAATCACCCTGCTGCCGGTGGCCTTCCTCAAGAACCTGCGCGGGGTCTCCAAGCTGAGCTTCTGGAACGGCGTGGTCCACGTCATCATCAACGCCGTGGTCATCGGCTACTGCCTGACGCGCGCCGCCAGCTGGGACTTCACCATCGTCTCCTTCAAGATCGACTTCATCTCCTTCCCCATCGCCCTCGGAGTCATCGTCTTCAGCTACACCTCCCAGATCTTCTTGCCCACCCTGGAGGAGAACATGATCGACAAGAGCAAGTTCGAGTGCATGCTCAACTGGTCGCACGTGGCGGCGGCGGCCTTCAAGGCCACCTTCGGCTACATCGGCTACCTCACCTTCAAGGAGGACACCCAGGAGGAGGTGGTCAACAACCTCAGCCCGGGGCTCAAGACCGTCGTCAACATCATCCTGGTGGTAAAGGCCCTCCTGTCCTACCCGCTGCCCTACTACGCCGCCTGCGAGCTGGTGGAGAAGGAGCTCTTCCAGGGGAAGCCCAAGACCGTCATGCCAACCATCTGGTAAAAAAAATTGGCAAATGTGGTTTTTCAATATTATACCTATAAGTAGTACAAGGTTTTTCTATGAGTAAGTTGGTCCTGACTGACGGCTGGTTTCACCTCAGGTCCCTGGACGGAGAGCTCAAGTTCTGGGGCTTCGCGTTCCGCGTCGCCGTGGTCATCCTGACGGTGGTCTTCGCCGTGGTCATCCCGCACTTCACCATCCTCATGGGCTTCATCGGCAACTTCACCGGCTGCTGCCTCTCCTTCATCTGGCCGGCCTACTTCCACCTGCGGCTGAGGCGGCACAGCATGAGCTGGCCCACCATGGTCTACGACATGGTCATCATCTTCCTCGGCTTCGGCTTCGGCATCGTCGGCATGTACATCTCCGCCAAGGCCATGGAGAGGGCATTCGAACTGGGCATACCCGTGTAAAAACGAAGAGTCTTCCAAGATTAAAAGCTATTTAGCGAAAAGTGACAAGAGAAATCTCGTCTTCCAGAGAAACAATTGTTGTGAAATGATTGCAAATGGTCTTCCAAAAAAAAAAAAAAAATATCCATTAAAGTAGCATCCTCAGTTCGTCAGTTTGTGTGTGTACTAAAAAAAAAGTTCCCTGAACGCACACTGCGACAAATGACGGCTTGAAAAGAATGATCCAACGTCTTCCAAGAGTTTTGAAAAAAAAAAAAAAAGTTATCGCCAAGTCTTCCAACAAGCTCCCTCCCCCCGACGAAACAGTTCCGATTCCTCATCTACTAACTATTAAAAAAATACCCCTACTACTTAAAGTAAACATCTTTTTTTTTTCTCTTCAAGTCTGTGAGCTTTTCATGACCTCTGCCAAATGTAGCAGTAGGATAGCGATTATTGACAAACACCCTGTTGAAGTTTCTGAGTAGCAATGCCATCATTACGTGTGTGTGTGTGATTGTATGGAACGCGTGTAATAATAAATGCTTGCAATTTCCCGGTTTTCTTTTGAAAAAAAATAATAATTATATATTTCTTTCCGGTGGACCCCACACAAAACTCTCTGAGATCGATTGAAGCTGAGGGGATAAAAGTCGCAATCCTCGCAATTTTGGGCCCTCACGCGGTGGTTCAACTTTTGGCAGAAAAGCATATTTTTAAAATATAACCTCTTCCAACTTTCAATAAATAAAGCAAGAATGTAACTAATAATGCCACAGCAACAAAAGGTTAACTTTTGTTTTTCTTGCGATTTTTCGTCATCGAATTTAACGGGTCTGTCTGGTCCAGCGCTTCAGTTCCAAATTTCGCGACTTTGCTCCAGGTCTTTTTGGTCACCCTGTCGTCCGAGGAGGAACGTCCTTTCAGGTTTTTTTTTTTCACTTCCTTGATCCACCCGGACAGTCTACAGGGTTGCCAGAATCCTGGTGACCCCGAAGAATGCGTGTATGACGGTCTGCCCGACGCCCCACATGACGGCGTGGGAGGTCTGCATGCCGAAGCTCGATGTCTTGTACACGAAGGCCACGGAGGCCGAGCTGACGGCGCCCAGGGTCAGCGGGAGGACGAACCCCATGAAGAGGATCATGAGGGAGTAGAAGCGGCCGAACTTGTGCTTCCGCAGGGTGAAGAAGGCCACCACGGAGGCGCACGCGTACAGGAAGACGGACGAGCACAGGCACCACAGGAACACCTTGTACCAGATGTCGAAGCCGGACGGGGGGGGAGGGACGTCCGGGGGGACCAACCCGGAGGAGGAGGAGTCCGGGTCGGAGGAGTCCGGGTCGCCGTCAGGGTCCAAGGAGGAGGAGGAGGAAGGGTCCTTCTGGTAGGCGGCCATGGCCTCTGACAGCGTCCTCTGGTCGATCATGATGCTGGCGGCGAGGGGCGAGGAGCTGCCTGGTGCTGGTGGGGGTGGGGATGGTTTTTAACTCCGCTCTTGGTCTAGTCACACTTCACTCCTCCTCCCGTCCCAGAGGACCCAGACCCAAATCCCAACGACAGCTGCCTTGGGATTGGGAAGGGGCGGGGACAACAGACCAGACCAGAGGAGGAAAGCAGGGCAACAGCAGCAGAGGAGAAAGAAGAAGAAAACACAATTAACTCCATCCTGAAGCTGAAGGATTTGTCCCAAGGTTTCCAGGGGCATGAATTGACAGCCTCCTTCTCCTCCTCATGTGGTCCCTGAGCGTGAGGAGTGCCCTGGGCCTCCTCCTCGGCGGCCCGCGGCGGCCTCCGCAGGCCCCCGCAGGCCCCCGCGGCTACTGGTGGGGCCACGACACCGTCGAGGAGAAGGAGTACCGCAAGCGGTTGGAGGAGGACAGGAAGCTGGTCAGGTGGACCAGGCCGGGAAAGGACATGCAGGAGAAGCAGCCGTACGTCTACGCGCCGGCAAGGTAACAGGAGTTGCAGACGACCTGGAGACCTCAACCTAAATCGCCAACTGCAAAGTAAACTTGCTCATTTCTCAAAAAAAAAAGGATCCAGGACGAGGCTGCCACCCTGGGCACCAACCGCCCCCTGATCACGTTCAACAAGCCCGAGTTGTTCGACTGGCTGAGGAGGCCGAGGCTGCCCTTCACGGACTACGGGTACCACGTCCAGAAGCAGATGAAGGACCGGTACAGGGCGCTCGTGCAGTCGCAGATATTCATCAAGGAGCGAGTGCAGGTGAGGGGGGGGGACCGAAGAGGTCAGCAGGGGTTGCCATCTGGCATGTTCTCTGCTGTCGCCAGATACATGGAGACGTCTGGAATACTTTTGCTCTTTAACTCTTGGAATCAAAGGAATTCCTTTATGCTGGAATACTACTGTTTTGGTTCAAGTTTCTGAGGAGAGGATGAGTTCTCAAATTTTGAATGTTTTTTTTACCGCAACTTTAATCAAGAACTGGCAGCGCTTTAAGAGCCAACGTCACGTGCATTCCCATAAAAAAAGGTTCACTAAGATGTTTGTCCTTTCGTGCAGGCCCTGGGCCCGGACCTCGCCGCGGCGCACTTCCTGCTCCACCGCAACTGCCGGGTGCGCTTCAAGGGCCACGACCACTGGACGGAGCTGGACACTTACCGCAAGACGGACCTCCCCACCGCCTACCAGCCCGGCTGGTACGTGGAGGCGGTGGACGCGGCGGAGTCGGAGCTGGTCTACGAGGGGCTGCAGAACGTCCGCAACCTGGTCTTCCTCCGCTACCTGGACCTCAGCTACTGCCCGCACGTGGACGCGTGGTGCCTGGACAGGATCTCCGGGGAGTACAAGGACTCGCTCGAGTACCTGGACCTGTCGGGTGAGGAGAACACCTTCTTTCTCATCATGATGTTTCCCATATTTTTTTTTTCTCTTTAAAACCAACTCCTTCCCCCTCTCCCTCCCAACTCCTCCCCCCAGGCTGTCCCGGCGTGAACTGGAGCGGCCTGGAGTGCCTGTGGCGCCTCCGCCGGCTAAAGACGCTGGTCCTCTACGACCTGGAGCACGTCCAGGACCTGAAGCTGCTCTGCGTCCTCCTGCTGGAGGTCTTCCCGCACCTGGACATCCGCGGGGTGGACTACATCGACGTGGACCTGCTCACGGCCGCGGGACACGGCGGGCTACTGGCGGACCTGGAGCGGGCGGAGCACCACGGGGTGGCGCTGCCCATGCCGGAGGAGGACGACCACGATGCCAAGGACAATGTGTCCAGTGCCCATCTGGACGGCGGTGTCAAGGCCGACAAGGCCGAGTCTGGTGCCGATACGGATGCTGCTGTCCCACCGCCGCGGAACGGCGGCAGAGACGATTCCAAGGCTGAATCGAGTCCACGTGCAGCAGAGAGGAGAAAGTCAGAGAAAAAGAAGCAAGCAGAGTCCTGAAGACGGAAGTAGGAAAAAAAAATGATGCTTACCTTGGGTTTCCCATAAAAAAAAATGCTCGAAATAAAACCTCGCCAAAATCTTTTTTTTATGTTTGGTTTTAACCTGTATTTCGCACTCTAAAAAAGGTAACTCATACCTTTTTTTTTTTTTTTAGGAAACTCTTCTTTTTTTTTCACAACTTGTTACAATGTGGCAAAAATTTCTCTTCAACGGGTGTGGGTGGGTTCATCACAGAGAAGAAGAAGATTTTTTTAATTTTTTTTTCTCATTTCAAGGCACTGTCTGAGAGAGCTGGCAAGTACGTAGGTAGTTGAAGTCGTAGTAGTAGCAGAATTGGAAGCAGCTATGAATATCTGGGAATCCCGAGTGAGTTGAAAAATGACGTGACGTGACGTGTTGTAGTAGTATGTGGTAGGTAGTAGTAGTAGTAGCAGCAGCACTCGCATCTCGTTCAGGACTTCTTCTTGCTCTTCTCCCCTCCTCCCCCTCCTCCTTCCTCGTGGTCATCGCGGCAGATCGATTGGGACTCGAACACCATCTCCATGCCCTGGAGAAAAAAAAAAAAAAAAAGATGGTCATTTGACGCACGTCGACTTCCCAACTTTTCCCTAGTAGTACATAGTTCGACGACCTACTACCTTTCTGAATGCGTCCATCCAGATCATGGATGGCTTCCTGCTGGGCTCCTCCGGGCAGTCCAGCCACAGCTGCAGGTCGTCCGTCGCCGTCTCGCGGACGCGCACGCACAGGGAGGAGGCTTAAAAAAGGCAAAGGAGAAACGTAAATGCATTCGCGGTCGTCGGTTTCCCACTTTTTGCTTTTCTTTTTTTTTTTTAAACTTCCATCCTTACCAGTCTCTCCACGTCCTGGCCCGACCTCCACCACCCTGGTGAGCTCCACGGGCGGGAGGTCCTCGCCGCCCCCGCCGGTGACGTCGCCACCGCCGCTCTCCTCCTCCATGGGCTCGAAGATGATCGATCGCTCGTCCTGCGACAGGCGCGCCGTGTACAGGTAGGAGTCCTCGGAGATGGAGACGGAGGAGCGCACGTGGAAGGGCGCGCCGGCGAACAGGGACTTCAGGCCGCCGCCGCCGCCGCCGCCGCCGCAGGTGCCGTCGAAAAAGTCCCTCTCGCGTCTGGAAAGAAAAATAATTGGATCGCTGCAACAGATGCTCGACTTGAGTTGAGTTCCAGTGGCTGCTGGACCTGGTGACGTCCGCGCACGGCCCGCACAGCCTGACGGGGTCCACGAAGCCCATCCGGTGGAACTGCACCTTGGAGTGGCAGCAACGCGAGCAGAAGATCTTGCCGCACCGGCGACAGTGGTGCTGCAAAATAATAAAAATAAAAATAATAAAATTCAAGAAGTGTATATGGGAAAGTGCATGTGGACCATAGATTTGAGCATCTTATTTTTCATATTTAAAAGTCCGGAGAAAGAGATGCTTCTTGTCCTCTTCTTTTTTTTTTTCGTGTGTTGTAGCACACCGTTGAAACCTGACACGTCTCCTCCTCCTCCCTCTACCCCTTTGTCATAATTGGCACATATTCCCACTTTTCCTCCTCCTCTTCCTCTGAATCCAAGTACACTAACAGAACTGAGTGGAAAATCAAGTAATTGAGGGGGCGTTTCCTGATTGGGAGCATCACTTGGGTGTAGTACACCCAATTTTTTTTTTTGCTATTTAATGCAACTACGTAGTAGTAGCCAAGAATATCCGCTCACCCTCCTCTTGACGAAGTCGAACTTGGCCTTGCACTCCATGCACTGCGTCACCTGCAGACAAAACAAACAAACATTATCTACTTTAAAAAAAATGGGAAATCGCATTTTCCCCCCCTGAAAAGTTATCCTTTGGTCGAACATCAACTATGGCAAGATCTTTAATTTTGGCAAGTTTGTGTCTTTGAGCAGCCGTGACAAAAGTGTAGTACTTTTTCTCCGGACAAGACATCTTGCCACAATGGAGAGAGCGTAGCAGTAACTAGGTACCTCCTCATCCTTGACCCAGTGGGGCTCCTCCAGGTGCCAGGGGATGTTCCCCCTCTCGTGCTGCGCCACCACCCTCAGCCCGGACTTGGAGCGCACCAGGCGGCGCGTGGGGGACGGAAGCATGTTGGCCTGCGACGACTGGGTCCACGAAGACAAGGACATGGGGCACACACTTTCCCAATTTTTTTTTTACTTTTTGCTTTTGCTTTTTATTCCAGTCACAAACTGTCTCTTCCTTTCCCTTACCTGTGCGATGTGGTCAGGTGAAGGGAGGAGGAGGAGGAGGTTGAGGTGGCAGTGGCAGTGGCAGAGGCAGAGGCAGGCAGGTTTCTTTTGCCTGTCGGCGGCGCCGCTCCACCTCCAGAAGAACCCTGACTGAGATGGACTGTTCTGTTGTGGACGTGGTGCTGGTGCAGGGAGGGAGAGAGAGAAGAGGGGAGATTCCAGCAGCAGCAGCAGCAGCAGCAGCAGCAGCAGCAACAGAGTCGGCCGCCGGATGATGTAGTTTGTCCTGGCCCGGCCCAGGAGAAAGGAAGGCAGCTCAGGCAAACAGAGAGGGTGGGTGGGTGCTGTCATGTGGTAGTACATACTAGTGCACTACAGTCAAATTCGGCTAAAATGTCGGTTGATTGGGCTTCCGTGGTGCTACCCACTTTGAGGGAAGAGAGTGTGGTGCTGGGTGGGGGCCAATGTAGCAAAAAGAACCAACAACCAACCCACTCTTAATAAACTTCCTGCTGAGCTCCGACGCAGAAATTTTGCTAATAAAGCACCGACTGAGCAAAGCATACGTACAACCGTTGGTGGTTGGGTATCACCAAGCAAGTCTCAGACCTGGAAAGGAAAGTCTAAGAAAAAAAAAATTCAAAATTTGGGTATCTTAGAAACTTTTGACAGCTAGTAATATATAAATTATTCTGCATAATGCGCTTATCAACGCATTTTGAAGATATTGAAATCAAATGTACTACAATATCAAAATTACAGCACATTAAAATTTGCTACAGTCATTGAAGTAAAACGCAAGGAGATGGAAACACGTCTTTTATTACTCTTGAAGTCATGATCGATAATCAATCTTTACCTCTGAACACCACCGAAAAGACGAAAAAAAAAGAAAATCCAACTAAAAAAGTGCAAAAAAAATATTCGGTCATCACAGCGCTTAAATACTCTTTCAACTGCTCCATCCATCCAGATCAGGTCGGGTGAGTCCGGTGTGTGTGTGTGTGTGTGGGTGTGTGAGCACGAGTAAGTTGAGAGTCCGGGATCAGGTCAGGTCAGTCTGTTGGTCACACTGACTGAAGGTCACACACTGAGATCTCTGACCAGGAACCAGAATCACACCGATGTCTCCGAGCTGACCCTGAGGACGAAGCGGTTGGAGTCCGGCTCGATCATCTCCTCGGAGACGACAAAGTGCGGCAGCCTGCGCACGGTGCAC
>JAAUYM010068258.1_pt1 | contig 27796 bp, 29 predicted proteins | sample 7278001 | NCBI WGS metagenome assembly JAAUYM01 (sample SAMN14350224, study PRJNA611818) | marine sediment metagenome | isolation source: surface marine sediment (1.8m) | place: French Polynesia: Moorea | collected 2018-08
ATGGGGCCTGCACATTGCTCTCAGTAGTACCTACGGTTATAAGAGCAAAACGGATATAAGAGCAGAAAATCAAAACCAAAATGCTGCTCTTATATCCGTGGTTCACTGTACAATGCAATAAATGTCCGTGTTAAAACGGAACCATTTGAACGGCACTTTCAAAACATGGCCGCAATTTCTTTTTCACGCTAAAGTTAGCAGAGGCTCCATTTGCTTGGAAGTGCTTTTCTTCCTTCCTTCTTCAAAGGGAATGGCTGCCGCTGAGAGGACGAGAGCCACAGCCAGGGTCAATGAATCAAGTCCGGGGAGGGTGAAGAGAATTAAAAAAAAAAAAAAAAAGAATCTGAGACAGACAGAAGAGAAAGGAGGGAGAGAGGCTTCATGATTGGAAAAAAATCACAGCGTGCAGCTTCTTTTTTTTTAAAGAACTAATACAGCCGCGTGGTCAATTAAAGTTTTACGGAAGAGAGAAAAGGGGGGGCGGAAAGCTCTCTTCCACCTCCTTTCTTTCAAGTGTGTAAGTTAGTGTTTATCTTGGGGTTCCTCCAGAGAGGAATGGGAAGAGAGAGAGAGCCTCCTCAAGCCTTCGTCATCGTAGCCAGGAGGCGTCTCTTTCCTCCACCCTTACCTGCGTTCACAGACTCGCAGAGGGAATTACATGGGTAGCGTAGGATGGTGGCAGGGCGGACCGTGGGAAAGAGAAGAAGCAAGAAAAAAAATCCTTCTTCCCTCGTTCTCCTCGTCCTTCTCCTCCTCCTGCTTTCTCTAGGATCTGTGAGGCAACTCATCTTCTTTTTCTCCCCTACCTGCAGATTCCTGCGAATGGAGTCGAGGGCCAGGGAAGGTGAGGAAAAAACCATGGAGAAAGAAAAAGCGAGCTTCTACTACCGGAATTCTTTTTCTGCTTTTCATGCTGGGCATTTTCCAACGAAGCGTCCTTCCATATCATTCGAGGCGAGAATACTAATCATCATCATGTTTTCACAGTGTTGGGGAGAAAGAGAAACATAGAAGAAAAAACATGTATTGCATGACAATCAGTCCCTCCTCCGTGATAAATGCTAAAAATCAAAGTTTCCCTCTAAGGTACGTCCGCAGTTAGAGACAGTACTTCGTCTTCGCAGTGAAAGCAGCAATCTCGTCTACGTACAATTGAGACATGGATTTAAAAGCAAAACAAAAGGGTCAGTGCCACGCACTTTTATTTTACTTTTGCTTTCTTGCCCCGTTATCTTTCTCGCCACCAAAAAAAGAGAAGAAAGAAAGAAATGAAAAGAGAGGGGAAACGGTTTTTCCTCCGATGGAAACGACTACGAGTAGTACAACGGCAGTAGCTGTTAGCTCTTTATGGCCTCAGTTGCAATAATGAGGTGTCATTACTCCCACGTTAAGGGCGGGGAGGAAGGGGAGGGCGGAAGGAAAAAGGGCCTTTCTCGCCCTATAGGGAGAGGGCCGTAAAATGACCTACGTACGTGGTAGGTACTTAGTGCACGGAGCTTGCGTGTGTCAGGGGTGCACTGAAAAAAGGGACTCTTTTTAACTCGCGTTGCTCTCAATTTGTCTCACTCTCTCATAGTTGAACATGCTGGTAGACAGCGGCACAAAAGTTGGTGGTGGTACCTGCCAGATGTATCGACTGAGCCAACGGACGGTGACGATTTTTTTTATGTTTCTCGAAAGAAGAGAAACTTTTGTGTGTACTACTACGTACATACTATTTATATCTATACCATATTTGATCCGATATACAGTACTAGTGTGTATACTTCATACGTATTATATACGCATATTAGTGGGTGTTACCCTGACAGCAGCCAAACACACACACACATACACATCCTGTCATGAGAAAGAGAGAGAGACCTCTGCTTTCCTTGCTGCATTCGGTACAAAAGGCTTCCTCTTTCTCCTCTTCCTCCTTTTGTTTGGTATCCTAGATCAATAGACTTTCCTCTTTCCCCTCCCGCTGCTCCTCCTCCTCAAACGAATGTGGAGGAAGGTTTTTAGTTGATCGAGCCTTCCTCCGACCTTGGACGGCGGCTGAGGAGAAGACGAGACGAGGCCTTAATTCCTCCTTTGCTGAACGTACCATAAATCACGTTGTGTGTGGGGGGGGAGGGGGAGAGGAAGAGAGAGCTGGCAGAACCCCCAAAGCAAATAGCTTAAGCAGGAGGAAGAAATGGACGTCAAAAGTGGTTACAGGTAGGCCGAACGAAAAAAAACTCTTACCTAAAATTTTATTTAAGTATTCGCGTCACGCATTTCTGAAAGACTTTCAAAGAGTTTGGGCAAAATGGGTGGGCAGCACGCCATTTCTTCTTCTCTCTTGAGGAGGGGGGCACCTACTGAATATTAGTACGACGCACACTGCCAGGCATAAAAAGATAAGGAATGGAGTCCCTAATAGAGAAGGAGAAAGGAGGGAAGGAGACTCTTAAGCCTTTCCTTCCTTCCTTCCTTCCTTCCTTCCTTCTGTAAAGTATCCGGGGTAACGCAGCGGGTGGAGAAAAGGGTTTGGAGGAAGTGCAGAGGGAGACGAGGGGGGGTAACGAATGGGTCCCGGGGGAGGGGTCCCCTCCCTCTTTTCCATCAAAAAGATCCTCACTGCAGTTTTTTGTACATACCACACATGCAAATATCTCTTTTCTCAATGGAAAAAATTGCAATCAGCTGGCATTGCGGATCACTCTGATAGGTGGGACGTTAAGAAAAAATTCGCCGGGTTCCACGCAACCCTCCAACTTTGTCGTGCGTTGGATGGCGAGGCACACTATGTATGTAGCTCATGTTGAAGAGATTGAGGAGAAGGAGGAAGAAGATGGGGCATCAGCCGAACACACGCACACCACTTCCACATGCGCATGGGAGGAGAGAGGATATATTACGTCTGAGAGGTACAGGAGAAGGAGGAGGAGGAGGAGGAGGAGGAAGAGGAGGAGGAGAACCTTAGAAGCAGATGCGAGAGGGTTCACTTGTCTCGGGAAAGACCTACCGGATGATTACCACCGAGGAGTGAGTACACACGCTCTCTTGCGTGTAGCTGGGTTAAAAAAGAAAAGTGGCCTTCTTTACGGCGGAAAAATCTTATTGGAAAAGCTGAAGAGGCAGAAACAGACGAACTTCCTGTACATTTAAAAAAACTTTTTTTCGAAGGGGGCTTGCGTCAGACACGCGCGGACAGGAAAGATCACTTTTTTCAATGCATTTTTAAACATTAGAGTTACTTTTTGTCGAAAGAAAACTTTCCTAAGAATATTCTTACTTACTGTTTTTTTTTCTTAAGGTGCACGGAAGGATCTTATGGGAGACACTTTCAGCTGATTCTTATTGGGTGGGTTCTCTGCTGCAGCTTCTGAGCTTTTCCAGCTGTTCTTTTCTCCCCTTCTTCTCACACTTTTTGGGCGGCTCATGAGCGAACGGCCTTTTTATCTCTTCTCGCGTAATTTAATTTGAGAGGCGGGAGGAGAAAATGTCTAGGGAGAGAGACTAGGCTCATTGCGCTGCTGTTGCAAAGACAAACATGGAGGAGCACTAGTGCTTATCGTGGGTGGGTGAGGATGGGCCTGTACCGCTAGGCGAAGAAAAAAATGTTTTTCTTTCCAGCCCAACTTCTTTTTCCGCTTGTGTAGCGCGGAGCTAACACAACCCATGTTTGCTGTGCTAGTATAGTAGTAGGTAGTTGTATAATGTAAAAAGCAAGAATTTAGTCTGTTTGCACAACCGGAAGGACTTGAGAGGAGAAGCCTTGGACTGAACTTTTAACATTTGTGCGGCGCGTGCCTCGAGTCATTAAAGCAGTGAAATGAAAAATCGCTCCTGTCACACACAACAGGTGTTTCTCCTGATCCTCTTCCTACCTTGATCTCCAGTGGGAGGAACGGGTCCTCCACCCCGATGACGAACTGCTCGTCCCAGACCGGGTTGAGGTCCTTGTTGATAATCTTGCTCTTGTACTGCACCTTCCCGCGCAGCAGGAACTTCACGTAGGGGTCGGAGGAGCCGTTGGCGTCTCTGGCCGCCAGGTCGTAGCCGCGACGAAGGTGCACGTGCAGCAGGTAGAAGGAGTGCTGCTTCAGCGCCGACACGTGGTCGTCGTCGTCCGTCAGGCTGGCCTGGGGGGTCATGTCGGCGTTGACCTTGGGCGTGGCGGAAGCTGCAGGTGCGGCGGGTGCGGCTTCCGCCGCCGCCGCCGCCGCCGGCTGCATGGGAGGGAGCGATCGGTCGACGCTGTTGACCCTGCTCTGCGTGGGCGAGGGCCCGTGCAGGGACTTTTGCGACTGCAGGTGGCTCCTCCTCTCCTTCACCGCCGCCTCGGCCGCTGCTGCGGCGGCCGCAGCCTCCTCTTCTCCCTGCGACCTGTTGCTGCTACTGTTCTGCTTGGCAAGCTCCCCGTTGGTCCAGACCTCCTTGGTCTCCTCCTCCTTCTGTTCGATCGCCTTCTTCTCCAACAACTCCTTGGCCAGCGCCTTGGGCAGCGTGGTCATGGGCGTCACGTGGTGTCTGACCACCTCGGCTTTGCAGCCCGCCGCGAACGGCGAGGAGGAGGTGGAGGCGACGGCATTGTTGCTGTTGGCCCCAACGCCGACAAACTCAGACTGACTAGTAGCCAAAGGGATCTCCCTCTTCTTCTTCTTCTTGCCACCGGCGTCTCTCTCGTCCTCTTCACCCGCCGCCGCCGCCGCCGCCGCCGCCCCCGCCGTGCATCTGTACCGCACGATTTCCGCGCGCACCTCCTCCTCCCCCGCCCCCTCTCTTTCTTCGGTGCTCTGTTGATATCGCTCCCGTACTATTTCCCTTGCAGTACTGCTACTACTTCTGTTCCTCTCTCCCTCCTCGTCTTTCTCCCCATTTCTTCTCTTCTTCCGCAATTGCTCGGGGGTCTCTCTCTCACCCCGTAATTGGTGAGAGCCCCTCCTCCCCCTCTCCGCGCTGGCGCTCCTGCTGGAGGAGGAGGAGGCAAACCTCTCCTTTAGGTAGCCCAGGAGGCCCCTCGAGTAGGGGGAGGAGGAGGAGGCGACAACGACGGCGGAGGCGGTGCTCTGTGCGGACGGCGGACGCCTGTTCCCCTCTTCATCGTCGTCGTCGTCACCCCCTTCCTCCTCTTGGCCGTACCCGAACCTCCTGTCAGCCTCCTCCTCCTCAGGGGAGGTGGAGTGCGACTTCCTGCGGCAGGAGCCGCTCAGGTCGGTGGCCGATTTGGACAGGCGCTTCATCATGCTCTTCTTTATCATCCTTTAAAGGGTCGCTCTCATCCCGCTAACGACCTCCTCTCTCCCCCCTCTCCGCTTCAACATCTTGATGAACTTGATCGTGGAGTAAAAGGGCATCTCTCTCTCTTTCCCTCCCCTCCCACCGCAGCTTAACTGCTGTTTTTCCCTTTCATCTCTCAGTCCGTTTCATCATTCCATGGCAGTCCCAAGGGAGCACCACCATCTTCCTCCTCCACAACTTGCTGGCTGGCTGCCTCCTTTCTTCTCTAGCGCATCTCTCTCACTCTCTTTCTCGCTCTGTGAGGCATCTCTGTGTGCACTTGCGTCTGCGGGCGGCTTGCACGTAGGACTGGCACGTAGGACCTTTACCTGAAGAGAAGGGAAAGAAGACTTGTTAGCAGGAGAGAATAGTTAATCACCTTGGTAGTTCTCTCACTAATTGGCGCATGAGTAGCACAACAGAGTGGTTGGAGAAAAATTAGACGTTTTTTGAGTGCAAACCTCTTAACGAGGAGACTAAACATGGACAAAAATATTCAGTGTCGTCCGTAACCAATCCTGCCGCTAGATGGAGCCCACATCTTTCCCCTCACTTAATCCCCCAGCATTTAATAACATTATTGGTGTTTTCTCTCCCCTCTCCTTGCAGCATGCATACTAGTGTAGTACGTACGTACATCCAGGACAGCAGTACGTAGGAGAAGTGCGATGCCACAGAGGCTGCTTTCCAGACCAAGCAAGATCTGACCCGGGGCATTTGTACGCATAGCGGGCGGCCGGCTGGCGATCAATCAAGCATAACGGCTTTCTCTCTCTCTCTCTCTCTTCTTACAGGATGAGGCCTCTATTCCTTTCTTTTTTTCGTTGGAAGAGAATAGAGCGAAAAAATAACCATTCTGTTGAGGGGGAAGGAATGCACCATTGGGCACTTGTGCCGTACTACTACATGCAGACGTAGAGTGGAGTAGAGTAGAACCCTACTGGGCACAGCGATGCGTGACTCAAAGAAGATAAAGTTTGGGGTGTTGATGACTGGCCGCTTGCAATGCGGAAAATTCTACAGCGGAGACTAAAAAAAGCTCATCTATCTTGGGGATGACGTCTTGAAAAGGGGTGACGCGACCTCGGAGAAAGCCGGGGGAGGGGGAGAAGGAGAAGGAGGTCAGACAGAACTGGGACTAACTCGTGTCACCTTCTTATGACAGCCCGGGAGGGAGGAGGAGGAGGCAACACGCAGACTGCGTATTCTGCAGAGATTATTCTCCCCCTCTTTCCCACACACACACAGACATCACACATGGGCAGCTTGTGCTTCTGCTTATACGTTGTAGTTAGTTGTACTACGTACATACGAGCTCAGGGAGAAAAAGTAATATGCGAGCGAGAAAGTCTGAGAGGAAAGTTACTATTCTCGACCCAAACTCTTTTCTATTCCACAAAATTTTGGGGAAAAAATACCTAGTTGTGAGTGTGCAATGCCTTATCTCCTTTTTTTCCTGTTGTGTGAGAAAGCAATTTCGTTGCATTTCATCTGGGAAAGCGAACAATCTTGCACTGACTGACCGCTAAAACGGAGAGAAAAAGGAGGATGAGGTGAAGAAGAAGAGGGTCAATGACGTTGACGACTGACGAGCTGGCAACCCCGATCGACAAGTGAACGTCGCTCTATCTGTATCACCAAGAAATTCTACGTAGGACTACTGTATATAGTGAGAACATAGAAAGGTGCAGTGAACGAAGGAAAAGTTAACAAACAGTGAACGTACGTTTTTCTTGCAGACTTCAAAGCTTTTCTTTAGCAGTTCCGGAGTAGAAATAAAAAGTTTGTTCCCAAGTGAGAAGAAAGGCTAAGAGAATTCTGCAGAGAGAAGGAGGGAGAAAGAGGATGCGACAAAACGTGCAAAGATAAGAAGAAATGGGTGAAACTAAATATAGAGAATATACTATGTAGAAGACACTCATTTACTACAGGACGCTCCTTGCATGTCGCAAATTCTTAACCAAAAAGGAATGGTTCCAACTGTCTGAATTCGTGGTCGCGTGATGACGAAGCGATGCGTCTACCTCTTTGGCATGTCCTTTAAGAAAAGAAGGAAGAGGATGTTGAAGCACGTCAAGACAGCTCCTTCTCTCTCTCCAAGTTATAAGACTCCCTGAGGGGAGAGAGAAAGAGACAGGGGAGAGGAAAGAATAAAAGAAGAGTAGGAGGAGAAGGACACTGCGGCGGAATCCCTCCCATAAAAACAAGGGGATAAAAGAAGCATAAGAAGGAGGGAAAAAAAACACTCACTTCGCATCTCTTGCCGTAGGGGAAATCGCCTTAGTGGGGAGGGAAAAGAGAGAGGTGCAACAGCCGGGCAACTTGGCTGAACTGGCTCTCTTATGCAAAACTCTCCTTAGTTCCATTCAGCCTTTACAGCTTTCTGTCGCCGTGTGACCTTGACTGGCTGCGCGCAAAGAGGCCCCCCAAAAGAGGGGAAAGACCCAATCTCCTCCTCTTCCAACCCAATCTCAGTCAGGACCCCTTTTCACAAGAGGGAGAGAGAAAGAGAGCATCACTAAGCAGAAGGAAGCTTGTTGTTGTCGTGAAGGTGCAAGAAGGCATTGTCGCCGCTTAATAGGGCCATGCCAGTTGGATTCTTTCCTGGCGCAGCAAGTACTACACTATATGACAGAGCGCGGTTGTTTCCCTTCTCAAGAGCCTCTTTTCCAACATTAAGATCTTTTTTAAAGTTTGAGAGGTGCTTGAAACGGCGTTTTCTCCATAACCTCCTCCTCTCAGCCAGAAAAAAATATCTTCTCTTCTTTCTCCATCTCCATCTCTTCCCCAAGGGCGAGAGAAAAGAGAGAGAGAGAGAGAGACGCAGAGAGTCATCTCGGGAGTTGTAGGAGACGCTTCGTCTCCTCCAACGTCGAGAGGTGGAGGAAGAAAGGAGAGACCATCTGATTGATTGTGTCATTGTCAGGGGTTGTGGTGGTAGTGGGCGCCTGAAGATCGTCACTACACAACGGTACAAACTGACACGTACAGTAGTACAGTGCAGTACTTTACACGCAGGTGGGCAGCATCAGTGGTGGTGGAAGAGCAATAATTTTCGATGAAAGTGCATTTTCCCCCCCATCAGGAAGTCCACCGACAACGCCTGTGTGCAGAAACTTTCCCTATCAGGGCCTGGGGGCGGGGAGGGTAAAAAAATGCATTTTTCACCTTTCCAGTTATCCTCTTTCCTTTCTTTCCTTCCTCCTTCTGTTACCTGTGCCCACCATTAATTAAATCATCACTCAACCCACTTTGGGGGTCGTAACAGAAGCACTCTCCGCTTTTAAACAAGTGTTGATCTTCGTTTCATCTGAGAGCCCTGCTCTTTCTTATCAATTTAAGTTTTTGCTTTTAAAAATGGGTTTTTTAACCGTTTAATCCATTAGTTTTCTGATGCGTTGAGGTGCGTATACGTCCACGGCGATTGAAAGATTCATGAGACGCCAATGACCGTGGAACTGCTGGATTGAAATCGAATTAACGGACCTTAAGCAAAATATTAATGCATTTTTTTCAGGGGAACACCAAGCCGGGAACCTTCTTTTTCTTCTCCGTGCGATATATCGTACTTCATGCTTAAATATGCAGACAGGTTGACATTTGGTTTCCTGCCAGGTATAGAGATTTGGTTGCAGCGCAAAATTTTACAAGAAGAGCTTCGATACTGTTGTCAATACTATGAACGACGATCAGGCGCTTTTAGGTTCGAAAATACACTTTGAAAGTTTTACGATCATTCTTTTCCGGAGGATAAAAAGAAAAAAATTATCCCTTCTTTTTTCGTTGCCGACAGGAATTCTTTCCCTTTTTCTGTTTCGCACGCACGGCTGGCTGCGCTTTTGCGCCTGCTACATGTGAGAGATACACCGACGGCAATATACGCATAAAAGAGACAAGAACGAAAAGGACATGCTAAACGCATGGCATAATTAATTTTACCCCTTGGGCTTGGCTGCTTGCTCATTTTACTGTGTGTCTAAGAATTGCTTAGTTTTTTTCCCTTAGCCATTGCATAACCGTCAACAAGAACAACAAGAAAACTGTGCTCTTTCGCGCAGGCGATGTAGAAACAATCTTTCTTCTCCCCCCTTTAAACGGGGGAAATTTCCGCCGCCGTTTCAGGCTATAAGGTAGCGCAAAGGAGGAAGGAGGAAGGGAGAGAAGGGTAAATAAATCACCAAGAATTCTGACAAAAAACTTGCGTCTAATTTTCCTCTCCACCGCAGCACAGGGACAGAGAACCACACTTCTCTCTCTCTCTCTGTCTCCTCAATTTTGCATGGAATTCCTTCCGAACTCTTTGGGGGAAAGAAAAACCTTCTCCTCCTACCTCAGGGACGGAGGCAGATGGGGAAGGACTTCTTCCTTTTTCCTAACTTACTCAAAGAAAATCTGGGAGAGTCACGAGAAGGAGGACCAGAGGTTCTCAACCTTTTTTGGGCCACCACCACCCATTTTAAGACTACCCAGAGAATTCTGCGATCCACTCCTAATATTGTGGAGGGGAAGGAGGAGACAAGTACAACTACTGGTATTTCGCCCTGACCCTCTGGCGACCCACTGACTCGTAAGTTAACTCGTCCTGGAAAAGACGATATTTAGAAAAAACAGTTCTTTTTTTCTGGATCTCTCTCTCTCTCTGTTTGTTTCCTCTTCTTCCCTCCATTTTTTCTGTCAGTTCTGACAGGGGCCACGAGGGAGGCTGCATGGAGAAAAGAATGGCCTTTTTTTCTGTGAAGGCCAACGTCCGTGCATAATTTGGCAAGATAAAGGATCATCTGTGAAGAACCTCATCCTGACTATTGTACTAGGTAGTAATAGTTATCAGCACAACACGTAATAGAATAAGCTCCTTTCTTGTGCACCCATGGCGACCCGAATATCAGGAGAAAGAATGATGGAAAGGTCTGAAAATAAAATTGTAACTTCCCTCCACCCTCAGTCGACATGATTGTCGTTTATTACACTGAATTATTTTCTCCTTTGCTCCCCGCGCGCCGCCTAGGTGCCATTATTACCATTCCGTTCGAAAAACGGTTTTTGTTTGGTGGGTGCTTACCTCGCCCGACAGGACATTTGTTTGTCAAGTTTTTTCTTCTTCTTCTTCTTCCTCGCCACAAATTGAGTCCCCACTCGTCGCCGTCGTCGCCCTCCCCAAATTGGCCGCTATATGTTAATAATTGATGGCGAGAGAAGAGGGGCCACAACAATAAGGCCAGGTGAGGAAGGAAAGACCACCTCCAACTTTCTCTTCTTTAATTTTTACGATCAATGTCAACTAGCCTGGCGGCAGCTTTTTTCTTTTAGTCCCCTGTCTGTCCCTGCGCTGCGTCGCAACAAACTGTGAATGAAGACTGCTATTCTTCTTGTTCAAGTAGCAGCAGCAGTAGCATGCAGCCTCCTCCATCACAACATGGTATCATCGTCACACTTCCTTCTAGTACGTAAAGCAACAACACTGTACTGTACTACTAGTAGTGCTAGTACAAAACGCGATAACTGGGCCCGGAGGGAGGAGGAGAGGGGGGCAGGGGGGCGGGGGAAACCGCGCGGACGCACACGTCAGAGGCGCTGCATTTCACGCCTCTGCACACCTCACGCTGCAACGGAAAAATTCTTCTTTTTCTCTTCTCCTACCTTGGCTTGTTGCGTGACGCATTCACACACCGATTTCTTCTTCTTCTCTCTTCCGATCTCTTCTTCACGTTTGCGCCGGTGTGCGAAAAAGAATGCCTCTCTGAAGTTGCGGCGTTTTTTTTTTATTGAGGATTGCTCAAGGTCTCAGGAATGCACAGATTTGACATCAGGTGTGTACACACACCACCACAGGCCACCAGGAGCAAGAACGATTCACCTCCTGATAAAAAATGAGAGTCACCAAAATTGCCGTCCTCCTCCTCCTTCTTCTTCCAGCTGTCCGCCCCAAATTTTTCCTCCTCTTCCTGCTCCTTTTTCCAACCCCGGAGCAACGCTCGCGTTGACAGACACCACAGAACCGAAAAAAAAAAACCTCCTCCTTCCTCAGCCTCCTCCTCGCTCTTCCTCCTCAACTCAGCTTCTTCCTCTCCTGCGCTCACGCTACGCGCCCTTCCCTCCCTCTGACTGCTCGGGACTTCTTTCTTGTTCCTCTCTCCCTCTCCCCCCCTTTGCGCAAAGGCCGGAGAAAGAGGAGAACGAACGAGACGAGCGAGGGGGTGGTGGTGGTGGGTCCGTGGATGGAATGGAGGGAGAAAGAGAGCACCAACTTCAGTACAGCACTACGTATAGCTCCCCTTTTTTTGGGGGGGGAGGCACAGTATTGTACACGCACAAGGACAAGTCACGCTCTCTGTTCTCTTTCTTATTTTTGCAGTATGTCCTCCTCCAAAGACCAACCCCCCCAACCAAAAAAATTGCTGCCACTGCCAGTGCCAAAGGATGAAGCTTTTTTTGCGGGGCGCGCTCTCCTCCTTCCTGCCTCCCTCTCTCCCTTCGTGTCCTGTTTTATTTGGAAGTGGCAGCGGCCGCGAGGGAGGGAGGAGGAGAGAGGAGAAAGAGAAGGAAGGAACCTCGTGGTCTCTTTCTCCTTCTCTCTCTGTTCAAATGGGGCGGCCTCAGCAAAGGAGAGAGAGGAAGAGAGGGGAAGGCATGCAGCTTGTACAACTTGCACAGAAGGAGAGGGGAGGAGGAGGAGGTCGCCGCTGCTGTCATTGTTGCTGCTGGCGCCAAAGGCCTAGTAGACGAGAAGGAAGAGAGAGAGAGAGAGAGCTTTTTGCTGCTGCCTCCTCCTCGGTCCTTCTTTCCTAGTAACCATTCCTCCCTGTGAGCATGCGAGGAAGGAGTGCTTTCAAGGGCTCAGGCGGGACCTCAGTTCCTCCCCCCCTCTTTTTCCCGCAGCAATCCCGGGACAGCGAAATGGGCGGATATGGGAAGAAGAAGAAGAAGAAGAAAGAAAGAACGGAAAACTCTCTTTCTCCCATGCTTAAAACAGTCTCTGAGGAAACCTGACCTCCTTCAGCGAACTTGTACATAGTAGTAGATCGGGAAGTTACACCCCCCTCTGTGCGAAAAAAAGAGACAGAAGATTTTTTTTGTCATGCAAATATAAAATTCAGTCACGTGGGCCGACTACTATCTATTGCAAGCACAGCTATGTATGCAAAGTATTAGTGCCTCGAGATAAATGGATGTAGGTCTGCACTATGGGTCCCCTGGGCATCAATTTCATTAGGGTCCTGGTGGGTCCACTCGTTGGTGCACCAGTCTCCCTCCCTCCGTCCTCCTCCTATCTTTCTCTGGAGTCTGACTTGCTGCAGTTGCCATTACTCCTCGTCAAGAATGAGGGCAAAAGACAGGTTTGGAGATCCCTCAAGAAAGAGGTGGGAGGTGGGAGAGCTTTCCTACTCCTTCTTCCCATCTTCCATTTTCTACCTAACTTCCCCAAAAGTGTGTGTTGGACCGGAAGCAAAGAATGGGAGGAGTTTCTTTTGAAGGGCCTACTTCCAAGGATAGAAAGTGCCTCCCGACAGGATTTTTTGGACCACTGTCAGAAAATCAGAAAATTTGTTGGATTCTGAGCATATAAAGATTTACTAAGGCCATTTCTGGCATTGTGACGATTTAACCTTGCCTGCATGACAACTTGGTGGTGGAATAAAAATACTGCCACACAGGAGAGCACTGGTGAACCAGATTAGTAGACACCTGCATGCAGGTTCGAGGTTTTTTACTTTAGGTTTGAGTTTTTTCTTTCATTTTTTGGGGGGACACATTTTGTCAACGCAAGCAGTCGAAATGCGGGTACACTTCTGATTCGATTCGTTACCCAAAGCCTGCGCTGCAGGACGGTCTCGCTATGTGTTCAGGGCTATCCAACCCTATCGACGCGCGCCTATAAACAAACGTCTAAATCCGATAGGTAGAGAAAAACGGGAAAAAAAGAAAAAAGAGACAATCAATATGGCCTACGAAATGAGAAACTAATACTGAGTTCCTTTCCTCCACTTGAAGCAAAAAAAAAAAGTGGCTGAATATCCCTGGTTAGGGTGGTGGTGGTGGTCAAATAGCGGACCAATTCTCTACTGTTACGCCCGCGGTTGCCAAGGGAGCTAAACAGACCCCTCGTCCAATCAGGTCCGCGTCGGGGGAGCCACCAGACAAAAGAGGCCAGGTTTTTCAGGGGAGGGGAGGAAAGCCAACCAGTGCAAATATCACCAACAGGAACGAAAGATGACGGTTCCTCCTCTCTTCCTCCTCCTCCTCGTCTTGTCCGTTTCCCTCTTCCTCCTGTCCTCCCCGGCGGAGGCGGAGATCTCCGACCTCCAGGGTCAGGTCAGGATCACCTACAGGAAGCTGTACGCCAACCAGACGGAGATCGCCAGGATCCAGGGGCTGACGGACAATCTCCGTGAGTCCGTCTCGGAGAATACGTAGATAAATGCTTTGCTTGTTGTTGTTCTAATTTACTCGTATAGGTTAGAAAAAAAAAGTGCGCAACATTCCTGTCTAAGGTTTTTTCTTCTATTAAATTAAAATTAATCGAATCACTATCTGGGAAAACCAGTGCTGTCGGTTCCGGCGTCCGGCAGCTCCGCCTGGTCCCCGTGCGCAGCTGCCTGCTCCGGTATGAACTACCGCGGACGTAGGTGCAGCTTCTTCTACACGCCCACCTCCGTCCCCGGCGACGACGTCGTCGACTGCTTCCTCTCCGACGTCGACTATGATGACATCACGCTCACAACCAAGGTTATAGTAAAAAAAAAAAGCCAAGAACAGCCTCTGTCCAAAGACCTGTCAGTAAAGTACATGTACAGTATAGTAAAAAGTTGAAAGCAAAATCAGCTGAGGTTGAAGCAGAGATACTGAAGTGAAGTTGTCTTGATTTTTTTAAAAAATGTTTGTTCTCCAACAAGACGAAGAAGACAAACAACAACCCTCAACAACTCTTGTCATTCTATGCCCTTTCAGCTTTGCCAAATCAGTAACCAAAAAAATTCCGTGGTAATTAACAGGACGACACCGACGCAAGAGAGATCAGGTTCCTCAACATCATCGACGGAATTCCAATTTAAAGAGGTTCCTAAGAATTTTGTAAAGGTTGAAATATCAAGTTTAAATACACTGTGATAATAAAGCATTGTAACCTAACATCGAACAGGGTGTAAAAAGTTTCGCGTGTCAAGAAGAACACATTTTAGGACAGGGAAAAAGAAGCATTTTCCTCCTAGTACAATACTTGCACTGCAATTAGCGGTCCAAATTCCAGTGCCAAATTCTGATTTTTGGAACCATTAAACCATCATCTTGCTTTCATCTTGTCTTGTTTCCGTTTCCTGTGCGAGACAAACATTCCTCGAGTCACCAAACCTCAAATAAACCTTCAAATTTTCCCTTTCTGTATCTACCAGGCAGTTCACACAGCCCGCCCACCATCTCTCCCTCTTCTCCCTTCTTGGAACTCCGGAACAGGAAGTCATAAAAAAAGTTTGCTTGGAAATTGACAAGCCCGTTCCTTTCCCATCCATCTTCCTCCCGCCCATTAAGATCCCCCCTCACTCGTAAAAGGAAGAGGAGGAGAATGGTTGGCAACCTCTTCTTTGGAGGTTAAAGTCCACTTAATAAATCCGGGTTCTGAAAAAGCGTGAAAGGCACTCCCACCATTTTTTTTCTCCAGACATGCTTTTTTCCCTCCACTTCTCCGCTGACAGCGCTGGATATTTTACAAAGGAATGTGCGTGCAAAAGTTGTCCTGACATTGCCTGATATTGAAAAGTAGATAACAAAGGAAGCAGGGACAGTGCTTTGCAGTTGAAGTGAAGATGAAGAAAACTGGCAGAAATATTTATTGCTTCGAAATTTGCACGAGGTCCCTTGTAGAGCAGAGGTTCTCAGCCACTCACTTTAAGAGCAACCATCCACTGTACTACATCTTATGCATTGTTATATTATATCAATAATCATTTATTTTTGCCATGACCGCATCGCAACCAACCGCGACTGACATACTAAACTGTCTACTAAGCAGATTCTTCTTTGCCGTAGTTATTCCGTAGTACCTACAGTACTTTGCATTGAAAAAAAAATGCATTCAAGAGACGCGAAGACGAAGAAAAGAAGAGCACATTAATGTCACATCGGCTTGGAAAGGCATTGATCAAACGGTGGCTGAAGAAGGAGAGGAAAGGAAAGGAAAGGAGGCCCTTGCAGCCTTGCCTTTCTAGTTTCATTCCACCACCCCCTTTCCTTTGGCGCAAAGCACCATGAAAGCCGGCGTCTTCCTCTTCCTCCTCCTTCCTTCCTCATTCCCCCAACACAAAAGTGCTTCCATAAACTTCACTCTGGTCAGACCGGGAGCAGAACAGGGAGCTTTTGTGCGTCGGCCCTTCTCCTCCCTCCCTCTCTTCACCAAAAAAAAGAGACACACTGCTGCAGCGATAGGAGGACGAAGGGACTCAAACGCTTAACAAGGAGAAAGAGGAGGAGAGACAATTGAATCAAGCTTTTATCCCACCAAGAAAGTAGCTGGATCTGCTACTGCTGTGCTACAGAAGAAGGAGAAAGAGGGGCGAAAAAAGGGAGGTAGGATAACAGGTTTATGAGAAAGAAAAAAGGCAGGATCCAGCTTCTGTTTATCGTCTCGTAAAAGTCCTCCTTTCCTCCTCCTCCTCCTCCTCCTGCTCGTTCCCCTCTCTGGCTCTGCTGCACGACTGAGCAGGCACACTGACACGGTCGGAGGAATTCAGACACGCCTACTTTTTGTACAATTGAGGCACCTCCTGCTTTCAGCTGAGAGCTGATTTTAGTAGGTTGCATCCTTCACGCTCAAAATAAGCATCTCTTGCCGCCACTCCAGCTCTCCCAGATGCCCACCTCCGGCACGTGGAAGGTCCCGTTCAGGGGCAAGTTCGGCGCCTACGACTACGCGGGAGACAACAGCCAGCAGCAACAGCAGCATCACGACTCTCCCGTGGTGCTGGCCCGGCGCCTGGTGCCGCCCTTCTCTGTGCAGAGCCTGCAGAGGGACACCAGGGTACGCGACCCGCCCAGGTGCCACGCCACCAGGGCCAGGGTGGACGGGCAGCCGACGGCGTTTAGGAGGTACATACCATATACAGTACATAGTACAGTACAGGCCAGGGATGTCAGTACGGCTCTTTTCCACAGACAGATTAGATAGAGAAAAAAATATGTTTAAAAAATAAAACTGTCCTAAATTTTGTTAATAAAAACACACAGATATATATAGAGGGCTAAGCCCTGTGTCACCGTGTATATTACCAGACACAAAGCAATCTTGTGTTAAAAGGAGGTCTTTACAGCTCCTTTCAAGTAGGAGATATTCAAGCCTAAAGTGATCGAAGTCGGCATTTATTCTCTGCCGCCGCTTTGTTTTTTTTCAGCAGTGATTTCTCTCTTTTCAGCAGCTGCTGCCTTACCCTGATTACCTGTTAAAGTGTGTACGGGTAGATACACCTTTGACTGGACGTACCTAACAGCAGTAGCATAGCAACATCATTAATACGTTGTACACGTACTACACAGGGATAGGGATATGTACCTCCACATGAGACTATTGGATGGAGTTTATTATTTCCTTGCTGTTGGGAATATGGCGAGATTTGAGTAGAGGCTCCCTTTTTCTCGGCCTGCCATAATGACTCGCTGTAGCACGAATGTGTAGAGAAGAGAGCTCTAGTCTCGTTATTACTTTCATCGCATTTCGTTTCCTTATTGAACAGCCCCCTTATAGTATACTGTACTAGTACAGTAGTACTGTTGTACACCCATGCACAGGGTGCCGCAATGACAACTTGTATTAAATTTGCCTTATTATCTAATACTATAGTACATGTGGAGTGGGCAGGCATACAGGGTGTCCCAGAATGAACAAAGGTGTGTTAGTTTTGTCTGGGAAACCCTGTACTACGCACGGTGTCGCCATTATTCATTTCCAGTGAAAAGAATGAGCTTGTAGGTATTATAGGTACAACGCATGAGAAAATAAAGGAAATTTTGTACCTCCACAATGTCCACGTTTCTCTGAAAGGAATCCTTCTCAAAGATTCTTCTTTACCCCTGCAATTCTTCATGTGATTTGGACTCGGGCCAAATTGCGGGTGGGTTAAAAAAGGGTTCTCAAACTGCTTTCTCAGCCCTCCTAAGGACTTTTTGGACCATTATCTCTGCCAGTTGGGTTGGGACCTTTTAAAAGAAGGGTTCTTCTTCGTTGCTCATATTTTTTGTCTGTCACTCTTCAGGGCCTATCTGAGAGGTGACTTTCCCCTGGTGCTGAGCCACACCGCAAGGGGATGCAAATTGGCCTGGAAGGTGAGTGGGTGCGCGTGTGTGGGTGAGCAGAATTTCAACTTTCTCGCGAACTTGAGCAGACAAAAGGAGAAAGACAGTGAGAACAAAGGCAACTGCATTGCAGGGTACATTCTAGGTAAAGTCTGCAAAATGCAAATACCACAGTGAAACCGACATTTACTGACTGAACTTGCTGGTAGTTTACGTACTACAAGATACGAGATAGATTATAAACAAATTTTAAATTTGATACGTACCGTACAGAGAGTCTGGTCCAGGCAGAAAAAAGCTTTCCAAATTCCCAAGGTGTCGATCGACAGTCTGGACTACCACTACTACCTTCCCCTGCTGTTCGACGGGCTCCGAGAGACTGACCACCCCTACGTGTTCCTGGCCACCAACGGTATTGAGGACCTCTTGGCCAAGGGCGGGTCCAAGCGGATCCTCCCTGTGGTGCCGCAGCTCATCATACCCATAAAGTGTAAGGTTTCCCTTTACCTGCGGCGGAGCCGTCATGTGTAGAAACAAAGTTCGTTTTTTGGGGGGGGGAGGGCAAAAGCAAAGTGTTTGGTAAGTGCAGAATTTCACTTGCACTTTAAGAGCTTTCTTTTCTCTCGTCTTGCCACAGGTATTTGAACAGAGTTTGTTCTTGTTAATTAATTAAAGGGGAGAGGTGCGGTGGGGTGAGAAGGAAGACTGATGAGCTGCCACTGTTTTGCGCAATTAAAAAAGTTTTCTGATATGAGATGAGGAGGGATTTTGGTGAGGAGGGGGCTCATTTTCGCTTGCCTGTGAACTTTGTCCTCTTCCTCCTCATCCTTTACCCGTGCGTGACAACGTGTGTCTACCCAAATATAGAATGTAATGGTAGCCCAATCCATCTTCCCTCGTGCCAGACAAATGTGTGCAGGTTGCCCCAACACAAACTGACACTTCTCTCTTTGAATTTTTTTCACGTGTCCTTTGGCAGTGCAGTCAAATCGGTTAATCGGAACTCGGCTAATAGAAAAATCTCGATTAATTTTCCACATACATACGTAGTCAACATACTAGAGATACACGTAGATGATTTGCTACATAAAGCCACTTAGTTAATAGAAAACCCTGATCATTGGTACTCATTTACTACGTAGTATGTTATGTTTTTTATTGGAACAATCTGTAGGTGTCGCAGCTGAGTGCTGTGCATTGAGGAGTGCTCCATATTTTCACCTTTCCCACTTCCCCCCTCATCTCATTTCTTCACCGCACCTCCATCATCAACACCCGCCTGGCAAATTTGCCTACTTCCTCTTCTCCCTCCCCTCGACATCCTCGGCTATCCGTTTCCCATTTCTACGCCTCTCTCTCCCTTTCGCCCCAGCCGTTTTCTCGCCGTGTATGCAAATTTTATTCCGGCTTAGAAGAGGAAGAAAGAAAAAAAAAGTGCTCCAAGCACACATGGGCAAAGGGCATGTGACCCTTCAGGGAGGGGGAATTTTAGAGTTTGGAGTGGGATGTAAATTTTACCTCAAGAGGGGATAAGGTTTTCCACATTTAAGGGGGGGAGGGCTAGGGCTTTGTTGCTGCGGGTGGGGGTACGTTCAAAACTGATGTTAGGAAGTGGATTCAATTTTTGCTCCCCTCGGGAGCAGATCTTTCCTAATTCCCTCTCTCTGCCCATGTATGGCTTCAAGGATTTGGACAGAGAGAGAGAGAAGAGGAAAAAATATGGCGAGACTTACCTGTAAAAAAATTGATACAATCTTCTCTCTCTCTTTTCATAGCCGCGTTGAACACCCGCGACGCTTCAATCATGTGCAGGACGCTCAAGTCGCTGCAGCTGCTGGTCAAGTCGGGCGAGTACATCGGGCAAGCTCTCGTGCCGTACTACAGGCAGATCCTCCCCGTATTCAACATCTTCAAGGCCAGGAATCGTAAGAGACAGATAGATTATCCTGATAACTAGAACAGCACGTCCACGAAAAAACTACAGTGTACCTGTACCGTACGTGCTTCATATTTTTCCTCCTTATCAAACACGAGTTTATTGGAATATTTTTTTAAGGCTACAGTATCTCGAATTTTTTAGCACTTTGAAAAAGTAAATTATTTTCCCATGACTTTATTAAGCACATCAAAGCATTTAATAGAAATGCTGTAGTACTACTAGTACGTGTGAGGAAATTGTTGCAGATAGTTGTTGATGATGGAGGAGGAAGCTTGAGAAAGTCGTTTGAGTTCTTTGGCAAAAAAAACTGAGAATCTTCTCTTCCTTTTCTGTGTGACTGTAACCTCTCTCCCGAAGGCTCTTGACGGCACAAAGGGGTGGAAAGCGCGTCCAAGCTTTCTATACTATTACATCCACCCCACAGTAAAGGAAAGACGGCAGATGCGAAAATGGGATATTTCTTTTTTCTTCTTTTGAAAGCTTTTGAAAGCAGCGGAGGCTTGTGCACTTCTTCCTCCTCTGGAGCCACTGCATCAACCAGTTCCATTATTGAGAAGGAGGCCCTTGGATCTCCTCTCTCCCGTCATCCCTGTCCCCCCCCCCCCGCAAGGAGAGAAGAGCAGTTTCTTGCGCTCTCACCATTGCTTGGTGACAGAGGCAGAGTTGGAAGTGCAGGATCAAAAGGGGAGATGAGAATTTTTGCATCACACTCACCCCTTCTAGGGGGCGGAATTACGCCGTGCAGAAGCCCCTCAAGTGTTTTTTCTCACAGTTTTTTCTCTGCGCTAAGAGTAGGATGGCAGTAAATACCATCAAGAAAGTAAAACTTGTGTCTCTCTCTTTTCTTTTTCTTTCTCCCATGAGATGCCACTGCGCCATTGTAGTGGTATTACTAGTGTACCGTCTAGTAACGGTACAGTTGAATGTCGGAAGAAAGTTGCAAGTTCCGCAGAAGAAAAAGAAAAGAAACTTTTTTTTCTGACAACGTTGAACAAGAACTTTGAGAGAGCATTCCTTGATAATGCTCGCATTATATTTACCAACCCTATTTTGTCAGCTTGTTTGGTTTAATACCACGCATGTGTTAATACCACCGGTAGTGCTATCTCGTAGCACCATTAGTAGTATATGAGCAAACACCTGAGAGTGACGACAAGAACAACTGCTTGCCTACGCGTAGACCGTGACGCTCGCGGTAAGACAAGAAGGAGGAGGGTTGGGTTAGGGCAGCAAAGGCACCTTGATCTCTCTCTCTCTCTCTCTTGCCCTTCTGGGTTGCCAAGAGTGGTCCCTTCTCTTTCCTCTGTGATGTTCTTCGCAGTTCCAGGGAACTACAGTAGTACTGTACATAGCTACCTACAGTAATTAAGAGTTCAGGCCGTTGGGGCGTAGAGAGCTGAGAAGGAGAAAGAAACATGGGGAGGTGGAGACATGAGACAACTTTTTTGCGGCTTCCTCCCTCCATCAGCACGTTCACTGCTATTGGTAGTACTAGATACGTGAAGGATTAAGCCCACGCAAACTTAGCACAGTCGCACCCGGGTTAATCGGGAATCGGTTAGTAGGAAAACGATTAGTTGAGAATTAATTCTTTATCGGGCTACATGGAGCCTTCCAGCTAAACGGGAAAAAATGGACAATTGGGGGGCACTGAGGTGTCTCCCGACGACCTGTCCTGATTATCTTAATACGCTTTACGCGCCTGCGCAGTGAACAGCGGCGACGGCATCGACTACCACCAGCGCTACAACGAGAACGTGGGGGACCTCATCCAGGAGACGCTGGAGGTGCTGGAGAGGAGGGGCGGGCCGGATGCATTCATCAACATCAAGTACATGATCCCGACCTACGAGTCGTGCGTCATCAAGAGGCAGTAGAGAACTGGAGAGAGAATTTTTTGCATTTTTGTTCTGCGAAGAACAGCATGTTGCTAAAAAAAAATCCTGACTGCTTAAATTTAATGTCTTGGTTCATGTCGTAAAGAAAAGCATTGAGGTTTTTTTTTTTCGGGCGAACATGCTGTAGCAATGCAGGATTTTCTCCTGTTGAAGCTCTCAAGGCTTCTGGCAACAAAGAATCAAAATCTTTTTGGCACAGTGAATAAAGATGAGAACCACGATGCTCCCAAAATAAAAGTCAAAATTTTTTAACTCACCCTTTTTGCGAAAGCTCCTCCCAACAGAGGCTGCGTGGAAAAAGCCACCGAGAGTCAGCTGGGATAGGAAAATGGGTAATAAATTCGGTGCAGGAGAAAGGCCTTTTCGGCGGACTCTTTTTCTTCCACCTGGAAAAAATGTGTATATAAAAAAATAATTTTTTTTATCTCTTTCCACTTTTAGGACGTTACATTAAGAGAAACCGCGAAAGCAAGAGAGAAAGATTCTTGTTAGTCGAATACCACGGCAGGACAAATATATTTTGTAAACTGCGGGGATTTTTTTGACACATATACCGGTACTATTATTATTATTATTATTATTTTACTTGAAAAAATATCACAAACGAGAGCAATTTTGGTTGTTGTTTTTCCGACTGCTGCGATAGGTTTCTTCACACGAAAGATTTTTTTTTCTTCACGAGTGGTAGTGGAAGTGCAGCATCTCCTGGTGGAAGTTGCATACAGAGAGAGTGAAAACGTGCGCTGTGCAAGTGTTGTGTGTGGTACATGTAGGCATTGTGTAGTAAGTGCGCATTACCGCTGTTGCTGCTTGGGTGTAGGGAGAGGAGGTGCTCGTACAGGATGTCGTAAAAAAAAATCTGACAGCCAGCCTTGCTGGGTCGTCCCATTTCACTTGTACTTGTACTATTTTGTTATTTGTTGAAAGGACAAAAAGTTTGTCAGCTTTATTTCCGGGACATCCTGTATTACATGAATGAGTGGTAAAAAAGGGGGAGGAGGGGAGGGAGAAAACGTGTTTTTGAGTATGCATATTTCGGAGTTTGGCAACGACAGATTTTTCTTTTGAGAAATTTCTCTTCTCCTCGTCTTCCTGCTCCTCCTCTTCCTCTTCCTCCTCTACTTTAGTCTTTGCATCACGCACACCAAGTTGGAATTGTTCTATTACCCCAAAAGAGACCGAATTGACAAAATGGTACAACGGAAGGAAAGGTAAAAAGTGTAGAAGGCGTTATAGGCAAATCAAGAACATACTATTTGGGGGAAATCATAAGAAACCCTTTAGCGTCCCTTCAAAAAGGAGGAAGATTCGTTTGCTCTGGAGCCTAGGGAGAAAAAGAATGATTTTTTTCTCTCCAACTTTTTCTCTGTGAGGAGGTTCCTTTTACACGCACGAAGGGGAAAAAGGAGGAGGAGGAAGAGGGTGGAGGCCCGTTTGATTTCTTCTTCTTCTTCCATCCCTCCTACAATTTCGGGTTCCTCTTCAAAGTGCTCATTCCGCCTTTCTCCATCTCTTCTCATCGTGGTAGATTGTCCAATGGGAAGAAGGAGAAGAGAAACCACAGAGGAAAAAAAGATGAGGAGAAAGGGCGAAGAGCGGTTGTCAGCGAGGGGGAAAAAAAGATTTTTCTCTATCTCGGTGGCAGTGGCATCACTGGAAAAACACAGACCCCACGCTACTACTTGTCCCTGCTCCTCTTCCTGGGCGAGTTCGCCTCCGACGGCTTCTTGTCCGTCGACGACATGGTGGCCATCGTCGTCGCTTCCACCGCCGCCGCCGCAGCCGCCTCTTTGGGTCCTACCGTCCCCCCGGCCGCCTGGTGGTGCAGCCTCAGCATCCCCACGGCGTCTCTCGCTCCCTCCTTCTTCTCCGACAGCGCCTTCTCCGCCGCCCTCATCACCTCCTCCAGGAAGGAGGCGTCGTAGCGCTCCTCCTCCTCCTCCGCCTCCCCCTCCCCGTTCTGCCTCTTCTTATCCTCCTCTTTCTCCTCCACCTTCTCCTCCTCCTTCCTCTTGGTCCACTCGGCCACGTCCATCCCGGCCAGCAGGTGCAGCTCCCTCCCGGAGAGGAGGGCGGCGAACCCGGGGTCGCCGTGGAGCCGCTCCAGCAGCCGCCCTACCTCCCGGCGGCGGCTGCGGCTGTGGCTGCGGCTGTGGCTGCGGCGCTCGGCCGCGTCGGGTGAGGAGTCGACGTGGTGGCGGCGGTGGTGGTGGTCGCTGCTGGAGAGTATGACGCGGCTCTTCCTAGACTTGGAGACGGGCCTGAAAAAAGAGGAAAACACATCTTCATTACTGTAACTAACAGTTAAACTTATTAATTGGGTCGTCTGCCAACTACGTTTGTGTACGGGAGGCCTGCTTCCTCCCGATAAGAGTCCAGGAATCCCCCTTTCTTTATCACAATATTGTGCTAATGAAGCTAGTAGACGACAAGAAACAACAACGTCCTGTGCGCTTTCGGTACGTAGTAGCAACCGCTGAGAAAGAGAGCTGAAAGCTCACAAAAAACGTATTTTTATTTCTACTACGTATCTCGTAATATTCGAAAGTAGATAAAATGATCTTCCATCACTACGTGCTGGCGGTAGCCATGGCAGCCACCGCCGCCGTTGTCACGGTTCAAGGTGAGTCAAAGTGCGATTAAGGTTAGGTAAAGTTAATACACACAACTACCACCACATGTTTTTTTTCCTTTTCACCATATCCCAGCTTGATAGTAAATATCCATTGTACTACGTAGTAGTACTGTATACATACTACTGTACTGTACTACAGTACACTGAGCAGAGAATGGCAATTCCTGAACCACAGGAACCGCCGACCTGAGCTGCTCTGACGACGGCGCCTGGCCTCAACCTGGCGACGCCGGCTTCGCCTGCAGGAACACCTGCAGCAACACCTGCTTCAGCTGCTCATGCTCCGACGGCGGGCAACTGGTCATAGTAAGTCTCCATGTTTGCTGAGGCATTTCAACGGCCAGTGCTGCCAAATGATTCCGAAAAAAAAAGCAACCCAAATCGGGTTTGTCCAGTCTCGAAGTCAGAAAAATATTACTAAATGAGTAATAAAAATAGAATTATAACTTAATTGGGTTCCTTTTCTTATTTATTTATTGTCAGTTTGTGCTTAAAGAGGCCTTTTCGGTTTCCCCTAATTTAGCATCATCTGGCAGCGCTGTCGACGACTTCGCAAACGCATTTTTTCTTTTCCCCAGGGATCGATCTGCGACCGGCGCGGCTGCACCCCGGCGCCAGCGCCGGTCATCCTGCCACAGAGCTAATTGACAAATGTCAGTGCCGGACCCAGTAGAGTGGAATAAATTCCTTGCGACAGCGAAGGCTGTCATTTGCCTTTCTACGTACTACACTAATTTTCCCTCTCTCTCTGTCTCTCTGTACACATACAGTACAGAGACTTCTAACATTTAAGTCTGTAGTCAGCAGGAGAAGTATTTTTTGTACCCTAGTAGAAGTAGATTCATAGGAATCTTCAGATCCGCCAATCACAGCTGTCTTTACCATAGTGGAGCTTTTATGGTAATTTAATACAGTGGAGTTCACTATACCTCTACTGTACTTTCTCTGAAGCAGAATCAACTTCTCTGGAGAGAAAAATAGAGGTTCCTTCCCCCTCCCCCCCCCCTTTGTGAGTAGTGGGAGAAGGCAAGCCAACGAGACAGAACAAATAAACGGGAAAAGGAAGGAAAGGAAGGGAGGGAGGGGGAAGGAAAAAAACAAGGGAGTGAGGTAGTGAAACTTTTTTTCTCTCTCCCCTATACCAACGCGAAAAAAAAGAAGAGAAAAGTCAGAAGCACTTTTATCTACCCCCAAAGAGAGAGAGACTAAAAAATATCAACGCCAAAAAACTTAGTCCAAGAAAACAACATTGCACAGTACAGTACCTACTGTGCAACTTACCATACCAACCGTTTTAAACCCCGATATCCTGTTTTCCACACTTTAAGCCAGATTATCCAAACAATGAGTAACTTAAAAAACACCTGGTAAGTTTAGGGGCCTTGATGTCACACTTGATGTCACACGTGATGTCTGCCACAATCAAATAATTTAAAGTTGTTTAGTGAAAAAATACTATTCGAGCAAACCCTAAGCCCCGCGTAATGGTTAATTTTTGAAAGGAAGTCTGCTTTGCACTTTTTCTCACGCACACACAAAAAAATAGAGTTAGAAGCAAATTTGGAAGGAAAGGAAGTTTTCCCCCTTTCTCTGTAAACACTCTTCTGCAAGAAGGAGAAGAACTGGAGGGACCCTTTGGTTCTTTTCCACTCTCTCTCTCGAGGAAGAAAACAACACCCACCCACACAACTTCTGGAAAGAAAATTTGCTTTCTCTTTCCACACAAAAACCTCCATTTTTTTACTCATGGCTTTTCTTCCATCCCTGTGAAGATCCATGACTCACATGGGGAAGAGGAAGAAGAAGCTGTTTTTCCCCAATAATCCTCCCAAGGCCTTTATTATCCCCCTTTCCTTTTCCCCTGTTCTGAAGGAAGTGCCTCAGGAGGAAAACCCATTTCCTTTTCCCTCCCATTTTTCTGTCGAGCCGGCCAAGGTGGCAACTACTTTTTTGGATGGATGAAAACTGTCCGTTGGAAAGGAACGCCTGGTTGTGTAAAGTACGGTACAAGATAAGCGTGGAAATGGTAGAAAGCTGGTTCTTTCCTCTCTAGGTGAACTCTTCGAGATTTGAGAGAGGCGTTCTTATCTCCCCCTCTTCCCCTCCCCACTAAGAAGACCCCAATTTGGAATTAAAGGGTGTTTTTGTCGTCAAGCCAAAGAAGGAGGACAGGGAGGGTGAAAAAAATAACATACTAAGACGGAGAGAGGAGGCAAGTTTTCTTAGGACTCACCCCAGTGGGAAGAAGAAGAAGAAGCATCCTCCTCCTCCGCCGACGCCGCCGACGCCGCCGACGTCGCCGACGCTGTTGCCGCTGCTGCTGCTGCTGCAGTGCGTGAAAGCTTTCGTGGGGTTCTGTCCTCCCGCCCCCCATTGCCTCTTGTCTACACAGCGATCTCGTTTTCCGTCAACTCGTAAAGTCTATAAGAGAAGAAGAAGAAGAAAGGACGGCGAGTTTGGTCGGGTCGGACGGCGGCGGAGGTGGCAGCGGCGGCAGACAGTGTCATATAAAAAGAATCCTTCCCGTCCTCTTTCCTCATGTCACCCTCCCCCATTTGTCCTTGGGTGATGTCAAAAAAAAGTTTCATCTCTCACGATCTGACAGAGATCCTCCTCCTCCTCCTTCCTCCCAAATCCACTTTCTCTTCATCCTTTCTAAGCAGAGGCACTTTCTCTCCCGCTCAAAGGTCCTCTTTGCTCCGCGCTTGCAAATTAAAACAAGGGAGGAGGAAGAATAAAGTTGGCGGAAAAGTCGGGAAACAAGAGGTGGAAAAGTTTCTCCATTTAAAATGCAGCAGGAAGGTCATTTTTTTCTCCAGAGAAGAAGAATGAGCAGCGGTAGCTTGTACACTGTACTAACACATACGTACTGTACGTACGTACGCGTACATTGTACGTAGTGTTATCGGCTTTGACACTGCTAAACGATCCAATTTGTTGAGATAGGCAAGAGACGAGAAATTTTTAAACTTTCTCTGACTACCACGATATATCGAAAAAAGTACAAGCTAAACCATATTCCCCAAATCCAGACTGTAGCTACTCTCTGAAAAAAAAATCTTCTCAATCCTCCTTTTCACCCTCTGCTACTCATTTTTTTCTCCTCCTCCTCCTACGCACTCAGGACATCAAAGGGGAGAGAAAGGAGGGAAGGGGGGAGAGAGGAAAAGGAGAAAAAGCCTTCCAGTCCCGGGGGAATCTTTCATGGCCAACTCTTGCAAAGGGAGGAAGATGTGAAATCTACTAAAAAGCAACCTGATGATGAATTTCTCGGCAGAGACGCTGGCAAAAAACTTAAGAGTTTTGGAAACCCGTCAAATTGCAATCAAAATTTTGCTAAAGTTTAGTGGAGTACTTACTACTTGTCCTCCCTCCCCACCTAATCCTCTAGAAAGAGGAAACCTGCAAACATAAATTCAAACTTGGCGACCCAGCACACACTCTCTTTCTCCTCCTCCTCCTCCTCCTCTTCCTCGTCCACTTTCATTTCTCTACCCGCTCTCTTCCTCTTTCTCCTTCTCCTCCTCCGTTCTCATCTCGGAGATTCTTTCTCATGGCCCCGGAGCATGCGATGAGCATCATCATCCTGCCATGCGCACACCGCCACAACTAAGACTCCTGTACACTTGCTTCCTTCCTTTCTTCATTCTTGTGGTGCCCCAGAGGGAACAGCCTCCTCCCCAATCTCTGTGCGCACACAGTTTGCATGGGAAATTAGCTCCTCCTCTTTCCCAAGGCCGCCCACTCACAAGGCTACGACTAAAAGCGATGAAGGAATTTTGTTGCTCTAAAAAAAAA
>JAAUYM010032338.1_pt1 | contig 27632 bp, 37 predicted proteins | sample 7278001 | NCBI WGS metagenome assembly JAAUYM01 (sample SAMN14350224, study PRJNA611818) | marine sediment metagenome | isolation source: surface marine sediment (1.8m) | place: French Polynesia: Moorea | collected 2018-08
CTCACTTCCTTTCCCTTTTGGAAGCCCGCGGTGTTGTGTAAGTTTTTGTCAGATCGGTAGACGACCACTATACGAAATCTGGTTGGTGAACAAAATAATATTTAAAAAAAAAGATCATTAATTCAGCGCAGAGGATTAAATCGTTTTATTTCCTTTCCGGAGTACCGCCACGTAACGTTCTTCTACTGCTGATGTCTGGTGTTTTGGGGGGGGTCCAGATGATCGTCATCGTCCGTAGATCTCCTTGGTCATCGGGAGGCAGCTCGGGTGGATGGCAGCGAACTTGTGCATCATGCTCATGTCCTCGCAGCCCACGTTGTCCTCATGGCAGATCTTGGAAAAAAAAATTATCCTCTTACTAATGCTAGCTTTCTGCTTCGCAATTGTTCGAACACTGTACTAGGTAAACGTGCCTGTCCCTCGAGGCATCGCTGGAACGTGAGTCCGGCGCAGAAGGCCTTCTCCCCGAGGCACTTGCAGTAGGTGGAATCGTCGCACTCCTCGGGCGAGGGGGAGGAGGAACCTGGGTCATCGTGGCGGTGGTGGCCGTGCTTGCCGGGGAGGGCCACCAGAACAGCCGGGAGCATCAGGAGGAGGACCAGCAAGGGCGACAGCCTCGCGGACGAGTCGGAGGACGAGGACGAGGAGGAGGAGGAGGACATGTTGATGATCGGAGAGCGCGGCAGAAACTGAGGAAGGAGGAGACCTGCCTGGAGAGGATGCACGCACGTAGTAAGTAGTAAATGACAGCTTGCACGTCGTGTTGTTCACTGACATCCCGCCACTCCGGAGGGAGGGGAGGAAGGGATGAGGGCAGTCAAAACTGGGACACACGCGAGTTGCCTCTGATGTGGCGGGGGATGGTTATGACACCCACGTCTGAAGTCGAGTGAAATTTATGCTGGTATGCAATCAGGCACACATAAAAATGTAAAGCACAGCATGCACATAGCTAACGTAATGTCAAATTGTAGTACGTACACAATTTATTATTATATTTTTTCATATATCATATTTCATAGTTTTAAACATCTCTCTTCTGACACATTTCTCTTGCTAGACTTGCTCCCCGCGTAAGTACAGGTCCAACTGTTGGCAGTAGCGGAAGTTTGAGGGCAGCAGCAGCAGCAGCAAAGAGAGGCAGAAGATACAATAAACTCGGTAAAAGTAGCCTGAAATGCAATTATGACTACATCCACTGTAGGTGTACCAATCGATCTATATTATCCCTTTTCACGTTAAGATAGCAACCACAAGGTTTCTTCAGGGTACAGGCCAGTATCAGACTCTGATTTAAAAGAAAAAATATAAGCCAGAAGCACAATGATGCTTCTATTTTTTTTTTTCCACGTACGCAAAAAATGCTAAAGCTCATAAAATGCGATCACAGAATGCAGATTGAATGTAGTAGTACAGAAGACGGACGGCTCCCCAAGTACGCACACACTACGACAGGACGCAGCCGGCCTGCTCATCCTGACCCTCCGGGAGAATGTCCGAAGTGACGCTGGCGGTGTCGCCGTCGTCGTCGTCCTCCTCTTCCTCCTCCTCGTTGTGGTTCTCAACGATGGGAAGCTTCCTGGCCGGCTCAGTCGCTGCTGCAGCAGCGGCTGCCGCGGCCGAGGTGGCGGCACCCACGACTGACGCGCCGCCCACGGCCGCGCTAGGCAGTTCTCCCCCTCCTCCGGGGGCGCCTCCGCCGCCGACGGCCCCTCCGCGACCGGCCTTGCCCAGGATGTCTGAGGGCAGCGACCTCTGCTTGGCCATCACCAGGCGAGGCCGCTCGCCGGTCGAGGCAGACCGATGAACAGCGGGAGCCATCGGAGTGGAAGTGGCCTATGTGAGGAAGAATTTAAGATAATACAACCCTCCATATGTACATAAATAACGCAAGTTAGTTTAGGTCTGACCTGGTTCGTCGAAGTGTTGACGTTAGGAGAGTTCTTCCTGCTTCCCTGGCGACCCGTTGACGACGACGATGGCGGCCTGGGAGGGAGGGAAGAGGAAGAGGCGGAAGCCGACAGTGACGAGGGAGACTGCAGGTTCAGGAAGGACTTGAGGCTGTTCAGCTGTGGTTGAATGGCTTGGAAGAACGCGGAGTAGCCGGGACTAGATGTGGTGAAAAAAAACACAAAACAATATACGTACCATGGTAGTCAGTTATCCCATCTACGTAATATGCTGAAAACTCTCACCATTCGTTCTGTGCCCAATGGTCCAGGGTCTTGAGTCCCTTAAAGAGCCTCATGACGCAGACCTTGCTATCCCCCGAGGTGCGAGCGGCGTTGACGATCCTGATGAGCGCCAACGCGTCCTTCAGCACGATGGAGATGACGGTGGCGATCTCCAGGCAGTTGGCCTCAAGCATGATCTGCAGCAGGTATCTGAGCTGTATCTCCGACTTCTGCGGCCCCCGGCTGGCCGCCTCCTGCGTGCTGTGCGCCAGCTCTGCCGCGTGCGCCTGCAGCGAGTGCGTCCAGTCGTGCTGGTCGTGATGCTCTTTGCCGGCCAGCAGGCTGTGCTTCTCAGCCTCTTCCGGACTCGTCACCGAGGAGACGTCGTCGCTCATAAGGGACACGTCCTCTGCGCGCAAAGAAAGGAACTTCACGTGAGAAAAAAAAAAAAAAAAAGATGGTCAGAAATGATCGCATCTGTCCTGCTTACGGACCTCTAAACACGTGCGGCCTGAGCATTGCGTTGATGGTCTGCTCTGACAGTATGTTCTGGTCGGCCGCGAAGTCGTCCTTGGTGGAGGAGCCGCCGTTGTTGCCGTGTGAGATGTAACCCGAGTCGCTGACGGCGCCTCCGGCCGCGGCGCCCAGCGACGAGGACGACGGGTGGTGCTGGTGGTGGTGGCCCCTCACGTCGACACGGAGAGCCCGGAACTTGTCGTCCAGAGCGTTGAACGACGCCTGATGGTGCGCAGCAGCCCCGGTGAAAGGGAGGGAAGAAGGTTGCTGTTGGTGATGGTGATGTTGTTGTTGCCCAGCCTCGCTGTTGGACTCCTGCGAGTGCTTCCTCCGCAGCTCGCTGACGACAGCGTTGAGCATGACAGGAAAGGGCCACCGGAAGTCCCGGTGCACCTTCTTGAGCGCCAGCACCACGTTGTCCAGCCTGGCCGCCCGCGTCGACTCCTTCTTCAGCCAGGTGACCATGTGGAAGTCCAGCTGCGCGGCGAACGTCCCCAGGTCGTGGAGGCGAACCTGAAAGGAAAAAAAGAGGACGCTAGACGTCACAAATGATCTACCAGTCGTCCCGTCCCGCTGCACCGTATGTGTACACAACCTGTGAGAGAAGCTTTCTCGCGTGCCTCTGCAGGATGACGTCGATGAAAAACTGATCCGCGGTCTGTCCGGCCGAGTCCTTGAGCGACGACGAAGACGCCTTTCTACCCCTGAGGGCGTGGGAGCCGGCGTTGGTGTTGGTGCCGCCCGGGGACGTCTTGTTGGCCTCGCTGCTGCTCCTGGTCAGCTCGCGGTGGTCGCTGCCGCCGCCCCCGCCGCCGGCGCCTCCTCCCGCGGTTCCCCTGGGAGACGCCATCTTGGCGCCCTGGCTCACAGAAGTGGACCTTCCTCTCGGGACTTGCAGGGTGCCCAGAAGCAGCGATATCTCCTCCTCCGGCGCGGACTTGTTGATGGGCGGCGTCTGCGGCCCCTTCTTGGCCACGGCGAAGGGCAACGGTGCCGCTCCAGGTGCCAACCCGCGCCGCTGTGCCGCCGCGGACGCGAAACCGTCCTCTAGCTCGTCCGGGTCGATTGTCCGGAGGAAGCGCACCAGCTCCTTGGCCAGTTCCCACGAGCAGCAGTCCAGCGCAGAGTCCAGCAAAAGCGTGGCGTGGTTCTGGGCCAGCGCCGGCGCCTCCAGGTTCTGGAGAATGAGCAGGTAGGACGCCGCGGTCTCCAGATCCTTCATTCCCAGGCATTCTGTGAACAGATGTCCCGGACTGCCCACCACGGCAAACAGGTGGGGCCAGAGGGCAACTTCAGTCTTACGGGCGCACCGACCTGGAAACAAGGAGACAATTTTGCACTCGCTTTCAATAGGTCACCCTCACCTCCTGCTCACCTATGGTCCGGTGAAACACCGGAAACTCCTGAATGAACTCCACGACCGAAGGCAGCAGCGCGTCAGGGATCGGTTCGGTGGAGGTGGCCTCCTCCTCCAGCACCTCGTGCAGCAGCAGCTCCAGGCTGTGCTGGAAGTAGGGGAGCATCATGCAGGTGCGCGCGATCTCCCACGCGTGGTAGCCGAGATTGCGGCGAATCAGCTGCCGCAGGATGGGATGCAGGAAGAGCAAGCTCTGCAACAACAAGAAGTGACCTTGTCGCCGTCATGTTTTCCCGACACTCTCAGGTACTTGACTACCGTTCTCTCCAACGTGGAGTAAGGTACTGTGGTGGAGGCCATTCCAGACGCCTTCATGAGCATGGTGTCGTTCTCGGCGCCCAAGATGATGGCGTCTTCAAACAGGATGGCTGGGGAAACAAAAAAAATCTCCGATTGAGAAACTTCCCACTCCAGTTTCCTATCCCTCCCCCACTAATCTCACCAAGCGGGTACAACTTGTACATCGGGAAATGGAGCATAATCCTCTTGGACATGAAGGTGTGTCCTCCGTCCCCCTCCCGCGGAAAGACGGGCAGCCAGACCCGCATCCCGTGGGCGCCGCAGTAGAGCCACAGGCTGGCCGTCAGGTGCGGCTTCTCCGGGTTGGTGCGGCGCGGGAACCAGATGGTCTCGCAGCAGGAGGCCAGCACCGTAGGCAGCGTCTGTGCCGAAAGGGAAAGAATGAACGTCTGGCTGAGTCCAGACAAGGGGGGACTACTGGCTCGTTTGGCCTGGCTCACCATCTGCGGACTGTCCCTGCCCTCTCCGGACCTTGGCTCCGACTGGATCATGATGACCCTACCGCAGACGTTCAGGATGATGCTGGGCTCGTTGTGGGCCTGAAGCTGCTGCTTGGAAGGGCTCGCGCCGCCCGTCGGCGAATCGCGACTCAACGAATCCCTGAACACAGTTTCGAAATGTCGATCGCTTTTTTTTTCCCTCCCTTCTCTTCTTTCATCACCTGTTTCCCGACGACCTCGACGTCTCCGTGCGGAGGTTGGTGAGGGCCACTAGAATGACGCAGGCGGGGTGGAAGGTCAGGCCGGGGATCCGGTTGGCGTCCACGGAACGAACCTTGGCGAAGCTCACGGACGTGTCTGAAAGGGAGACCAGGGAAAGGGATTGCCATGGCCCAAGATCCAGAGTCTAGCACGCTACTTTCATGACTCACAAGAGTTCCCCCTGTCGAGGGAGAGATTAAAGATGTCGATCTGATTGTCGGCGCAGAAGACCACGAGCTGGTCGTTGAGCAGGTTGAGCAACAGCACCTGCGCGTCCACCTTGAAGATCTTGGCGAACGCGTTGTCCAGCTTCTCGGCCCTCGGGTACGCCCGCACCTCGTCCTGCAGCGCCGCCAGGTTGTAGCACCCGACCAGGATGACCCCCCTCCACCAGAGCAGACCGCCGGTCACGATGAAGTCCTTCTCCTGCGTCTCGTTGCCGAAGAGCCTCCATCGGCGCTGGGCGATGGAGTAGTGAGCCAGCCCGGTGCGACCGGCCACGGCCAGGTAGTGGCAGTCCTCGTCCAGGGCGGTGAACTGGACAAAAGGATGATGGTCCAGGGAGTGCATATGAAAGGACTCGGAGAAAGATGTTTTTTCCCCTCCGCACAATACACCACAAAAAGATCTGTATACCGTTTAAAAGTACAATGTTGCATTAAAAGTACATTGCAACAGTATAATGAAAGTGTAATAAAAAGTACAGTAAAATGTAATTTGCCCCACTTCTTTTTTCAAAGCAACTTCCCTCGCATATGTTGCATATGTTGTGGGTGCGTACTTCCTACAGATTATAAAGTACACATTTTCGGGTTCAACATTCGTGTAAAAGTGCCAAATTTCCTCCTGCTCTGTGTTCACATGTGTAGTACAACCGGTACATACATACACGTAGTTGCACAGCGCTCCCGCATTTATGAACAAGCTACATTTGTCGTGCCAAACAAACATCCTCCTCACCCGAATCGGCCAGCTGTTGCCCATGTAGGTGTGCGGGATGTTGATGGCCGTCCAGTGCTTGCTGCCTGAGGACATGAGCGAGAGGCTGATGTTGCCCCTGGTGGCGGCGGTTGAAGACGCCCCCGCCGCGGCCCCCACCACGTCCTCCCCGCCGACCTCGCTAAACTCGCGCGTCTGACCGAGGTTCAGGTACAGACGGTCCTCTCCCTGCAGGTACACGTGCTCCTGTTTGCTCTGAAAAAATTAATAAAAGTAATAAGAAAATCCAGATGCAATCTTAGGTACTTTCGCTTATTCTCTTAAATTTAATACAACTATCCTCACCATTCCAGGATTGACCGCCAACGGACTCTTGACAAACTGCAGTACCAGCGCCTTGTTTGCCAGCGGGTTCTCCTTGAGAGTGGCGTCGTGGTCACGGTCTCCCTCCGCCGTGATGTCCCTGGGAAAGGGCATGAACTCGGGGTCCTCCTCCCGGGCCTTGCGGTACTTGGCGTTCACCATCCACAGCTGGTAGCCCTCCGCCGACCAGTCCTAAAATGGAACAACCACACCAAGTTAGAAAAAAAACAACCGTGCAGTTTTTCCTCCCATGAGGCAACCCACGATGCTAAGGAGGCAGAGCGGATTCTGCGCCACCGGGTCGGACACGTTCGGCCCGTAGTCCCAGCAGAGCGAGCACATGACCATGGCCCCGAAGGTGGACCAGATGGAGAAGCCTCCCAGCGACCAGGTCATGGCCAGCGCCGTCCCGTCGGGCGTCCACCGGAGGCAGGTCACCTCGCCGGGAAAGCCCGGGAAGTCGCGGGTCCTGAGCACCAGCGTGTGCATCAGCGCCAGCCCGCCGGTCATCTCGTCTATGCTGTACACCACTCCCTGGGAACTGATGATACAGGATGGAGAGCAACGACGACGTCAAGCACGGAACAGAATTGTGTACTGTGCTACGAGCAATAATGTACTTTTTTCGTCCGAAGGCCATCAGCTTGTACTTGTGGTTGAGGCCGATGCAGGTGGCGTCGTCCAACTGTGGAGCCCAGATGCCCGTCACGGACTGGACAGAAAGAAAGAAACAGGGGAGTGAGTCAATGAGAACGGGCGAACGGATCGAGCTCGCTCACGTTGGGGTCAAAGTTTGCGTTGGAGGCGACGAGGAAGGCCGCCCTCCCGTCGTTGAAGGTGACGGCGTAGCCGCCCAGCAGCGGAGAGTAGGCGATCTGGTTGACGAAGGCGCCGCGATCGGACAGGGGGACCGCCTTCAGCGCCTGCTGGTCCATGCAGAAGGGGATCCTCCTCAGGTCCAGCGAGTAGTCCCTGATCTCCTGTCCGTCCCAGGCGTAGCGCAGGACGCGACCGTCCCTGGTGGCCACCATCAGCTCCTCCCTGATGGCCGCCAGGTCGGAGACGCCCCCCTCAATCTCCACCTCGAAGGCCAGGGAGAAGATGAGCGGCGGGATAAGCTCCTTCATGAACAGCTCGTCGCTCTCCCTGCGCAGGTGCCTGGCCGGCGGGTCCACCTGCTCGTACAGGGTCTTCACGTCGGTGGGCACCACGATGTGGTAGATGACCAGGTGGCCCATGGAGGTGACCACGCAGATCATGGAGGAGTCCGGGCGCCACTGGACCAGCACGTTGTCGCCAATGTCGGCCAGGGAGTCCAACGGGCGGCGGTGGCTGATGATGGGCACGCACGGCTTCAAGGGGGGAGGGAGGGAGGGAGGGAGGGAACGGGAATTGGCATTGGTTGACCATCTCGCTGTTTTTAAACTTGAGCATCTTAAGCCTGAAAGTATCATCCACTCCTCACCTTGATGTACCATATCTGAAGCGCGTCCGCCGTCAGGATGGCGGCCAGGATCTTGTCCCTGTTGCACACGACCTGCCTGACCTCGGCCTCCTGATCTCCGCCGACGCCGCCTCCACCACCACCACCACCACCTCCTCCGCCGACGCCGCCGACGCCCTGATCAAAGGGTGGAAGGCGTAGGACGCGGGGCCAACCCACCGGGTAGTACATGGTGCCTGTCCAGTCTCTCTCTCTCTCTCCTTCCCTCTGCCTCCCTTCCTCTCTCCCTCCCTCACTCACTCGCTCACATACTCGGCCGACATCACGGCCTCCACGTTCGGCAGTTCCAACCAAGGGGGCCACGGCAACGAACCACGATGACACCCTTCTCTTTCTCTTTTCTCTCGCTCTCTCTCCAAGGGAGGGGCTGAGGAAGGCTCCGGCCGCTGCAGCAGCTAGCATTCAAGCAGACAGGGGGGGGGGAAGAGAGAAAAGGAGAGGAGAAGCTGCTGCTACTACTAGTACAGGAATAAAGTGACGTGACGTATAGAGGTGGGAGCGAGCAAGGATCTTTTTGGCTCGAGCCGAGCCGAGATAATTCTTTGTATACACGTAGGCCAATGTCCTCTTTGTCTTGATTTTGTGTAATATATTATTGTTATTATTTTTGGCTTATGAGCTGGCGAGTTCGAGCTACGTCTCACTGGCTCGGGCCGAGTTCGAGCCACAGGGCGGAAGGAGCAGCTGAGCAGGCACCACTTTCTCTTCCTTTTTCTCTCTCTCTCCTTCGATTGGAATTCTCAGACTGGAAGGGAAACAAAAAATGAATTGTATAATTCAAATTTAAGGCCTCCTGCAAATATCTAACGGCAATATAAATTGTGTAACAGATGTGGCAACTTTTCAAGGCGTTTTAAAAGTTGTGCGTTCTGCGTAGACTAGGTATAAAGTTGGATTAAATGTATGGATCTCAGTTTAATATTGAATAAACTTTTTTCAAGGAGCTCAAGCGGAATCTACTTTGTCACATTTATTTCTTCTCTTATGATCTCATCAGAGGAAATGTGCATAAATATCTCGGCTTTTCCACTTCTTGTGCATGGTGCGACATGGCCAAAGAAGTTGCGGAGATGCAAGATTTTTTTTTCTCCGGGGAGGAGAAAGAAGAGAAAGAGTTGGAGAGGGGAAGAGCGAGATGAAGAAATAAACGAAGGTGAAGAATAAAAGAGAGCCTGCGTGTTCCCGACGGGACTTTTAAACTTACGAGCGTAACAAATTCAGCTTTAAGCATGTCATAGAACATGTCATTAGAATACCACATAAATGTCGCCATTTTTTTTGTAAATTTGTTACGCTTGTAAGTTTAAAAGTCCCGTCGGGTTGTTGTACGCATTGCTAATGAAGGTAGGCCTCGTGTACTCGTACAGGTACAGCACAATACATTAGCTTATATTTGTTATGTGTCATCGACGACTCTTTATCATCAGAGGGCATTCATTATATAAAAATCATAGCATTAACAAAGCGGAGGAGTTCAGACTAAGGAAGAGAGGCAGAGGGAAGATTCTTGCCGTGTGCCCCCCCCCCCTCATATTCATTTTTACTTTACTGGGACAGGGAGGAGGAGGAGGAAGATAAATTGGCGGTAAATGCTGGATGTCTAACTTCCTATAGCGAAATAATTGCTAATTTAATAAGTACCCTGGCAAGGAGAAAATAAATTCTCCCGCTTCTGCAGAGTAAGGCCAGTAATATTATAGGGTGTTTAACTTAAAGCCGCTACGGAACTGAATGGCACAACGGGATATATATTTAGAAATCATCGTCATCATGTGGTGGTGGGATACGATTCAAGGTGTGGAAAGTGGACAGGGCTGCCAGGTGAAGAGACCCCTTCAGAAAGGAACCAACAGCGGAGTGGTGAATCAGGTTTTTCTACCATTCTTGTTAATAAAGCCTCAAGATGCAAAAGAAGCCAATTTGGTTCTCTCTGAAACCATCTGGCAACACTGACAGTGAAAGAAGAGAAGATGGGGAAAATCGATCAGAAGTTTGCCACTCCGGCGGCCGCCGCTGGGTTGACGTGTACGGACGGGTGTGCCGGGAGGCCCCCGGGCCTGTTCCCGGGCACGTTGATCGGGTTGGACTTGGTCTCCGGCTTGGCCCGGTTCAGCACCTTGAGGAAGTCAGCCGTCTTGGCGCGCATCCGCGAGTGGATGTAGGCCTTGGAGCACTTGATGTGGTAGTGCAGGTAGTTCCTGCGGGATTGAGGCAAACTGGAATCAGCGCTTGCTTGACAAAGTCGGAGAAAAGTCGGGAAATAGACCAGTTTTCGTTCTACTGACTAGGTAGGCATCATGTTTCTTATAAAAAAATCCAAACTAACCACAATTTCCTCCTATAGTCCGAGTCCTAACTAACGGGAGTTTGACTGTAAAATAGCTTGTCCTCACTGACCTGAAGAGGTGTATGAGGTCAATGGTGTTGTCCCTCGTCTCCCTGTTGGTGTGCCTGGGAAAGAGGACAAAGGTGATGTAGCCGACGCCCTCGCCGGTGCGCGCGTCCTCGTGGTCCTTCAGGCCTAGTGGGGGGTCGCGGCTGAACAACACCTGGAGGGAAAGAAGGACGTGGAAGCTTCGAAGGTGGCCAAAGTTTCCCATGTACAGTATCCAACGAAACATTTGCAGTCTATAAGCAGTCTACGATCCCTCTAGAGCAACAAATTTGCAAATTTGTTACTCTAAAGGGAAAAGACATTTGCCTGTAGGTTATAGTGCCTATCAAAGTTCTCTTTGACTCATCCTAATTTACCTGTGGTGCCGTGGCGCTAGCCCTCCGCCCCTCCTTGAACTCCTGGAGGAAGACCTTGCCCAGGACCACGTCATCCTCGTCCTGCAAACGATGAGTTACCCGTAAAATACAGGAAAAAAAATGCAGTCAACTTTCTATAAGTAAAAACTTTCAATTTGCTGAAGATTTCTCTGACATGAATTCCTTTAGGACATGCTGAGTGTCACCTTGAAGATAGTGGAGAATACGACCGTGACCCTGTCGGCCTTGGCCTCGATAAACATGGTCTCGTCGTCGCGGTAGTGGATGACGGCCGCCTTGTGGCCCTCTTCCTCACGTTCCTGGACAATGAAATTGGCCCATTGGGGTAATCGGGTACAGGAAAAATATCTTGACAATTTCACATGCTAATTTGCTAAAGAAAGTTGTCAAAACTCTTGAATTCGATAGAAAAACAGGAAATGCAAAAGTGCAATACAGATGTGATCAGTAAAATTACTTTTTTTTCCAGTTATGATCGCATAAAGATACAAAACGACGTCTACAGAGATTGCTTTTGAATGAGGTCACTCCCTTTTTACAGGCATTTGTGCCCTCACTCACAATCAATGACTGCAGCAAAGCTCGGCTCTATTTTTATAATGAAAAAAATAATTAGTCCTTTCCTCCCCCCCTTCCTCAAAGACGCTTCCTCCTACCTGGAACTCGAAGTATCGTTCGAAGACGGCCGCGAAGCAGTGTCGCTTGAGCAGCCCGATCTTGGCCACCACCGATTCCTCCCAGTCGTTGGGCACGTTGTTCAGGTCCACCTGTCGGAATAGCGGGATGAGACGTAAAGGCATCCCTACGGACTCCATTGCCGAACCCAGCAGAATGCACAGTTTAATTGTACTTGCATGGTAGGTACATAGTACATGTACGCACATAGGCAGTATTGCCAACTTTTAGCCTGCAGAGAAATATGCCAGATTTTGCATGCAAACAGCAACCACGGTCCTCCTTAAAAAGTATGGCAATAAAATTCTAAAACCTTTGCAGATTAAATCAAATTGAAACATGCCACATTCGTCTTTTTTCGCTGCGGAATATGCCAGTTGGCAACACTGCCCATAGGGATCGTGCACTTAAGATCGAGCAAGTTGAAATGCACGCGTGATTGTGCCGAAGAGACTGACTCACCTGTACGGTGACGTCCGACCCCTCCTCCGCCTTGTCCAGCAGCCTCTCCCCGTAGACCCTCCTGAGGAGGGCGTCGGAGCCGTGGGAGGCCAGCTCCCGGTAGAACTTGAGGGCGATCGACACGTTGACCTTGGTCCTGTCCGGGGAGCCGTCCGGGCCCTGCGGGTTGGTCAGCTTGTACTGCACCCCGTCGAAGTCTGCCAGCTGGACGCACAGCGCCTCCGGCTTGTGCCCCGACCCGGACGAGTCCAGGGCGTTCCGGATCTTCAGCCGGAGGGTGTCCTCCACAATCCTGTTGTTTACCTCCAACAGGATCATCCTGGAAGGAAAGAAACAGTGGTCGCAGTCGCGGTCGGCCAACGCCTTCTGCTCCCTCTCCCCAACTTCCTTCTTATCTGCTCAAGTTGAGTGGCACTGGCATGCCAGAGTTGCCAGGTCTTACAAGACTGAAATAACCTACCCAACCCTGGAAACTAACCTACCTGAACCCAACGCTCAGGTTTAAAAAATAGCTTCTAATCGAAATAACTTTTAAAAAGCGACCTTTTATTTTCTTAAGTTTTAAAAACTTTTCTGAACAAACTGTATAGCCATCAAAGATAATTATAACGAAAATGGTTATGAAATAAACCACCTGGCCACCCTGTGGCATCTCCTCTGCATATCAGTTGTTACCATCTTCTTTCCACAGAAATAGAGAAATCATCGCCAAAAAATGTTTATGTAATAGCGACGATTAACTTTTCTCAAAAACATTTTTGCAAAAAAAACCAACATTTATATTCTTGAACAATGTCCAAATTAGACGAATACATCACGTGACCTAAACCTACGCATTTTGTTCACCAAATAATAGAAAAAATGTCAAATTTGACTACAAGTCACCAAAATAGGAAAACTCTGCGGAGGTCTGGGTGGCTCCCTTCCCTTGAACAGCTGCATCAGGCAGGCGCCAGGCAGGAGGCCGGAAAAAAATCGGAAAAAAACTTTTTTAGTTCCGCAACCTTGTTAGAGGCTACAATTTGACTATACGAATGGCTGTATTTGGGTCTTGAGGTCTTTGAAATTTGTTAAAAACCAATTCAGATCCCACTTTTTCAAAGTTATTAAGATTTTGGGCTGTGTTTGAATTCCAGCGTATAAAATGTTGGGCTGTGTTTAGGGTTGGGTGGGCTGTCTCAGCTTTTTAAACAACTCTGATTGGGGGAAAGGGGATTAATTAAGTAGGTTAGGTGGTGAACGGAAGAATATCATGATGCTCTCCTGAGCACTCTAGCCGCACTTGTACGTACAAGAATCGTGTGCAAGAAGCTTGCTGACTTGGTAGATCGATTAATTGTAATTCCAATTAAAAAGCGAGTTAATTGCGATAATTCGACGGTTTCCTCTTATTATATATTCTTTTTACGGTGAGGTTCTGACGTAACATTGTATTGCAACGTTTGACAATTTTTCACTTCCCCCGCAAAGTTGACTCACATGATGATTGCTTCCCGCAAAATTTCTTCTTTCTACTACTTTTTTTTTTCTTCTGCTACCTCGCCGCCCTCTTTGGTCGAGGCACCAGCCTCTTCCTGGGCTTGGCGGGCACGGCCGGGGCCAGGGCCAATCCCCTGGACGAGGTCGTCGGGGCCGGCGTGCAGAGGTCGGAGGCAGCGACGGCCGCGGCCGCGGGCGCGGCGGTGCGAGGCAGCAGCGGGGTCGACGGAGGCGAGATGGTGGGCAGGGCGGCCTCCATCCCGCTGAGGTCCACCTGCCGCTTCTCCTCCATGTGCAGGAAGAGCCCCGTGTGGCAGAGGCGCAGCCGAGTGATGCCGACGCTCGTAGAGGACGCGCCCGCCACGCAAAGCATTGCAGCAGCCTGCAAAGGTCAAGATTTGCAACAAAAATAAGCACAACTGGCACACAATCCCAAAATTTTTGCTCCACCTGTTCCTCCAGTATCCTCCGACACTTGTTGACGTCCCTGTCCCTCCCGTAGCACTCCAGCTGCCACTGCAGGCAGTCCACGACCCACCTGGACAGCCACAGCTGCTGCCCACGGCCGAAGCCCTCCTGCTGGGAGTTGACCCGGATGCGGAGAACTCGTAGGAGGGCGTCTGCGGATTGGAAGAACCTGCAAAATGGGGGCGGGGGAGGGGGAAATAATTAATGTCTCCATAGCTCAATCTGTAGAGGGCTGGACTTCTACCCTGATATACCCTGTACAGTAGACACTATAGCATAACAGTTGCTTCTTGTCTTTTTACCTGTGCGCCTCCTCCTTCCGCCCCCTGAAGTGCTCGAGCGCGCCGAACGCGGTGACGAGCCTGAGCACGGCGACGGGCGCCGGCGCCCCCGGGGCGCACTCTGCGCACGCGCAGGTGCTCACGTCGTGCTCCGTCCAGGAGGGCAGGCGGGAGAGGAGGTCCTGCCGCACCAACGCCGGGGAGGCCACCGGGTCGGTGGGAGGGAGCAGAACGGCGCGACGGGTCTGGAACAAGTTGCGCATTACTCTTGGGGGAACAGACAACTTTGGGTGCAAGATCCTACAGTACTACCTTGGACTTTATCTCCAGTCTTTCATTTGAGACCTCCTCTTGGGGCAAGGTGGCAGCAAGGATGATCTTTGCTCCGTTCATCTTGGCCTCCGCCTGGTCGTACTCTTCACACAGCAGATCCACACCTGCCATGGTGAGAAGGGAATCTGCAGTCCTAAAGAAGGAGGAAAAAGAAAGAAAAAAATTTACCAGTCATGAGGAAATACAGAATGACAAAGATTGCTTACCCCAATGCCAAGGCAGATGACTGCGCAAACTCCAATGCCAGTTTTGCGTACAGCCGCATCTCTTTCGGCATTCTGACCTGCGTGAGCAGGTCCATCCTGGTCCTGAGCACCTCGCCGTGCACGCGGCTGGCATCCAGCAGGCCCGCCAACCTAGACAGCTCCGGCCAGCGAGGGTGCTTAACCGAGGGGGCGCAGTAGGAGGAGGAGGCGTAGTAGACCGCACTTGCAGAGTACTTGTAGGCGTCGGCCACCAGCTCCAGAGGGCCCCCTTCCTCTTCCTCTTCCTCTCCTTCTCCTCTGTCCTCTGGCCCTGGCCCTGGCCCCGACACCGTGCACAACAGCGTCCTCACCCTGTACAGCTCCGCCAACAGCACCTTCCCAGCTATGCTACCAACATCCTGAAGTTCGCGAGCCCTGCGCAGCGACAGGCCGGACAGTCTCTTGGACCTCTCGAACTTGACAAGGTGGAAGTCCCGCTTGGCCACGGCGGCCCACAACGTTAACTGGCCCCACTCTTCCTCACTAGGGTCGACCGCCTTCAGCGCCTCCTCCGCCTCGCTTGCCCACTTAGTGTCTCCACAGCCCAACCTCAGCAGCCCGGCTGCGGCCAGGAGGCGGTACTTGCTCGCAGGCGGTCTGTACCTGGTGGCACTGTAAGCCTTAGCCAACTTGAGCAGGCAGACGAAGGCGTCCTCGCTGTAGGCAGAGAATCCAGAGAGGTCGAAGAAGTCTGCGGCTGTTAGGATCATGTTCCCCATCAAGGTGACATGTAGGGGAGGAGACGGTGGAGGCAGAGTGGAGAAAAGCGACGCTTCCTCCATGTGCCGCAGGCACTGCAACAGGAGCTCAAGCAGCTCCTCCTCCTGCTCCTTGCTCAGCCCCATGACGTAGGGATTCACGTCGCCGATGTTCTTCACCTCTTCGTCCTCCTCCTGGGGCGCCGGAAGCCCCGCTTTAGCCTTCTGGGCTGCCCTCTCCATCTCCATCTCCTTCTCCATTCGCCACCTGTGCTGCGTGTACCTAAGCCTGAACCTGGACAGGCAGACGAAGGAGAGAAAGACGTTGCAGACCCGCTGCTCCTCGCACATCTTCTCTGCGATCTTGGACAGCTGGGAGAGAAGCTCCTCTGGCTGCTCTGTCGCCTCTCTGTCCAGACTGAGCTCAAACAGTTGGCACCAGATGGCGAGGCACCTAGGGGTGGGCACAAACTTGTTTTCCCAGAAGTGCCTGGACAAGTTCTCCTTTGCCGCCAGGAGCATCGCCTTCAGGAGGCCCCTGAAGTCCGTGGAGGAGAGGAGGTCCCCAAAGTTGGCAGCGTACTTGAAGATTTCCGTGAGCAAGTTTCTCGCCGCCTTCTCCGGCAGCTCCTGGGCGGCGGCGGCGGCGGTGAAGGCCAGCGCCTCCTTCACGGCCTTGTGCGCCGCCACTGTCACCTCTCCGCCCTTCCGCCTGGCCACCACGCTCAGCATCTCCAGGTTGAGCAGGTGCGCCGCCGCCGTCCTGGTCGCCAGGTGGGAGCTCGCCAGCTGGCCCAGGAACCTGTTATCCGGGTCCGAGAGGGTCCTCCTGGCCTCCCCGTGCCCGGAGGAGAGGCGGCAGGCCTTGCTGACGGAGCCGGCGATGAGCTCGCGGACCCTGGCGTAGAAGGCCGCCAGCTCCTCCTGTCCGGCCGCGGAGAGGAAGTCCTCTACGGCGGCGGCGACGGCGGCGGAGGCCTCCAGCAGGCAGTCGCGGAGGAAGCCCCTGAAGAGGATGTTGCTGGCGGCATCCGCGGCCGCCTTCAGCTTGGCCCCGTCCAGCCTCCCCTCCTCGGCTGCCTCCCGCAGGACCGCGAAGGCCCCCACCGTGCACCCAGCGGCCTCGGAGGCCGCGGCCTCGTCCCGCAGGGGGTTGTTGAAGGCGTGGTAGGCGAAGGCCGTCAGGAACTTCTTGGCGGAGAGCGCGTCCTTCGGGTTCGCCGCCAGGTGCGCCCGGACCTCCTTCAGGAGGGGGGAGTACCTCTTGTTCTTCAGGCGGAGGTTGAGGTCGTTGCTGCTCAGGAGCCTCGAAGAGGACGAAGCCATCTTCGAGCACTGAAAGAAAAAGGGAAAAAAAGAAGTCTTCTTTTTTATGTTAATTGCTCCAGCAGAGAGTAGGGGTGCTCACCCTGCTGAGGTCTGTAGTGGAGCTCTGTGCCACGGATGACGACGGGGTCGGTCGGGTTGGGCAGCCCAGGGAGGCCATCGAGTCGGACTCGGAAGTTCAGTTCAGCTGGCTTCCCTCCCAAGTTCCAGCCGAGCCAGGACAGAACAGAACACAAAGGCTGAAAGAGTGTCTTGTTTTGTTTTGTTTATTTATTTTTTTTTCCGTTTCGTATTTTGCGGGCATTCCCTCCACCATGGAATTCTCAAACTGGAAGAGAAACGAGAAATTAATTAGATAATTTAAATTTGGGACGTCTTACATAACCTTAACCTGACAGTAGTGTAAATTTTTTGCTATGTGACAAACGACAACGTATTTAGAAATTATTAATATCTGAGTAAAAATATTAAACTTTCAATTTTACTACAGTCAAGTAAATCTGAGAACTGGTCTGAAGTTTTTTCCAGATTTTTTAAAAGTTTGCATGCTAGATACTCAAGGTATAAATAAAATTGACATCAAATGTATGGTATATTTAGCATACTTTTTTTTTAGAAGATATCCTTTAAGGTATCATAAGTCATACGCCAAGTTTTCGTTTCCTTTCTAGATCCGAGACTTCCGTGCCTCTACGACGTGCTTTGGGGGGGGGGAGGAACCATGGTAAGAACATCGGAGCCATGATGTTCTACCTATCTATCTAATATAGGCAAAAGTCCTAATTTTCATAAAATAAGTTGTTTGGCACGCCCCAAAATTGGGCATCGGATGAGGTCAGATCTGACCTCCAAGGCCATTTGAGGTCAAAATCGAGGTCGCGATTTATTAGCTTTGAGGGAAAAGGGGGGAAATAATCGTCAGAAAGATAAAATCAGCACGCAACCTCTCTTGTGCCCAACCATACCTACTACGTGGCTATTATGACGAGACAAAAAATAAAAAAAATACCCATTTTGGACCTCTCCTCAGAGGACATTTAGGCAGTACTTGCTCCTCATGGTCAGAGAGAGAGAGAACTAGAGAAATACAGCGAGTGGTAAAATAATTTTTATCTACAGTATTTACTTTAGAACCTTAACCCACAGCCACAGTGATTTAAAAAGCCAACCCAAAATGACAGGAAATTTAGAGCCGAAAAATACGAGTGTAAAGGTATGGTAAAAGCTTGGAAGAGTAACACTTTGTTTCGGCATGTGCTTGACGCAGCTACCCGTAGATGACCTTCTCCAGTTCGGAGATGATCCTCTGGAGACGGAGCTTTTGGGCGCTGTTCCGGTTTTCGAATATGCGGATATCCTGAAGGGGGGGGGAAAGAAAAGGGTCAGTCACTTTAGTTGTAGTGGTTACTCAGTTTTGCAGACAGGACCTGTTCAAACTTCCTTATTTTCGCTTCTCTGGCCCTGTTCTCGCCCTCCAGTCTCCTGTCCATGGCCAGGAGCGACTCCTTCTCCCGCTCCTTCATGTAGATCTTCCCGAGCATCGCCTGACGAAATTGATCTCTTTACAACCAATATCGCTAGCGTGCATTTACTGTAGTGGTGGGTTGCGCCAACTCCAGGGCAGGTGTTGGAATGGTGAAAGAAAAAAATACCCTTAGAGCAACCCAAAATTTCGACCCATCACTAATTAACACTAGTGGCGTAGCCGTTGGTGTGGCACTAGTGGTATATCAATGTTTTGGGTGCGTTGCCACCTGCAAAACTTTCTTCGTAGTCCCCCACCTCCACGTCCCGCTGGATTTCTTCCGCCGTCCCCCCGACGCAGCTCTCCTCCTGCGCCAGTCGACCCCTCGTCTCCCCCAGGAGGTGGACCGCGCTCGGGAGGCACCCGCTCGTCACGTCGGAGGAGCCGTCCACGGGGTTCCTCAGGCGGAGCAGCCTGTCGAGCAGCCAAAAGGATGATGCACCCACTTGACGACTTCCCAGTTAAAATGGTTTGGCTCACTTCTCCTTCTGCCCTTCCACCCAGCTGGTGTCGGCCGCCAGCCTCATGTTCAACTTCTGAAGCTTGACCTTGGCCTCCAGCAATGCAACGGCTGCTTCTTGCAACCTGCTTAATGCAATCCCACCCAACCAATATTGGTATCGTTAGGGGCACGGTCTCGGTGGCGACAATAGTGGTAGTTAGCGCGGGGGTCGACATTTGAGTTGCAATAAGGTTTTTTCCCACTATGCTAACGCCTGTCCTGGCGTTCTATTGCAACTTATCACTAAATTCACGCTAGCGATATTGGTTGGGTAACCAAATTGGTAGCGTGAATTTGGTGGTGGTTTGCTCTAAGTTTTTTTCCGCTATTCTAACACAGCTGCCTTGGCGTTCCTAACGCCATGGTGGACCTTAGAGCAACACAAATGTTGACCCCATCACGAACTACTGTACTACTAGAATCGCCACCGATAGTGTGCCCCTAGTGATACCAGTATTGGTTGGGATGTTATCCATTACATGTACTGCCATTAGGTTAGGACTACATACGGTAGTACGCAAGACCTGCCTCTTCTCCATGGAAGCGATCTCATCCTGCTTGAGCTTGTTTGCCCTCCTCTTCTCCCCCAGCTTGTCCTCCTCGGTGACCTCCCCCTTCCTGGCAGTCACCTCCTCCTCCCTGGCCGCCTCCAACTCCCTGGCGACCCTGGCCGACGTCTCCTCCACCCTCTTCTCCTCCTTGTCCAGCGCCTGCTTCCTCCGCGCCACCTCCTGCAGGAGCGCAGTCAGGTTGTCGGTGTCGGGTGCGTCCGCTGCGTCGCCCGCGAGACCCGCGCGGGGCAAACACCCGACGCCGGGCCTGGCGGGGGGGCCCAAGCCCGAGCCCACCCCGTCGCGGGGGCCACGGAGGAAGGGGACACCCCGGGACCGGGTGTCGCCGGACGAGGCGGGGAAAGACATGATACCCGTTACTAAATTCGTTCTACAGTATGTACAGTAAAGGCAATCGGCATAACATTACTTTGGCAAACAGCAAAATCTACAGTACGAAGTTGCGTGAAAAAGTGCAGACATGTTCCGCGCGCTCTGCCAAAGCGCCAAAATAAAAACAGAAACGTTTAACATTTCGACAAAAGCCGAAAAGATGTGTCGTGTCCCTTGACTCCTTTGAGCTTTACACATCTTTGTTCCGAAGAAACCATCATCGTCAAACCGCAATGTCCGCCACGAAAGATCTTGTGAAGGCCGTGGAGGACGGTCACGAGAGCGGCGACAAGAAGGCTGTCGCCGACATCCTGCAGAAGGTCGACCCTCCCAAGGTGAGCAGGCACGGTCAGGGGCAGATTTTTTTTTTCTTCTTGGAAGTCGTCATTTTTGGTCACCCGTGGTTTCAGGTGATCTCCGCCCTGTCCACCTCCCTCCTGTCGTCCAGCGACAACCCAGCCCAGTTCCTGCGCCACTGCCTGTCGGCCTGCAGGGTTGGGGGAGAGGACTCGCTCAGGAACCTCAGGACCAAGATCGCCTCCAAGTCGCTCTCGCTGCTCATGAGGAACGACTTCCTGTCCGCCTCGGCGGCCTTGGCCATCATGGACGCGATGGCGGAAGACCTGGACGAGGCCGAGATGGACCCGGCGGACGGGCTCAGACTGCTGGGGGAGTGCAGGGACGAGATCAGGGACAACGGGGACGGGATGAAGACCAGGTGGTTTAGGTATCTGGGACTGTTGTTGGCGTCGCTGTCCTGCAGGGATAAGGTGGACCTGGAAGGCGCACAGGAAGTGGTCGGAGACGAGATCGTCCAAGAAGTAAGCGGAGCAGAATTCCGCTCAAGGTGAGAAGGACAAGGATGTATTTGGGGGGAGGGGGGATTGGGGAGAAAAACAACCTGTCGACATTTTCTGTCGTGATCATCAGGATGTTGTCCTTCCTGTGCGCCCTGGACTGGCCCCCCGTCCACGCCGCCGCCTTCTGCGCCCTCTTCCGCGAGCTGGACGAGGGCGGCCCCCGCCTGTCGCCCGCAGAGCGCGCTTGCGCCGTCACGCGTCTGTGCGCCGCTCTGCGCCACCTGGAGCCGCAGGAGTTGCCGCCGCTCGTACACCAGATGCTGGGCCTGTGCAGGGACCCGGGCGCCGCGGGAACGATGCTGCGGGAGCTGGCCAACTGCTTCGTGGAGAGGCTGGCCAAGTCCTCTTCTAGCGCGGAGGAGGAGGAAAGCTTGGAGTCGGCTGAGCTGATTGGGGAGGTGGGGGAAGGCAGGAGGTGTATCTTGCAGGCGGAGGGGACCATCATGGTCCACCTGATGCATGCGGTCAGGATCGCCCATCCGGTTCACAAGGACGTCGTGAAGTGGCTGAGGTGTGCCTGCATCTTTTAAATCTTAAACTATGGTGACATAGTTCCCCCCTCCCTTTTTTAGACAAGCTGCCAACATGCCTGAATCGATCCTGGAGGGACAGTTCTGGGTATACCTCGCCCTCTCCTTATCATCGCTGCCGGTGAGTTGAGAAAAAGTGAAGACTTTGACATGCAACGTACATCATTGGTATCCAACATTCCAGGCTCACCGTTCAACGGTTGTGGACGCACTGAAGGCAGCCGTGAGCAAGAGCGTGGCCTTTGGCCAGAGGCAGCAGCGGGAGGGTTGGCTGAGGAAGGCCATGTCCCCGTCTTTCTCCGGTGACGGCGACGGCGACTCCGTCTCTGTAGCCTTCTGCCTGCTGGTGGAAGATACCAGCTCATACCAGGGCTGGGACCTGGTTGGCGGGGGCTTTGTTGACCTGGCCTTTGCCTTACTGGACGCGAAGGCACTGCTCGGGGGGAGGCCGGACACAAAGTTAAAGGCCATCTGGAAAATTGGTGAGCGCTAAATTAAGTCACGATATTTTATTTTCAAGTTGCCTAATACTATTTTCCTCTAAAAAAAAAAATAGGTACTGACATCATCTCCAAGATATTCCGCTGCTGCTCCTCCTCTGTCCGCACCGTCCTTCCCATGTTAGTGGGCCGCCTCAAGTCCTCCCAGGCGGCGCCACAGTATGTGTCGTGCCTCAAACGGGTGGTCAAAGACTCCCTAGCTCTCTGCATGGAAAATGCTTCCTTGATGACCGATCTGGTGGACAGGATCCATACCCTGGGAGTCAACGGCGCTGAGAGGACCCTGGAGGCGCTGCTGCCTCTGATCAAAGTGAGATATTTATTTGTTACTTTAGGTTTCCCGGATAATATAGATCACTTGAGTACATCAAACCTCTACTAGGTCAGCCGAAGTTTGAGGGACGCCACCATCTTGACCCTGCGCAAGTCTCTCTTTGATCGGTCCAACGAGGTGAAACAGATCGGCATGAAGGGGGTTCTGCAACTCTTGCAGGTCTTCAAAATCACGACGGCTCTTCCGGTCACTCAACTCAGCCAGTCGTCCGGAAACCTGACCCAGGTGCGCCAATAAAATACCAATAAAATACCCTAAGAATGTTTTTTTTCTCACAATTTTACGTTTCAGTTCTCCTCTGAACTGCTCCAAGGGTCTTCAAGCGCCTCGTTTTCCTCCTCCTCCGTGAACGTGGCTCTCTGCAGCATGCTGGTGAGTGCCCTGCAGAAGGGTCTGTCCCAGACTCCTGCGGTCAGACTCATCATCTACTCCGGGCTGTATGAGGCCGTGGCGCGCAACCCCGAGCTGTGCTCCGACGTCCTGGCGGTGCTGCACGAGCACGCCGTCGACATGGGCTGGGCCGAGCTGAGGAGGACAGAGGATGGGGGAGGGCTGGTCGATCTGGATCCGCTCATCGAAGAAGAAAATGCAGGAGTTGTTATAAAGGTGACCCTTCTTCTCCAATGCCGCAATTTATTTTTTCATCTTTTGCGACGTACGATCATGTCATACCCGGGAAATATGCAGGATCCTGCTGGATGGTATTTCCACTGCGCCCAGCAGCTCCTGACCAAGTCAGAGGAGCTGTACGGGGGCGGGGCCGAGGACATGGACATCGACGGCTACGTGGAGGATGAGAACGCCACGCGGACGAGGAACTGGCTGTCGTCGCTGCTGGAGGAGATGTGCAGGCGGTATTCTGAGGCCGACCTGACGGACCTCAACTTTGACAAGACGGCGGACTATTCCAAGGCTACGGTGGTCGGCAGCAAGAACGTGTGGAAGGCGGACCTGGTCAAGAATCTGCTGGAGGCTCTAATGGACTACCTGGTTATGCACGGAGCCGATGTGGACGAGGACAAGGCCAGGAAGTTTGTCGGACTGTTCAAGAGACACCAGGAGGTGTCGGCACTGCTCAAGGTTTCTTGCAAAGATCAATATCATTTTATGGGTTTTTTTTTTGCAACAAAAGTGTCATTTTGGCGCAGGGAGCAAACGGCCCTCCTAAGGCTCCTGTTGGAGGCGGGAAAAAGAAGAAGAAGAAGGCGGATGACGAAGGCTCCAACGATTCCAGCCAGAGCAACAACAATGCCCAGACAGCAGGGCTAATGAGGCAGAAGAAGAACGCGTTCAAGATGCCTGAGCATGCTCACTCAATCAGGGCCCTGGCCGCGATGCTCAGGGCCATCGTCCTGTAAGTACTGTACTACAGTCGACAGTCGCCAACCTCAACAGAGAGACTGTCAAGAGCGTCTTAATTGCTTTGGTCGATTCAGGGACCGTGACGACTCTCACGCTGGCGCGCTGGCGGTCTTGCGCGGCGACGGGGGCGACCTCGCCGTTCACCTGGCCCACGTCCTGCAGGCCAAGCTGGCGCAGGCCGACAGGGCCCTGGCGGAGTCCGGCGACGACTCGGGGAACCAGCTGTGGCTGAGGCACGCCAGGGCGGCCGGCAAGCTGTGCATGGAGTGTCTGATGGTGGGGGACGACCTGGCGGCGGAGGTGGCGGAGAGGAGGGAAGTCCTCGCACTCGAGTGCTGCGAGTCGCTCTGCCTCCTGCTCAACATGATGGCCACGCACTTCAGTGCCAAGCTGCAGGATTTCATGACCAAATTAGGTGAGATGAAATTGGAAAAAAAGTTAATTGGCTAAGAAAAACTCAGGTTTTTTCTCTTTTTTTTTCGTAGTCGAAGACACTAGCAGCGACATATCTGGCAGCGGCCTCCCGCAGAGCCTCGGGCGCCTCTGCGACGCCGTCTTCGACCTGATCGCCTCCGCCCACGCCAGGTCCTCCGGGGAGGAGGTGGACGCCGCCAGAGCGGCCGCGGGAAAGAAGGTGGTGGGAGCCATGGTCAGGATCCTCCTCTTTGTCGCATCCAACCTCGACTGCCGGAAGGAAGAGGACGCGGCCGTCATGAAGAAGGTGCATGCAGCTCCATAAAATCCAGTCTCTCTCTCTTGATGGACTTCTATTAGGTACAGTCGGATCTCACATTAACACTATTGTTCGTCAGCAGCAATTGTACTATTGTTAATCTGAGATTATTGTTAATGTGAGATGTGTATAATATCTCATATGAACAAATTTGGTCAGCAGCAGGAATATTATTAATCCGAGATTTATTGTCAACCTGAGAATTGTTAATGTGAGATCCGACTGTACTACGCACTGTTCTCCTTTGTGCGTTTCGTCAGATGTCCGACTGGAGTCGCGAGTTTGGAGAGTCGTTCGACGGCGGGACCTCCCCCGAGGTGCTGAACCCGTACCTGGAGCTGCTGTTCTCCTCCGCGCGAGCGCTGAGGGAGAGCTCCAACCTGACCAACGAGATCGCCACCCAGCTGAGATCCGTCGTGGGAGACATCGACGCGAATACCTCGGTACCATAGGCAATTTGTTCTCTTTTTTTCTCTCCAGTCCAATGTACCTTTTTCATGTACCTTTTTGTCTCAGTCTCGTCCTGCGGCGACTACGTTCCCCTTCGTGACCGTGGGCGCCAGCGAGAGCATCCTCCGCGCCATCTGCAGCCACGTCGTCGACTCGATGGACTCCGCCGACGCCTTCGTCGGGTGGTGCAGGCAGAGGTATCAGAACAGACAGGAGGGGAAGGCTGCGGCGGCAGAGGAGAAGTTCCTGAGACAGGCCGAGTCTGAGGTCTGTCACCTTCTGGGAAGGTAGGCTGATTTTTGGTGGACATGGTGGTGGTGGTGGTTTCATGGCCTAACGTCGTCCTTGGTGCAAATTTCAGGACCGTCCACACCGTGAAGGAGTTGTGCCAATCCTGCTTCCGCACAGAGTGCCTGCTGGACCACTCCATGCGCGTGGCGGCCAGGCTGTACGGCACCCTCTGCCTCCTTGCCAAGCACTTCTTTGTGCGCACCAGGCAGAGCAGGGACTGCGTGGAGGCTGCCAAGTTCGACCACCTCGTGAACCTGGTGGGAAAGAGCCTCACCGTCAGGGCCTATGAACTGATCACCCACACCCAGGTCAGTAGAAACATGTGGGAAATATGTATTATACATGTAGTACAGTATAGTATATTAGTATTGAAACTGATTTTTTTTTGCCTCAGGACTTGTCTGACGAAGAGACTGGACATAGACGAGGAGGCCAAGGCGGGCACCTTCGCAGCAGGGTGCAGAAGGAGTCCAAGGGCATCCCCAACCTCGTCTTCCGCATCGAGGCCTTCGAGAACGAGGTCATCAAGTTGGGGGCAAGGTGCAAGATCAACCTGATGGAGAAGACAAGAGTGAGTTGCGTTGACGAGTTTTTTTCTCCTTGATGTTGGTCCACGTGAGGAGCTCGCGAGCGGCGTTTTTTTTTCTTTCTCGCAGATTTCGGCAAACAGGGACTTCAGGATCAAGATGGACGAGTTCCGGCGCCTCCAGGAGAGCGGGGCCAGGGGCGAGGACGCAGAGAACGACCCCAGCGCGGACGGCCACGCCGCTGAGTCGACGGCCATCGAGGACGAAGAGGAGGACGGGGACGGGGAGGGGGAGGACTTGCGCCTGTCGAGCACCACGCAGAACTCGGTGCTGCGGAACGTGCAGCTGCACTCGCAGCAGTCGTCGTCGTCGTCGCCGTCGAGCCAGGCCTCCTCCATCCAGGCGCCGCCGCCGGCCAAGAGGCTCAAGGTCAAGATGGCCTTCAACAAACCGAAGAAAACATAACATGTAAGGGAAAAAAATATAAAAAAAAACCCAAGAGGAAATTATTGTTTTAAATGTGTGGGCGGCAAAATTTCTACGTTTTACGCTCGTAAGGAGTACACAGATCTACCTACTTCTCTTCTTTTTTCACGTAAATAAATATATCGTGTCAATGTTACGCGAGTAATATAACAGAGCATTTACCTATGTGCTTTCACTACCTACCGTACGTACTGTAGTGGAGGCGACTGCCTAACGACGAAAATTGCCCACCTGTCGAACCTATAAAATCTCATTCTCTCCGCAGTTGCGAAAATATTTTAACAATCACCTACCCAAGAATATCTTTCACCCCCATCTTACCATCTTGTACAGTGAACCAACCACACTATACACTTATTAAAATACCTTTAGTACAGAAAAAACGCACTACTCATACAGACAGTATGTTGTATAGCAGATAAACAGTAAGTAAAATACAAATTTGACAACTTCACTTTAGCGGTGGGGGTTGCTCCCCCCCCGAGTCTCTTTCTCTTGACACTTTGTTCATCTGTGTGAGTGTGAGACAGTGAGAGAGAGAGAGAGAGAAGCCAAGAAACGAGCTTGCTTTTGCTCCCTCTCCTCTCCTCTCCTCTCCTCTTGCCCCTCACTCTGCCCACCTCGCCCCACGCCAGTCGCCAGCCACCAGTGCTGCCAGATGGTGCCAAAAGGATCCAAGTTAAGTCTTGAGGGCGGAAAGCTTTGTTATCAGAAATGAAATAAAACCTGACTTGGCTCCTGTCGTAGCAAAATTTATTTTAATTGCGGTTTCTGTTTTGGAGGAGCCTCAGAAAATCTGGCAGCACTGCCAGCCAGACAGCTGAAAAAAAAACCCTCGGAGAATGTGAAAGGAAGGTCCACACTCCCGTCTGCTGTTTTGGGCTGCCTACCCGGAGTTTAGGTGGGGAGAGAAAAAGTTACTTTTTTTTTTTTTTTAGTTTAAAGAATCTCGGATCTGGCTGGAATTTTGAGACCCTTTCGGCGTGGCGTGGGCATCGCCGGGAAAAATCCCTAGTTGAAGGACTTGCAGAAGGGTGATAGGAGCTTGTCGCCTCCTCCGCCATGTCCGTGAGCGACTTCCTGAAGGACCTCCCGACGAGGAACCGGGACAACTTCACCAAGTTGCACTTGGGCGAGGGCGGCAGGGGCAGGGAGCCCCGCCCGCAGCCCCAGGCGTCGTCGTCCGCCGTGGCCAGGCACAGGGCCACCATCTACGTGCCAACCAAGGACTACCCATCGGAGCAGGTCAGGGAGAGAGAGCAAATTAAGAAAAAGAAAAAAACCAAGAAATGTTTAGATTTAACTGCATACATGTACGTACTGCAGCATGATGCGTGTCATGTCACGTAACCCGACCAATATTGGCGACCTCAGATCTAAAACGCTGAGACACAATTGAGACCAGAGCAACAATTTTACCTCAGCCACACCTTTTATCGAGTAAAGAGGTAGCTGAGGTATGGCTGAGGTAAAATTGTTGCTCTAGTCTCAATCATGTCTGATTTTTATCTTGCCATGGAGAGGGGCTGACCGATACCTGGATGCTTTCTCGTCGATACGTCTCCAATATTGGTCGGGAAGATGTAGGAACATTATGTACATTGACAGGAAAATCAGTATATATATATGTGACAATCAGCATATGTACATATATGAAGATCTTTCTGCTTTTCTTCTGTTGTGACAATTATTGTTACACCCGATCCATAATATTGTTGCTTCCTTCCAGATCATCGTGACCGAGAAGACCAACACCCTCCTCCGCTACCTGCACCAGCAGTGGGACAAGAAGACGACCGCGTCCGCCGCCGCGGTCAGGAAGAGGCCCAGGCTGGACCCGCTGCCCGGCGCGGCCGCCGGGAACAGCACCGCCGGGGGCGCAAACTCTGCGCCGCCGCCCCAGCCGCCGCGGCCGCCGCCGCCGCCGCCGGCGGC
>JAAUYM010007257.1_pt1 | contig 27172 bp, 26 predicted proteins | sample 7278001 | NCBI WGS metagenome assembly JAAUYM01 (sample SAMN14350224, study PRJNA611818) | marine sediment metagenome | isolation source: surface marine sediment (1.8m) | place: French Polynesia: Moorea | collected 2018-08
ATAGCGAGCGGCAATGGCAACGTGGTTAAAGTAACAAAAACCCTCTTCCTTGCCCGTGTTCAAGGCATGATGCCCTGGCGGCCGTGTTGCACAGAATACATGTTGTAGATTTCTTTTCGCGACCTGGTCTACTGCACTCAGCGCAGCACCGACTGCCGCAGTGGCAACCTCATACGCTTGCGGATACTTCTGCTGGATAGATTTAATGTGTGCATCGGTGTGGAGTTGACCGATCCATTCAAGCACGTCCGTCTTTAATGCAGGCAAGACAAGGGACTGCATCAGCCCTGAGTCTTGCATTGCCGTGCTGATGTACCTGTAACGCGCCGGCGATTCAGGGTGATCCGGGTATAAGTGATATTTCAGGAAAATTGGGTCTCCTATATAGCCAACCTGTTGATTTTCAGTCGCTAAAATGGCGACTGACGGCAGCATGGCAATCGATACACCTGTCGCGAAACCGTTAAAAATGAAGGTCCTGCGCTTCATATTTGGGAATTTTGTGCTACTTTATGAGTCAAGATAAGGATTTCGAACGTTTTTCTGGTATTTCCGAATGGCAGTTAGTTTGTAACAGTGATGAAACAATTACGACACAATAACCTAACTCTGGTCACGCTGCTAATGCTGCTAGTGCCAGCTCATGCTTCTGCCTGGGAGGTATTGTCACAGTCTAATACCAGCTCTGACGCCCTGACACAGGTGGCCTACACAGAAAATGGTGATGGTTATTCGCTTGAAATATACCGGGATGGTGTTGGCGCTATCCGCGCCCGTTTTTCCCTGAATCGTCAGCTGGATAAACTCCCTCCCCGACATTGTCCTACATTCCAGGTCGACGACCGGGTTTTGGACAATCGTTCTATTAATGATGCCCCATGCATTACCGACGCTGACTGGAGTGAGTTTGTACTCGGATATATGAGTACCGATGAAGTCGTGTCGCCAAAACTGTATGCGCTCGTCAATGGCTCAACATTAACCTATCGTTTCATGCTTGATCATGGTGGCTATGATGAAACCAGTTTTTCATTAAACGGTTCAAAGCGCGCCACGCTTACAGTGCTTGGTGGCGATATTAATATTATTCCCAGATAGTTAACTTGTTGTTGGTGACAGTACCATGCCAGACTGGCGCGTGATTGACAGCCTTGCATCAATAACTGATGCAGACTGGCAGTCCCTGGTCACGAATGACAATCCTTTCCTGTCACACCCATTTCTGTATGGCCTCGAAAAATTCGGATGCCTTGAGCAACAGCAATGGCAGTCTGCGCATATCGTTATTGAAGAAGGTGACAAGCTGCTCGGCTTAATGCCACTCTATATAAAACAGGATTCCTACGGTGAATTCGTTTTCGACTGGGCATGGGCCGATGCCTACCATCGTGCAGGACGTGAATATTATCCCAAGCTGGTCTCAGCGATACCCTTTACGCCTGTATCAGGGCCGCGATTACTGATTGCTGACGGCGCTGATCGCAAAGCTTGTCGGCAGTTACTGGTCGAGGCATTACAGACAATTATGCATGACAACCGCTTGTCGACTGCTCACATATTATTTCCCGATAGCAATGAATTAGAGACCTATGAAGAACAACAGGCCCTGCAGCGGCTAACTATACAATTTCATTGGTTAAACGAGGGTTACCGTGACTTTAATGATTTCACTGAACGTTTAAGTTCCAGGAAACGAAAAAAGCTTGTGCGTGAACGTCGTAGTATCCAGGATGCAGGCATTGAGATTGAACGCTTGAGTGGCAAGGCAATAACAGCCGAACACTGGCAGGTGTTCCACGAATTTTACTGCAATACATTTTTTAAAAAATGGGGCGAGCCTCGTCTAAATCTGGATTTTTTTCAGTGGTTGGGACAAACCATACCTGAACAAACCCTGCTGGTACTGGCAAAAAAGGGCCAGGACTATATTGCAGGTGCCTTTGCCATGCAGGACAGCAACACGCTTTATGGACGACACTGGGGCTGTAACAGGGACGTCCCGTTTCTACACTTTGAATTGTGCTACTATCAGACAATAGAACACGTGTTGGAAAACAACCTGCAAAAACTGGACGCCGGCGTGCAGGGTGAACATAAACTGGCACGGGGATTTACTCCGGTGGCCATGCCTTCTGCACATTGGGTTCGCGAACAGGCATTTTCCAGCGCTATAGAGGACTACTTGCGACGTGAAACAGGAATGATACGTGAACATATAGCAACGCTGAAAACGCATCTTCCATTCAAGCAAACGGGCTGACCAGATGACCTATGGAAATTTCAATGAAGGTAACAGCAAACTTTACTGGGTAAAGGATAATGTGCTGGCCAATGATTTTCCTGACGTCAACCAGGCCTTGCGAGACCCGGATGGTCTGCTGGCAATAGGCGGCGACCTTTCCAGTGACCGACTGATGCAAGCATATCGACATGGTATCTTTCCCTGGTTTAATGAAGGACAGCCGGTGCTGTGGTGGTCACCGGACCCACGCTGTATTCTGGAGCCGAGTGAAATCAAGGTATCCAGAAGCCTGGCCAAGCGTATTCGTAGGGGCGATTACGTAGTCACCTTTAACCGGGCATTTGCAAGCGTAATAGACGGCTGTGCCAGCAGTCGCAAGGGAGTAAATGAAACCTGGATTACCAATGATATTCGAGAAGCCTATCTCAACCTGCATTATCGGGGTTATGCGCATTCGGTAGAGTGCTGGCATGATGGCAATGTCGTAGGTGGTTTATATGGTGTCGCAATGGGTAAGGTCTTTTTCGGTGAATCCATGTTTAGTCATAAAACAGATGCATCCAAGGTAGCACTGGTAGAGTTGGCGCATAAACTGGAAGCTCGGAATTTCAGATTGATTGATTGCCAGGTTCATTCCCAACATCTGCAATCGCTTGGCGCCAAGCCCATCCACCGCGAGTTATTTATTCGCATGTTGAAAAGTTACTGTAATAACGAGAAGACCAGCGACTGGGAAAGCTGATGGACAACCAATCCAATAAGCTACGCTTTTTTCTTACGACACCGCACCAGTGCAACTACCTGGATGACAGGGAGGCAACGAGCCTATTTGCGGACCCTCTATTCCCGAAGAACAAAAAACTATATTCAATGCTGGTGTTAAACGGTTTCAGACGTAGTGGTGAACACCTTTACAAACCACACTGCTCTCAATGTTCCGAGTGCGTGCCTGTGAGGATACCAGTAAACGAATTCAAGAGCCGAAGAACACAGCGTAGAACAATGAGAACGAATATCGATCTCGACATTAATCGCATAACTGCTGACTTCGTACCCGAGCATTTTTCTCTCTATCAAAAATATTTGCAGGCAAGACACCCCGGTGGAGGCATGGACAACCCAACCGAGGATAACTACAAAGATTTCCTCTGGTGTGATTGGTCGGATACCAGCTTGTATGAATTCAGACTCGGGACAAAACTGGTAGCCGTCGCCGTTGTCGACAATCTGACCGATGGAAATTCAGCGGTCTATACCTTTTTCGACCCGGACTATTCGAAACGCAGCCTTGGTCAATTTGCAATACTCCACCTGATTGAGGCAACACGACAACAGGGTAAACAATGGTTGTACCTTGGTTACTGGATAGCGGGCTCCGAGAAAATGAAATACAAGGTCGACTATCAGCCATTAGAGTGTTTCCTGGACAATAATTGGAAAAGATTCACCCTTCCCTCCAGCAAGAATTTTGCAGTGAAGAAATAATTAGTGCAAAATTCGCACTTTTTTAACCGCAGAGATATTTATGGCCAAAGAAGACCAGATAGAAATGGAAGGAACCGTGGTAGAAACACTACCAAATACGATGTTTCGTGTTGAACTGGATAATGGGCATGTCATTACAGCCCACATCTCCGGAAAGATGCGTAAGCACTATATTCGCATTTTAACCGGTGACCGCGTTACCGTTGAGATGACGCCTTACGATTTAACCAAGGGCCGTATTACCTTCAGGGCACGCTAATCTATATATAACTGTTAATTTGCTTCCAGGCGTACTTTTTCCAGGTCTTCTAGAGTATCGATCCCTGTACCTGATTCAGAGCTAGCCACATCAACATAGATGCGGTCACCTCTTTCTAACACCCGCAACTGTTCAAGTGATTCTTGCTGCTCAAGCTGTGCTTGTGGCCATCCGGCAAACTCGCAAAGATACCCGGCACGATAAGCATACAAGCCAATATGTCTGTAGACCGGATTTGGCATGCCGCCCGCGCGCCTGTATGGCAGTGGCGAGCGACTGAAATATAGCGCAAACCCATCCTGGTCCATAACCACTTTTACGATATTGGGATTCTTGTAATCCTCTTCATCGTACAGCTGCTCGCACAAGGTTGACACTTTCGCAGATGGATTATTGTGCAAGCCATTCGCAACCTGATCGATCAAAACCGGCGGCAACCCGTACTCATCGCCTTGTACGTTGACGATAATCTCCTGTTGACCCAGTTGTTTCTTACCAACCACCTCTGCAAGCCTGTCGGTGCCGGATTCATGCTCTGATGAAGTCATGATACATTCTGCACCAAACTGTTTAGCAGCCTCCGCAATACGATCATCATCAGTAGCAATATAGATCTTACGAGCTTGCGTATCACAACAGGCATCGTAAACATGTTGCAGTAAGGGCTTGCCGTGAATATCCAGCAGTGGCTTACCAGGTAAACGAGTCGACGCGTAACGTGCCGGGATTATAATTGTATAGTCAGTCGACACTACTTTAGCTTATCAGCTTCTTCTTCAGTGATAGTTCTTGCCTCTTCCTCTAGCATTACTGGAATACCATCACGTACAGGGTAAGCTAACCTTGCAGCCCGGGAGAGTAACTCCTGGTTTTTCCTGTCATAAACAAGCGGCCCCTTGGTTACGGGACAAACCAGTATTTCTAGTAATTTTTTATCCATTAATTGCTTCCTTCATCAAGTTATCCAGTCGGATGCTAAATGCCTCTGGCAAACTGGCTCTGATTGGCAGGTACCAGTGCAAAGGGCTGGCAAATTGTTGACATTTTACCGCATCTTTTTCTGTCATCACTACAGGTAACCCATCTTGAAAAGCAATATCCTCATCCTGAAATGGATGATGATCCGGAAAGACATGCTTAATAATCTGAATATTATGTTTACGTAGCCATGCGAAGAAGCGCTCGGGATTGCCTATCCCGGCGACGGCATGTACTTCTTGTCCAGCCAGTTCTGATATGGCCATAGTAGTATCCGGATTGCGTACCGAAACAAGATCGCCGTAATCGTATTCCATTTTATATTCGTGCCGTCCTGCCTTGTATTTACTCACGATCATATCAACACTGTTTAAACGGCCAACAGGTTCACGCAGCGGGCCAGCCGGTAAACAACGTTCATTACCGAAACGGCGTTGACCATCGACAACACATATTTCCAGGTCCCTTCCCAGGCCATAGTGCTGTAATCCATCATCACAAATTATGAGATTGCAATTGTAATGTTTGATTAATTCTTCTGCTGCGAGCAAGCGTTCACTGGCCACTGCTACCGGTGACAAGGTGTTACGCGCGATTAATACTGGTTCGTCGCCAACCAGCAAAGGATTACTGTCAGGCCGCACCTGCTGTGGCCTTGAAGACTCCTTACCGCCATAACCGCGACTGATTACACCTGGCTTAAGACCTTTTTGCCGAAAGTAATCAACCAACCATAGCACCAGTGGTGTTTTGCCAGTGCCGCCGACAGAAATATTGCCGACGACAATAACCGGTGCGTCCACATGGTTTATGGCGAATATACCAGACTGGTAACAAACTCTACGCAGGATAATGACAAGGGAGTATAACCATGCCAACGGAACAAGAAGCAATCCTAGTGGATGCGAGGAATACCAGACTTTTTCAATGAATTGATCAAACGACATAACATCAGGTCAGTTGCCCGAGCTGTCTTCCTCCAGCTCCTTGGTTGCAAAGGTAATCTTTACCAGACCCAGCTGACGAGCTGCATCCATAACCTTAACTACTGACTGATGCGTCGCGTTAGCATCGGCATTAATAATGATTGGCGGTTCATTTAATCCAACCAGCGCCTCGGATAAGGCATCCTTGATCGTCTCAAGCTGCGCATTTACCAATGCCTTCTCATTTATGTATACATTACCGGCCGCATCGAGGCCGACGTTTACCGCATCAGGTTTAGCCTCTTTCACTTCCTTGGACGAGGTTGGCAGAGTAATATTGATTTCGGAGTTATGTTCGAATGTGGTTGATACCATGAAAAAAATCAGCAACAGGAACACCACGTCTATGAGCGGCGTTATATCCAGGTTTACCATTTCAGGTTTTTCCTTCCTGAAGTTCACTCGGTTTCTTCCCCTGCTACTTGTTCTGATTCACGCATCCCGCACATTACTTCAACCATTTTTAATGCCTCCTGCTCCATGGTTAATGTCAACTCATTGACCCGGCCAATGAAATAACGATGGAACATCAGACTAGGAATTGCCACAGATAAACCTGCCGCTGTGGTAATCAGTGCTTCAGAGATACCCTCCGATAATACGCTTGGATCGCCAACACCCTGCGCGGTAATCACTGTGAAAACCTTAATCATGCCAATGACCGTGCCAAGTAAGCCCAGCAATGGTGAAATTGAAGCAATAGTGCCAAGGGTGTTGAGGAATCGCTCCAGTTCATGTGATACCTGACGACCAACTTCTTCGATACTCTCTTTCATGATCTCGCGCGAATGGTGTCTATTGACCAGGCCTGCTGATAACACCATACCCAGCGGCGAGCTTTTACGGAGTGACTGAACACGTTTTTGATTCAGGTGGCCCACTTTTTCCCATTGCCAGACCTTGGATACGAGGTTTCTGGGAACGATTTTACTTGCCCGTAATGACCAGAAACGCTCTGCTATGATCGCAGAAGCAATGACAGAGCATAACAAGATGGGCCACATCAATAGCCCCCCTGCCTTGATTAATTCAAGCACCGGTATTTCTTCTCCATTTATCGTTAATATTCGTTATTCGCGTCATTATGCCAAAAACGCCTGTTAGTCAGGCGATTTTCATAAATCATGGTGCCAGCGTCGGAAAAAATGACCTGAATCGCCCCTGATTGATAGCTGAGGTATGACTCCACGCCGCGCTGTCTGTAGCGGTCAATTATATCCTGTTTCGGTAGTCCGAATCGATTCCTGTATCCTGCCGTAAATAAAGCGTATTCAGGCGCAACCGAGTCAATAAACAGCGGGCTGGACGAAGTGCGGCTACCGTGATGAGGTACAACGAGTAAAGTACTGGACAGCTTGTGACCTTGTTCTTGCAGCAACATGGCTTCTGCCTCTGCTTCGATGTCGCCGGATAATAATGCGCTGCCATATTGTCCGGTCACTTTCAGCACACATGACGCATTATTGCCGCTAAAATTAGCATCCGGTCGTGGATGCAGAATTTCAAACAAGACACCATCCCATTGCCATGATTGCCCGCGTTGACAGTAATTCACTTGCTGGTAGGAAATCTGCTCTGGAACACTGGTTAAAATGTTAGCGGGATTGAGTGCCTTGATGACGGCATCTGCACCACCAATGTGATCGTTGTCACCGTGACTAATGATGAGCACGTCCAGTTCAGTTACTCCCTGGTAATTCAGGAAAGGCACGATAACGGCATCACCCATATTAAAGCTTTCTGAAAACTTTGCCCCGGTATCGTAGAGCAGTTGATGATTTTCAGTCCTGACCAATGCAGCCAGGCCCTGGCCAACATCAAGCATATCCAGCTGAAATTCAGCCGGCATAAGTTTGTCATGCAAAGGATAAAATAGCGGTAATAGCCATATAACACCTGACCATCTGGCAGGTAACCCGCGCGGCATAAACAGGATGATGATGCCGAGCATGCCACATACATACGCTAACCAACCTGACCCTGGTACCGATACAGTATGCATAGGCATCTGTTGCAACGCCTCCAGATACCACCAGAAAAAATCAAGGCAATAGATTGCTACAGAGTAAAGCAGTTGCGAGATTGAAGGTTCCAGCAACAGGAGTAACAAGGATAGTAATAACAACGGTACGACCAGGAAGCCAATTAGCGGAATACAAACAATATTGGCGGCAACTGAATACACCGGCAGTTGGTGAAAACTAACGACCAGCAAAGGAAATAGTATCAGTGAGAGTGAAAACTGAAGCCTGAACCATCGCGCTGGTTTACTGATTTGCTGTATTCTCCCGCTGATGAGGTAAAGAATGGCAGCAACTGCACCAAACGACAGCCAGAAACTAGTGGATTGGAGTGCCAGCGGATCCAGTAGTAAAACCAGAAGTGCAGCAATGACAAGTGACCGGGATATAGCGATAGTTTGCGCACACATTACGCTTAGTAACACCAGCGCAATCATGATTAATGCACGTTGTGTTGGCAGTGTAAATCCGGCCAGCATGGCGTAACCACAAGCTGCAATGAATGCAAATCCAATTGCTGCAGTAGGAGCCGGCAGTATCCGCGTCAATAGCAAGACTCTGGCCCAGCAAAGACGCACCAGGAAGTAGAACATGCCTGTCACTATGCCCAGATGTAAACCTGAAATTGCAATCAAGTGACTGGTGCCTGTCTGTTGTAATAACTCGGTTTGTTGTTTACCGAGTACAGAGCGATCGCCTAGACTCAGCGCCAATACGAGTCCCTGATGATCAACCGGCACATATTTACGAATCTGCTGTGCCAGGTAATAACGAACACGTTCTGTAAATGCAGCTTGTGCTGGCCTGATTATAGAAGCAGCCGGTTCACTCCTGACATAACCCAGTGCACGAATATCCTGACGTATCAGCCAGCCTTCATAATCAAACCCGCCTGGATTCATGAAACCATGCGGGCGCTTTAACCTTATAGTGAGTCGCCAGCTTTGCCCGGGTACGATTTTTTCATCAGGTTTATACCAGTTAAGCCTGGTAGTCAGCGGCAGCGATACAGCATGATCCGCTGGAGAAATAAGTCGATCAATTCGAAAACGAAAACGCTGGTAACGTTGCCGTTTTTCAGGCATCGACAGTACCTGTCCTTCAACGATGAGATCCTGTTGTTCAAGTTCGACAGGCAAAGCAGGAGATAACATTGCGTGTCCGGCCAGCAGCATCCAACTGCATCCAGCAACGAAACAGGCTGGCAATTGGAAAAACGGATATCTGAGGGAAGCTAGAAAAAAAGGCAAAAACAGCAAGGCCAGAGCTGCTTCAGGCAACCTGGACAAATGCTGTACGAGCAAAATACCACACATGAATGCCAGCATCCTTGCAAGCATCAAATTTAACTCTCCATGTAGGCTGATTAGGCTATAATAGCGCGCTTTTTCAGCAAGGGTCGAAATTTAGTTATCCCCGCTATGCGTAAACTGCTTAAACAACATTTACCCAACAAGGAAAAATTACAGGCACACGGTAGCCTGAATTTCCTGTCGGATCATCTCCACGACCCCAACCTCTTTCATATACATCGACGGTCATCAGCAGGCGGCGCTGCCATTGGCGCTTTCTGTGCGTTCATTCCATTACCTATACAAATGTTGACGTCTGCAGTACTCGCCATATTGCTGAGAATGAATCTACCAATTGCCGTTGTTTTTTCGCTGATTAGTAACCCGATAACGATCCCACCCATGTTTTATGCCGCGCATAAGCTGGGCGCATGGTTAATGGGCATCAAACATAAAAGCGTGGAGTTCCAGTTTTCCTGGGATTGGTTTGTGACGACCTTTGTCGATATTTGGCAACCACTATTACTGGGCTGCCTGATTCTGGCGACGCTTAGTGCCACACTAACCTATTTACTGGTACGGTTGATCTGGCGACTGTCTTCAGTCAATAAATGGTTAAACAGAAAAAAAGCCCGTAATAACGGTACTTCAGGCAGCGCTTAACTCGCCGTCATGTAATTCCAGGACCCGGTCAACACGTTGGGCCAGTTCCAGGTTATGCGTCACCATGACAAGACTTGTACCCAGCGTTTGATTCAATTCAAGTATGAGTTCGAATACCTGGTCTGCCGTTTTTTCATCGAGGTTGCCGGTTGGTTCGTCGGCCAGCACACAGGCTGGAGAAGTCACCAAGGCACGGGCAATCGCTGCACGCTGTCTTTCACCGCCGGAGAGTTCACCCGGTTTGTGTTGTAATCGATCTGTTAACCCTACCCTGGCAAGTAACGATTCTGCTTTATCAAGCGCATCTGTCCTGTTTTCGCGTCGTATCAACAATGGCATTGCTACGTTTTCAATCGCGGTAAACTCTGGTAACAGATGGTGAAACTGGTAAACAAAACCAAGCATTTTGTTACGCAACCTGCCCCTTTCTTCTTCTCCCATACTACTGAGAACCTGTCCATCCAGGATGACCTGCCCCGAGTCAGGCACATCCAGTCCACCAAGCAAATGTAACAAGGTGCTTTTGCCTGAGCCTGATGCTCCGATAATTGCAACGCTTTGCTGTCGGGCAATACTAAACTCGACGCGTTTCAATACCTCGACGCGTAACTGTCCTTCGCTATAGCAACGACTTAAGTCCTGGGTCGCCAGCAACATATCACTCATAGCGTAGCGCCTCAGCTGGATGGGTTTTGGCAGCGCGTAATGCTGGATAAATAGTAGCCAACAAACACAGGACAAATGCAATGATGCTGATAGTCACCACGTCCTGCCAGTGCATATCAGACGGCAATTCACTAATGTAATAGATGTCTGGGGAGAGAAATTTCCTGCCCAACATGGACTCAATTGCAGGCACAAGTGTTTCAACGTTTGCTGCAAGCCAAACGCCACCAATAACACCCAGGGAAATGCCTACAACGCCAATAACCGTACCCTGTATCATGAATATTTTTAGAATACTGCCCGGACTGGCCCCAAGTGTTCGCAACACAGCAATGTCAGATTGCTTGTCAGACACCATCATCACGAGTGTTGATATGATATTGAATGCAGCAACTGCAACAATCAGCATCAGAATAACAAACATCACGGTTTTTTCCGTTTTCAATGCACGGAAAAAATTGGCATGACGCTGGGTCCAGTCAACAACCCAGTAACGGCCTGGCAGCTGTGCCACAATTTCACGGCTAATACGCGGAGCAGCAAGGATGTCGTCGGTTTTTATACGGAGTCCTGTTGGGCCGCCCTTTCTGAACAGGCGCATGGCATCTTCCATATGTATCAACGCAAGACCGCTATCAAATTCGTGCATGCCGACTTCAAATATGCCACTTACGGTAAAGCGTTTTAATCTGGGCAAGATACCCGCAGGTGTTACATTGGCCTGCGGCGCCACGAGGGTAACCTTGTCTCCGGGCGCGACGGCCAACGACCGTGCGAGTTCCTTTCCAAGGATAATTTTAAAGTCGCCGGCAACAAGGCTACTCAATTCACCCAGGATCATTTTTTCTGTCACCATAGCAACCTTGGGTTCCTCTTCAGGCAGTATTCCCCGAATAATCATGCCATTGACTCTTTTGTTGTTGACCAACATGCCTTCGGCATGAAAGTAAGGGGCGACACCTAGAATCTCCGGGTGCGAATCTACTTCCCTGGCGATGGGGCGCCAATCATTCAACACATTGCCATCCTCAATTACCGTTGCGTGAGAAGCCATACCGAGGATTCGTTCTTTCAACTCCTTCTCAAATCCATTCATCACAGAAAGAACGGTAATTAATGCCATTACTCCAAGACCAACGCCGAGCATAGACGTTAACGAAATGAAGGAAATGAAATGGTTACGGCGTCGGGCACGAACGTAACGTAGCCCGATCAGCGTTTCGTAGGAATCAAACATTGGCGTGCATTATAAGCATGAAGTGAGTTACATGAAATAAGACGCTGATTAAAGCATCAGTTAAGATACATGGCGATGAAACTCCTAGCGATAGAGACCGCGACTGAATCCTGCTCTGCAGCCCTGCTGGTAGATGATGCCGTTACCGAGCTGAGCGAAATTGCCCCCAGGCAACATACGCGCCTGATTTTGCCAATGGTTGATTCCCTGTTACAGCAGGCAGGATTAACAATAGAGGAACTGGACGCAATCGCTTATGGACAAGGGCCAGGTGCTTTTACAGGGGTACGCATCGCTCTTGGTGTCGTGCAGGGCCTTGCATTTGCGCATTCGCTGCCTGTTATACCGATCTCCTCCCTGGCTGCGCTCGCTCAGCAAATTGCCACTGAACATAGCAATATTGCCGTGGCAATCGATGCACGGATGCAGGAAATTTACTGGGGGCTGTTCCAGCGAGGTGAACATGGCCTGATGCAGCCTGTTGGCGAGGAAATAGTCTGCGCGCCTGACCAGATCCAGGTGCCTGCTGGCAGCAGCTGGTACGGAGTGGGCAGCGGCTGGAATACCTATGCTGACGTACTGTCCTCGCAGGCTGGTGACAAGCTGATTGATTTCGATGGCAGTCGTTTTCCATTGGCATCTGACGTACTTACGCAGGCGAGGCAACGCTATGAAACAGATTCTGCTATTTCTGTGCTGGATGCAGCACCAGTCTATTTAAGAAATAAAATAATTAATTAATACAATAGTTTATATTATTAATTTAATCTTTATTCTAGGATTAATCGGCAACGTATTTTACCTCTGTGGTAAGCCTGCCAGTCTCATCAAGCGTCAATTTACGATAACCGGGTGGCAATTCGTCGACGGTAAAAACCGATGATTTTGGTTTAAATTGTAAACAGGTAGAAGGCGTACCCAGCAACAGGCATTCGTTGAACGTTTGTTCGAAATCCTGATGGATATGACCCCAGATCACGCCCCGCACCCTGCCGTGTTGCTCTATCGCGGTAAATAATACATCTGGATTGGTTAGTGACATGGCGTCCATCCAGGCACTGTCGATAGTGACAGGATGGTGGTGTAGCGCGATTATTACATTATGGTCTGGATATTGCGCCAGGCAATCATGCAAAAATCCGAGTTCAGCTTCTGCAATTGTGCCGGCATGTTCACCAGCAACATGGGTATCAAGCAATACTATTACCCAGTTACCTATGATGAGTGTTTTACTAAGGTCAAACCCGTTGTTACCCAGTACATAGTTCATCATTGCTCTATCATCATGGTTTCCAGGAAGATAAAACAATGAAGCAGGAACACTGGCAAGATGGTCGGCAAGTTTCTGGTACGCGGCCTCGCTAGGCGTATGAACCAGGTCTCCTGTAACCAGCACAACATCTGCATCACCTTCCTCGCGTTTTATCACATCGATGACTGACGTCAGGCTTTTGGACGTGTCAAAATCGTCAAACACCGATTCGCCATCATTGAGAACATGCGTATCGGTGATCTGAATAATCTTGATAGACTTGTTATCTGTTGGATTTATTTCGGTAGCGGACACTGGTATCGATGACATGGCAATAATGAACTATAAATTATATGAGCAGAAAAACACTTAACCTTACTGACAAAGTCTACGATTATTTGTTGTCGGTTTCACTAGACGAACCCGATATTCTTAAGCGCTGTCGAGAACAAACGGCTAACCATGCCATGGCAAGAATGCAGATTGCACCTGAACAGGGTCAGTTTTTCCGTTTTCTCGTCACCAGCCTGGGCGTAAGGCATGCGATTGAAATAGGTGTCTTCACCGGGTATAGCAGCATTGCCATTGCCCTTGCCCTGCCAGAAGATGGCAAGCTGCTTGCCCTTGATAATGATCCAGAAGCCACCGCAATTGCAAAAAAATACTGGCTGGAAGCGGGCATCGAACACAAGATTGATTTGAAACTTGCTCCAGCGCTGGAGACCCTTCATTCATTGCAGCAATCGGGACTGGATAATCCCTTCGATTTCGCCTTTATCGATGCGCACAAACCTGAATACATTGATTACTTTGAAGCTTTGCTGCCATTAATGAGAACTGGCGGCGTGATTGCTACTGATAACGTGTTATGGAATGGCTATCCGGCAGATAAAGAATACGACGATGAAGACACCGAGGGAATACGTCGATTCAATGAATTCATTCATGCAGATACGCGAGTGCAACAGTGTTTGTTACCAATCGGCGATGGATTGTCGTTAGCTATAAAGCTATAAGTAAATTAACTAATGGAAACGCGACAACATCTAGTTGTTCGCCGCAGTTGCGCTGTGTTGCTTTCGCATATAAAAATCAGCAACGTCCCGCATATCATGTGTGACTGGCATACCGGGCAGTGCACTTAACAGTTTTTTGCCGTATGACTTACTTACGATACGGCGATCACAGATGACGCACACACCGCTGTCATTCACGTCACGTATCAGGCGCCCTACTCCCTGCTTCAGCACGATAGCGGCCTGTGGCACCTGGTATTCCATAAAGGGTTTGCCGCCCTGCTTTGACAGATAATTCAACCGCGCCTGTAATACGGGATCGTCGGGGCTGGCAAACGGGAGTTTATCGATGATGACCAGAGATAAAGCATCACCTTTAACATCCACGCCTTCCCAAAAACTGTTTGTCCCCAGCAGCACAGCATTGTTTGTTTGTCGAAAACGATTCAGCATTTCCGAGCGTGGTGCGTGCCCCTGCACAAAGATAGGGTAGTTTACTTCATCCTGTAGTCGCTTTGCCGCACGATTAAGCGCCTGATAACTGGTAAACAAAACAAATGCGTGGCCATCACTGAGTTTTAGTAATTCAATCGTGCGTTCAATAAACTGTTCAAAGAAATTCCTGTCATTAGGCTCAGGTAAATCCGTTGGGATATACAGCGCTGTCTGTTGCGCATAATCAAACGGACTATCCCATACTTCTGTCGCAGTATTATCAAGCCCTAACTGGTTTTTAAAATGATTGAAATCTGCCTTAACAGCCAGACTTGCAGATGTGAAAATGCTGCTGGCGTTGTAGGTTTTAAGACGTTGCTGAAATGTCTCGGCAATATTTACCGGTGTCTGGTTTAGATAAAAGTGCATGCCGCGCACCTCTACCCAGCGTATCAAGCTGTCACTATTCTTACCGGTATAACTCTCAATAAAGTCATAGTGTTGCTTGCAACGTTGCCAGCAATTCTCCAGTAATTTACCTCGTTGCTTTGCCTCATCCAGTCCGTCGAGCAGGGCCTGCATTTGCATTAGTAAAGCATCTATCTCTTCAGCAAGACTGTCATTGTCAGCCAGTTCCTGCCAGGCGGTGCGACTATCTCTCCTGCCAAATAAAAGGCGTACATCTCTAATCGCCTTTTCCATTTTCTGCAGCATCTCGTCAAGCTTATCGATATCACCCGCTTCTTCATGATCAGCTGTACGAATATCCGTTACCATTTCCAGTAATTGTCTGCTGCTTAATGTCTTGCTGAAATACGTAGAGGCCAGTTCAGGTAACTGGTGTGCTTCATCAAAAATAATCGTGTCCGCAAGCGGCAGCACCTCACCAAACCCACTTTCACGCAAGCCCATATCAGCCAATAACAAATGATGGTTCGTAATAACGAGGTCTGCTTCCATCGCGGCCTTGCGATTTTTGAAGACAAAGCAGTTGTCGTATTCAGAGCAGGATTGGCCGAGGCAGTTTTCCGTTGTAGAAGTAACCATACTTCGTAATGACGGATTTTCTTCCATCATGGGAAGTTCATTAATGTCACCATTCGTACTTGAAGATGACCACTGCACTATCTCGTGTAAATCCGTCATTTGCTGATAGGTAAGTTCAGCAGGATCTTCTCTTGCGGTTTGCATTCTCTTTAAACAAAGATAATTTGTACGACCTTTCAAAACCATTACGTTCAACGGCTGCTTTAATGTATCAAGCACAATTGGCAAGTCTTTTTGCTTGAGCTGATCCTGTAAGTGTCTGGTGCCTGTTGAAACAATCGTTTTCTTTTCGCTGAGTAGCGCCGGCACAAGATAGGCCATGGTCTTGCCTGTGCCTGTGCCGGCCTCGCAGATTAAATCATGTCCATTATCAATAGCGTCATAAATTGCTATTGCCATCGCCTCCTGTTCCGGGCGGTGTTGAAAACCCTGTAATAGACCGGCGAGTTCGCCATCTTCAGAAAAAATATCAGTAACTGATTTCATACAACTGATACTGCTGACTGAACTGCATAAATAGTCATAGAAAAGCAGGAATACCGGTCAGGCTCGATTGCTTCAAGAGCTCTCATCTTCGCTGTTATCGTCCACGCTCCATATGAGATCAGCGATAATCTTGAATCTGGCCACGGTCATGGCGCCCTTACGGTTACTCGTTGCGCCCTTGTCATCAAGGGCATCAACGATGTCATCACGACTGGACATATAAATTTCCTGCGGAAAGAACTCATCATTCATTAATACCAGGATAATGGCATCCCATTCCTGATCCAGCTTAATCTGGCCAATACGATGGCCTTGTCGTTTTTCGTTAAATATGGCGCGGCCTTTGATTTGCACCCGTATTTGTTCGCCATTACGTTCCATAACAGCGTCATAAGGCAGACTGTTGTCGTTATTCGGACTTAACTTGAGGATTGAAATTGCATCATTAATTGCTATTTCTGGTGTAACCGGAAGAATCTTGCCCGTCGCCTTGCGGTATTCACTGGCAATACGGCGGGTCTCTGTAATTAATTTATCAACAGAATAAAGACTCATAATGGCTAGTTATTATCCAACGTAAAGGCCTGAATGTCTTTTATATTCTCAACGCCGAGCAATACCATCAGCAAACGGTCTAAGCCCACGGCAACCCCGGCGCAATCGGGAAGACCGGCTTCCAGGGCGGCAAGGAAAAACTCATCCAACGGTGCTACAGATTTACCTTGTCTCTGCCTGGTTTCCAGCTCCAGCTCGAATCGCTTGCGCTGTTCTTTAGCATCCGTTAATTCGCTAAAACCATTGGCGATTTCCATACCGTCAAGGAATAACTCAAAACGCTCACAAAGCCCGCTATCTTCACTCTTTAATCTGGCCAGTGCAGACATACAGGCAGGATAGTCATAAATAATAAGGCTTTTTTGTGTGCTTATCTCTTTATTAATATGATGAGTAAACAAAAAGTCCAGCAGTTGATGGCGATCATGCCCGGCGTTTTCCCATCCTGCCTTCATAGCAATGGTTCTTAAGGTCGCCGTATCTGAATCAACCGGATGCACACCAATGACCTGTTGAAAGAGTTCAGCGTATGTAATGCGTGCTGGCTGTGGGATACCCAGGATATTGAGCAAATCGATCAGCTCGTTGATTAATGCCAGATAATCAAACTCTAATCGATACCACTCTAACATCGCGAATTCCAGCGTGTGTTGTTTTCCTTGCTCATCATCCCTGAAAACGCGGGCTATCTGGAAGATATCCCCGCTGCCTGATGCAAGCAGACGCTTCATGCAAAACTCGGGTGACGTATGCAGATACAATGCTGACAAACCTGGTAAACGTGAATGCGCAGTGATCATATCGATAAACGGATCCGAGATACCTGTGCTGGACAGTATCGGCGTCTCTACCTCCATGATGCTTCGAGCAGTCATGAATTCCCGAATTGTCTTGTATAACTCGGAACGACGTTTGATTATGTCCATACAGGTTGATGCCTGCCATTTTTTTGCATTAGACATATTGCTTGGCTGAGGATCTGTAGAACTGAATGACAGCGCCGACCCGCATACAGTAGGTACGTTCAGGAACTAGTCTTTCGCCCTGCTGACGTACTCACCAGTACGGGTATCTATCTTTAACTGCTCGCCATTTTCAATAAACAAAGGGACCTTTACGACAGCGCCTGTCTCAAGCGTTGCTGGCTTGGAGCCGCCCTGGGCAGTATCACCACGAACACCTGGATCGGTATCAGTAATTTCAAGGATTACAAAATTGGGGGCGGCAACAGATAAGGGCGCATTGTTCCACAGGGTAACCAGGCAATTTTCTTCACCCTTAATCCATTGCTTCGCATCGGCGACGGCATTGTCATCAGCGGCGTATTGTTCAAATGAAGACTGGTCCATGAAATACCACATTTCGCCATCGTTATAGAGATATTGCATCTCAAGTTCAATTACGTCTGCTGCTTCTATGCTTTCGCCTGACTTGAACGTTTTTTCCAGTACCCGACCGGTCTTTAAATTGCGTATTTTCACACGATTGAATGCCTGGCCTTTGCCGGGTTTCACGAATTCATTTTCAATGATGGAACATGGATCACCGTCCAACATTACCTTTAATCCCTGCTTGAATTCGTTTGTGCTATATGTCGCCATTGTCGTATGTTTCCAATATAGTTTGCTAAAAAGCGCGTATCATACATTGAACTAGGTCAACAATGCAGTCCCTTTCCTGGCAAAAACAGCTTGCCGATGCCATCAGGCATCCCGAAGAACTCCTGGAATTCGTGGGGCTGGATGTCGATAGCATCGGCTATAGCCGAACAGGACTGGCACAATTTCCATTGCGAGTACCACATGCCTTTGCCAGGCGAATCACGCATCGCGACCCGCACGACCCAATCCTGAGGCAGGTTTTTCCTTATATTGATGAAGACAAGACAGCCACTGGCTATGTCGTTGACCCGCTTGAGGAAGCCCGTTTTCAGCCCTTGCCCGGGTTGATTAAAAAATACAATGACCGGGCGTTATTGATTACTACGGGTGCGTGTGCAGTTCATTGTCGCTATTGTTTCCGACGCCATTTTCCCTACGATGAGGCGACGAACACGCCTGGCCAGTGGCAAGACGCCATCGCTTATATAAGAGAAAACCCTGATATCCGTGAAGTCATCCTTAGCGGAGGCGATCCACTTAGTCTTTCAGATACGAAACTGCTTTCGCTTTGTCAGCGCATTGTCGAGATAAAACATGTAGAGCGTATTCGACTGCATACCCGTTTCCCTGTTGTCATCCCGGACAGGATAAACGACACGCTGCTTTCCGGATTAACTGCTACAGGTAAGCAAATCATCATTGTGCTTCATATTAACCACGCAAACGAGATCGATAGTCATGTCAGCCGAATGCTGAAGGCAATGAGAAAACACCAGTTTTATCTACTTAATCAATCTGTTTTACTGCGAAACATTAATGACAGCGTAGATAGTCTGGTGCAGCTGTCAGAAAAGCTGATTGGCCATCATGTTGTACCTTATTATCTGCATTTGCTGGATCCTGTTGCTGGCGCAGCACACTTTGACGTTCAACTCTCCGAGGCACAACAACTTATCAGGAAAATGCGCGACACAGTGGCTGGCTACATGGTGCCGACCCTGGTCATGGAAAAAACTGACCAGAAATCAAAGACTTTAGCAGAATACTTGCGTTAAAGTTTTTGCTCATACAAGCCGTTAAAGTGCTTAAGAACGGGTTATCCCCTCCTTCCCCCACGATCCCGTTCGAATAAATACGCCGGGTGGTTACGACTACCCGGCATTTTTATCTCCAGGGATGGAGTGTATGTCTCGGGAGGACAGGAAGTCCGGAGAGACGACTATACCCGGCTGAATGATCACGAGCGGCGAATCCCAGGGATGGAGTGTATGTCTCGGGAGGACACGACTACATGGATGTAGGAGATAGAGCAAAGCAGGATGCTAGAGCCGTGGAAGTCCGGAGAGACGAATCTACCCAGCTGAATGATCACGAGCGGCGAATCCCAGGGATGGAGTGTATGTCTCGGGAGGACAGGAAGTCCGGAGAGACGAATCTACCCTGCTAAGTGATCAATGGCGGCGAATCCCAGGGATGGACAGTATTGAGCATGGTGTTACTGTTGTTACTGCAATAACCGAAGTAAGATATATCACAAAAATAAACAACTGATTAATTCGTTCATCCACGATTTATTTCATTTATGGATTCACAGCTGCTTTCAATTCACTATAGCGATCCGCTATGGATCGCTATCGCCTTCCTGTTCGGACTGGCTGTTAAGGCCATTGGCTTACCACCCATGATCGGCTTCCTGTTAGCAGGTTTCATGTTGAATGCGCTTAACGTTGAAGGCGGGACGTTTCTTAGCGCAATGGCAGACCTCGGAATTACGCTGTTATTGTTTTCAATCGGGCTCAAACTAAAGATCAAATCACTTGCTAAACCTGAGGTGTGGGGCGTGGCCACGATACATATGCTACTGACCACACTAATGCTGACAAGCATTGTCCTGTTGCTTTCCTATACCACCCTGCCCTTGCTGTCTGATCTTGATATTTACACGGCGCTTCTGGTCGGTTTTGCCATGTCATTCTCAAGTACCGTGTTCGCAGTAAAGATACTCGATGAACTTGGCGCCTCCAGTGCCCGACATGGTACTACAGCGATAGGAGTACTTATTGTTCAGGATATAGCGGCAGTCATCTTTATTGCGATATCAATAGGAAAAATACCGTCGCCTTTTGCTATTGCCTTAATCGGACTAATACCGTTGAAATACGTGTTATATAAAATCCTTACCAAGGTCGGGCATGGCGAGTTGCTTATCCTTTTCGGGATTACCGTGGCACTGGTTGGTGCCGATATTTTTGAGCTAGTGCAGATCAAGGGTGATGTGGGTGCATTAGTATTTGGCGTGTTGTTGTCCAATCATCCAAAGGCAAATGAGCTTGCCAAGTCTCTGCTCGGTTTTAAGGAGCTATTCCTCGTTGGTTTTTTTCTAAGCGTTGGCATGACAGCAGTACCGGGATTGGTTGAAGTCATGATTGCGATGCTATTTATCTTGTTCCTGCCAATAAAGGTGGCAATGTACTTTGGTTTGTTTAACCTGTTTTTTCTGCGGGCGAGCACGTCATATCGCACAGCACTTAACCTGGCAAACTACAGTGAGTTTGGTCTAATTGTGGGTGCCTTGTCAGCATCGGCCGGTTGGCTACCGAAAGAATGGCTGGCTGTGTTTGCGGTAATCATTACCTTCTCTTTCATCATATCTGCGCCGCTGGTTAGTATAAGAGACCGACTTTACCAGGGCTGGCGCGACAGGCTTGATGACTTTGAACGCCCAAAACGTCTTAGTGGTGAGGAAGATCTGGATCTTGGCCATATCAAGGTGATTGTTTTCGGCATGGGTCGTATGGGAACCGCAGCCTATAACGCAATGTTATCTGATTATAAAGACACCATGGTAGGTGTCGAACTGGAACAGGAAAAGGCCGATGAACATATTGCGGAAGGTAGACACGTGGTTTCCGGAGATGCGACCAACCCCGACTTCTGGACGCGGGCACCAATGTTACTGGACGGCCTTGAATGGGTGTTACTCACCATGACCTCGCATCAGGCGAATATGAGTGCCGCCTTACGCCTGCAGGAAATGGGCTACAAAGGAAATATCGCTGCAATTACGAAATACCCTGATGAAGAGCTCGCCCTCAAGGAAATAGGTGTTGAACATACTTTCAATATTTATTCAGAAGCAGGGTTGGGCTTTGCCAATGAATTACATAACTGGGGAAAAATAGACCAGACCAGTTAATGATCAAAGCAGAGGCATGGTTGCTAGGTGTCGTATGCTGGAGATTTGTTACTCAACCAAACTGTCTGATAAGGCTGAAGCGTTAATTCTGTTTGCTCTTCTGTTATCTTGTCACCGGAAATCAAGTCAACCCAGTCATCGGTGACGGTCAGGTTTATATGTGCGAGCACCAACTGTATAGGTTGATCAGTAATATTGGAAATAGCAAATATACTCTGATCTCGCCGTCTATTTTGACGCCAGAATGCCACTATCTCATCACCCATATGTAACGTAAATTGTGTCGCATTCGGATGAAATGCCGGTTGCTGTTTGCGAATAGCAATCAGACGTTTAAGTTCAGAAAGCACACGCTGGTGATGGGTATCACCTGCCAGCAGCTTTTCCAGCTCGCTCATTTGCCAGTTTCGGCGATTAATTGAGCGGTTATTATTTGTGTTACTTAGTTTTTCGTAATCGTTTTGTGTTGCTATAAGACTATGCATGTAAAAAGCCGGAATGCCTTCCATGCCTAACATGATTGCGTGCGCACAGATAAAGCGCTGTTGTTGCCATCGGTCCGGACCCTCGGCAATGGTTCCTTTTAACGCGTCGTAAAGCGTGATGTTAATTTCATAAGGCTTATTTTCATTATGATCGAGTGCGCGCCATGATATTTTTCCACCAAAGGCTTCCATGGTTGCCACAAGATCGTTCAACTCTCCGTCATTCAACAAGCCTTCTACAGGGCGCAAACCAATGCCATCGTGTGAAGCTATGAAATTGAGATAGGTTGTGCCCATCATGGCTGGCGGCATACTCATTAACCAGTTCTTGAGATAGTGACTGTTACCAGTGACTAGCGTGTATAGCAATAATGGCGGCAGAGGAAAGTTATAAATAATATGTGCTTCATTGCCATTACCAAAATAGGCAAGGTTTTCACGGTTGGGGATGTTCGTTTCCGTAATAATGATGGCGTCTTCAGTATGACGCTCTATTAATGTGCGTAACAGCCGCACAATTTCGTGCGTTTGGGGTAAGTTAATGCAGTTTGTACCCGGCTCTTTCCACAGGAATGCTATGGCGTCGAGGCGGAAGATACGAACACCACGCTCAAGATATAAACGTATAATCTTGATAAATTCCAACAGCACATCAGGGTTAGCAAAATTCAGATCAGGCTGATCGTGACTGAATGTACACCAGACGTGCACATCGCCATCCGAAGTGGGCACCTGTCGTAACAACGGGCTGGTCCTTGGACGTACTACATCGGAAGTATCAATATCAGGTTCAGCCAGGAAAAAATAATCCTTGCCCGGCTTCTCTCCTGCCTTCAGCTGGTCGAACCAGCGTGACCTGCCCGAACAATGATTAATGACAAGGTCAGACATTAATTTAAAGCGGCTGGCAATATGAATGATATCTTCCCAATCACCGAGCGATTCATTGACCTGCGTGTAGTCCATAACCGCGAAGCCATCATCAGAGCTGAAGGGGAAAAATGGCAGTATATGCACAATGGATACTGCATCCTGTAAATGCTCACTCAAAAAATGGAACAGCGTATCCAGTGGCGTTTCGTTATCACGAAGAAACGTGTTGCCATAGGTAATGACGGCGATATCTGACTCGTCCCAGTGATTGGTAAACTGCTCTGGTAACAACGAGCGCATTTCGAGCCCCATCGTTTGCACGCACTCAAGTGCAAGCTTATCAATGTCGTGCTCTGGATATATTTGTGCCAGGTGGCTGGCGACAAGACTGGTCAAGTCTTCAGTATTACTCCTCGCATCCATCATTGCTTATATTGTTTCATATCCTCATCAACGGCCTTGATAAAATCAGCGCCAAGCCCTGGCAAGGCACTATTAACCCGTGTCCAACTATGGATGAATGGTGTTTCCATTGGGTTATCGAGAAAATGCAGTCCCGCCTTCATAATATTTTCAGCAAATAATTCAACCGCTCTTTCTTCCGTATCAATATCCAGTGTCAGGCCATTGATGACTGCATCGTTGTGATAGGTCTCAATAAAATCCAGCGCGACTCGATAATAGGTTGCCTTGATGGTGCGAAAGGACTCTGAATTAAAGATCACACCGGTCGTCGCCAGTTTCCTGAAAATAGCCTTGGCGATGTCAATCGACATCTTTGATAAACCCTGGTTGTCGTCATTCTCGGAAAGATCCTGGTGTTTATGGTCATACTGGTTAGCAATATCGACCTGGCAAATACGGTTTGTGGAATAGTTTCTATGCATCTCTGACAAGACGCCGATTTCAAGCCCCCAATCACTTGGTATCCTGATGTCATTAATTACATCGGTTCGCATCGAAAATTCACCTGCCAATGCATATCGAAAGCTATCCAGGTATTCGATGTAAATCTCATCGGGATAAATCTTCCGTAAAGCACGCAATAGCGGCGTTACCAGTAATCGACAAACACGGCCGTTGATGGAACCACTGGCAACGCGTGCGTAATATCCCTTGCAAAACTCGTAGTTGAAGTTGGGGTTGGCAACCGGGTAAATGAGTCGCGCCAGTAAACTCCTGTCATAGGTAATGATATCGCAATCATGTAAGGCGACGGATTCAACCTTATCTGCCTCCTTTACATATCCGAGGCAATACCAGACATTACGTCCCTTGCCCATTTCCTGCGGTTCCAGTTCTTCTTTTTTCAGCCGCGCATCAATTGCTTTCAGACGCGGACCGTCGTTCCATAAAATCTTGTGCTGTTGTGGCAAGCGTGAGAAAAATTCAAGTGCATGCACGTATTGTTCTTCAGTGGCACGATCAAGTCCTATTACTATCTCCGTCAGGTATGGCACCTTAGCCAGTTCATCAACAATGTTAGAAAGCGCAGGGCCTTCCAGTTCGGAGTACAGGCATGGTAGTACCAGCGCCATAGGGCGAACGTGCGAGAAGCGAACTAATTCATCTTCCAGATCTTGAACATCGCGATCTGCCAGATTGTGTAGCGTTGTCACCACACCGTTTTGATAAAAATCAGCCATTCTTCACCTTTTTCATGTGATGTCCTGTAGTAAAGAGAGCAGACTGTCGTTCCAGCCGCTGGGTCCTGTTGCGTCAGTGAGTATTAGTTGTTTATGTTTTATTTTGGGCGCTGCTCTTACTGGAGAACGAACTACAATTGCGTAATCGGCCTTCTCCAGCATGGGAACATCGTTATCACTATCGCCGAGGGCAATGATGACAGGAGGCTGCTCATACCGTTTCATATAATATTGACGCAGCCATTCCAGCGCTTTTCCTTTATCTACTTTACCCGAAATCGAGACAAATCTCCCTCCCCGAACCGCGGTCATCCCCTTTTCGGATAATATTTTCCGAAAGTTATCCAGATTGGCTTCTGTATCGTGCCATTGGATTGGCTCTGTAAATTCTCGTTCGCAGGCCAGTCTCGCCCGTTCTTCATCAAGCCCGGTTAGTTGCATTACATCAACTATGCTTAAATCAGCAAAACCGGAAAAGTTGGCATGGCCTTTAGCCCGTAACGCATGAATAACTGAAAGGATTTGTTCACGTTTAATGCCGAAATCAATTAGTTCATAGTCATCATCGGCAGGGATATAAATACCGGTCCCGTTCTCAACCACAAAGGGATCCCTGTTATCCAGTTGCCGTTTAAGTTGTTTCATCTCCGCGGCCGTCTTGCTGCTACTTAGAACGAGCGGTATAGCTCTAGTTTTTAGAGTGTTAAGCGCAGGTAAGGCATCAGTGAACTGGTAAGTGTGGTGATCTAACAGCGTGCCATCGAGATCTGTTATAACGATCAGTGGCGTGTGATTACTCATGGAAACTTATGAATGGCAATACGTTACCGATAGTAAGCTGGTTGTTTATCCGGCAATCGCCACAATACGGTCTACATTGCGATAACCACGTGGCAGCATGTTACCCCTGCGTCCACGTTCTCCCATGTAGTGTTCATGATCGGCGGTCTTCAATGTTGTATGACGCTTGCCAGCATATACGACCAGGTTATCTGTCTCGGCCATTGCCGTCATCGCCACCACGTATTCCTCACGGGTTTTCAATTTGGCAGGTGGTATTTGCATGATCTTTAGCCCTTTACCTTTTGGCAACAGAGTCAATTCACTGATGGGGAACATTAATAAGCGGCCGATCGAACTGACAACCGCTACCCAGTCTGTCTCGATATTCTGAACCAGGCTAGGTGCAAGTACATTCGACTGCTTTGGTACGCTAACTACTGCCTTACCATTTCGATTTTTCGTTAATACGTCACCTAGTCTTACCATGAAGCCATAGCCGGAATCAGAACCGACAAGGTAAGTCGTATCCTCATCACCAGACATAACACCTTCGAACGAGACACCATCGGGTGGATTCAAGCGTGCCGATACCGGTTCACCAAGACTACGAGCCGACGGTAAACTGTGTGCTGGCAAGGAATAGCAGCGTCCACTGGAATCAATAAATACAGCCGGCTGATTACTTCTGCCAAGACTTGCCTGCTTGAAAGCATCACCACTCTTGTAATTCAGCGATAACGGATCTACTTCGTGTCCTTTTGCAGCCCTGACCCAGCCTTTTTGCGACAGGATAATCGTAACAGGTTCAGTTGGCACAAGACTATTGACGTCAATGGCCCTGGCCTCCTCTACCTCTTTTAGCGGTGACTTTCTGTCATCACCAAACTCATCGGCATCGGCTTTTAATTCTTTTTTCACCAATGTCTTCAAACGCTGATTTGAACCCAGGGTGGTTTCCAGCGCTTTTCTTTCCTTCTTTAGCTCATCAAGCTCACCCTTGATCTTGATTTCTTCCAACTTGGCCAGTTTTCGTAACTTGAGATCAAGAATGGCATCAGCCTGGATATCCGTGAGTTTAAATCGCTTCATCAACACAGATTTGGGTTCGTCTTGTTCCCGTATAATCTGTATCACCTCGTCAATATTCAAATAGGCGATCATCAGGCCTTCCAGCACATGTATTTGTGCCAGTACCTTATCCAGTCGAAATTGCAATCGACGTCTTACTGTCTCAGTACGGTATTCCAGCCATTCTTTCAGGATGCTGCGTAAGTCTTTTACCTGCGGACGACCATTAAGACCAATGATGTTCATATTGACGCGGTAGTTGCGTTCAAGATCGGTTGTAGCAAACAGGTGCAGCATCATTTCCTGCAAATCAACACGGTTAGAACGCGGGATCAGTATCAGTCGGGTTGGGTTTTCATGATCTGATTCATCGCGCAAATCATCCAGCATGGGTAATTTTTTCGCCTGCATCTGCGCGGCTATCTGTTCTAACACCTTGCTGCCTGAGCTCTGGAAGGGCAAAGCAGTGACTACAACGTTACCGTCTTCCTTTTCCCAGGTTGCACGCATTTTTATTGAGCCGGTACCGGTTTCATACATTTCCCTGATTGCCGCTGTCGGTGTGATGATCTCTGCACGGGTCGGGAAATCCGGGCCCTTAATATGTTCACAAAGGTCGGCCACGGTGCTCTTTGGCGCATCAAGCAGTCGAATACAGGCCGTGGCCACTTCCTTTAGGTTGTGTGGCGGTATATCAGTCGCCATGCCAACGGCGATACCTGTTGTACCATTCAATAACAGGTTGGGCACCCGCGCGGGTAGCAATTTTGGTTCTTCCAACGTGCCATCAAAATTTGGCACCCAGTCCACCGTGCCCTGGTTTACCTCTCCCAGTAACAGGTCAGCATAAGCAGTCAGCTTGGATTCCGTGTAACGCATTGCTGCGAATGACTTTGGATC
>JAAUYM010097693.1_pt1 | contig 26992 bp, 30 predicted proteins | sample 7278001 | NCBI WGS metagenome assembly JAAUYM01 (sample SAMN14350224, study PRJNA611818) | marine sediment metagenome | isolation source: surface marine sediment (1.8m) | place: French Polynesia: Moorea | collected 2018-08
TAAGTGATATAAAAATCTTATTGTAACTCAAATGTCGACCCCTGCGCCAACTACCACTATTGTCGCCACCGAGACCGTGCACCTAACGATACCAATATTGGTTGGGTTGTCAGTACCACTATGCAACTTGTTCTTAAAAAGTACCGTACATAAATTTATTCATTAATGTTTTTTGTCCAAATGTAGGTACACCAAATCTCTTTGACACAAATAAGAGAAGAGAAGAAGCGCACACAGTTACATGGTACTCTCGGGCCTGGTCTCAATCCACTTCTTGATCTTGGGGAGATTGTTGACCCTGTCAACCAGAGCAGCGACTCCGGGCGCGTGGGCCTTCCACTCGGCCCCCAGGCGGGCGATCGGGCCCACGGGGCCGAAGGTGTCGGCGATGCACAGGTCCGCGTAGGTGCAATCCTTCCCGACGAAGTAGTCTCCTCCGTTCTTCTTCAGCAGCTTCTCGAAGTTCTGCATGCAGGTGGGCAGCCACTCCTTCTCGAAGGACTCCTTCTTCTCCTGCTTCTTCGCCTCGTCCTTCTCGAACCAGATACCGATGAGCTCTGCAATCGTAATAACATGTGTATAACTAGTACACACCTACTCAGGGCGAAATCTCTGCTGCCCCCCTCACTGTTGAAGACGTCCCCGCACCCCTCGACGATCATGTCAGCCCTGGCCTGCTCGAGGTCGCCGTCGCCACCGAGTCCGTAGCGACGGGCCAGCAGGCGGGCGATGGTGAAGCTCTGGCCGATCACCTCGCCGTCGACCTCCAGCACGGGGAGCTGACCAAAGGGAGTGGCTGAAACAGGAATTTTTGTCAGAATCATCCGCATGGGGGATTTCAGCCTTTGCCTGCTGCTCACTGGGCTTGAATGCCTTCCACGAGTCCCCGCTGACGCGGTTGTCCTCGTAGTCCACGCCGGCCTGGGCCAGCACCAGCCTGGCAAGCTCGGCGCGGCCGCGGATGTTGAAGTACGTGAGTTTCATCTTCCCGCTGGACATCTTTTTTTTTTTTGGAAAATCGACACCGACCGAAGTTGAGGATACGAATGCGCTAGGATGAGGTGCAGGTAGAACGCCGAGTCGTTGTGTACGGCTGGTGCCAAGTGTTCACAACAAAGAAGGGACGCCGAGCTGAGGGGAGAAAAGCCGCCCACAAGCCCACCACAGCCACAATGCCGGCACCACCAAAACGACGCTCCTGCCTTTCCTGCTGCTCTCCCCCCTTCTCTCTCTCTCTCCCCCGCAGATTATGCAACCACTACAGAGCGTACACAGTGACCCCATGCGTCTCTCTCCCACTCCCTCCTTCCCTATACCTGCCCTTTACCGCAGGACTGCTTACTCTTTACCTAATTGTGGCCGTACTCACGTTGCTATGACTACCCAACCAATATCGCTAGCGTGAATTTAGTGACAAGTTGCAATAAGATTTTTATATCACTCATACAGCGTTAGCACGCCAGCGCAGGTGTTGGAATAGTGGGGAAAAACCTTATTGCAACTCAAATGTCGACCCCTGCACTAACTACCACTATTGTCGCCATCGAGACCGTGCCCCTAACGATACCAATATTGGTAGGGTACCCATTTGCCCGAAATGTAAAATTGGTCAAAACGACAAAGAAGGCATTTGCCCAACACTACGAGGCAATTAAAAAGAAGAGACCACACACACATGAAAAAAAGATGTAACCTCTGGTAAGAATGCTGTTGCTCACCAAGAAAGGAAAAAGGATGGGGAAAAAAGGTTAAAAAAGGTTAGTAGGCCTTCTTTTTTAGTACTGCTGTTGTCATTACTCCTTCACTGTCAGCTTAAATGACTGACGTGCTCATTTCAGTGACGGCTCAAGTGGCCGGTGCGACATTTTCGGTCAAATGAATTCGGGGTAAATGACGCGACCCCAGCTGTTGCCCATCCTGTTCTGGTTTGACGTTGTGCATGTATTATATCAAATACTGTACTAACATCTTACAGGAATTTTACAGGAAACGTGTGCGTTTACAGCAGCGGAGTGCAGCAGTACTTATGCGGATATCGATAAAAATTTTCTTGCGTATAAAAAAAAAAGAGGGAGAGAAAACAAATGGGAATACTAGAAACAACCGGATGAAAGTTCCATTTGTCGTAACCTTCACTTCCGGGTCGCCCTCCTCGGCCTCCCGCTAGAAGTCGTCTGTAAGAAATGGTAAGATGCTGCATGCATACAACTGGATCATTTAAAAAATTCTCTTTCCTTCCTTCCCACCTCTTGTGAAGGCTCCTCTGGCGCCGCTTTCGCCGCCGCCCTTCCTCTCTTGGCAGGCGGCTCCTTCTCTGGCGCGGCCTCCGCCGTCCTCGTGACGCGCTTCCTTTGTCCACGTCCACCTGCAGGGGCGGTCGTGGACGTCTCCTCCTCCTCCTCCTCCTCCTCCTCATGGTTGTCTTCCTCCTGGACCACCTCCACGCTCTCCACCACAATCTGCTGCTGAGTTTCTCCGTTGCTGGCTTCGCCGGCGTCGCCCGCCTCCGTCGTCACAATCACGGTGGTCAGCTCCGGCTCCTGCTGCTGCTGCTGCTGCCGCCGACCCTTGGCCGCCCCCGTCAGGAAGTGGCCCATCAGCCCGGCCTTCTTCGGGTTCTTTGGCACCAGCTCGTCGGGCAGGTAGGACACGGTGTTGGCGAAGTTCGGATCCTCGTGGTCGGCGTAGAACATCGTCGGCATGCGTATGGGGGTGGGAAACTCTCGGAGCTCGTAGTTGGTAGTCTTGGTTATCAGCAGCGACAGCGCCAGGTCGCAAACCGTCCACAGTTTCTGAGAAAAAAAAAGGGTCAATTTTTAAGTGCTAAAACAAAACAACGCAAATAACCTCTCTCTACCTTATTGGTGGGCTCGTCTTCTGGTCTTCGCTTGTCCTTCTTGCATTTTATCTTCTCCAGCAAAGTCTTGTAGAAGCTAAAGCTGAAGTTATCGTTCTTAGTCATAAGCGGCTCCATGATGAACCTGCAAAAGACAAGAAGTCGCAAATAAGCTTTCCACACCGCATTAGGCCGGTTGCCAGGAGCCATTTACCAAAGGGCGTTCTGCAATCTCTTGAGGGTTTCCACGTCATCTGTCCTCTCGAATTCCGACAGACTGGCCAGTATGGGGACGGCGAAGACCAACATGTAGTCGGGCAGAATGCGGTCCAATTGCTGCGAGATGCGATCCACAGCTTCAGAGAGAGAGGGAGAGAAAGAGAAAAGAATGCAAGCAGTTCTTTGGTACTATGGCTCTTCTCTTTACGTAACAGTAATATTCGTACCACTTCCGGTGAGCATGATGTTCTTGACATAATCCTTTCTCTTGTTGATGTCGAACACCATGTAATTTTTTGCCTTGTTGCGGACGCGCTTGTCAGTCTCCAGGCCGCTCAGCACAAAGAGCCCCATGAAGTCAAGCGGCAGGCACTTCGTTGCCAGACTCCTGCTCAAACCCTGGAAAAGAAACAACTAGGTAGTAGTATCTCGGACTCGCAACTAAGGGGAAGGGGCCACAGTCTCACCTTGTGAAGCTTGATGAGGATCTTTTCCCGGACTTGAGAAACCTCGTCAACGAAGAGGGAGGAGAGTGTGTAGAACTGTTCCAGGGTGTATCGGTCTCCCACTCCTTTCTGTTCGCAGATTTTCAGCATGGCGCATCCGGCAGACAGGCGAAACCAGGCACGCTCAGCAGGACTAGAAAGAAAAAAAAGGGAAGAGACAAATTCATTTTACTTTTATTAATTTTTCAAATTCTTTTTCGGACAGGTCAACTACGTAGGTAAGTCGATAATGCTCTTTTGATTTTTGGCCTGGCATGAGCGTTTTTCCCGACCCGAGTCTGGTGAACCCAAAATGTAACAGGAGACGATACAGGAGGTACAAGAACAGCGCCCCAATCAAAAGCACCACGAGCAAACCGCCTCTTTCCATGCCGCAGGTTGGCACACGAATCGACACGCTGGCAGTGGAGGAAAGTCTCCTCCAAGTTCGCCTCGCCGCGAAGTAGATGTCCGACCATATCCTCTTCCAGTCTACCAGCGTGATCAAGTAGTGAATCAGTCCCCCGACCGACATGAGCGCCAGGCCAACGCACACCGTCAACCCCCTGGACAGGCTGATGACGCAGGCGCCGGGGGGTCCGATGCAGGTGACAGCGTCGGACGACTGCGGGCCTGCTATTATGTCGTCCTCTGCCGGGCCGACCGGAGGTAGCTGCACCTTTCCCCCGTCCTCCTCAGTCTTGACGGAGCCCTCGCCGGCGGACTGGTAGTGGGGACTGCCGGATGGGCCCGCACGTCTGGGCTCTTTCAGGTGTCTCCTTTCAGAACGTTCAGACCTCTTGTCCGACTCTTCTGCCTGGTGCTCCTTTCGTTCCACCTTGATGACTTCGTGTTCTACCACGTCGGTGGCATCGCGTCTGGCACTGGAGATGAAGGAATGTTGTTGGTCACCTTTCTCCAGGGGCGCGCCACCCCTCCTCTTCTCCCTCTCTTTGAATTCTTGCTGCAAGTGCTGCACGTCGGCGGACAGAGTTGGATGGGACCTCGGTCGAGCACTTCGAACAAGCATCTCTCTAGTGTGGGTCCTGACGCAAAGGCTAGCACCGGATAGCCTTTCTTCCCTGGGAGAAGGAGTCACACTGGCCTTTCTGCTACTGGAAGCTAAGGCACCTTTTTCCTGCCTTTCCACCTTCTTCTGATAGTCCAATTTGCCGACGTCGCCTCGTACGGAAGCTCTCTTCACATCTCTGTCACCCTCCTCCTCGTCGTCGTCGTCCTCCTCCTCCTTGCGGGGTCTGACCTCAACGGAGATAATGTTCCTGTGCTCGGCGCGGACGTTGACGCCCCCTCCGTCGTCCGCTGCTTCCGCCGGCAGCCGCCTCCTCTCCACCACCCTCCAGTCCTTCCCCTCGTCCGTCACCCAGACGCCGCAGGGGAGCGCCGAGGCCGTCTTGAGCGACAGCGGGGCCGCCAGCCTCCGCCCGGGCCCGCCCGAGCCCTCCGTGGCGGCGGCAACGGCGCCCAACACGCGGTTGCTAGGGAAGGCGTCGGGCTCGGCCAGGCCCTGCAGCGCGATGTCAGAGGCGGCGGCGGCGGAACGGAAAAGGTGCTGCTGCTGGCACCCAACCGCCACTCCCCCCCCGACAGGTCTCAGGATCGCTTCGAGGTTGGTGGCCGCCGCCAGGTTCTGCCTCAACTCGGCCAGCGACCCTCCGCAACCGACGCCGCCTCCTCCCGCCGGTACCCCAACCCCAAGCCTCCCGAAGGAGGAGGAGGAGAAGGAAGAGGACAGGAAGGAGCTCGGCGCCCCCACCGCCGCCGCCGAGACGTCCTGCACGGACAGTCCGTCACTGCTTAACGTTGTGTCTCCGTCTTGTTCGCGCCCTCCTTCCCCACCGCCGTCGCCGCCGCGGTAGAGAAAGCCGGGGATGAGTGCGGAGAGCGGGAAGGCAGAAGACGGGCGCAGCTTGAGGCAGTACAAGCGGGTGGCCAGGTTGAGCACGCACAGGAAGATGGCGCCCTGGACACTCCAGTAAATCTTGCCATTGCCGCCCACCCACTCCTTCAGGATGCTCAGTTCGACTTCCAGGAACAATATCAGGATTACGATGCATCTGAACAAGTATTCTTCACATGTGATGGTCCCTGACACTTTTGAAGACCAATGGCCGGTACACAAGATGACGATTCCTGAGAGGACGAGGGTCACCGAGTCGGAAACGTACACAGAGTCCATTTTCTCTCTGTTGACATTTGCCGACTGATGCAATTTCCCATATTTTTAAATAAAGAATTAAAATAAAATAAATAAATCAGATTGGTGCAGAACTCGATCCTACAAGTACGTATTTTCAATCAGTCTGAAGTGGGTATGTGATATGTGCACTTATAGGTGCAATCCGGAGTGTACAGAGTAGACTAGTTTAAGAATTCAAGGTCAAGAGGGAAAAAATGGTAAAAGCTCACCTCGGCTTCCCTTCTTCCAAAAGGTCTCCTTTGTTGTCAATGATGGCATTAAGCATCCTGAAAGTCTTCTGAGCAGAGATAGTAACGCTGTTGTTCCTGTCGTCCTCCTTGTCGTCCTTCAGTCCCACCAGCCAACGCGCCATCATTTTTAATCCCTCGATCTTACACTGGGTTTCCAAAGGCAATTCGTCGAACTCCAGCCATTCTGCTTCATCCACGCGGGCCTATAAAAGTAACCAGAGTTTTTTTTTAAATAAACAAATAATAACCTTGTCAAAATTCCACGGACTTTACCTCGCCCTTATCCTGCATTAGAAGCTCCTTGACGATCTTCCTAGAGACGAGGTTCTTGATGTGGATCGGAAACTTGTCCGGCATGTGGAAGGCGATGTGTCCCAGGGCCACTATCGCTGTCTTGTACGTTTCTCCCTTCTCCGGATCTAGGTTGTTTCGCACCATTTCCAGTATCTCCGCGAAGACCACGTCCTGGGTGCTGGTGGTGTTCATGAAGAGGCACTTGACTGCCTGCTTGGCCTGTTTGTCGTTGCCTTTGGCGATGAACTGCTTGCAGATCGGCACGAGTACGGAAGTCAGCTCTGGAAATACGTCGCCCAGGGGCTTGTGTTTGCCTGAAAAAAAAAAACCCGTGTTGTAACATTTAATGGGCGAAGATTTCTTTCAAAAATCTTCATGTGTTCAATCCTCACCGACAAAGCTGAGTGCCGAAAGGGCAAGGGGAGCCACGTTGTCACCCTTATTGCTCAAGTAGTATATCATGCTTCTGATAACGCTCTAAAAAAAAGAAAGAAAGAAAGAAACAATACTGAAGAATACTGATCGTAGTGCAATGAGGTAGTCCAGTACCTCGTGCAGGAAGTGAGAAGGGAAGACAAAAGTCAGAAGCAACAACAGCTTGAGTCCCCTCTCGCCTGCTTGCTTGTGGTCCAGACCAAGTTCGTCAAGAATCGAGCCACCCTGAAATGAAATACAGTTATGGGTGACACAATGCCAAAACTCAGGTTGGATTCTTAACGTCTTGCCTCCAGAGCGCTCTTGACCAGATCGACGAGGTGTTCGATGGCTTCGCTGTCAATCATGACACTGGAGACACGCTCGAGCAGCTGTTTGATGGTCCGGTAGTACAGGTTCGTCATGATGGGTGCGCCGAGCTTCTTCAACAGTTGGTTCTGTGGCAGGAAGCGCTTAGCAAACGTGGAAAGAGAATCTCTACACAAGATCGTTCTGATACGTACAACGTTCTTCATGCAATCCGAGCAAGAAACGTCCGGATTGACCACGTTCTCCATGAGCTCGAGGAGGTGCTTGTCCTGCATCATGTGCTTGGAGAACTTTCGCAGGTACTCGGTGGCCTTCACGGACTCTGGCAAGTTCTTGGCCGCCTGGACGATCGCCTGCTGTATCTCCTTGTCCGCCTCCTGCGCAAGCGCCGAGTCAGACCTGTCGACTCTGTGGAGAGCCACCATGTCAGAAACGGCCTTCCTGACAATGAGGAACTGATTTTTCTGAACCTGTAAGGCAAACGGGAGAAACAACCACTCAAGAGACCGCTTTTCTAAAAGCTACAGACTTGAGCATGGCACCTCAATAAAGGCTTTGGAAGCGTTGTCGTCGATGGTACCGTAAAGAAGCAAAAGCTTCTTCATTCTGTCCTGTGACTCAAGACTGTACGGAACGAGGCAGGTGTTGATCAGACGCTCGACGAGCAGGCGATCCTCCATACCAGGCATGTAATAACCTGCAGTAATGTACTCCCGTCAGGCGGCATATTTGCGTTAATAATAAAGTCATTTACATTTAGAGTCTTGAAAGCTCATGGAATCTCAATCTAACGTACCATGCAGGATCTTGTCCTTGATCCAAGTGATTGCCTTACGAGTAGCTTCTGGAACATTGGCTGGATCGCTCCCCAGATAGTGCTTGTAAACCTGTGCCAGCCCAGAAACGGCTTCTTTTCGAATCTGCCAAAGATTAAACATGTACTCGTATTATACATACATGCAGATTTGCGCTAAGTAATATGCAAATAAGGCTATCAGACCTTAAATTTCTTGTCCAACGTCCTCTCCTTTACAAAATTCAGAAGTTCTTCGCTCTGCGACACCACTTCGAAATTCTTTTTGGCAGTTGACACGATTGCCATGACCACCTCGTATCTAGAAGAAAAAAACCCGACAATTCGCATGCTTAACTGTGATGGTGAAACATATAACGCAGAAAGGAAAAAACTCCTAATTTCAGTGGCTCCACTAGGAGGCATGTTACCTGACGTTTTCCTCCGAATCGTGCTGTCTGAGCTTCAGCGTCTCCGTGATGTCGTCGAGAAGCTCCGGGTGGTTGAGAAGGAAGTGCATGGTGTACTGGACGCACTTGATGCGGATGGCGACGCTGATGTCGTTGTAGCGCCCAAGAAAGGCAAGCCACAGCTGTCGGTGGTTCCGAGCAAGGGTCGATCCCTTTTCTGCGTACGGGGAAAAATATCATTAAACAAAAAAAAAAATTGCGTTCCATTCTTAATTGACGGACGTCGTCTGATCGTTCTTACCGGAAAACATTCTGGCCAGCAGAGAGACTGACCCCATCCTCTCAGCCTCCTCAGTGGACTTCAACTTGAATTCTAGCTGAGGGAGCACGGTCAACAGGATGCGAGGACTGATGAGGTTGAGCTCGTAGATCAGGTCGTAGACCTTGCGAGAGATCTGGAGCTTAGCGTCGGCCTTGCCCAGGATCAGCACTTGGTTGAAGAACTGCTGGATGTACGGCTCGAGGGTGACGCTGGTCTTGGCGATGAGGTCCCTGGCCAGCGCGTATGCGTTCTTCTTCTGCGTCTTGAGGGGGTCCACGATGTGGATGAGGATGATGTCGAGGAGCTCGTTGGACACAAAGTCCGCCTCGGCGATGAGGGGCGAGAGAACCTCCAGCATGAAGGTCTTCACCTTCCCAGAGTGCTCATCACTGAAGGGGAGACAATTTTTGTACACTACGTAGTGCGTATGTTCCCGTTCTCGATTCTGTCCTCCTTACTTGACAATTTTGAATATGAGCTGGTACAGGGCACAGATGATCTCGCTGCACTCTTCGAGGTCGAAGCACATGTTGAAGGACTTGACGTACGCCAGGTTCTCCAGAAGGTAGAAGTACCTCTTAAATGCTGGATCTTTTGGGTCTTTCAGACCGCCAAGTTGCTTGATCAGGAAGTAAAATATTGTCTAGACGAGACAAAGAAAGAATGAAACCAGATTACATTTCGCTGAAGAACATGGTGAGGGCTCAGTCACGCACCTTTATCTGGGCAGGATCCTTGTAGGGGGCGTCGGGAGCGAAGATGCGGAGGATGTCGGCGATGCAACAAGCAATCAGCAGTTGCACATCCCTAAATTTTAAAAATATTTAAATAATTACCGGTATTTAACAAGATTGCGTTAAAATTTGCTTGCTTTGCTCTCAAATTTTAACATGACTCCTTTTATACAGCATTTCAAAGTAAGAAATCTGTTAAATTAAGAAAAAACTTTAAAATGACGTATGGTAGCTACGTCTCTCTCTCTGTACTTCCGCCACTGCTTTGCCCGCCCGCTAGTTTCTAACCTGGACTGATGGCTCAGGAAGTGTTCGTCGGCCAGATGAATTGCCAGCGGGGTGTAGTCCGCGTAGGTGGACTCGTCCTCCGCCTGGCTCAGCATCTGAAAGGTGTGCGCCAGGGTCTTGAGGCGCCTGATCAGCTCGTCGTTGCCGATGTCGTCCGTGATCTGTAGAGAGAGAGAAAAAAAACCACAAGCAAAGTTCTTTCTTAGTCTTAGTTAGCCTCGTCACCACCCCTTACTATACTACCTCTCGACAGCCCGGAGGATAGACGATGGTGACCATGTCAGAGTGGCTCCCGGAGGCGCCCGCGCCGGATCTCCCGCGTCCAGCCATCTCTCGATACCAAGGGAGGGGGAGAAAAGGGGTGGAATAACAGTTCTTTTCGCGTCACCTGGAATGGAACAGTTCGATCGGGTGTAATTTATACATATATTTTTAGAAACGAACATACTACATGGTAGGTAATAGCTCAGCATTCATGTTTTTCAGTAAGCAGTGTAATTTTCTCGATCCATGTACTCATAAATTTGCCTGATGCACCTTATGTAGTACATACGTAGTAGGTCAGCAGCGGCTAACATTCACTTCTGCTTGGAAGGAAAGAGCTAAGATGGCTTCCTACTAGATGGCGGTGCAAGAGAGAGAGAGTGGGAAAAACATTCAGAGTTAAATTGCCCGGCGTCAATCTAACGAGTGACGATCAAGACCTCAAGAATGAAGTCAAAGAGCATCTCGCCTTGGAGCTACTCGACTCCTACGACGGGAGAATGAAGGCCGTCCCCGAGGGTCGTCAGAGTCGACCCGGCCGCCTCAAATGGGGAGGGGGGGAGGAAGGGGGGGGGGCAGCAGGCGGTGGCATCTGGCGCCCGATCAAGACGGCAACAGAGCAGAACCGTGGGGAGGGCACGAAGGCCTTACCTGGCCGTCCTCCTGGTCTCTGACCTCAGGTCAAGACTCTTGTTCCTTTGATCCTGGGACGACCCGGCGCCAGACACGGCGTTTTTCCAGCTTTTGTCCCCCGCCGCTGCCTCCCGCCGCCGCCGCTGCCGCTGCGAATGTAGACGCCGCTTTTTCCCCCTCCCCTCCGACAGATGGCGCCACCAGGGGACAAGGAAGTAAAGTTGTAAAAAAAATTCAAGCCTCAGCACATTGTCCAGTGTCTAGAAAAAAATGTCAGCACTTCACAGCACCGTTTTTTGCTGTGATTGCTGCTAAAAGTTGTTGCATGTTAATAGTGCAGGCCTTTGAAGAAAGAAAATACAATTTTTCCATGTTGACTTCTTTTCCCGAGAGAGGTTCTGGCCATGTTGACATTTCTGCGCTGAGGCGGGCGCCGTCGGACGGGAGGACGGGAGGAAGGGAAAGAAAGGCGAGGCGAGGCGAGGCGGGGCGAGGCGAGACGAGACGAGACGAACGAGGGGCAGGGCAGGGCAGAGCCAGGGCCAGGGACTCAGTCACTCAGGGAAGGAGAAAGAGCGCAACTCGTAAAGAAAAGAACTTTAGTGATAGCCACAAGCAAACTTGCATTTTTTTTTAACTATTGGACTTACACAGCAAAAGTGTTCCAGCTATGGTTTTTAGAGCAATCTGCTAATATGTCTGGTACTGTTCAGCTCGGTTAATTGGTTAATTGGGACTATATATATGTAATTATGCATATAACCAGTCATGTAAAAATACTTAAACTTGCGTAGCTGAGAAATTGAGCTTGCACCATTGTCCAGTTTGTCTGTGTTCTATTTCTCGGTCACAAAATTTAGATAAGCATTGTCTCCATCGTTGCGATTTTTCAACTCCCTCCGCCTATCACTACGTTTACATGTAAAAAAAAAACAAAAAAACAACTCCAGACCCAGCTGAAAACTGGATTCCAAGCAGTTGCTTGCAGCAGGCTGCAGCAGAGCGGAGCAGAGGCATCAATATCACCGGGCGGGAAGACACCAAGCAGGGATACCAGTTTGGCCAATTTGAAGACAGATTTAAAAAATCGGACTTAAAAAAATTGAGGTGAAAATTTATTGATAAAGACGGAAAAAACCTAGAAAAGCCACATGGCCTTTTTTCTAGCATTATCTTATTTACTATCTGGTTTATTTTGACATTGTTCGGTCTCTTTTTACTTTGCTGACCTGGCAACCCTGTCACCACACAGGCAGCCATCCAAGAGAACTGTACGAATCGGAATTTACTGTACGACGTCAAAAAGAAAGAAAGAAAGAAAGAAAGGAAAAACCTGAGGACGTCGCCAAGTGCGTGCAAGTAGTCTTCCATGACCTGACACAGGCTCTCTGCTGCTGCCAGCGCAGGGGGGGCCGACCACGCCAAGTCACACTCAATTCTACCCTGGGAGGGACCATGGGTGACAAAGCTGACCTCTGACCTTCTCCCGCGGTCATGGCCTCGGGAAAGTCTTCCGGGAAGACCTTCCCTGACAAGCTAAAGTCATGGTTCAAGTGAGTGCCAGATCGTCTCACCCGAGAGAGGAGTTTTCTTGTCCTGTCACTGTAACCTCTGGCCGCCGTTCCACGTTTCAGGGGTTCCCGCCACCCCGTTCCCCCTTCGGCCCCTTCGTCGTCCTCGAGCTCGGCCGACCAGCTGTTGACGCTGTCGGCTGAGGCCCTCAGGGACCTCAGCTCGGACTCGCCCACGCAGGGGAGGCTCGCCGAGATAGCCAGGCTGACTCCCATCGTCAAGTGAGGATGAGGATAATGATGATGATGATGATTAGTTGCAATCAAGTTTCATAGATGATGTTGATTTGCAATCAAGTTAAGGTGATGATGATAATGATGATGGTGGTGATGATAATGGTGATGGTGATGATGATTTGCAATCAAGTTATAGTGATGATGGTGGTGATAGTGATGGTGGTGGTGGTGGTGGTGATGATGATATTTGCAATCACATTATTTCTCTCTCGTCTCTCTCTTTGTGCAGGACTCGTCGCATGGACGAGGGTGGCGTGGAGCTGCTGTGGATGAAGACGAAGGACCTGTGCGCCGGCGACGTCGCTTCCCGCCGCGCCGTCTTGGCGCTCTACGCCGCCCTCGTGGCGGGACAGTTCGACCGCATCGACGTCATGAGGGCGTACTTCTTCAAGGTCGTCGAAGGGAGAGTCAAGGTCGAGGAGGACTTGGAGCCGGCCATTGTGCTGCTGGACGCGCTCACCAGTAAGTTTGACTCAGGTTGAGCCTAGAATTATCGAGCCTGAAGGTATTTGAGCCTGAGCCCAAGGAAGCCTAGAACATAGATGAGGCTGAATGGAGCCCACGACTCAAAGGCAAATTGCTACTAGTTGCAATAAATAAGCAAACAAGCAGACAAATACGAGTACAAACTCTGTGCAGAGTTACCATTCAACACCTTGGAAATGTGGTCAGTTGCCAATTGGCGATACCATGAGCCTGTTCAGACTAAAAAAAGACAGGTTTTAAGGCTTTGAGCTTTGAGCCTGAGTCCAAGCTCGGACTCATCTCTCTTTGAATCCTCTTCCAGAGCAAGGAAAGGACATCCTCCACTTCGAAGAGCGAATGGGTCCGCTCTTGTTCAACACTTTTCCTCGCCTCCTCTCGCACCGCAGTTCCCTGCCCTCCAATCTGTTGAGAGACTTTTTGAAGATCCTTCTGCACATGATCAAGTTCAACCCCGCCTACCTCGACCCGGAGGTGGTCTGCGGACTCGTCGGGTACCTCGGCCACACCTGCCTCCTCAGGGAGAGCAAGGAGATCATCGAGCTCTGCCTTCAGGTGAATTCACCCGCATGCAGACCATTTTGCATCATCAAGTAGCCAGTCATTTCACTTTCTATACTTCCAGTGCTACTACGCCATCATGGGCTACAGCTACATTCCCAAAGAGGCCCTCCCGACCTTCATCTCCACCTTGTGTCGCGTTGTCAACTTGGAAGAGCACTGCAGCGAGACCTGGCGCATCATGGGTAGCCTGATGGCCACTCACTTGGGCCACTCCGCCCTCTACAACCTGTGCCAGATTGCGCAGCTGCAAGAGCTCAGTCCGCCTCTCCTGGTGGATTGCCAGCAACAGCAGCTGCACCAGAGGCGGCAGTCGCGAGAGGAGAGTAGGAAGTCGGAGAGAGTCGACATCCCTCTCGTTCGCGGGGCCGTGTTCTTCATCGGCATGAGCCTCTGGGGGGCCAAGTGCGTGGCCACCATGCAGCGCTATTCCCCAATGACCATCCTCCCGACTTTCATCCAGGCGCTCCGGTGCAGAAATCACGTCGTCACCTACGAGATTACTCTGCAGGTATGTCAGTATGTCAGGCATCAAGATTCCGTCCTGCTACGTTGCAACAAGGAGTAGTAGCATATAAATGGTGCCTAGTAAGTCTTTTTCAACTAATTTTTTTTTTAAGTTGGAGCGTCTGGTCACCAAGCGAGGATCTGAGCTTCGTGCTCCAGGATGCGACAGTGGACTGGACTTGGTGGAGGCAATTCTGGAAGCCACAACCTCTGGTGGAGGAAACGACGAACAGTCGATAGTACTCCGAGAAGAAATCCTTGCCCACATACACATTATCTTTTCTATGTGAGTGTGCTGTTCGCATCATCTTCAGCAATTTTTGCACTTTAACTCTCTGTTTTTTTTCCCCTCCCTGCAGATTCGAGGATCTTTGTGAGAACAAATTATATCGTGGAAGTCAAAAGAAACTCTACGATCTAATCGATGCTTGTTCTGGCCAGCGACCGGAGGCGTCCGTCTGCAGATTGATTGATTATAGGGCTCAGAGCTTGTTTCCCGCAATGCCAGGTGCGAAAACATATTAGTACGGTATTTATTTAGGTTTAGTTTTTGTTAAAAAATAATATTGACTACAATTGCAAAAGGATGGCTACGCAGTCTACATGATCTACTGGATAAACACTACCGGTCTGACCACCGGACCGCCGTCAGGATCAAGAGTCTGGAGGTCCTCTTGGACAAGTTTAAGTCCAACCGCTACATGTACGAGGAGGACCTCGTCGAGAAGGTGATCGCGCCGTTCTTGCGGCCCCTGGACTCCGAGCAGTCGATCGAAGTCAGGCTCGAAGGAATCAAGGCAAGAGTTTTACCAATAACAGGGACGTCTTTCGTGAAGGGTCCTCATTAAAAAAATATATTCGTGCATTAGGTTCTTACCTCTGTTTGCTCCGAGTGCAACTCGCGTGAGGTCTTCGGGCTGCTGGACATCATGGAGCGGGTGGTGCAGAAGCCGGTGGACAAGCCTCAGGGGGGGACGGCAGCGAGCCACGCAGATGTCAAGGCTGCTGTCTGCGGTCTCGTGCAAGTAGGCAACATTGCGACATAGAAAAAACACGAAGTACTCGGTATTTTTTTTAACCGTGCTTTGCTCAGGTGTTCCGGGCCAAACTGTGTCAGCAACCTGCTGCCTTTCTCGTTCGGGTGTACGGGATCTTGGTCAGACATCTGGATGATCACTACCGTCGTCCTGAAGAGTTCTCGAAGGAAGACGGTGCAATTCGCCTGGAAATCTTCAAGTTTATCATGGCCCTGAGGTAGGCGATCATCATCACTCCGAGTTCTTGTGAACTGCTGGTTCTTACTGATTTCTTCAACATGTCTTGTACCTAGATGCTCCGAAACTTTTCACTTGGGTTTGGCCCCTCCAGAGGAGAAAAATGACCGTACTGGAGGCGCCGAGGCGAACAGGGTCAGGTACAGTCCTCACGTCGTGTGCAGAGACGTCTTCGAGCAGAAGCAGCAGCAGCAACACCCTCACCCAGACGAGGCACAGCAGCAGCAGCAGCAGCAGCAGCAGCAACAGCAGCAACTTCAACCTCAGGGGGCGACGACCTACCTGTCGCTGACCAAGGCGTGCTTGTGCGTGGTCCGCAGTCTGAGCGAGGAGCGGGATTGGTCGGTGCTCCGACTGATCCTCTCCAAGGTGCCCATGGTGCTCCAGAACAAGGCCGTCATCAGCCGCTACGGGAAAGCCATCCACATGTTTATCACTCCACTGGTCAGGCTGACCCAGCGAGACTGTGGCTACCCGGAAGTGCTGGTCAACACTCCGCCGTCGGGGTTCAGCAGGGCAGACTTTCACAACCACGTTTTTCCCGTCCTGGCGGCAATGGCGTCGTACAACGAGTACCTGGTAAGAGAAATAAAAAAAAAATAATGCGCGTAAAGAGCTCTGATCTTAATTTCTGTCCTTTAGGAACCTAATGTACAGAGGAGCTTGATCAACGCCCTCCATGTCGGGCTCCTCTCTCGTGACTGTAACCGTGTCTGCATTGTGGCCCTCACCGCCTGCGCCCTGGAGATGAAGAAGACCATGTACCAGGTCATACCGCAGGTTCTCCTCAACTTTTCAAAAATCTCTGCCACAAAGCAGATCGCTACGCCAATGCTGGAGTTCCTCTCAACCCTGATACGGTTGCCTGGTGGGTTTCTTGTGACTTGCATTTTTTTTCTGCCACGAAGCAGCTCTAGAACGTAAGTAATGGTTTTATTGTTCTCGTTTCAGATATCTTCTCCAGCTTTACCGACACTAACTACATGTCCGTGTTCGCCATCGCCTTGCCCTTCACAAACCCGTACAAGTTCGACACCTACACCGTCTCTCTCGCCCACCACGTAATCATCATGTGGTTCCTGAAGTGCAGACTCTCTTACCGGCAAAACTTTGTGCAGTTCATCATTACGGGGCTCAATTCCAACGTTATACAGGTGCAGAATGTACTCTTCTATGCAATTATGCAGTTGTGGTAAGGATTTGATTTAGGGAACTTTTTTCTTCTCATGAAGGACGTCTTGACCGAACTGAATGTTGACTGTAGTGATTATTCCAAAACTGCCTTGTCGCCTCTGGATGTCAACAGATAATTTTTTCTCCAACAGCCATATGAAGAAGGTACTAGCACAAGACGCCCCTTGAGCTCCACTTCTTCCAACGTTAGCTCCAGTAGCGGCATCTCCTCCGCTGCTCAGGTTGCCGCCAGCGCCGCCAGTGCAGCCAGCAGGCTGCTGGGAGGAGACTCCAGTCTGAGACAGAGGAGCTCTAGCCTGAGCAGTAACAACAACAACGGTGCCGGAGGAGCCACTCCGGAACAAGCGAAGGCTTCTCCGCGAGAGAGACACATGACCGGGGCTGCGACCTCCGCGGCGGCCGCAGCCGCAGCAAAGGCCGCGGCCGCCAAGGTCAAGACTGCGACGGGGACGAAGGATGCGGCGATGGCTGAGCAGCAAGAGCTCGCCGCCAAGCAAGCGAAGATCGCCAGCTTCCACCAGGAGCTGACGGAGACCTGTGTGGACATCCTGGCTCGCTACATGTTCGCCAACCCGTCCGTGCAGCCCCGCCGCCTGCCTTCCACCGGCTTCCTGCTGAAGGAGGGCAGCTCCGCCACCTGGCTGCTCAACACCATGCTGGTCACGGTAACCACGAGCCTGTGCGACCAGAACGCCAGCAGGGGCGGGCTGTGCGAGAGGTGCCACCTCATCTGCTCCAAAGCGGGGCCGGCGTCCGTCCCATCCTCGGTTGACGCCGACGACGCCAGGAAGAGGCACCAGTCAGAGTTCCAGGCACACCGGCCCAGTCCGTCGCGCTACCTGCCCGGGGCGTCCGCCAAGGAGGACTTCGACCTGAGGCGACAGCTCTCCACGGAGAAGCTGTCGACCAGGTCCTCCGCAGCAACGGAGGCCAAGGAAGAAGGTTCGGCCAAGCTTGCGGGCGCCCTCCAGGAGCAGAGGGACTCCGCCCCGAGAAAGCCCGAGCCGTGCGCCTGCTGGTGCACCGGCTGGGCGGAGGTGCTGGTCCGCCGCCCGGCGGGTAACGTCTCGTGGATGTGCCGCATCCAGAACGCGTCCCTGGTCAGCGCCTCCCACTCGGAGCTGCCGCTCACGTCCGATCTCTCCGCGCTCTTCCAGCCTTCCAGGGACCCGGAAGTCAGGAGCATGGCAGAGGGAGCCCTCGACATGAGCAAGAGAATTCCAGTCGAGTCGCTCACGGACGCGGAGTACGAGGGACTCGTCACTGGGCAAAATCAGGTTTGGTGGGAAAAATAGAAATAAATTAAAATTGTTTCATTGTTCCTGCACTAATTTCATCGTCGACGTCATGCAGGAGTCGTTCTCAATTTTGGACAAACATCCGTCGTTAAACCCCGAGGTGTCCGAGGGCGCAGAACAACTTTCTGCTCAGAATCCCCCGGTGAAGCTGAGGTCTCCAAAGGAGATCATAGCACAGAGAACGTCTTCCTATCCAGAAGTACAAAAGGCGCTGGGTGAAGAAGAAAAATTAAATGGTGAGTAATATATTTATTGCATGCGCAGCGCGCACCTGGAAATATCTATAATTTAGCGATGGATTAGGGCTGAGCCTTAACCCGAGGCTCGAACGGCGCTGTGGTCAACCCAAGGTGGCCCAAGCCCGAAATAGTTTTGTACCTTCTCCCGAAAAGCCCGAAAAAAAATTGCCCGAAAATTGGACCTTTATTGGTTTCGGGCCAGAATTTGGAGCTTAAGAAAGCACGAGCTTGACCCGATCCGAGATATCAATGCCCGGACCAGCACGAGAAATTCCCAGCCCGACTCATCGGTAGTGAAAAAAGTATAATCAATTCTACTTTCATAACTTTTTTCAGTGTTTCTAAAGGAAGAGTCTAGTGGAGGTAGCAGCCGACAGAGTTGTGGACCCATTCTGGAGCAGGCAGAGCCACCAACAACCGAAGTTCCCCCGGCATCGTCCGTGTCCGTCTCGACCACAACGGCCCAGACTTGCACGGCAGGAAGCGAGTCTCAGGAGGCCCTGGTGCAGAGGAGGGCTGAGAGACTGAGACGACGAACTAGTCTGCAACCTTCGGGGGCATCCGGCTCGGGGGCGGGGGCCACGCCAGCAGGAACTCTGGATTCCCCGGCAATCGAAGGGGTGGAGAGCATTCTCCTGAAGCAGTTCTCCAGTCCCAAGGGTTCGAGCTCCCGATCCCGGAGCAGGGAGGCCTCCGGGACGCCCCCCACGCCCAGTTCGAGCGCCGCAGCGGCTGGCGTGCCTTTCGGTCGCGGTCGCCCGGGGCCCGCTCCGGGCATCCGCGACCGCGCCCACACTGTCTCAGGCCCCAGCCCGCGCCGCTTCACCGGAAAGGGGCCCAAGGCGTCGGCAGACGACGGCCATAGGCAGCCTTCCTCCGCGGGGGCCATTCAGAGGGGGCCGGACTTCCTACGGAGCACCGGAACGCAGCAGCAGCAGCAGCAGCAGCAGCAGCAGCAGCAGCAGCAACAGCAACAGCAACAGCAACAGCAACAGCAACAACAACAGCAACAACAGCAACAACAGCAACAGCAGCAGCACCATCCCGCGCCTTCGCCCTGCGCTGGGGCTCCCACTTCTCCCTCCTCCGCGTCCTTTTCTTCTGCGCAGGAGCGTGTGACGGGAATCTCCCCGCAGTTCGTCTTCCTGCAGTTGTACCGGGGGTCCTGCTTCGGAGAGGCGGGGAAGACGGAGTCGCCGATTCTGCTACCTGCCGTCTCCGCCATCGAGACCAGCATAAAGAACCTGGACAGAATACACGCGTAAGGAAAACTGCCAAATCTACAACAACAACAACAACAAAAAAAAAAAAAACAGATCCTGTAGTGATACGAGCGTAATAGGACAACAAGAGCAGAAATAATCTCAGATCGATATTTACGTACAACACTGTGTAGCCTGCTGTCACAAATTTGCTTCAGGCACGAAACTCACAAGATCGGCGTGCTGTACGTGGGTCCTGGTCAGGAGGAGGATGAGAAGGCCATCCTGCTGAATGAGTTCGGCTCCCTTCGCTACGCGAGCTTCCTCCACGGGCTGGGGACCCTCATCTCCCTGGTGGACACGGATAAGACCACAACGTACTTCGGGGGACTGGACCATCGCGACGGCGACGGAGACTTTGCCTACATGTGGGAGGACGATGTTATGCAAGTACGCACCCCCACCCCTTTTCTTGAGCCTCATCTTGGCACCGAGACGTTGCACTATATACAGTACTTGCGTCTCATCTCCTTTGTGCAGGTGATCTTTCACACGGCCACGCTTATGCCGAATCACGAGCGCGACCCGCAGGCCAACAAGAAGAAGCGCCACATCGGCAACGACTTCGTGACCATCGTGTACAACAATAGCGGCGGCGGCCGGTTCAGGCTCGGCACCGTCCGCGGACAGTTCATCTACGCGTGCGTCGTGGTGGAGCCCCTAGACGAGGGATCCAACAGGGTGTTCATCGAGTGCCGACCAGAACTGGAGGAGCCACTCGGACACGTCAAGGTAAAAAGGTTTACGGGCATAACCAAAAAATTTTGCAGTACACGAGTATAGACATGTAGTATGTACAGTACATTACATACACACGCAATACAACCATACCGTACATACGTTTCCAGGACCCGAAAATTGTATCTGATCGCAACTTGGCGGTGCTGGTACGCCAGCTGGCCCTGCACTGCAACCTGGCCTCCCAGATCCAGCAGGCGTCCGTCTCCAACAGGGACCCTTACTCGTCCAACTGGCTGGAGAGGCTGCGCCAGATCAAGCGCATCAGGGACAAGGCGACAAGCGCCTCGGCGGCTTCCGCTCCGCAGCAAGGAACAGGGGGAGGAGGAGGAGGACGGCAGACTCTGCACGACTTCACTCGTCTCGTCCTTAGGAAGAAGGAGGAGCAATAACAAATTTTGGCGGAGGTTTACAATCATTTGTCGTACTGTATGTGATATTGCAGTGTGTCAGTTGCCTATTGCTACAGTAGTATGTCCTTTAAAAAACTAAAACACCTTTTTCCTTTTCCATAAACATATTTGAGCATTTTCTGTCAATGTAAAATGTTTTATTTACAAATACTCTTGAATTTATCATACACTTTAAAAATTTAATCATTTGTCATATTATAAACACAGCAAGGTACTATAAAGAGATGTTCAGTTTTTTAATGGACATGCTGTACGCGAAGGGCGTTATCAAGACAAATAAATGGCCAAAAGAAGGCCTAACTCAATTGTCTCTTCTAATAACTGAAGTCGGACAAAGTTTCTTTCCTGCAAACTTTCAGCGACTGGACGACGCAGAACCTGTCATAACAATGTCTCTTTTATTACCAGCAACTCAAGCAAAAAATTTGTTGAGGATACAGACAAAAATGATTTCTATGTAATAACGAGCTCGACACGAGCTAACCTTTACGTAGAACGAAAGTTAAATATATTAATAACCTCCAAGCATTATGTCCTGTTCTCTAGCACTAGCTGGTGATGCCGACCGGGTGCTGCTCACTCACTTCAGGTTGATGGGCGGCTTCTCCGACGACGTTCTCATGCCTACCCGCTTGCCAGCATCGTTGGTGCCACGCCCCACCTCCACTTCTTCCACTGCTCCGTCGCTCGCTTTCATCCCAACCTGTTGTTGCTGTTGTTGCTGCTGCTGCTGCAGAGGTTCCTCCTCCGCAGCGTCAGTGGACTGAGCAAACATCTCCTTGATGTGTTCCTCCGGCTCCTGCTCCGTCAGGTCTTTGGCACCGTCGCGAAGGAGCTCCTCGTCGCCTTGGTCTTGCTTGGAGTTTGCTTCCTCTGCGGTCTTCCTTTTCAGCTGTCCTTTCTTTGTGCCTCCGCCGCTTTCACCAGTTTCCTTGACGAGCACCTTTTCCAGATGCGACTCTATTTCCATCATCTCCTCCTTCTGGAGCATGTCCACGATCTCGTTGATCTGTTTGGGAGCCATCTCCACGTGCTGCTTCCCCAACAGCTCGATCACTCGCATCACTTGGTCCACCCTAATGACGCCGTCTGCATCTGCATCCATGCGACCAAGTACCTGAAAGATGAAAAAAAAAAACCAACCAGCATTAAGGAAAGGTGAATAGCTCATCATCGGCTTCGTCTGTGAATCGTGTTACTTACCGCGGCAATGTGCTCGACCTTGGCTGAATCTGGGGCGTCCTGCAACTTGGACACAGCGAAAATGAGCTCGTGGACCGTCACCAGGTTCTTCTCCACCTTTGCCTTCTCTTCCTCACTGGTGTGCTCATCGTGAAGCTTTTGAGTGATGGCCTTCTCCTTCTTCTGCAAGGAATCGACCAGGCCGTCCATCCTTCCCAGCATCTTGTTAACCCTAGAGAAGAGGCGCTTGGCTCCCTTGCTTTCGTGGAGATCAAACCTGCCAGCTTCAGCCTTCATCCATTTGAGGTCTTCCAAATCTTCTTCGTAGTCCTGCAGCTCCTTCTTCAACTCGACAATGTCATCCTTTTCGGCTTCCTCTGGCTTGCTCAGGCTGTCGATGGCACTCTTGATGATCGTCAGGTCAGAAGCTGATATTTCCTCCGCGTCTTTCTTCGCAGCAGCCTCGGGAGATGCCTCTTTCACCTGGTCTTTCTCTTGCAGGACCTCGACCTCTTCCTTCACCATGGCAGCCTCATGCACTAGCTCCTCCTGCAGGTCTCCGCTCGTCGACACGGTGGCCTTTTTTACCTGGCCCCGAGCCTCGTGCACATGAGTCTTCAGCTCTTGGGCCTCCTCCTCCAACTTGGCCTTGGCCTGGAGCGCCTCCACCTCTTTGATCCTTTCGGCCGCTTCCTCCGCAGTTATGTCGATAATGTGCTCAGTCTCCTGCCTCTCCTTCTCCTCCTCTTCGATCTTCCGCTGTTCTTCCTTGATGACCTCGAGCTGGTCGACATTTCTGACCTTGCCTTCGCGCTCGCCAATCTGTGCCGTCGTCTTGGTGGCGGCAGACTCGGGGAGGGCGGAGATGGTGGCGGCGATCTGCTTGGTGACGTCCACCGTCGCCGGGAGGAAGAGGGTTCGCGAAAGGAGAAGCAAGGAAGGCGGAATGTTGTGGTTGAGTGAGAGATCGAGCCACTGGTCCAGCTGCTGTTTCAGGGCGTGTTCAGTCAGCCCGTAGGCTCGCATGCCCCTCTCCTTGCATGCTGCCTGCAGCTCGGTCACATCCAGGTTGTCCGTGCCCTCCTTCTGTATGACCTTATCATCGATCTTGAGCTGGCGCACCCTCATCTCCAGCTGGAATCTCAGGAAGTTGCTCGTCCCAATGGGGTTGATCTCGAGCAGCCGACAGAGAGCAATCAGCTGGCTCCGGGCCATGTTGTCCAGGGTAATCTCGTCCTCGAACAAGTGAGAGAACCTGACGATGTCCTCATTCGTCACACTGATCCCGTCCTCTTTCACCTTCTGGTAGAACTTGACAAAGTCCCTTGCCGACTGCGACGTCCTGCTGCCGCTGTCTGACTTAGGAGCCATCTCGTCCAGCGTCTGCTGGAGAAACTTGGCATACTGCAACTTGGCCTTAAGCGTCCTCCGCATCTTGTTCTCCCTCTCAGAGGAAGTGGTGAAGGTGGAGGGCAACATGCCTGGGAAGAGCTTCAGCGCGACTGGCAACAGGAGCTCCATGAAGGGGACGATCACGAAGACGGAAAAGGGGACGAGCCTGAAGAGATCTGACACGGTGCGCACCAACTGCTTGTTTTCCCTCCTCGTCAAGGTGTTGCCCTTGCACACCTTCCAGATGATCTTGGAGCAGATTCGCACGTCGAGGAAGAGGAGCTTAAAACCGCTGTAGTAGTGCTTCACCTCGTCGACGAACCTGATCCAGAGGCTCCTCTTGGGCACGTCCACCTGACTCTCCCTAGCCCTCCTGAGGGACTCCTTCTTATCCTCGTCTATCACAGATCGAACTTCCGACTGCAAGCTCTTCACCCTCGTGTAATCGTCCATCTTCTCCAGGATCTTCTGTTCTCCCTCCTGCTCCTTCTTCTTCTTCAGCCTCTCCACGGTCTCCTCGATCTTGGACGACGGAGCCAGCAGCCTGGAGGACAGGTGCAGGTGGCGCCTGTTGAGGACGATCCTGTCGGTCCCCGACAGGGAAGGACAGGAGGAGGAGGAGGAGGAAGGGGCCCTGGGCGCCAGGAGGCACACCTGGAGACGTGCCCCCCGCGCGTTAGAGAGGGGCCTCCAGTGGTGGCCGAGATAAACTAGGCCACCCTGGTGGCTCAGGTCCGCCATGGCCGCCTGCCTGAGCCTCGACAGCGCCCGGGAATGCGACAGCATCGACCTCATCAGCACTGGCATGGTGACAGCGCGAGGAGGGAGGAGAACTGTCACAACGTCTTTAAGAGCGGCGGCGGCGGGGAAAACCTTGCCTTCTTGTCTGCTCGTCTGGATCCTGACCGCGGTGGGGACCTTTGTCTTCCTCTCTCTCCTATGAAGGCCCTCTGTCTCCTCTCTCTGTACGCTCGCTCTCTCTCTCTCTCTCTCTCTGGCTGTCTGTTGACACCACTAACCAAAGAAAGGAGGAGGAGAGCTGCTGCTGCTGCTGCGCCTGCGCTGCCTGCCTCACCAGAGGGAGGCAGAGAAATCATACGACCTTTTTTTTACGGAAAGATGTGTATTTCTTGCTCTCCCAACTCCTCCGTATCGGTTTGGGAACGTACGGAGTGTGGCACCCGAATTGACGACGTAAATTAAGATCTACTGTGTACTCAAAAAGTTTTTCTTTGGCACCAATTTAGTTTAGGTTCTAACGAAAGCTTGTCAAAAAGGAGAACTTTCAACACCCTGTAGTTTGCAAGTTTTGATCCTCTGCGCGATTGAGCAGAGTTATCAGTTGATGATTTTTGTCTTTTTTTTGTCTTTATTTTGGTTTTTGTGTTGAAAAGAAGAAAAAATTGAAAGGATCAGGCAAACTTTTGCGAAGCTAAATATGATTAGATACTTTCTTTTTAAAGAATCACCTATTATAGTTTTCTTTCGCGTAATGTAGCCTTTTTTTTCGACCCTGCAAGAAGGTTCCAACTGGCCTGGCCGAACGACAAAGCTCCAGAGCAGATTCTAATTCCACCCAATTACATTTGTAGTGACTCTAATACTGTACAATTTCTTTCTTTTTAATACACATTTAATACTCTTGGGAGATTCATGGGGTGAGGATAAAAGTGGAGTCGAGGTGACTGCTGTTGTGTGATACTGATCACAATCTATGCTATAAATATTGCTGCTACTACCTCAGTGCAATTGCTATCACAATTTTTAACTGCCACAAAAAGCAACAAGCCACCCAAATCGGCCAGTCTTGTCCCCCGGCCTGTCCTGTGCGGAGGAAGCCACAGCGAGGCGGGACAAGAGGAGGGACAAGGAAAAGTGTTTTGCTTGGGTCGGCATCGGCAAGTGGCAGACAGAGAGCTCAGAAGTCAGAACAGAGAAGATGGTCTCGTCGACGTCATTCGTCAGCTGTAACAAATGGGCTTGCCGCCGCCGCCGCCGCCGCCGCCGCCGCCGCCGCCGCCGCTGCCGCCGCTGCCGCTGCTTGAGCTTGTGACCAGGGTGACCAGACCTTGCAAAAATGCGCAGATTGATGCGCATTTCAAAGTTTTTCTTGCGCATTTTTAATGAGTGGCACAATGCGCAATCTTTGCGCATTTTAAGCACAATTACACTTTTGTTGACCGAAATAAAATGTGTTAGAAAGGTCAAAAAAGGCTTTCCTAAATCTTGCGCATTTTGATAGTAATATTTGCGCATATTAACTGATAAGATCTGGCCACACTGCCTGAGTCTATGCCTGTGCGGCTGTGCCTGTGCTGCTGTTCTTGCTGACCTGACTTTCCATCTTCTCTAACTCTGAGGCGAGGCGAGGCGAGGCGAGGCGACCGTCGCTTAGTCCAACTCCTCCCCCCCCACAATATGTTGCTGGTCCACCGTAGTGAGGAGTCACCTCAAAGTGTCCGCCCACCTGTTTGTTGAGACCAATTCTTTTGTGGGGGCGGGGTGGGGTGGAAACCATGGAGCACATCCGCACCCCAAAGGTGAAGAACGTGCGCCTCGTGGACAAGTTCAACCCGCGCGGATCTCCCGTCGGCACCCTTTACCTCACCACCACCCACCTCATCTTCGTGTCAAACTCGCCCGAGGACGGCCAAGATGGTCGACAACTCCCAGGTTAGGGCGGCATCTATTACCAGGTTTTTATCATCATTCTTATTATTATTGACGTGATTTTGGTGCTGGCAGGCTCGGATCGCCTGTCCTCTCCCTCCTCGCCCTCGTCGTCCTCCTCCTCTCCCAAGAGGGAGCTGTGGATCCTGCACATGCTGATCCACACCGTGGAGAAGCCCCTGCTGACCACCTCCGGCACCCAGCTGAGGATTCTCTGCAGCAACTTTCAATCTGCCACTTTCATCGTGCAGCGTGATCGCGACGCGCACGATGTCTACCTGTCCCTCCTCGACCTCTCCGGACCCAAGGAGTTCTCCGACCTCTACTGCTTTTCGTACAACCCCAAGGGGGAGGTCAGGCAGTCCACAGGATGGAACTTTCACGACCTCCTGGCCGAGTTCCAGAGACAGGTGGAGAGAAAATACGTACACTAATCTGATTTTTTCAAAATACTGAACTAGGTTGTCTTATCATGGCTAATTATGTCACACATTAATTTTTAAAAAAATGAAGTTGAATTATGTGGGTGCCGGGGTAGTATTATAATGCACATGTAGTATACTTCATCTCTCTTGGCACAAAAAATCCATCATTTGTTATCCTCGCTCAGATATTTCTTGTGACCTGCGAAATGACAATGCCATGTAGGTATAGCACATTACCCAGTGCATTACAAGCTATTTGCATTTACCAGAAAAAAGTAGTTGTGAAGTAAGACGAAACTTTGTGTGCTAATTTGCTAAAGGAGGATTGTGAGAAAAAGTGCTTGCCGAAAACTTGTGCTTTAAGCCAACACCGGTGGTCATGCTGAAACACCAGTTCCTATTAGATAACTGAAGCTAATGTTGAGGCCAGTTAGTGCTTGGGTGGGTGACCATTCAGGGCTGCCAGTGCTGTTCGCAAGCGCACTATCCAGATCTGAAAAAGGTCAGTGGGCCATGAACTGCAAGTAAACTGGAGCTCGAGCATGCCAAGTTACTACTTGTGACCTCCTCGCCCTGTACAGGGCTTCAACAAACATATATACAAACAAACAGACTCGCTCAGGGTGAGGAAGCCTGGCACATCTAGTGATAGTCTGGGGATCCCACTGGAGCCTCGTGGTGTTGACTCCGTGCACTGGACACTTCTACCACATGGACACCCTCGACCTGAACAAGGAGTGCACCAAGACGCTGGCAATCAAGCTGTGCAACATCCTGCAGCTTGAGAGGCCAAAGTTCGAGCACTTCATCGGCATGCTCCAGGACAACATGGTGGACTGTGGTCTCCATGTCATGCTCAATGCTGACAGGGCTGTTGGCCACTACATTGACAATGACTCGAGAGAGGGTTTTGTGCCGGTGGGACAGGACGACATGGAAGGCATGAGACCGGTCGTCTTCAAGGCCATTAAGGACGTGGCGGACATGCAGGAAAAGGAAGAAGAGAAGCAGATGAAGAAACAGATGGTTGCAGCAGAGTGACAATGTAGTAGTAGGGTGTTTTTCTGGCTCATCTA
>JAAUYM010104710.1_pt1 | contig 26970 bp, 36 predicted proteins | sample 7278001 | NCBI WGS metagenome assembly JAAUYM01 (sample SAMN14350224, study PRJNA611818) | marine sediment metagenome | isolation source: surface marine sediment (1.8m) | place: French Polynesia: Moorea | collected 2018-08
AGTTCGTAGAATCGAGAAGTGACCCCCGCCTTCACCCCCCTCCCCTTCCCCCGCAATCACCCATCCCTCCTCCTACATGCGTTGGACTCGAGCACGTTTAGGACTTTCCTACTACAATTAGGCTGAACGCGGTAAATAATAGAACGTTGCTCGTGCCCCCCACTCTCCTCCCCTCCTCCCCAGAGCAGTCTTGAAAGGTGAGGAGGGAGGGAGAGGGCGGGACACGCGGCACAGGATCGCTTGCCAAGATGGCGGTCCCGTCGGTCATGTGGCAGACGACGGTGCGGTACATGAAGGGCTCCTCCATCGCCGGCCTCTGCCACGCGGCCAACGCCAGGTCCTACATCAGGGGGACCTACTGGCTGGTCATCTTTGTCGTCGGGCTGGTGCTGACCGCGCGGAGCCTGGTGGTGCTGGTGGACGAGTTCCTGCAGCACCCGGTCGTCACCAGCTCGGAGCTCATCACCAGGGAGAAGGTGGCCTTCCCGGCCATCACCATGTGCAACATCAACAGGGTCAACTGCCTCAACCTGATGTCGGAGAGCTACGAGCTGCAGGTGTTGGTGGAGGCCGGGAACTTCACCTCGGAGGCGGAGGCGGAGGAGACAGGGGCACTGGCCTTGGAGCTGGCGGACCTCAGCGTCAAGACGGGCTGCGTCGCTCAGGTGAATTGGAGGGAAAGGAGTAGTAGGTGCATTGTACGAGTACAGTCAAACTCGGATAATTCGGGACAGGTCGGGAGTTTACCGTTTAGTCAAATGACTTTTTTGTATCACAAATTCTGTTTCTGACTTCTTTTCATAACATTTTTTAATTGCAGGCTTGCTGGCTGGTAGCCAACTTCTTGTATGACAAGCGGGAGAACAGCAGCTCGGACGGGCAGGTCTTCCTCATGGGGGAGCTGGAATGCCCCGTCCATTTAGAAGACAAGGTGAGAAGGAAGGAGGACATTTATTGTTATATTGGTATTATATCGAGATACTGATGTACATATTGTGTTTATTTTCTGCGTATTCAGTGACGGCTCTTGTAATGAGCATCACTCGTTTTATCTGACCAACTGGGGATTTTACCTCCCAGGCCATCTTTGTGACAGTATCCTGGGACCGAGTGAGTCACCCCTCCCCACCAGAAGGTTGCAAGGAGTAAGCATGCTAGAGCTTAACTCGATTGCAATACGGCAGCCCTGTCACCTCTTTCAGAACTGAATACTCTACCTAGCACAACACCGACTGGTTAGCACTCTTCAGAGCAACCCCACAAGAGATAAGGGAAGGGATGGAAAAATTCTCATTCCTTTCCTTCTGTCCCATGGCGGTCACCCATCCAAGCACTAACCAGTCCCAACTTCAGTGCTTAACTTCAGTGATCTCACGGGAACTGGTGTGTCAACGAGGCTACGGCGTTGCGCTGATGATACATATTGATACAGTAATAATACGGTACATTTTGCTATAAGCAGGGTTGCCAAGTCGCCTTTCATCGTCGCTATATCGAGATTCGCTCTATTGAAATTCCAGTGTAGAGTAGTAATGTCGCTCTTCTGATACGTACCACACGCCTTTCAGAGTTATCTCGGCACCATGTGCTACTACCTGTACACCATGGTGAACTACGACGACACCCTGCCCGACGAGATCAAGATGCACAGTCGACAGGTTGGCAAAAAAAAGAGAGAGAGCATAGCACAGCCGATCTCTTCTTCCCTCTGCAGCTGTGGAACGCCTCTGAGTGCGACCTGAGGACGGCCTGCTACCACGTCGAAGACAACGTCTACGTGGATGACGCCTCCGACCTGCAGACCGGGGAGAAGATTGTGCTGGACTGCGCGCAGTTCCAGGTCAACCTCCCCGCATCGGGATCCAGCAAGAGGAAGAAGGCACGGAAACGCGGGAAGCTCTCAACCGGATCAGCACACTACTGCATATGTCAAAATTTCCAGCAAAATATGCACAAAATCATTGCATACAAAATTTTGTAGAATATGTGTAGTAATACTAGCATACCAGATTTTTAGCTTTGGGCTATAGAATACAGTACGTTGGTACTGGCAACACTGGATTAAATATGTTTTTTTTAAGCCTCCTAATGAACGATGTACCTAACCTCAACATGTTTCGTCCACAGAGAGACGTGGACAAGATGATAATGAGCAGAAGGAAGCGCGAAGCAACCGAGGACGACGACCATTTGACAGAATCCAAGTTCATGTCCAGGTAAGCCTATCTTTTGTTTTAAAAAAATGATCCTGAGGTGCTCCTCTGATGCTAGGTATATGGATCTGAGCGAGGATGTGAGGCGCAGGCTCGGGCACCACTTCTCCGTGAAGGCGAGCGTCTTCGTTCCGGAGCCCCCGCACAGCGGGATCATGTACAGCTGCAACTACCTCGGAGAGGACTGCTCAGACCCGATGTGAGACTGCCACCTACTAGTAGTGCAGTCGAACCCGCTTAAATGCGTGGGTTCAAAAAAGTGGGAAAAAAAGTTTATTTTCACAGTAAAACTGCAGGTACTGGCTGATGTCGACGGCTCCCAACTACGGGAACTGCTACACGTTCAACGCGGCGTACAACGCGGATGACGAGGACGCTCCGAGGGCCTCCTCCCTCACGGGAGCCACCAACGGTGAGTCCAGTCCGCAGGAGCTGCCAGACCTTGAAAAAGCCGAGACAGCCCAACCGACAGTGAATACCCAAAGGAGGTTCAAATACAGTACAGGCAAAAAATCCTTACACATAACTGAAAAAAAGGAAGCTTTTGATGTATGCATTTTTGTTAACAAATTTCAAAGCCCACAAGACCCAAGTACGAGTGCAGCGATTCATATGGCCAAAATAACTGTGGCAAAAGCCCACCTGACAGCACTGGTGAAAGTCAAAGAAGAAAATTTGACTTTTGCGAAATTCGAGGTCTGAGCATCCAGCTGTTCGTGGACCAGACGAACTACATGAAGGGCGTCCTCTCCGAGCGCGCCGGCGTCCGCCTGGTCATCCACAACCCGGACGACTACCCGATGATCGACGAGTTTGGGCTGGACCTCATGCCCGGCACCGCAAGCTCCGTCGCCATACAGATGGTATGATCTACTAAAGTTTATTGTACCTACCGTACGTACTATGCAAAGGTACAGTGTAAAAAAATGGCAATGGAGCAATAATTACTCGTGGAGTTTGCTGCTAGCGGAGGTCTACTGTACTACTTAGTTTGAAGCGTGCTGCACATCTGGTTTGCCATGCCTTAAATTTGCATTGAATTACTGCAGTTGCCAAGGATAATTTAAAGGCCACAAAAATGACTGAGCCTATGAAATTCCTTCAACTTACGCGTGCATGCCAGAACGACATCACCCGCCTGGCAGACCCGCACCCGTCCGACTGCTACAAGAGCTGGAAGGAGACCGACCTGGACGAGACCCTGATGAACGTGGACAAGCCCCGGTACTCCAAGCCCGTGTGCAACCGCTTCTGCCTGCAGCACGAGGTGATGAAGGCCTGCGACTGCTTCCACACCCAGCTGGACATCTCGCTGATGAACATCACCAAGTTCCCGTACGTGGACAGGCAGAGGCCCTGCGACACCGACCGGGCAAGTGAAGGTGGTATATTTGCAAGCAAGAACAAAGTTCCGGGAAATTGGGCGGCGCTAACAGGAGTGACTTTGTCCATCCTGTCACAGACAACGACCACGACTGCGTGAAGTCGGTGTTCGAGAACTTCAGCCAGGACGTCACCTGCCCGTCCTGCCACGCGGCTTGCAAGTAAAGCAGGGAGGATGCGCAAGGAGCACCTTGAGCACCTTGAGACTAACTTGTTTTTTTCTTTCCTCCAATTTTTTTTCTCTCTCTCCCTTGTCAGCGAGACGGAATATTCTGCCTCCGTCACCACGGCCATTTGGCCCTCTAGCCGATACTGGGTGAGTGGGGAGAAAGAAAAAAGTTGGAATTCGACTGTCAGCAGCGTCGCCGATTTTTTGCCACTTTCAAGACCGACTTCGCGCTGGCCCTGGACTTCGACCCGGAGGAGGTGTTCGACACCTACTACAACGCCAAGCTGAAGAGCGAGATCCAGGGCAACTACATGAAGATCGACGTCTACTTCCAGACGCTCAACGTGCGGGAGATCGTCCAGAAGAAGAAGTACTCTGCCGACACCTTCACGGCTGCCCTGGGCGGCGGCCTCAGCCTCTACCTCGGGGTGGCGCTCATCCTCCTCTTCGAGATCGTCGAGCTGGGGTACGACGTCTTCATCGCCGTGTGGAACCACATCAACAAGTCCAGCAGGAGCTCGGCGGCGGCCTAACAACAACAAAAAAAAGATTGACACTCGCAACTTGTTAGCACGTACGACCACAAGAAACCGCAAAAGTATTGCAGCCACGCCCAAAAAGGCAAAAGACAACAACGACAATTATGCGCACCGACACATCGACTTCTATTTGAAGGGTCCCGTCACGCCAATCGCAGTCACAGGTCCCCGTAGTGCGGGTAGTCGTAGTAGTCCGGGTACCCGTCGTCCGAGTCGTAGTAGTCCTCCGCCATCCCCCGCAGCTCCTCCTCGTCGTACTCCTCGATCCCGGGATCGCTCTCGTAGGCGGCCTGCCGCCGCATCCGCTCCTCGTGGAGCTGCTCCCACGACGGCATGGACGAGGACGACGACGACGACGCCTTCGGCCACAGCCACGACCAGAGGAAGGCCCTGAAGCTGGAGAGCGCCAGGAAGCCGCAGCAGATCAGGACGAACACCAGGAGGGAGCGCAAAAGGATGTTCATGGCGGTGGAGGGATGTCCGTGTCCTCTCCTGGCGGGGTGCAACAAAGAGTTAGTTAGGCAGGAACTGTCATTGCAAATTACGAACGTTAGGTACAAAAATGGTTCACAACGGGTCTATTTAGCATGCTGCCATGGCTATTTTAGGTTCTATTATTCCACGTGCAATGTTACTTACAGGTTCAGATCAAATGGCAATGATTTTGCTGCTCCTTTTTCCCCCGTCCGACAACGATTGAAGCCACCGGCACAGTTGTCATATCTGGCGCATCTAATTTTTCTCAGTCTCCAACTTTTGGGATTTAACTCAGCCACCTTTTCGCACAGAAACGCGCTCCCTCTCCTCCTCTTTCCCTCCCCCCCTGTCCCACACACCCACCCCCGCTTTCTCGCCTTCGTACCTCATGTGTGTCGTCGCACAGGTGGTTCCTGCTGCTTCAGGGTTTGCCACATCCTACAAAGCACCCCATCCAACCACGAAAGTACGTATATAGCCCAGTCCAGATTTAAAAATAACCCAAACCCTAAAAACTTGCTGTCATGAAATGCAGTAACAACAACGTTCACAGTCCACAAGATCCAAATATACGATATACTATATTTATGTAGCCAAAAATGGCTGTGAAATAGCCTGCCTGACAACACTGCTCCTCCTTTACCTTTACCTCCTCCCTTTTTTCCTCCGCCTAATACGGCAAAACGTATATGGTTCAAAAAGTGAACTGCGCGCCTTGAAATTAGATCCCTCACCTCACTCCTGTTCTCCGGCTCCTCCTCCTCTTCTCGTTGAATGCCGTGAAGTGAATAAAGAATGTCTGCATCGATTTAATGCGGAAAGGATTCTTCACAAAATAAGTTTGGTAATATTGTTATTTTTACACTGTTCATACTTTTTACATCACACATAAAACATACTTTTTCACTTTTTTTTAAGACTATCTAATAGTAATTGTCTTTGTTGTGTAATAGGTACGTTAGTCGTTGTCTGTCAACAATTTCTTGGCATTGTTCCAGATCGACCAGAGGGAGAGGCCAAGGAAGAGGCCGGAGAGGCCCCCGATGTCTGAGACAAACTCTCCGGGGCCATATGCGAGGACCTCTGTGTGCCTCGTGACCTCTGCAAGTGTGTGTAGCCTGATGACCATCATGGTGGTGTTCTCATCAGTTTGGTAGATTTCGTGTCCGATGTCTCCCAGATAGTCTACGGCCGAGTACCTCAAGACCTCCTTCAGGCGGTAGGTTGTCCTCTCACAGGGGACGAGGCAGCCCGTTCTCTTGGACACGACAACATAGCGGTTTCCCTTCAGCATGTTTCTCAATAACACCCGCTGAAATTTGGGGGAAACACAGTGTGTGTGCAAATAGTTGCTAACAATTGAGTACTTTGTCCTCACTGTATATTTATCTTCCTCTGTGCAAGCATTTTGAGCCATCTTGTCTTGAGTGCATTTGACCTCTGGTGTCCCATCAACAACGTTGTCCAGGCACTTGCTGAATGGCCAAAGCTCCCTCCTCTTCTCGCAAGCCTTAATTCTGTGGTTGTGCTAAGGAAAATTGAACAAAGATTGTAAGTTTAGAAACAAATTCGTGAAACTATTTGCACTTATACCTCCACGTCCAAGTTAAATATGTTGACAGAGCCCTGTTGGAGGTGTCTTATCGACTCTTGGTGCTGGCGTACAAAAGGGCATATATCTTACTGCAACTTTGTTAACTCTTGTTGTCAATACTGTTATGTACCACAAATCACTTAATTATACTACACTATATATATATATATACACTTACATATACTTCCATCAAACTGACACCAGCAGCATAGTGGTCACCCTTCTCATACACGGAAACTATGTACCTATGGATGTGATGGCAAACTAACAAAGGTAGCATTCCCAATTTGCTTTTTTTCCCACTCACGTTGCTCGCTTTCCAGGGTCCAGGTCGTCCTCCTGCAGGCTAAATGCAAAGACGGCATTCTCCCCAATCCTCTGGATGAACTCTCTTACTCCCTGCGCGGAGTCCAAGTCGATGGAGTAGCAGTCGCCGACCACTTGCACGTCTCCCGGTGTCCGGGTGAACTTGAACCCAGACAGGGTGAGGTTTTCGACGAAGAACATCACCGGGTCTGCCACAAAAAAAAATCAGCACCTTCACACAAGTCCAGGGCAGCAATTGCCCAGTCATGTTATTTAAAAAAATTAAATAACAATGTGTACCTATACGTTGCCTCTTGTACGGTAATAAGAAAAGTCTCTGCACGTCTCACCCAGAATTACGGCAGTTTTCAGGAAGTCCTTGAGCTCCTTCTTGTTTCGATAAATTCTGCCGGTGGCGTTCCACCCCTCGGTCTGCTCCGAGTTGTTGACCCTGCAGATGGAGACAGTAGGCAGTGGCAGGGGGCGTCCCTGGCCCCCGTCGTCCACTTCCAGGTCCAGATTGTCCTCCACCACTAACCTAGTCTCTCCACTGGTCAGCTTCCTGACCGGACCCTTAACCACCAGAGATAGGATGCCCGCAGACAACAAGACATATACCACAAAGCTGCAGGCATCAAAGTTGCAAGTGGAATCCCTTCTCTTGCTCTTCCTCTTTCTCTTCATGCCTCTGGTGCTGCCTCCTCCTATGCCTCCGCCGTACATAGTTAGAAATATATTGGTGTGATCACTGGAGGCAAGAGTTTCTTGGTGTTTGTGCTATGCAATGTGATGGCACAGTGCACGGTCAATATTTATGAATAAAGTAAACTTTTCACTCCCTCACTGCAAACACGCTACAGGACCAACAATGTACGGTATGTGGTGTGTATGTATAGAGCATGTGCTTCCACTTGGGTTTCGGGACAAAGAAATTATTTACCAAATAGGTGTACACTAATTCGTAATTGATGTGCCCCTTAACGTACCAAGCACCAAGAGCACTAACCATTGCTTTTTGTGCTACGTGTTTCTTTCAGTGAAGAATCAAATACTTTTGGGAATTTGGGAACACCACGTTTGCCGTATTGCCAAAATGGTGACAGAATCTCTCTTTATCCAAGATTAATAAAAAAAAAGCCCTTAAGGTATATGTTCCTATGTTTTTTTTTACCGAAAAAAATACATTAAAAAGGCACAATTGGTTAGTAGGTCTGCACAGAGGCGATGCGTCCTCCTCCTATGCCAACTGATCGGAATCGGTTGGAAGGCCTCCTTGCAGGGCTGCCTATTTTTGTGCCCTCTATTTTGGGACTTGACCTTTCTAGACCTTCTTGGCGAAAGAAACAACTGGATAAACATGGTGGTTTTTTTTTAGACAAGCAGGCAGCCGAGCGTGAAGTAACTTTTTTTTGCCTTGTCGCTGCCTAAAATTACGTACTATACTACGTAGGCAAGCGTGAAAAAAAAACCCAGCAACCATGGGAGACTCCCGCCAAAAAAAAGTACCCCACGTTGACTCTTAAGCCCCTGGACAGAAATAAATAGGGACAGCAAAGCTCCCGTCACCGCAGGCCGCGCAGGCCAGAAGAAAAAAAAAAGCTCTCCACTCTTATTTGGTGCTTTCCATCTCCTCCTCCCTGTCACGCAGCCCTCTTACCTGCAAAAAAACTCTCCTCATGCATGTGTGTGTGTGTAGTGCAAAGTCCTGGGGAAAAAAAAGACCAAGGAAAGAAAGAAAGGGCCTCTCTAATTTTCTCTCTTTCTTTCTCGGGGTCAGTTCTAATCGAGTGATCGTCGCGGAAAGAAGAGAAAGGAGAGAGAGAGAGAGAAAGAGAGAGGGAGAGACTTCGGGAAGCCATCAGCCAAGATGGGTTGCGCCAGCAGCGCCATGGAGCACGTGCAGAAGATCAGCAACGTCTTCAAGGAGCCCGACGTCATCACCGTGGAGGAGCTGACGGTGCCGCCGCCAGGGTCCACCCTCTACCCGACGGAGGAAGGCGGTGCTGGCGGCGGCCTGGGGTCGGGGGCGGCGACGACGGCGGCGGAGACGACGGAGTCGGCTGGAGGCAACATGAGTATGTACAGCACGGTGATGGCTTCGCAGATGCTGGCCAAGACGATGGCGCGAAGGAGGGAGGACATGATCACGGCGTTCAACTCGGTCAGTGGCGATTAGAGAGATTCTCGAATTATTCAACAGAAACACACTTGATTTCAATGGGCAGTAGAAAAATGCTTTAAGGAAAAGCTGTACAGTAGTGTCAATTAAAATTAAAAGAAACTTTTTGCTTCTTCATTATTGGCTAAAAAATTCAGTCTTATTCTTCCTAAAATTGGCAGGATTCCAGCGAAAAGGGTTCGCTGTCCGAGCTGGAGTCTGAGCAGCAGTCCAACGGGGCCGAAGCGAAGAACATCGGGGCGGAGACAAAGGCGGAGGCCAAGGGGGAAGTGATGCTGGTCGAGGGCCTCAACGAGAAGAAGCCCGACGTGGTGGCGGCCATCAACGACCAGCAGGCCTCGCTCGAGACCAAGATGCAGCAGGAGAAGAAGCAGGAGGAGAAGGCGGCAGCAGGAAAGACCGAGTCAGGGCCGACAGCAGCAGCAGCAACGGCGACGGCGGCAGCAGCAACACCACAACCCACGGCTCCCTCGTTACCAGCCGTTGGGGAGCCAGCGCCGGCGGCAGACACCAAGAAGAGTTAATAGTAGGGGGGCGGGGGAGAAATCAAATCAAATTTGCTGTACTACGTACGATGAGATCATGACTGAGAAATGCCTTTTGGCAGCAAGTTTGGCGAGATTGTGTGAAAAATGTGGAAGAAAATAATCAACGTCCTTTCTTTTTTAAATCGTGGTTTATTGTTACTCAGCTTAGGGCGTAGGCGTCTGCGATCTGCCTGAAGAGGTCGGTCCACTGCGACCCGGCCTTGTAGAAGACGGGCGTCTGTCCGAGCGGCGCCTCCACCGCCACGGCCATCGGCCCCTGCAGCACGGCCTCGTCGGCGTCCCACAGCCACACCCATCCCTGCGGGCCCGGCAGGTAGACCTCCGCCTCAACGGCCCCCTCCGCCACCACGGGGGCCACCAGCAGGTCGTCCCCGAAGAGGTACTCGTACTGGACCTCGTCCCCGCGCGCCCCGGGGTCCGACTCGAAGTCGAGGAAGAGCGGGCGCATGACCGGCACGCCGTCGTCAGAGTTGCGGGAGACGGCCTCCCTCGAGTAGGGGGCGAGCGCGCGGAAGATCTGGGTCAGGCGGGCGAACTGCAGCCACGTGTCCTCGTCGCTGTAGACCTGGTAGAAATAGGAGAGATGCCTTTTTAACAAACGGCCCTTTTCCCAAATACTACTTAGTATACTAGTCAACCTGCTATAGTGAAGTCTGTTGTCATCAGCAAAATTGGTATTGAACATGTCTTACTACTACATACTAGTCAGAAAAAGTCTTTATTACAGTAAAATGAAAGCTTTTTCCTGTGTGGCTGTCCTACTAGTACATTAATATTTTTTGCAACTTTTTTTTACCTGGTGGTTTTCAACCGGATAGTTCCCCTCGTGAGTGCGCATGACCGGCGTGAACGCGGCGTACTCTGCCCACCTGAGCAGCAGCTCCTTGGAGCGGACGATTCCCAGGTCGGGCAGTCCGGTGTAGCCGCCGACGTCGGAGTGGGAGACCCCCATGCCCACGCACGCCAGCGACAGCGCCGCCACGATGGAGGAGGGCAGGCCGTCCGACTCGCTCCAGTCCACCGTCTGGTCGCCGGCCCAGCTCATCTGCTGCGTGAACTTGGAGTCCACCCCGCCCGACCGCATGAAGAAGAAAACCTCGTCCAACTGGCCCTGCTCCTCCAGCAGCTCCCGGTTCAGGCTGGCCCACTCCTGCGAGTAGATCTGGTGCAGGATCTCCTCCTGGTCCTGCTGCCCCCACCAGTCGGCGGCTTGGCGCGACCGGGCCTCCGTCGGGGTGTACTCGCCAAAGTCCGCCATCCACCCGGAGATTCCCAGGTCTAGGATGTTGGTGGCCATCAGGTCCTTGTAGTACTCGCGCGCGTCCGTCGTGTCGCCCGTCTCCGGACGGATCAAGTCCACCGTGGTCACCTTTGTCACATCAAGTTCCAATGACGACAACGATAGTGAAAAGCAATTATAATAGTGGTCTCAACCAGCTGCCATTGTTGGTCTTACGAAGAACTCTCCAAAGTCCTGTACGAGCCTGTCCCCGTCCTCGGTGGTGAGCCAGTAGTCTTCATCCTCCGCGTCCTGGTAAACGTCCCCGTCCACGTTGAGGTGGCCCGTGATGTACACCAGAACGCGGACATCTCTGTCTCGCAGGTCCTGGTGCAACAATTAGATATCTCTTGTTGGAATTGCTTCGGGGGGGGGGTTCCTCACCTGAATGACGGTGTCCAGGTCCGGGTACCAGGTCTCGTTCCACCTCCAGTTCCAGAAGACCCTCGTGCCGAGGTCGGTGACGATCTTGCCGCTCCAGTCCTGGATCCACAGTCCGCTCACAGCAGCTCCGTACTCGTCAGCCTGCAGTGCAATCCACTTACTTACGTCCACGGGTACGTCAATCCGCTTACCTCCGCAAGCCTGTCCAGCATAACGTCGGTCCCTCCCTGGAGCCCGAGGATGGCCCCCTGGTGAACCCAGTCCGGAAGCAACGGTGCGCCCGGATTGATGGTCTGCACGATCTCCAGCAGGGAGGGCTTCACCACGAAACTGCAGACGTAATACTAGTACTTGCACGAGATCAGGAGATGTTATACTGTATAGTATACAGTAGAACACGGAAAAGTAGATCACTGAATAAATGAGTCAAACGCCTATGTGGACCAAATTTCCTGCAACCTTTAGATGTTTCTCCTGATATGTGAATCATACGCTTAAGTGGATCAATCTGGTAGGTTCTAAAGTGATCCATTTACCTGTGTTCTATTCTACTGTACTGTATGTCCGTACATTGTACAGAGACATTTTGGAGTTACCTCCAAAGGTAAATTTATCTTTTGGACGGAAATTTTTATTTTGTTAGGCAAGGAGAAAGGCTGGCTGAACTTGATGTCGCATTTGTCTACGCAGGTGGCGTTCCGGACGGGGGTGCGGTGCCAGTAGACCTCGTGTCCTCCACTCTCGCTCTCTCCCCGCGGGGCGAACCGCAGCTCAGAGTAGGTCGGGGTGGCCAGCTCGAAGTAGTACCTCCTGGGGTGGGGTGGGGGGGCGAATTTCACAAAAACAAGCATAATTACACGTGGTGCAGTTTCCCAAATGTCATCTCTGGAAGTGGCCACTACGTGTGCGCGTTGATGGCCACTTTCAGCAAAATGTTTGGGAAACTCTGTACACGTAATTTTTTGAGTTTTGTGAAATTCGCCCCTGGAGGAGAGGAAGGCGGCCTGCGGCCAGTAGGTGGTGTGGTAGTCCCCGCCGGCCCCCGGAAAGACCAGCTCCACTCCGGCGTAGAGCGGCGCCTCCGGGTCCCGGATGAAGCCCTGCTCCCTCACCCAGATGGGGTAGTCCGGGCCGCGACGCAGGTCCAGGTAGGTGAACTGCTCCCCGCCGCCCCACGCGCTCTCGTCCTCCTCGGCCGGGAGCCTTAGGAAGAAGCGGTTGATCCCGGCGGCGTCGTTGGCGAAGGCGAAGTAGTCCGGTGCCACGAGCATCTCCCCGGGGTCGGGCTCGGTCAGCAGCAGGGTCAGCCCCAGGGTCGGGTCGGAGGAGCTGGAGAGGGTTAGCGTAGCCTCGTTGGAACCAGAGTCCACGTCTAGGTATACAGAAGCGGTTTAATTTAAATTAATAACAATAATTATTACCTACATTGTCATTATTGTTATTGTTGTTATTATTATTGTTGTTGTTATGGGAAAGTGCTGGTTGTAAACGGGACCACGATTCAAATTAACGTTAAGGTGGCAGTACATTTTTTTCCCGTGTCGGAGAAGTAGGGGGGCTACCAAACTCCAAACTAACCTTTCTCATTCAAGGTCATCAGGTAGCTTCTAATTTCTCTTCAGGGCGTGGTGGTTAAGAAAGTAGGTCTCTTTCTTCCAACAGTCACCAAAGCGTTTTTTTCCCCACTCTCCTTCCTTTGGACGGTTCTTATACACTGCAGGTTCTCTTTATGCGAGATGATTATCAGCAAGGTAAGAAGGACTTTCGTCTAGCTAGGAAAAAAAAGTCAACGGTGGCTTTTTGGTACAAGAACCACGTAATCTTCCGACAAGAATAAATAAAATTGGAAAAAAAGGAACCGAAAAATTCATACGTACATGGTCCTAATTAGAAATTGAATAACCTATCTGGAAGGCGTCCAGCTCGAAGGTCTCCTCCACTTCGTCCGTGATCTCGTAGTTGCCCTGGTTCTCCACGGCCTCGAAGGTGCCGACGCCGACGGCCGCCAGGGGCCTCTCCGACGTGTGCTCCATCAGCAGGACCCCGTCCAGGGACACCGAGAAGGACTCGGAGTCGGAGTCCACGGTGATCTCGCCGCGGGCGGAGGAGACGGCGACGGCGGACAAGGCGGCGACGGAGAGGAGCCAAGAGGACATGATGGTGATCTAGTCAGAGCTTGCGTAAGCTTCTCAGATCTGATCAGGGCTTGCGTATATGTAAGTTTCGTCCTCAAGTTCAGCTGGACAGAGAGCTTCCTTATCTTTGACCTGATGTTTGAAATGGCGTTTGAGAGAGAACGCGAACTGTTTTGTATGCGTATTACCTACGTATTTGCTAGGTATTGCTAACTAGATGCTAGGTGTGTACATTGCGATTAACATTTAAGTAAGACCTCTTGCTACCAACAGAGACACCAACAGATTTTTTTTAATGTACCCAGGCTACTTTTTATTGCGTTACGTATGTACTTATATTGACAAATATTTTTGCCTACATGATGCTTACACTTATTTGGTACAAATTGATATCGCTTGGCCACACTGCTACTACTAGAAGAGGACCGTGTGAAGAGGGGTAATAACCACCTTCTCCCACAAAAAATATGTTCTTCCCCCCCCCCCTCCTCCCTTTCCTTTCTAATCTGGCGGAAAAAGCAATTTCCCATCTCCTTTCCTCCCTCGCTATTTTCTCCCCACCTCGAACATCAAATAACAACAACAGCATCACCGCTGGTTGGATTGGAGGCGACTTCGACTTCCTCCTCTTTCTCCTCCCACGCACGCGTCCACTCTTTCACCGGGGATGATGTCCAATGCATCGACTACGATTTTTCAGCGGGGGGTCAGAGACAGGAGAAAAAGAAGGGGGGTAGGGAGTGGGGACACTCCCTCCCCCCCCTGCCGATAATGAGAGACCTGTTGGAAATTGGAGATCTTTTTTGAAGCGCAACCGATGATTGTCCCTCTCTGTCAGAAAAAAGTAGCTCAAACACTCTTCTCTTTTATGGCACATGAAGATGAAATTGAAAGAAGTAGTAGTAGCTCCGATCACAACGAAGACTAGTTTAGTTGATCAATTATTCACATCATGTGTGGATTCGGGACTCCCGATCCGTGGTGGTGAGAGTGGGCTTGATACTGAGGCTGGTGCTGCTGATGGTGGTGGTGTTGCTGCTGCTGCTGCTGCATTCCCAGGTGCTGATGCTGCTGCATCTGGTGGTGGTGGTGATGCGAGATATGTAGTTGTCCCATCTCGTGGTGATGCTGCGGATGCTGGGGCGGCTGCGATGGAAGCGGTGGTGGCGGGGGTGGTGGGGGTGGCGCCGCGGACAGCTGGAGGTTGTTCAGGATCCCCCTGCGGGCGGGACCCACTCCCAGGGAGTCCCAGTTGATCCAAGCAAGCCTATAGGTATACGGATGGATGCTTTCAAGGTTTGTACCATGTAGTCGAACCCTACTTAAGTGGAAATCACTCTGTAGAAGCCTTTGGAGAAAGCTGTTCTGTACTTTTGTTGGGATAAGTTGCAATCCTGGCCAAGATTTGCTCGCTCCCAAGCATGCATTCCCACTTAAGCGGTTTCGACTGTACCTGTCAGTACAATTTAACTCCCACTACAGCAGAGTCCACTCATCGAAGTTCTTTTGCGTGCTCCCCCTACCTGGCGGTGAGGTCGGAGGTGTTCCACTCCTCGCTGCCTTCGTCCCTGATCTCCCCGCGGAGGCAGCGCTCGATGTAGGTGAGCGGCTCCATCCCGCGGTCGGACGCGTCCAGGATCTCCCGGAGGAGGGCGATGTAGGCGATGGCCAGGCGGAGCGTGTCGATCTTGCTCAGCCGCTTCTCGTACGGGAAGGTGGGAACGTGCAGGCGGAGCTCCTCGAAGGCAGCGTTGATGCTGCTGGCGCTGAACCGAGAGGAGGAGGAGGAGGTGGAAGAAGGAACAGGGGCGGGACTATGACTCTGATTAGTCGGAACTGAAAATTTTCCTGGCAGCGTTTCCTTACCTCATGACTCTCTTCCTCTCGCGAGTAGTACCGCTCCCCCTCTGGTACCGGCCGCCACCTCCGCCGCCGCCGCCGCCGCCGCCGACGTCTCCTCCCCCTGTTCCGGGTGATCCGGAGGCTTCCGGCCGCCCGTCCAGTCCGCCCCCGTTCCGAGCAAAGTGTCCCGCCGCCGCTGCCACCTCCATGGCCTCCTCGCCCGGGGTCGCCTCGAAGGGAGGAGGGCCGCACTGGTACTCCCCACCCGGAGAGGACCTATCGGGATGTTGGTGGTGGTGGTGATGGTGATGGTGGTGCGCCGAAGCCTCCTTGACCATCCCTAGCACCGACGGCGGCGGCTTGGAAGAGGAAGACGACCTAGCTGAGCTGTGGAGAGGGGGCGGGGAGGAGGGCGGAGGAGGCTCCAGGGACTCGAACTGTTGCTGCATCATCAGGTGGATGGGGTCGCAGGGCTCCAGGTTGGCGGCCACCGCGGAGGAAAAGAAGCCTCCAAAACTGGCTCCGCTGCTGCTGTTGTAGTTGTTGTTGTTGTTGCTGAAGGCCTGGAAGAAGCTAGCTCCTCTTCCTCCTTCCTCATGGGACTTGAACTGGTGGAAGTCCTGTGCGCCACTGGCCTCGTCCACAGACGACGACGACGATGCTGCCGCCGCCATCATCTTCCTCCTCTCCCTCTTCTCTCCTGCCAAGAAAAGCCGCGGGGGCGGAGGGGGCAGGAGGAAGGTTTTCAATTCGAGAGGGAGGAGGGGGTTGGGTTGGATTGGGCTCTGCGGGTGCCTGGTGCAAATGACACAGGAGTCTGCACTTGATATGATCTGGCACACACACAGAGAGAGAGGGGTGGGTGGGGTGGGAGTGTGGTATGGCGGCGGTAGTTCTCCTCCTTCCTACTCTCCCTCCAGCATCCTTGCCGAAACTGAGATCTGTCCCTGACATCCAGTTCCCTTTCCTTCCTCCTCCTCCCTCCTCCCGTTCCTCCTTCCTTTTACCTCCTCTAATTTGGGGAAGGAAGGGAAAGAAGGAGGGGAACTTGGGTGACCCATTCCTCTGTTGGCGACAGGCATCTCCACTTTTCTTCTCTTCCGTGGGCGCCCTCCTTCCCTCCCTCCCTCTCCTCCGCCTTCCTCCCATCGCTTCCGACCAATGGGAGGAGGGGGAAGCATCCAAGTGGGCGGTGCCTCGGATGGAGAAAGGGAGGATCGGGGTGAAAGCCAAGCAGGCATCGGAGAAAAGAGAAAGAGGGAAAATGGAAGCAGTCTGTGAGAATTCTTTTTTGCCAAGTTGCATAGTTCTCTGAATGTATAAATAATTGTACTGTACATATAGGTATTTGTAGTATCACACGGGAAAGCATGAGTTGTGCTACGCAGTAAATATGAAAATAATGATGATCATGTATTAGTGCAACTAATACTTCTTGTCTAATGTAAAAGCTGTTTTGTATCTTTACTTGCAAAGCCTTTTTTTAGTAGCATTTCCATTTCTGAATGCGAAAAACCTTCGTTAGTTCTACTCTTATTCCGAGATTGTCTGCGTGGTGGTAGAAAGCCGACCCAACTCGAGAGGACGAAGAAGAGGAGGGATGAAAAACGAGGTGGTTTCGCGTGCCAGATGCAGATGCCCAAAAAACGGATGGAGAGAGGAGAAAGACCCCTTTGCAACATAAACGGAGAGAGAAAGAAAAAGATTTAGTTGGCCCACCAAGGAACAGTCAAAGTTGAAATTTCGAGCGTAGTAGTCATATCGTTCTTAATTCGCTTAACCTCCAATTTTTTTTTTTTTTGCTATTTTAGGACAGGGTGGGTGGATCATGTTCTTTGTTGATCTGCCACAGTGTTAATCGCTCTCCAGTGAATAAACCATCATTGTTTTTTGCATGAGCATTTTTTTCTCAGCGTCTAGTACTTCCAACTTTTTTCAGGGTCATTTAAAAGAGTTGTTGAAGTCTGAAATTGTCGCCATCGTCGTTGCCGACAGGGAAATGACACGCTTGGATGAATGGTGGAAAGTGGCGCGACGATTATTTTTTCTTTTTATTTCAGTTTCCACCACAACTTCCTGCCAGTGTTGCGTCTGGAAAAATTAAAGTTGACATCTAATTTTTAGTAAAAATTGCCAAACAATAAACAAGCCAAAGCTAAACTTGACCAATTGCTCTTTTTTTTAATTTTTAATGACTGGTTTTTTTATTTAGCTACATTTTCTTTCAAGAGCTGAAATCAACCATACCACATAAAAGTCTCTGGCCGATAGTCGGCCAAACTGGCAACACTGCTCCTCGGAACGGAAAGAACGGTCCTTGATGTGTAGTATGTAGCCGATAAAAAGTTGTTCCCTTTATTTCCTCTCGATGCATCTGCACAATACCGCAGAATGCTCACGTCAGAGAAATTTTTGTTTGCAAACCTTGGGAACCTCGAGCGGAGAGAGAGAGAGAGAGAGAGCACTTGATGAAATGGAGATGTCACGCACATACATTTCGCAAATCGAGAAGAGAGAGAATACGCAGGACGTACACACCAGGATTATCAAACCAGGAGAAGAACCAACTTCATCAAAAAAGGCTTCCTCTTTTCTCTCCTTCTCTCCGCCATAATCTGATTACAGTTCCCTGTGTCGCCCCCGGTCGGTGGTGGGTGGCCGCGCAAGTTTTCAACTACGTCCGCAAACCTTCAAAACAAATCTTATTAATCCTCATTCAGATTCATGGAGGTACCACGGAAGAGCACGCTTACTGTAGTACCAGTTACAGGGTGCAACACAGAAAATTATTTTATTTGCCAAAAAGAAACCATAATGACTGAACTCACAAAGTTTAACGACAGGGTTGACAGCTCTTGTGTGACTGGTCCACAAAACTATTTTTTTCTAAAACACCCCGTACTGCTTTATAAAAGTCCTCGAGGGTCACCACACAGCGAGAAAGATGACGCGCACGTGTTCCCCGTCTATTCCCGGCCAAGAGGATTGTGTACACACCTTCTTACGGTTTAACAAATCAATTACCCGTGTCAAAGCATCCGGGAGGAGAGAAGGGAAGAAGAGGAAGGAAGAGGACGCTTTTTCCCATTGAACCGGGGGGAAATTCTCACACGAGATGCGGTTTTTCGGGATGCTATACGGCGACGGATCGATAAAGGGGCGAGGGAGGGGGGGAGAAGAAGAGCGACGAGAGCGGGCATAGTCGAGCACAGATTAAGGGAATTTTCAGATGACGATTTAGTATTTAACGGGGTTGTGACTTTGTGACACATGTGTCTTCTCTGACAATTTAAAAACTGTTTCCCTGTGATGGTGGTGGTGATGATGTTGATGATGATGATGACAGTGATGGTGGCGACGATGACTATGATTACGTTGTACTAGTACACGGTGGAAGAGGGAGGAGGGATGGCAGATGAAAAGATGAAACGCGAGCCGACGCGTGCGAAATTGAGGACTCATATGGGAAATCAAAGTCGGGAAGGAAGCAATTTTTTTTTCGGGAATTCAGGGACGGGCAATGTTGCGAGGTACATACTTTTGGAAGACGGCAGCTTGCACTTATTTTTCCGTGTGAAAAAGTGTGGAAAAAAAACAGACGACATCGTCAGGGGCAGCGGTGTGCGAAAAATGGATGAGGTAGATTGTTTTTTATGTCCCTCCCCCGGTGCGAAGGTCTCGAAAAAAAACATCGTCATCAAGCTCGAAGATAGATGTATTTCTTCCATGAACTCAAACAATAACCAATTTATCACGGATAGATACCTAAAAAACAACAGTGCATGTACATAGCAAGAACTCTTGCACCTCTTCCTGCTTCTACTGCTGTTGCACGTCATCATAATATTGAAAAAAAAGAAACTTTCACAGATCGAAATTTTATTGAATTATTCTCTTCTCTCTCTCTTTTTATGGGAATCCGTGATGCCGCCGTCCGTCATGTGGGAAACTGCCACACACATACGAAAGTAGATGCGCGCAGCGCAATGCGGTCACAGATCGAGGCAATTACGATTTCATGCTTGAAAACCGCCGCCGACTTCTTCCTCTTCTTCCTTCCTTTCTCCTCCCCCCCACCCTCCGCTCGCTTCCAGCAAAAATATTGATTTCACGGCACTTGTGACTGCCACGGACGCTCAAGAGGAGGAGAAGGAGGAGGAGGGAGAGATTCGTCCCGCCCACTAAAACGCATTAGCGCTTCCTCCATCTCCCTTGCTGTGCGATTCAGCATCCATCTAGGAAGGAGCTGGCACGTACGTACTGTATGGATCAGACGGGAGAGGAGAAAAAAGATGCTTTCACCGCCCAATTGGTCACGAGATGAATGATGACACCGAGTTACACAACCCACACCCAACCCTTTTCTGCATCCTCCCCCTGGCTCCCCACCACCCGTGGGAAGAAGACACGAAACGTCACGTCCGGTCGAAGAGAGAGAATGGCCTCCCCCGGCCTCTCCCGCCGTAGTCGTCTCCGAAGTACACCGACGAGGAGGAGGAGGAGGAGGAAGCCGCTTGGTCGTCGCCTCCCGTCCTGCTGGCGTCCTCCATCTTCCGCCTGGTGAAGATGGCCATCCAGGCGACGAAGGCGAGGAAGAGGCAGAGCGCCAACACGAGCATGAGCGCGGTCACGTAGTCGAAGAAGTTCCTCTTCCTCCGCCACCTCTCCCCGCCGCCGTCGTCGTCGTCGTGGCCACGGCTGTACGGGGCGGCGGCCAGCGCCTTGCCCGGGCTGCACTCCAGGAAGTCCTTCCACCTCGCCAGCCTCGACCGCGCCGTCAGCGGCGACGGGGGAGGGGAGAAGGCGGTCGGATTCAGCTTGCCCGAGAGGGAGTTGCTGCTGCTGCTGCTGGACTTCTTCGACGGCGGCGTCGACAGGATCACCTTCATCTTGTCCATGGTGGCGTCCGTCTCCCGCGCCCAATAATGTTTCACTAACTCCGGCCAAAAAAAAAAGCTTTGGAAAAACTACTGTAGATGCTCGCGTTTCAATTCTGCGTGTCCGCCGGAGCGCGGCTTCATCCACGAGTGACGCATTTGTGACGCGGGGGCGAGGAGGCGCGTCACCACTGGCTGTCGTCGACCATCAAAACCGATAATTGACTTGGAACTGGAGCCGCAGGGAGAAGGAGGAGGAGGAGGAGGAGAAAGAGGAAGAGGAGGAAAGAGAGGAAGAGGTGGGAAGGATGCGAGGGAGGGGAGATAGAAAATACTATGTTTTTCTGCACGAAAGGCGAGCTACGTATAGTCGAGGTTTTGGCACAAGGACGGCAGACGGAGCTAATTTTGGCGACAATTTTTTTTCCCCTTTTTTTGGTTGCAACGTGGCATTTTGGAGCGGCGACCACAATTTATATATAAAAAAACAACCTCCACCTACATGGCTGAAACCTCAATTTTGCTGCATTTCCGCTCAGAAGTAACATAAGTCAGAAGAATTCAAACACTACGTACATACAACCCCAAAAAAAGACATCTTGCTCACTGATTTCTTCAGTTACCACCCAGCTGTGGTCGTCTGACGCGGTACGCCTTCCTGACCATGGTCTCCACCCGCCTGGCGACCTCCCCGGCCTCCAGCGTCTGGCTGAGCAGCGCCGCGTACAGGACGAGGGCCAGGACCAGCAGGACGAAGGCCAGGGCCGCCTTCCCCTTGGCGCTGCACAGCGGGCGCAGGATACCCCGGCGCCGACTCACCTTCTTGCTAGGGTAGAGCACCTCGGAGGTCTAGGAAGAGGGCAAAGCAAGCAAGACGACGTGGTATGTGGTATAAGAAATACGTACAGTGTATATCAAATAAAAAAAAAGTAGTGGTACAGTACAGTAGAATTCGGATATTGTAGCACGTTAAGTTAGAGGCAAACGGCAAAAGGTTGGTTTTTTTTTTTCACTATGGCAAAGGATGCTTATCTTGTACTATGATTTCGTGATCATAGTCAATGGAAAAGAAACCAAGAAGAAAAGCATCTAGTACCTACCTCACAAAGTGATGGAACTTGGCAGCTGGCGTTCTGCTTCTGCTGGAATGCCCTGCCGGCGCGGGCGCCGCCGCCGCCGCCGCCGCCGCCGCTCTGGTTGCTGCTGCCGACGACGGAGCCGGCGCAGGGCATCTTGGTGGGCGAGGCGCGCTCGAACTCGTAGAGCGGCCGGTTGTTCATGTCCACCACGAAGCTGTGGTGCGTCGGGTACGACGGCCTGAACAGTAAAAAAAAACTATTGGGATATGCTAAATTTTATTTCCATATAGTTATAGTAGAGCATTTCCCTCATAACATAATGTGTTAATTATTGTCAGTTTTTTTTCAAATTATACCCAGTACACTGTATGCCTATACCTGGAAACTTGCTCCATTGTGGTGGCGCCTGGCAAGGAGGAGGAGGAGGAGGAGGACGAGGAGGACGAGGACGAGGAGGAGGTGGACGACGAGTAGTAGAGGGTGAGGTTGCTCATGGCATCGCCGGCTGGATCTCCTCGGGAGCGAAAACCTAAAACAGAGAGTGAGAGAAGATGAAAAATACAAAATGAAGAGACTCTCACCCTCTCCCTGTAAACTTGTAGTCAGCGCTGCCAAATCACATCATTCAAAAAGCGCAAGCTAGAAAAACCTTTTCCACTTACATTTGCACTTTATCTCATGATTTTTTTTATTTAGTGTAAATTTAATGTGAGATTACTATCATCACTTTCAAATAAATTTTTTCTTAAATGTGTGGCAACCCTACCATAAAGAAGACGAATCCTCTTCATCTTCAAGGGGCAACGCGCGCGTAGCTGCATAACTCAAAGCAACTCATGTAAGCCCAATGCACAGAGATATGGCTCAATGCTAACCTAGAAGTGTTAATGGAGATTGCGTGATTATTAGAAAAAAAATCCGATCTAGTTTGTACTTTCTGAAGTTACTTGCACGGTTCTTCATGTTCTTTTCCAACACCCCTGGAACGGTTAAGTAGTACTAGGTATACCGTAATTATATGCTAAGTACTTTGGTTTAAACACTGTAATTTAAACACTGTGGTTTAAAAGAGAGATGTGCCGTGGTGGGTACATGCATTTTTAATTTAACCAATATACCAAGGTTTTTTTAGACTGCTTTATTGCATACAAAAAAACTCTTTGTAGCAATACAAAAGGACTGTAGAATTAGCCAGCAAAAAAAATGGATATGTCTGGAATGATGGACGTCATTCCGTTACCACTAACGTCAACCACCATGTTTTTGGGAAAGAGGAGTCAGTGCACCCTCGCTCACGCTCAGATCGAAAGAAATGATGCGGGTCCGTCCGTGGGGGGGGGGGAGAGGGGAAGTCAATCAGGCATGATGACCTGTCATTTGGCAAATAAGTGTTGGATAATGCAGCATATGACAACTTCCACCTCTACAAAGTGACTATTTTTCTTCTGGAGATTTTTTTAACAGATCACCAACACCCAGCAGTACACAAAGCTTATCATCAACGTACTTCAAGTTGAAGATGCTTTTTTTTAACGGCATGCAGGCCTACGTACTTGTAGAGTAGGAAGCAAAAAGTCCTCATGTCACGTGGAATACGAACAAAAAGTATATATGTAGGGGATTAAGCATTCGTCGTTGGCAGACAAATCCACTCTACTCATCATGACCCTTCTCCTCTCTCTCTCCCTCCCTCTTCTTCCTCTCTCGTACACGTTCCGAAAACGTCACTCAGCATTAGCATGAGGGAGAGAGAGCATTTATGCACATAGACAAATCCAGCAAAAAAAAAATTCACGAGTCGGTTATCATTTTGAACTTGTGGCGGAGAGAGAGAGCTGCAGTATTAACACACCAAGAAATCATAGATTAATACCTAATAAATTAATGACTTATCTCGCACTAGTACCTACCTCTATTTATTGGTAAGAGAGAAGGAGGAACACAAGCTCGAGATTTATCATAAAAGTGAGACACAGCTTTCAGGAAGATAACGGATTGGCTGGCACAAAGTCATCTAATCGCATTGTTGGTACTTATAGTATACTATCACGTGGACCAACAACAGCGATTTGGCGGGTGGGTGTGGGGTGCGGGGATGAGATGAGGGCTCTTGAGAAAGAAGGAGAGAGGAAGCATCATTTTTCAACCTCCGCACGCGCTGGACCAACACGAACGCGTAGTAGGACCACACGCACACACGAAAAAAAAAACTGGTCCAGATCGGTCATCGGTTTCCAACCGATTCTTTTCGTTCCAATGCAGGCCTGCGTGCACAAAAGCTGGCCAAACACGGATCTGTGTGCTGCTCTGCAGTGCACACAGGAAGAGTTTTTTTTTTCCTTACACCAAGGGGTTTTTTTTTACGTCCAATTTTGTGCGCAGTAACTGGTTGCAGGCACTAAACCAAAGATCCTCCACAGTCAGTGATGGCGACAATGACGGCGAGGGAAAAGGGGAAAGTTAGATGGTAATTACTATGCTGTTGTAGTACACACAAAGTTTCGGGAGAATGAGTGGAAAGTTCTTTCTGCGTGTGTGTGTGTGTTTTTACGGATCCCATTGGCGATGATGACGATGCCAGCCGTAAAAACCGGGAAAAAAAATTGCGCTTTCGCTTTGTCAGGAAAGCAAACACACAGCTTCTTTTTTTTCAGTTTCTTTTTTTAAATGTGCAGTTTCAAATTGGATGAGATGAACTTTGAAAGCCATGGATTACCAAACTGATTCAGGCCTCAAAAAACTACTCGACATCAAGTACATAATACCTAGTATGCACATGGTCTGTATTGAGTGTCACGCTATGCACGTAGTGTACTTAGGCCCCTGCAAGTACGAGAAGGGGGGGGGGGGAAAGCAAACGATGCATGAACCTCGCCATAGCTTTTTCCCGACAGACAGCCCTGTTTGTTGTCCCCCCGCCTGTAAAACATCTGCTTTCCCGAATTTTCGAGCGGGAGAGCTACTAGAGAAAGAGAGAGAGAGTATGGAGGGAGAGGAGAGGAAACAGGGAGGGGGAGGGGGGAGGGGGGAGCGGTGTTGGTTTGGTATAAAAGATCCTGCCGTAGCCACCGCCTCCTCTTGACATCCCGATCGGGCGCAAGGGGGAGGAGGAGGAGGAGGAGGAGGAAGAGCATTCGCGTGAAGCATGGAAGACTGAAGCAGGCAGAGGAACCGTCACTACCAACAAGGAAAAAATAAAAAAAGAAGCAAAGAGTTGCCGGCATCATGGTGTGGAAAACAAGTGAGTTTTACTGGTTTGTGGTAGCTGTATGTTTTTCCAGGTCGTTGGCTGTTGGTTGGTGATGCTTGGCTTTGCTACAGTGAAACTCGGTTAGTCGGCTAAACGTTGGCTTCCCCCCTCCCATTCTCTCTCTTCCCAGCCGCATGCCTCCCCGCCCTGGTGTGCGCGCTGGTGGCCCTGGAGTCGGCGTCCGCCTTCCGCTTCATCGGGGAGGAGAGCGACAAGACGGGCTCGGTCGGCGGAGAGGTGGGACTCTTCAACTCCATCCCCAGGATGGGGAAGAGGATGATGGGAAATCCCTTTGACAGCAGGTTCAGGTTCAGGTTCAACAACTGGTGAGGATTGTCATTGTTTTTAGGATGTGTGTGTGTGTGTGTGTGTGCTGAATCCAGCCTTGACATTCTCTCCTGTTTTTTTTATCCGCTCCAGGCTGGCCAACTCCCGCCTGAACAACAACGCCGGGTTCCGCTTCCAGGGCGGCGGCGGCGACGGCTTGGGCGGCGGCGGCGCCTACCAGTACCGCAGGAGGAGGAAGCGCGGAGGTGGGCAGGGAGGAGGGACGAGCAGCAGCAGCAGCGACTTTGCCGCGTTCAAGTTGTGCATCTTCAGGACCTGCCTGCCCAAAGTGTACAGAATGAGACAATAAAACTATTTTTTTTTCTTGCGAAAAGAGCAGAATTGCACTCCTTGAACGCGGCACTCATTTTTTTTCTCTCACTCAGATCAGAACGGTTGCTACAGCAAGTTAGTCTTTACGTCTTCTAATTATTAAACACAAGCTTATTCGAATATTTTTTGTCATTTGTACAATATTTTGCTAAGAAGGGCACCAAAGTAACATGAGGTAGCCTTCAGCTTTCTAATGGACATGCAGTTGAAGCATAACGGGTTGCCGGATTTCGACCCAGGTGTGCCTCCGGTGGCGGAGTCGCTGTCCCCGGTGCTGACGCAGGGCGACCCGTCGGCGCCGCCGGGCGTGGAGGACCTCTCGGCCTCCGTATCGAACCCGGAGGAGGACGGCGACGAGGCCAAGCTGGAATGGTACGCGGTGGCGGACGAGTACTGGAAGGAGTACCTCAACGACCTGGCCAGAAAGGCCGTCATCGAGAAGATGGTGAGATAGATGCTCCAAAAAAACAGTCGTCATCCGCCAAGTCTAAAAAAAAAACCCTTTGCCACCACAGGCCGAGTTGGAGATGCTTGAGGACGCCGCCGGCGCAGCGCCGACGCCGCTGGCGCAGTTCTACGCCAGGAACCCTCACATCAAGCTGAAGGAGGCGCCCGAGCACGAGTACCCGAGGGTGCTCCCCGTCATGAGGTCCAACTTCAAGAGGAAGTGAAGAAGAGGAGGGTGGGATGGAGTCTGCCGCAGTAAAAACAATAATGCCTCTTAAGCCTACGTGTAGTGTAGTATAACTGACTTTCTTCAAGGTGGTGCCAGCTCCCTAGGCAGCAGGCACTCTGGGCACCTGTGTGATGACCCCCCCCACCCCCACCCCCTGCACTTCAGAAAAAAATGTTTCTCCCTTTTTCTGCCGGAACGTGAGAAAAAGGCAGCTATTTTTTCATGAAGTCCCTGCATTCTAACTAGTAATTCCCGACAGACAATCGACGCTTTGAAGTATAAGAGAGGGCGGGGAGAGAGAGAGGGTGGAGGGAAGGGAGGAGGTTGGCACCCCTCCCCTCCCCTCCCCCCACCCCTTTGTTTCTACTCCCACTTTCTTGAGTTCCCACGATGGATGATGCTGATAATGATGCACTTACAAGTTCCTGAAGACATACTAAAGATTAAAAAAAAATCATTTCACATAAATATGTGCTGCTATGCCATGTATGTACTGTACTAACATCTCCCACCCCACCCTCCCCAGACAAAAAAAAGTTCCAAAAGTTCCGCTGGCTATGACAGGCGAAAGAGATAGCGCGCTGTACCACTTCGTGTACTAGTGAGTCGGTGTCGGTCTTATTTCCTTCCTTTCCAAGGCGCATTGCATCCTTGTTTGAACGTTTCTGTTTGTGTTATACTGTACTGTACTTGCCCGTTTTCAGTTGGCCTTTCCTTTCCACAGAAGAGCACATTGCTGTGTATATATATATGTATAAAAAACACCTAGTAGACTGTTGCTGTACTGCAAGCCCGATGAAGATTATGCAAATAAAATGACACACTGTCCTAAACAAAATCGATTGAGACGAAAGAAAGAAAAAAGAGTTGTCAAAGTCGATATATCGAAAGGCGCAGGAGGGAAAAAATTCGATTCCGGTCGCTCTGGAGACGCCCGCGCGGGTGACCTAACAATACGCAACGCACGCACGCGGCACAGGGTGTTAGGTAGGTAGGTGGAGGAAGGGTCACGTGACCGACCAACTGCCTTTCCTCTGTCCCGAGTGCGAGAGAGCAAAAACGACTTTTTTTTTTTTTTTTTGAAAAGTCAGTTTTCCCCGGAAAGTCCTTCATCTGAAGCGACAATGACGTCCTCTTTGGCCTCTTTTTCCTTCTCCTTCATGGCGGTGGCGTTGCTGGTGGTCTCCCTGACCGCAGACGGGGTGGCCGCAATCTACGAGGAGACGAAAGGTTGTATTTCCCTCAGCCCGACGCACTCGTTTTTCCCAATTTTAGTTTTAGATTTTCCTCTTTTTTTTTTTTTTTTTTTTACTTCAGATCCGTGGGAGAACCTTCAGCAGGAAGGGGAGCGTCTTAATGGTCAGGTGAAAGTCCTGGGAT